>Ga0209611_10011093_pt1 | contig 13084 bp, 12 predicted proteins | sample S1TSphgellanicum_3_FD_187693 | JGI IMG/M metagenome (GOLD analysis project Ga0209611, IMG submission 187693) | Host-associated microbial communities from peat moss isolated from Minnesota, USA - S1T2_Fc - Sphagnum magellanicum MG (SPAdes) (version 2) | ecosystem: Host-associated > Plants > Peat... | reverse complement strand
CCGGCGCGCGCTTTGATGGTGGGTGATCACACCAATGACATGCTGGCTGCCGAGGGCTCGGGCGTGCAGGCGATATTTGCCGGATGGGGATACGGGCGTCCCGGGATGGAGCGGGGCGCCGCCGCGTTGGCGGCTTCGCCGAACGAGTTGGTGGTTGTTAGCCGCAGGTTGGCGGAGGCGTGGGATATGCCGGAGGCGGCAGATTAAGGAAGTCGTTCTGTTTTTCAAAAAAGAAATACTTCGTCCTTTTCACTGCCCTTGCGACCCGTTTCCATTCTGCGCAATGGCGCCAGGCCCCCCCGAGACCGACGTAAGATAAAGTGTCACCGAGCCCAGCACATTGTTATCGAACGTCACCCGCACCGGCACGGGGGGCGCGCCCGAGACGATAGAGGCGAGCCACGCGCTGCCGTGTCGCGGCTTTCGCTGTTTGGCCATGTCGTCCGCCTTGGCGAAGCCGGCGAGGCGCGTGCCCTCGAAATCGCAGCGCAGCGCCTGGCCATCGAAGTGGGTCTTCGGTGACGGTGGGAGCATTTCCTTGCCGACGGTATGGGCGGTGAGCGCGGTTAGTCGGCGGCCATCGAACAGGTGCAGGGTGTCGTCGCATGTGCCGCCGGCCCCTATGCGCCGGATCAGCAGCGCCATGGCGGACAGCGTATCTATTGCGCCGGCCGTGTCCGACGGCGGTACGGGCGTGTGCTGGTCGTCTGCGGGGGGGACCTGGTGTTCGATGATCGGGTTGCCGGCGGCAAAGCCGACATGCATTTCGCGATAGACGCCGCGGGCGGTGCCGGCACTGTCGTAGCGCAGGGGCGCCACGTCCGTGCCCTGGAAACGGCCGAGCACCTGGCTGTTGCTATCCATATGTGACAGCCAGTTGATCATGCCGGCGGTTCGCAAGGTGAGTTGGCCGCTATAGCCGCCTTGGGTGAGTTCGAGCGTGCCGGCGACCTTGAGCACGATCAGCCCATGCGCATAGCCGTCGAACTGCATGTTGATGGTGCCAGTCGTGGCGGCCCAGGCTGGCGAGACGCACGCGGTCGAGACACCGCCGGCGGCGAGGGCCAGGAGGATCGCCAATGGCGGATAGGCGGCGCGCGTGCGGGTCGCGGCTTTTTGCAAACTGTGCATGGGCCGATCATGGGTCGCGCCGCCGCGAGCCGCAATGCGCAAATACAACCGTTTCACACATCGTTAAATGTTTCCGGAGCAGACTGGGTTCCCCAGAGGCAGTTGGCAAGGAACCGGCATGCGCCACACATACGTTTTTGCTCGAACCGCGAGCCAGATGTTGGACCGCACTTTCGCGCTGGCGGCATTGGTCGCCATGGGGGGGGCATTGGCCGCCGCGTGGCTGGTTACCACTCATCATGGTTTGGACGCCGTGGCTTCCACCGCGTTTCTCGTGCTCGGCCTGTGCGCCGGCACAGGCATCTGGGCGCGGGAGATGGTGGAGCGGGCGCAGCGCGGCGAGGTGGCGCGGACTTACGCAGCCGCGCTCAGCGGGCGGCGCGACTCGCGAATCGACCGCGGGGGCGAGGCAACGCGCCTGGAGAATCTTGGCCTGGCGCTGGGCGATCTCATCAAGGCCTTGCGGCACGCGACGTTCGGGCGGGACAGCCTGGCCAGCAACATGATCGACGGCCGCCGGTCGATCGAGACGAGCCGGCAGCTTGGGAGGACAGTGATCGCGAGCATGGCCGAAGACGCCCACGCGATCGCGACCGCGGCGCAGGGCAGCCGCGACGTCGAGCGTACATTCTCCACGTGCCTGCAAACCGTTCGCGGCAAGGCGAAATTGGCGGAAAACGCGACATCGGACCTCGCCTGCGAGGCCGATGCGCTGGCCGACGGGGTTCGCGCCATTACCGCGCAAACCGAGCAAGCGACCGTGATCGCGACGCGTCTCGCGGAGACGGCCTTTGCGACGCAGCGCGGCGTCGCCGGTATCGGCGAGGCGGCAAGCGCCATGATCGCGGCCGCCGACCAAGTTCAAACCGTGCTGCTACGGACCGAAATAGCCGGCCTGAATGCCGGCATCGAGGCAAACCGCGCCGGCGAAGCAGGGTGTGACCTTGCGGCAGTGGCCGGCGAAGTGAAGGAACTCGGCCGGGCCGGCGGCAGCGCGTTGGAACAGATGCTGGTGACGGTGCGTGACCTCAAGCAGAATACCGCGCAGATTTTTGAGCGGCTGCAGGAGCTTTCCGATGTGGTGCAGACGCAGCATGAATTCGGCCACGCCCTGTCGCATGCCGCCATGCTTCAGGCGGAGCTGGTGGGACGTGTGCTGCGGCAGATCAGCGCCGCACATGGCGAAGTGAAAGGACTAAATGCGCAGATACGTGACATGGCGCTGCCCGACTCACGGTTAGGTGTGACCCAAGCGGCGCAGGAGGCCGTTGAGCGGCTACCGGGCTATGCGGATGCGATGTCGCAAATTCTGCGCGGGCTGCCGAATTTATCCACGATTGAAAGAGCCTGACGCACCAAGCCGCGAGGACACGGTGGTTGCGTCCGGCTGGCAAGTCGTACCCGTCGACTTGCGATCGACACACCGACGCGACACGCAAGCGACAGCAACGAGATACTCTTGGAAAAAAGAGCGGAAAAAACGCCTGCTCGTTTGAAAGTGCTCCACGTATACAGTGTCTTTGCGCAATAAAACAGCCAATGGTTTTTGTTTCTCTATACCAGCCCGGTTCGACATTGACACATCGGACAAGGAAGGAAGTATTCTTCTTTGAAAAGCGAAACACAAAACTCTTCTCCTGTTGCTGACGCGGCCGTAACAAAGCCGCGCTCCAGGGAGAGCAAGAGAGCACGCCGTTGTCAGACTTGAAGCTTGTCTCGCCGGTGTTCATCGTGTAGCCGGGCTTTACGATCTGGTATCGGACGGAAAGCAAGGGCCCATGGACCAGCCCGGGACAAGCCGGCAGACCCCGCCTGGTGGGGGCACGCCCATGGTTCCCATTCCGCTCGCCGATGTGCTCGCCACCGCGACACAGCTCGAGCGCGCCGGCAAGCCGGCCGAGGCGTGGCACCTGACCGACCATATTCTCGCGGTCTATCCGACTCATGCCGAGGCGCTGCATCTCAAGGGGATCGCCGCCGCCAGCCTGGGCCGTGACGCGGAGGCGGCCTCGTTGCTGGAGCGTGCCATCGCCCATGGCCTCGAGCAGCCGCATTATTACCGCAACATCTGCGCCATTTACGAACGCCTCGGCCGCCTCGACGAGGCGCTCGCCGCAGGCCGCCGCGCCGTGGCGCTCGATACCACCGATGCTGAGTCGTATCATAATCTCACCGTTGTGCACGCCCGCCGGCTCGAACTCGACGACGCGATCGGCTGCGCGCGCACCGCGCTGTCGCTCGATCCCATGCGCGCCGGCGCGCATCTGGCGCTCGCCGAAGCGTTGCTGATGCGTGGCAATCTGGCGGAAGGCTGGACGGAGTATGAATGGCGGTTTCGGCTGCCCGGTGTGACGCCGCCATTGCCGCGCACCGACCGGCCGCAATGGGACGGCGCGCCATTGGAAGATGGCACGCTGCTGCTGGTCGCCGACCAGGGATTTGGCGACGTTATACAATTCTGCCGCTATATTCCTTGGGCGGCCTCGCGTTGTGCCCGGCTGGTGATTGCCTGCTCGGCTGAGTTGCAGCCGCTGGTTCGCCAGATCGCGCCCTCGGTGCCGATGTTTTCGAAATGGAATGAGTGTCCACCTTATGCGGCTTATGCCGCGCTGTCCGGGCTGCCGCTTGCGCATGGCACAACACTGCATACCATTCCGGCGACGGTACCCTATCTGCGCGCCGAACCGGTGCGCGCCGCCGCTTGGCGCGCAGATATCGCCAGGATAGCGCCGCGCGGCCATCGCCTGGTCGGGCTCGCCTGGGCGGGGCGGCCCACGCATAGCAACGACCGCAATCGGTCGGCGCCTCTCGCTCGGCTGCGCGCGCTGTTCGACTGCGCCAATGTCAGCTATGTGTCGTTACAAAAAGGCGACAGAGCAGCCGAGATAGGATCCTATTTCGGAGTGGCACCGCTGTTCAATCTCGGTGCGTCCATCGGGGATTTTGGCGATACCGCGGCAATCATCGAGGCATTGGATCTGGTGATAACTGTGGACACATCGGTGGCACATCTGGCCGCCGCGATGGCCAAACCGACCTGGATCATGTTGCCTTACGCGCCGGACTGGCGCTGGCTGCTGGAGCGTAACGACAGCCCATGGTATCCGAGCGTTCGGTTGTTCCGCCAATCGCGGGGTGACGGCTGGGAGGGGGTTGCGGCGAAGGTCGCTGCCGCGCTTGGTGGGGTGGAGAAAAGCAAACAAAAGGAAGTAGTTCTTTTTTGAAAGAAAGAACCAAAAACTCTTACGTGTTTTAGGGTGCCGCCAGCGCGCGACTTTCGTAAATCAACATCACATGTCCGTTGCGCAGGAAGGCGTTGTGTTCGCGCATGCCGATGGCGCCGAGGATCATTCTTGAAGCGAAATTGTCTTCGCGCGCTACCGCGATGATGCGTGGAATGCCGATGCGGTCGTGGGCATGGCGGAGGGCGGCGCTGGCAGCCTCGCGGGCGATGCCGCGGCCGCGTGTGTCGGGCCAGACGGCGAAACGCAACGACAGGCCGCGGCCGTCGGGGCGCTCGTGCAGGCCGGTGATGCCGTGGAACGTTGTGCGTTCGTGAATGGCGAACATGCCGGCGCCGAAGCGGCCCCAGGTTGCGATATCCTCGGCCAGTTCTGCCGTGACCTGCCAAGGCGAGCGCACCCCCCCCAACATCTGCCCGAACACCAGCGGATCGGCCTTGATCCTGATCAGATCAGGAATATCCACCGCATTAACCGGCCGCAAGTTCAGGCGCCCCGTGCGCAGCGAGATCAATACGCCACCCAAAACAACACAAGTTTTCTGGTTCTTTTTTTCAAAAAGGAACTGCTTTTTTATCGTGCCAAAGGCCGATACTTAATCCGATGCGGCTCGGTCGCATCCGCCCCCAGCCGACGCCGCTTGTCTTCCTCGTAAGCCTGGAAATTGCCCTCGAACCATTCCACGTGGCTATCGCCCTCGAAGGCGAGGATATGTGTCGCCAGGCGGTCGAGAAACCAGCGATCGTGGCTGATGATGACGGCGCAGCCGGCGAAGTCTTCCAGCGCTTCTTCCAGCGCCCGCAGGGTGTCGACGTCGAGATCGTTGGTGGGCTCGTCGAGCAGGATGACATTGCTTTCGCTTTTCAGCATCTTGGCGAGATGGACGCGGTTGCGTTCGCCACCGGACAGGATGCCGACGCGCTTTTGCTGGTCGGAGCCCTTGAAGTTGAAGGCGCCCACGTAAGCGCGGCTGGGGACGGCGCGTTTGCCCAGATAGATCACGTCGGTGCCGCCGGAGATTTCTTCCCAGACCGTTTTGGTCGCGTCCAAGCTGTCGCGGCTTTGATCCACGTAGCCGAGCTTGACGGTGTCGCCGACGGTAAGCTCGCCGGCATCGGGATGTTCTACGCCGGTAATCATGCGGAACAAGGTTGTTTTGCCGGCGCCGTTGGGACCGATGACGCCGACGATGCCGCCGGGGGGCAGTTTGAAATCCAGTTCGTCGATGAGCAGGCGGTTACCGTAGGCCTTGCGGAGATGTTCCGCTTCGATGACGATGCCGCCGAGGCGGGGGCCGGGCGGGATGACGATTTCAGCAACGCTGGAGACCTGTTCCTGGCTTTTCTGCAGCATTTCCTCGTATTTCTGGATGCGGGCGCGGCTTTTGGTCTGGCGGGCGCGGGCTGACGAGCCGATCCATTCCGCTTCGGCGGCGAGTGCGCGCTGGCGGGCGCTTTCCTCCTTTTCTTCCTGCTGCAGACGTTTGCGTTTTTGCGCCAGCCATGACGAGTAATTGCCCTCGAACGGGTAACCGCGTCCGCGTTCGATTTCCAGAATCCAGTTGGTAACGTTATCAAGAAAGTAACGGTCATGGGTGATGATCATGACCGTGCCCTGGAAGTCGCGCAGGGTTTTTTCCAGCCAGGCGACGCTTTCGGCGTCGAGATGGTTCGTCGGTTCATCGAGTAGCAGCAGGTCGGGTTTTTCGAGCAGCAGGCGGCACAGGGCGACGCGGCGTTTTTCGCCGCCGGATAATTTGGTGACGTCCGCGTCGGGCGGCGGGCAGCGGAGGGCGTCGAGCGCGATTTCGATGCGGCGATCGAGGTCCCAACCGTCTTCGGCGTCGATCTTTTCCTGCAGCGTGGCCTGTTCGGCGAGCAGGGCGTTCATCTTGTCATCGTCCATCGGCTCGGCGAATTCTTCCGAGATCGTGTTGAAGCGGGTGAGCGCTGCCTTGAGCGGGCCGAATGCCTCGGCGACGTTTTCGGCGACCGTCTTGGTGGGATCCAGTTGCGGTTCCTGGGCGAGGTAGCCGACGCGGACGCCCTCGGCAGCCCAGGCCTCGCCGCCGTATTCGGTTTCGATGCCGGCCATGATTTTGAGGAGCGTAGATTTACCGGCGCCGTTAATGCCGAGAACGCCGATTTTCACGCCCGGCAGGAAGCTGAGCGTAATGCCCTTGAACACTTCGCGGCCGCCGGGGAAGGCCTTCGTCAGGTCCTTCATGACATAGACATACTGGTAGCTGGCCAATGAGGGTCTCCGAAGCTGGTGACTCACCGCCGCGGCGGTGGGGCGGGGCGGCATTCTCTAGAGCGGCTTCAGCCTGACTGGAAAATCGCCAGCGTCCGTCGGGCCGCTCCAGGTTGTTGTTTGCAGAGCATGTGTATCCGCCTCAAGATGCCCGCCTCAATCGAGCGATTCCAGTCAGGCTGAACCTGCTCTAAAGGTGACGGACGGCGGGGGCAATCAGGCGAGAAAAGTTGGGTGGCGTTAGGACCTGTCCAACCTTCCGGGGGTAGGCTTATGGACATGCAAACCGCTTTGAGTGTCCCTGACCCTTCGCTTCGCGCCGCGATACGCGAGGAACTGTCTCCTATGTTTGCCGACCTGCGGTGTTTCTTGGATCGCCGTATCAGCGAACTGAGCGTCGAGGTGCATGGCGCGACCCAATTGCTAGGCTTCTCGGAGGACAACCTATCCGGTCAGCTCGGCAAGTTGCACGTGCAGGTGGCGCAGATGATCGCCGTGCCGGGAGCCGCCACTCGCAATAGTGGCATGGAGCTGGAGGCGGTGGTGCAAACCACGGAAGCTGCGGCCAACCAGATTATGGAGGCGGCGGAGGCGATCAGCGATTGTGTGCGCACGGCAATACCCGATCGTCAGATGATGGCGACCATCAACTCCAAGATCGACGCAATTTTCGAAGCCTGCTCCTTTCAGGATTTGACCGGCCAACGCGTGCGGCGTGCCATTGAGCACTTGCAGCATGTCGAGAGCGCGCTTTCGGGTATGATGGCCGGCGCCGGCGAGGCACCTCCCATCTTCCAGCCTCAGGCTCCAACCGTGGTCTCGACCGGTGCCGACCAGAACCAGGATGATATCGACGCCATGTTTGCGTAGCCAGCTGGCGGCCCAGCACGACTTTTCGGACAGGCACTAAAAAAGTAAAAGTTTTTGGTTCTTTTTTTCAAAAACGCAATACTTCCTTTCTCAGACGCAAGCACAAGCTGTCAAGATCCGATGACCGGCACCCCGATCAGCACGGGGTGCAGGAAAATCATTGCGACGTAGGCGACAGTTCCGGCGCCGACGGCGATGGCGTCGGCGCGGGTGAACGCAGGCACGCGTGGGGCGCCCAAATCTCCGCGCCGCTTTACGGCAATACGGTCATAAACTGCCCACGCCAAAAACGACCCGAACAGCACCAATCCCCCCAAATCGCCGTTGGCCAGCAAATGCGCTAACGCCCAAATTTTCACGGCGACCAGCATCGGGTGGCGCAGCCATCCGCGAATGCGGCCTGATTGGCGCCCACTTGCAGCCAGCGCCACAAAGGCGAACCACATCAGCAGAATGGTGAAATGCCGCGCGCCATGCGGCGGCGTCCAAAGCTGTACCCAGCCTTCTGCCCGGTAGCGCGAAAATCCAACGCAAATCAGGATGAAACCGGCAAGCGCCACAAGGGAATAAAGGCCCTTGTAGGGGCCAGGCCCGACGCGCTCGATCAGACCCTCCCGGGTTTGGCGCAGTGTCGTCAGCGTGTGTGTGCCCAGGAACAGCACGATACCTAGAATTAGAATAAGCATGGTTCCCCCGGTTGGCGGACTTGGCGCCTCGACATCAAGGTTGTTTTGAGACTCGGGGCGGGGATAGGCAAGGAAGGGGTGGGAAGAATGTTCTTTTTTGAAAATAAGAACCAAAAAACTTTTGCTTTTTAAGGGTTTAGCACGCGATCGGCAGGGAGGCTTATAAGCGCTCGTGTACCTACCCGGGCGGTGGACTCCAGTGCTAGTTCGCCGCCATGCGCCTGCATTAATTGACGGGCCAGGGCCAAGCCGACCCCTAACCCGCGGGTCTCGACGCCGCTGCCGGCCGTCTTTGGCATCGGCAGGCCGGCCCCCTCATCGACCACGGCCAAAACCCATCGTCCTTCGACGACGCTGGCTGAAATCTCAATCCAATCGCCATCGCCGGTGCTGAGCGCCGCGCCGGTCATCACGCGGAGCAACACCTGATGCAGCGCGCGGCGATCTGCCTTGAGCGTGATGCCCTGCAGCGCCTCCGCCAGCCGCCAAACACGCCGGCCCGGCCCCAATTGGGCGGCGACCTGGGCCATGACGAAATCAACCAGGGGTCCCAGATGCACGATTTCGTCGCGCAGCCGCCGCGGTGTTCCCGGCTCCTCCGTCTGGTCGAGCAGCGCTTCCGCCAGGTCCAGCAAGTAGCGGCATACGCCGACCAGAGAGTGCTTCAGCTCGGCAGGCGCCTGCTCGGAATGGCCCAGAAGCCCGAGCGCCGGGCCACGCAGGTCGGTTGCCGTCATCCGCGCCAGCCGGACCAAATCGCCCCGACGCGCCTCGGACGCCGCAAGGCGCTGCTTCAGAACGCGCAACTGCAGCCACGCCGGCGCGACCAGGGCCGGAACGACTACAATTAGCAAGACAACAACGGCCAAGGTGGCACCCATTCGCTTAAGGGTGCCACGAACAGAATATAAAGAGGTTAAGGGCGGAGGCGCCTTAGGGCTGGTTCGACAATTATCGCTACGATCGCATGTCGAAAAAGCCGGAAGCCTTTGTTTTGACGGGCAGCTTTATCGGAGTGCCGACGCACTTATCCCCGATGCTGCCCTTATGCAGCCATCGGCAAAAGGCTCTTCAGGGGTACAGTCGCGTCGCCCAGCGCGGCCGCATCAGCCCGTACTGCCGCGCCGACCAGGCGGCGCGCGACCAGAAATTCACCGGCGCGGTTGACTGCATCTGCTGCCAGCACAACGCCGTCACGGAGGTAGAACAGCAGGAAGCTACGAGCGGCATAGCTGCCGCGTAGAACGGCCTTATCGTAGCCATCCGCCAGCCCCACCGCCTGAAGCTTCAGGTCGTACTGATCGCTCCAGAACCAGGGGACCGCGGCATAGGGCACCAGCTTGCCGGCAATGGTGTCGGTAGCCACGCGCGCTTGCTCCAGGGCATTGGGCACGGATTCAAGCCGCACCCGGCGGCCCAGGAAGGGGCATGGATAGTTGGCGCAATCCCCGATTGCCAGGATGTGCTGATCTTCCGTGCGGCAATACTCGTCCACCCAAATTCCGTTATCGACATGCAGGCCCGCATTGGCGGCTAGCTCGGTGTTCGGGATCAGCCCGACGCCGGCGACCACCGCGTCAGCGGCGAGCCTGCTGCCGTCGGCGAGCACTACGGCTCCGACGCGCGACGCGTCCCCCGCTTGCGGAACCAGCGCCGCCACGGTTTGACCGGTGTGGATCACGACGCCCGCCTCCCGATGCACCTGCTCGTAGAACGTCGAAATCTCCGGCCCCGCCACCCGCGCCAGGACGCGCGGCGCGGCCTCGATCAGCGTCACGTTCATGCCGGATTTCACCGCGACGGCGGCTACCTCCAACCCAATATAGCCGCCGCCGACGATGGCCAGCCTGCCGCCGGCTTGCATCGCGCCGCGTAAGGCCACCGAGTCGGCAATACCGCGCAGTGTAAACACGCCGGCGAGGTCAGCCCCCGGGCAGGTCAGCATGCGGGCACGGCCGCCGGTGGCCAGCACCAGCCACCGGTATGGCAATTTCTGTCCGTCGCTCAGCGTGACCTGGCCGGCCACGCGGTCGATGTGCGTCACCCGCGTGTCGGACCTGTGGGCAACCCCGAACTTTTCGTAAGCGCTTGCGGGACGTAGCAGGAGGCTTTCGGTATCCGCCCCGCCGGACAGGAACACCTTCGAGAGCGGCGGCCGGTGGTACGGCAAGTGCGGCTCGTCGCCCACCATGGTGACAGGGCCAGCGACGCCCGCGATGCCAAGGCGCGCGGCAAGTTCACCGGCGGCATATCCGGCGCCGACGATGACAACTCCGTCATGCATGTATTCCCCCCTAGGGCCGGTTCGACATTAGCTGATTGCAGCTGCAAGGTCGAACGGGCCCTAAGCTTTTGTTTGAAAAGGCATCTGCGTCGGCGCGCCGACGCACTTATTGGCCGACGACGCCTTAGCTTCGTGGGGAAATCACACGACGGGAGATAAAAAAGCCACGGCTCCTCCACCCCGACGAAGATCGCGCCGCAGCACGCCCCTACGCGTCCTTGGCGGTCTTGGCCTCCCGCGCCAAGCCGTCGAACAAATCCAGCATTCGCTCCTGCCACGCATGCACAGGATCATCCGCCCCGACGACTTCGGGGCCGCCGACGCACCGCGCCCACTGGAAGGCACCGAACACGGCGTAATCGGCATAGCTCGGCTCGTCGCCGCCGAGGTAATCGCGCGTCTCCACCACCTGGCGCACGGGTGCCAATACGGCGCGCACCGTGTCGACCCGCGCGGCGCGCGATGCCGCCGCATGCTCCAGGGTCGTTCCCAGCCGGGCCTCCCGCGTCTGCCGGAAGTATGGCTCGGCTTCGGGCTTCACCTGTGCCAATACATCCAGCGCCAGCGCCGGAAACAGCGTCGGCTGCAGCACGGTGTCAGCCCACGCGACCACGAACCGGGAGTGCACCTCGCCCCCCTCGCCGCCGAACAGGCTGGGGCCGTTGTGATACTTATTTTCCAGGTGCAGCGCGATTTCGGTGCTGTCGGCGATCACCTCGCCATCATCGACCAGCACCGGAACTTTGTTCAAACCTGCGGGCAGCCGCTTTTCGCCAAAATGCCACCCCACGGTGCGCGCATCTACGCCCTTGTGAGCCAGCGCCATGCGAATCCGCCAGCAATACGGGCTGAACCGTACCGCCGGGTCCCTCCCAGCCAGTTCATAGAACTCGATCATTCTCATCTCTCTGCTTTTTTGGCGGACTCTGGTGGAAGCGGCCGCCAGATCGAATAAGGTGGCGGCGTGAACGTCGTCGCACCCAAACCCGCGAAACTCGGTATCGAGGTCGTGCACGATCTCGTGTGCCCCTGGTGCTACCTGGGCGTGCGCCGGCTACTGCGCACTTTGGGCCGGCGGCCCGATCTGCAGGTGGAACTCGCGTGGCGGCCATTCCTCCTCAACCCGGATATGCCGCGCGCCGGAATGCCGCGCGCCGATTATGTCATGCGCAAATTTGGCGGAGAGGAACGTGCCCGACGATTGTATGGTTCCATTACTGATATTGGCCAAACCGAGGGATTGAATTTCCGCTTCGAGCGGATCCGGCGGACACCGTCCAGCGTCGATGCGCACCGGCTGGTTCGCTGGTCGGCCCGATTCGGCCGCGCGTCCGACATGGTGGAAGCCTTGTTTGCCGCGCACTTCACGGACGGGCGCGATATCGGGGATCTTTCCGTGCTCGCCGCCATCGCCGCGAGTTGCGGCCTGCGCGCCGGTGCGGTGCACGCGTTTCTAGCGAGTGACTGCGACACCGATGCCATCCATGCCGACAATTTGCGCGCGCATCGCCTCGGCATTAATGGCGTGCCGTGTTTTGTGATCGCCGGCCGTCACGCGATCGCGGGCGCCCAGGAGCCGGAGGTGATCGAACGGCTGCTGGACGTGGCTGCGGTGGAGTCGCAGTTTCTGGGGACGAACGATTAAGGAAGGATGTTCTGTTTTGAAAAAAAGAACCAGAAGACTTTTGATTGTTAAAGGTGCGGGTGACGCTGTTTGCGCCTGCATCGAGCAAGAGTTTTTTGGTACGTTTTTTCTAAAGAAGAACGTTCTTCATCTTTTAGTCTAATGGCAACGAGGTTTTCCAGCATCGCAGGTGCCCATCGCGATTTCATATCGAAGCAGCAGGTTTTTTTCGTGGCTTCGGCGGCGATGGATTCGCACGTGAATGTTTCGCCACGCGGCACCGATCTGTTTCGGGTACTTGATACCAATGCGGTCGCTTATCTGGACAAAACGGGCAGCGGCAACGAGACGGCGGCGCATATCCGCGCCGGCGGAAGGCTGACGGTGATGTTCTGCGCCTTCGAGGGACCGCCACAAATCCTGCGCCTGTACGGTTCCGGCGTGATTCATCCTTATAAGAGTGAGGGGTTTGCCGGTCTGCTGACAGCGCATTTCGACAACATTGCGCCGCCGGGCGCGCGCCAGATCGTCGAGGTGCGGGTGGAACTGGTGCAGACATCCTGCGGTTATGGTGTGCCGCAGTTTATGTATTGCGCCGGCCGCGATGGCTTGGATCGGTGGGCGGAGCAGAAAGGTCAAGATGGCATCGAGGCTTACTGGCGCGAGAAGAACGCATGCAGCCTCGACGGGCTGCCAACCGGGATCGTCAAGACACCGAATTGACGGCGGTGGCTAAATCACGCCTTCAGCCATTTCCCTGAGATCGGCCTGGGGGCGCGCGCCGTAATGAGATATGACTTCCGCGGCGGCCAGGCTGCCCAACCGGCCGCATACGCCGAGATCGCGCCCTCGTGTGTAGGCGGCGAGGAAGCCGGCCGCATAGGCGTCGCCGGCGCCGGTGCTATCGACCAGCACGGCGGGCGCCGCGCGCACCCGCACCGTCTCGCGTCCGCGCACGACAACGCTGCCGGATTCGCTTTGTGTCAGCGCCGCG
>Ga0209611_10011092_pt1 | contig 13085 bp, 7 predicted proteins | sample S1TSphgellanicum_3_FD_187693 | JGI IMG/M metagenome (GOLD analysis project Ga0209611, IMG submission 187693) | Host-associated microbial communities from peat moss isolated from Minnesota, USA - S1T2_Fc - Sphagnum magellanicum MG (SPAdes) (version 2) | ecosystem: Host-associated > Plants > Peat... | reverse complement strand
AAAAAAAAAAAAAAATTTTTTTTTTTTTTTTTGAACCAAAGGTCATTGGAAAGCATGGTAGGAAAGAAATTGAAAGATGCGAGAAAGACCAAAATCAATTGCTTTTGAAACAACAAGGGATGCCCAAAAAGGACATCATGGGTGCTAGAAATATTATTTTAATAGCTAAAAATTTCATATTCTAAAATTATTGACATGGAAAAAAAATATTTATGGACAATCTATATGATCATGTATTACCAATGTCTGGTATAATTATTTAAAAATAATTTAAAAATATCAATATTTTGACCTTATGTCAATTTATTGTCATTCATGTGTGAAGCAACACAAAGCCCAAAACCCAAGTTAGTCATTAGACAGACACCAGCTGAAATTGCCATAGTACAACATGTAAAGGCAACCTTGCTAGGTGAACCTGTTAGGGTGAGCGCGGGCATTTGCACCAGCATGATGGTGCACCCAACATAATGGGCAAGGACAAGAGGATTCAATGACATTTACGGTCTGGGATGGCAGATTCAACAATTTAACAAACATATTTTCATTACTAGTAAAGAGTGTATGTATGATCATCATTGGAAGGTTGTGTCATACAATGTATTCAAGGAAATGACATAATCCACCACCCAACCTTAATGTGATTGGAAGTCATCCACGCCAATAGCCTAGCAACATGGTGAAACCAAAAAACGTAAGCCAATTTCACAGTATGAATGGAGAGTCACTTACAAATCCAAAGAATTTGGTGTTGAATCATTACAAGAAAAAGGGCAATGAATTTGGAAGTCATCAAGTGGATAAGCTATAAGCTTTGGCATTTTGCCAAATGAAGAACTGGGCAATTTCATACTATGATGGCTTCCTTGATTTTAGCACTTTTCTTATTAAATCTTGCATCCGAGTTTCGAAAGAAGACTTTTGAAAACATTCTCGTTGTCAAGGTCAAATTGTTTTCAACTTTTTGCTCACAAATGAATGGACAATGGATTCGTTAATCAAGCTTTGGAGTAATAATATTTGTAATCCACAAGGGAAAGGACTGCTCCCAGAGCAGGCTTTCCCCATGGAAAAGTACAAAAAGCCATTCTATTTGAATGCTGGAAGGTTTGCATGCAAACAGTGGAAGGGTCGACTGACTCGACTGCTCATCAACCAATCGAACTGACTGGCCACCCATCAACCGATGCTCTCAGGAAGCAATTCCAATTTCCACCCAACCCTTGTGTGGGGGGAGGTCTTGGAAGGCATACTATAAGAAGCTGCACAACATGCATGTTCACAGCACCTTTACAAAAATATATATAACTCAGACAACAAACAATCTTGCTCATCCCAAAATGACTGGATTGAAAGATGCAACATTTCTAGCAACTCTGTAGTAGTTCTAACCTTGGACATAGTGTTAAACTTACATGGAAAAGATTGATGCCGCTTGTGAGGACCGAAGACAACTTGAATTTCGTGAGAAGGAACACCTGCACCAGTACTGTGTTTCTGTAGCAAGAGCTGTGGCTTTGCTGGCTGTCACACTCCCAAATAGCCAGTTTCAGAGCTAATTCGTTGGTAATCTCTTCTTCAACTAATTCCTTTCCAGAGATCCTTCATTGAAGGTGCTGGCTGACATAACCATGGCCTTCTTTGTCACTTTGATCTGCACCTAATTTGCTAAAACACTCACAGAGACATAGAAATAATTCAGTTTGGATCAATCAAAAGAAAAGAACATGACCAGCTCACAAGGACATGTATGATTTTGCGTTCTAATTAAAAGCACAGAACAGATGATGGACTGATCATTACTTTGTACTCTTTGAAACAATCACTGCAGTGAATGGAATGTGACATCCTGCAGTTTCAAGCATAAACAGCACCTTTGTGCCACTGAGATGTCAGTAAAAGAGTGGAGATTTACTATATATAGAACCACTGGAGCTTCTGGGAACAGTGGCTTTTCACCACTGCACACTGAAATTCCACCCTTTTCCAAGCTACACTAGAAGTCAAGTAGTCTCATCCCCTGAACTTTCTTCTCTATCATCATCTCTTTGCAAACTCATGGTATTGACATTCAAAGTTCGCAGCCCCAAAACTTTTGAGACCCTTTTCTCAAAATTTCCTCCCTGCCTTTCTTGATTTGAAACCAACACTTCTTTCCCCATATTCTCATTTGGAAATACAATGACTTGAAAGCAAGCTTCCACATGCATCTGCCTCCAGCACCGTGTATTAGCCATGTAGTCCCCAATTCTCCACACCAATCTTTGCAAGCATGAACCCAAAATTCAAAATTTGTTGATGTCCAGAAAACAGCTCACTTGGACTTTGGTGCAATATCATATGCATTCCTCTCAGTTAATTGTTGTGGAATAGACTTGAAACCTTCAGGCAGTTCAATTTCTGTGGTTGAACATCAAGTTTCTTCTGTTGTGCTGATATGAAAACTTGCTTGAAGAATTGGAGCTAGAAACTAGTCACGCTTCTTTCGGAAAGAGCAGCCTTCTGTCAAGCGGGCCCGTCCACCTGTAGGTTGACACAATAAACTGGAACACTTGGTGCACAACACAACAGTCTGTGAATGACTGAAAACCATTGTTCTGCAAACAACCCATCATCACATAAGTCTTAATCAAATAGGCTCACTTCTCAACATCCCTGGACTGAAGCACTTGCAGAAATATTGACAACCAATTTTCCATAAAAACCATCAACTTTGAGACTACAGACAGGCTATGACAGTTGCTTAAATGCTTGGTCAAAACCTAAACCCTAGCAGTATTGGTACACCCTGGTCTAGTGAAATGACTGCATGATCCAAACCCAAAACACTCTCAGAAATGAACATTCACCCAACAAACTAATGATTACTATGTGGGTTTACCAATGGAACAGACACTGATAGATCCACAATGGCATTAGGTCTGTGCACACATACATGGTGGAACATACATAGCACTTCACATCCTGCCACATGACAGAAACACATAAGTCTGAGTATTGAGCATAGTTTTGAATTCTGACCCCTTAACATGCTCAGAAAATTCCATACAAGTTCAACAGGCTGAACAACAAGATGGTTGCAATTGGAGTGTTCAATCAGTCAATCTTGCTGAACATGGAGCCATGAGACTATGAACAAAAAAATGCCATCCCTTGATAATATGAACAAGATGCTTGTAGTTAAGAGCTGAATTGGTCAACCTTGCAGAACATAGAGCCATGCAATTTGAAAACAAAAAATCATGTCATTACTTGGTGATTTACCACTCAAGAAGATCTAATGTTTGATATGAAACGCCAGGAAAAAAACTAACCTCCAAAATACGTACCACTGAGAAAAGAGTAAACACATGCCCTAGTGCACAAGACCTCTTACCATAAAAAAGGAGTTTGGAGATGGCACAAGGCGCTTCAACTTGTGCTTCTTTTGCTCCAATTCTGGTGGTGGATTCAACAAATCTACGTCATTTGAGACACCCTTCATCCATAGAGATGTCCCACACAGAAACAACAATGTTAAAATTTTGTGACAAAAACTCCCTACGACTGTAAAGCCACAAACTTGACTTGAAGTATCAAGCAAACCACCCAACTTCAATTACAACCCACCCACATGAGATTTCCGTGTCAGAAGACGCAACCCACTTCTGGAAACCTCATGAAAAGAAAAGAAAAACACAACATTCATTCCCCCTCCTAACCTTCTGAAACCAAAATTACAAATTCCCACAAAAACCAACTGAAGAGAAGAACCTTAACACAATGGAAAATCAAACTACAAACAAAACCTCCATAGCTTCAAGCACCCCAAATCTTATCTTTTTGGGAGATCACAAAAAGAGGTAGGTGAAGAGAAAAACCCAAAATCTGCGAAACCCAACAGAAACGAAACAGGAAAAAAAAAAGAGAAGAAAAAACTCTATGCAGCAAGCAACCCTCCTCAAAACAAAATCATCATCAAAATTCCCACACACCACTCAGGTAAGGGGAAAGAATGCAACTGAATTCCAACAGCAACCAAAGCTTGATGATAAGTGCTTACCATGATAACATAAATCTTCGTATCAGAACCTCAAACCTTCAAAACCAAAAAAATGTTGACGACAAGTGCCAGCCTCAAAGTTCTTTCGTCTCACAAGACTTCAAAAACCCTGAAAACGTGAATCTGTTCACACTGAAAACCCTAGAACTTAAAACCCGTAAAAACCTGAATCTGTCCACACCAGAAACCCTGAAACTTCAAAACCCTAAACACGTGGTTCACAGTGAAAACTCTAAGACTTCAAACCCCTAAATAAAAACCCTAAAAAATGGATCTATTCACACTGAAAATCCTAAGACTCCAAAACCCTAAAAACCTGAATATGTTCACAGTGAAAACCCTAGTACTTCGAAACCCTACAAACCTGAATGTGTTCACACTGAAAACCCTAGTACTTCAAAACCCTACATACCTGAATATGTTCACACTGAAAACCCTAGACTACACAACAAGTGCTTTCTTTTACACGTTTGGTTTTGCAACGTAGACAGTAGTATCGCAGTTGGTTTGTTTGTTTTTTGTGTGGTTCTCTCTCTTTTCTTTTGTTGCAAAATCCATCCGCTCGACTACCGAATTCGGGTTGGTAGAATTGTGAGAGAGAGAGAGAGAGAAAGAGAGAGAGCGAGAGAGAATTCAGACACACAGACAGAAAGGAACGCAGGGAGGGAGGAATTGGGAGAAATGGCTATGGTGGAATGTGGCATCCTCACGAGAGGTAGTCTAGTATGGCGAAGAAACCCTAAGTCCTTAGATTTGAGGAAATTTTCGGCTTCTTCTTCTTCTTCTTCTTCTTCTAGGACTCCGGCGTTTTTGGCGTTGCGAGCAAAGCCTGCTGCTGCTCCTCGTGTGAGCATGGCGATGAAATCGGCCCATTCTCCAAATGATCCGTTTCTTGCTCAACTTGCAGCTGCAGCTAGCACTCCTCTAGGCCAAGCGCAGTTGGCCCATTCCAGCAGCGTCTCGAATGATGGACCTCCCTTGCTGGACATTGTGACTGATCCCTTGATGATGGCTGCTCCAGCACAGGTCAGTTGAAGATTTGGGTCTTTTGAAATGTGTGTGTGTGTGTGTGTGTGTGTCTCTCTCTCTCTCTCTCTCTCTCTCTTTCTCGGATTCTCAGCGGCCTTGTTGCTGTGAGAGAATTTACATACACCCATGTCTCTCTAGCTGCCACTCTGCAGTGAATTTGTCTCAGAGTATGTGAAGAACCCCAAAACCTGTTCAATTTCTTTCTTCTGTCTCTTTTGAGTCCATGGTCACCACTCTGCCCTAAACCCTAGAGCAGATTGTTTTTAGGGTTTCATGCAGAGATTGTAGTTTTTTACACACACAAATCAATCGCAACAACACAATGATTTATCCACATCTTTGGAAATGTAGAGAAACATTAAGTTTCAGATTTTGTGTGCACAGGATATCCCAATTGTCAGAATCCAATTGCAGTGCCACATTCTGTGTATTTGTTGCCTTGTTGCATTTTTTGTGCAAGTTTGCTCCTGTGTCTTAACTCTCTCAAGGGCATAAAGAATTCAAGGCAGGAAACAAGTGAGATATGAATGAGTCAAATCTCATCTATTGTGGCATCTGTTTGGATCAATGTGTTGTGGGATCAGGTGGAGCGATCGACATCTTATAATGAGCACAGACCTCGCCGACCACCTCCTGACCTTCCTTCCTTGTTACTGAATAGTCGCATCGTATACATTGGGATGCCAGTATGTTAAAACTTGTCCTTCAGAGTTTCAGGGGTGGGGCATAGTGTTTCAGAATCTGTGAATTTGTGGATACGTGGTAAACTGTAGCAGAATTGCAGCTTATGTCCATTGTCCTTCTTTTGGGTTCCATGAAAAGTCCATCCACTTCATAATTCCTCTTCAAAATGATATGTATTGTGGGGTTAACAGAGGACTAATATGAGTGGTGGTGTTGAACAGCTTGTACCAGCAGTGACAGAGCTAGTTATAGCAGAGCTACTTTACTTGCAGTGGCTGGACCCACGTCAGCCTACTTATGTATATATCAACTCCACAGGAACTTCACGTGCAGATGGGGAAACGGTACTCTCACATGATTTGCTTTTGAGCTTAACTTGTCTCATAGAGTTTGGACATTTCTTTTGTGCCCTGGAGCTGGTGAAAGCTCTGTTCATTGTATAGTGTGCAATCTGTAGTTCGTCATGCACAAGCTCAATATTATCATCGAGTTGTTTGCACATTATGGGGACTGACCCCTTGAGCAGCTCTAGAATAACACATATACCATGGAGATTGTGAATAACATGCTTATATAACTGATGCTTCGAAATGTGATGGATGGTAAATTATGCTCTTCAAGCTCTTTGCTTGTCCATTTTGTTGGAGTCTCGGGGGTGCTTAGTAGGCCCAGGGGACTTTAGGGAACTGTCTCATACCTCACCATTTTTTGTAGAGCAACTCATGGCTACATAGTGGTGGTTGGCCCTTATAATTACATCACCCTTTGTTGTGATAAGCATGCAGTTGTAATTTCTTGGTCCTCAACTGCTTGCATCAGGCAGTATTATTATCTCAGAAATGCATGCTCTGGCAACTGATTGGGGGACTGGCTCTGGCCTGTGCTTCTGCTTGCAGGTGGGTATGGAGACAGAAGGGTTTGCAATCTATGACACCATGATGAATGTCAAGAATGAGGTACCTGGGTATTTCTATCATTGACTGTCTGGTTTGTGGCTCGTCTGGCCCTAACTGCAGATGAACACAGCAACAGAGCTGGAATCAAGTGATGTAGATGCTCACTGTAAGCAACTGCATAGGCAATTGATCACTCTCTTGAACAGAAACTATGGAAATACACTGGAGACATGGTTCCAGTCTGTGGGGTTGGTTTCCTCCTTCATGGTTATTTGGATTTTGTTAATCAGTAAAGGTACTAAGTGCAGTATTTTTTTTTCCTACTGCAGATTCAAACAGTAGCAGTAGGTGCTGCAATTGGACAGGCATGTTTGCTGTTAGCTGCAGGCGAAAAAGGTCGGCGTTATATGATGCCCCATGCCACAGGTCTGCATCTCCTTCCCAAGGGCTTTCTACTGGGGGTTGTTGTTTTTCAGCACCATTGTGTCTGTGGTAGATTGCAAGAGTTTAGTTGTATATAAAAGCTCTTAAGATAAATAGGTCATGAGGAACATTGGGTTAAGGCATTCACATCACTCCAGATTATGAAATGTCACATTTGATAATTGTTAGAAAGATGGAACAAGTGCTCAGTATTGCCTACATTTGCTGACCTGTTTCTGCATGTCACTGATCCTGTTCTTGTCCTCCATTCAGCAAGTTTACCAAGCTAAGGATGAGAGGTATGTTGTGTTACTGCAGCTATGATTCAGCAGCCTCGGTTACCATCAACAGGCCAAATGTCTGCTATTGATGTTCACATTCGGGCCAAAGAGGTTCCTCCATCTTCCTACTTTAGACATTTTGCTCTATTGTTACTTATGTATTTTTCCTTCTAAAAAACAGCTGACACAACTGGTTTTATGTAACAAAGGAAGCTGTAAGATGTTTGGGCAAGGAATCTGAATTTCCTCATCTAATGGTATATACTTGGTGGCAGGTGATCAACAACAGGGACACTCTTGTAGAACTGCTTGCAAAGCATACCGGCAATGTACACATTTCTCTCCTTTCTACATTTCATAAACTCTAAAAGCCCATTTACTTGCTTTATTTGTCAAAACTTGCTGTGTGGGTAGCATAATGGGCTTGCAAAGAAGTTCTCTTTTCAAGTTTCCTCCATAAACAAGTCTTGCAAAGAATGTGGGAATACATAACAGATAAGTAGTTTTGGGTGGGGACTGGGTTTGGCAGCCATTTGAAAAGGTGGCCAAAGTCATGGAGAGGCCTTTCTACATGAATCCTCGCAAAGCTGTTGAGTTTGGGGTAGCTGACAAGGTAGTAAACTCTCTCTCAGCTTGTTGTAATTTGCCAGTTGCAACCCACTATAGTAAACTCCATCAACAGCTAAGTTGAGGCACACATTCATGACATTTAGTTTCTTTTTAAAGTCTTTGCTCATCTGCCTTCTGACAAGCTGATGAGCTTGGTTAGAATGGTTTTCATGTAGACTGTCTTGTAGTAATTTTTGACAGCATAAGTACCCTGGGTACCTAGAACTGCTCCTGGAAATTTCATCGCTGTTGGATCTATTTGTGGGAAGCAGATCTTGTGGCGAGGGCAAGAAGCGATGGCTGAGACATTGAAGACAGAAGAATGGGATCAGAGGGCAGGTATCCGTGTGGTTGAGCGGCCAGCAACATATGGTGCACCAACAGCCCCATCAATTTAGAGAACCTGAACTGTATAATGAATTCTAGCAGTTTACAGTTTTACTGAGGGCCTTCCTTTTCATCCTTCCTGTATAATGCTGTGAAGCAATGAATTTGTTCCAACTTGTAACTTCTAGTTCTCCTGCAACCTGACACCTCTGACAAGACTGGCAGTGGTGGGCTGTTAATATAAGGAGATGCTGTTGTGTGCTACTATGTCACTGCCCAACACTATCAAAACTAAGGAAGTCACACACGAAAACATGCAGATGGATGGGTTTTGAATCTATGTAAAATTTCACAAAAAACATGCACACAAATGGGTTTTGAATTTATGTAAAACATCACAAAAGTGCCGAACCTGTCTATCTTGCTATGCAATTTTGTGACACACATTACAGGTTTTTAACCCTGACCTGCAACAAGCTATTTAGATTTAATTTAGATTTTTCTGATTTTCATAGATGTGGCTCGGATAAATTCCAGTGCTGATGATTCATCAGAGCAAGTTTAAGTGTCCACTTTAGGTTTCATAAGTTGTCCTTTGGACACTTCCAAATTGGAATTTGTCACAGAACCTAAAACCTAAACCCGGTTGGTGTAAATGGACCCGAAACCAGCCAAGAGTCAGGCTTGATAGCACTGAATGGGCCTGAAATCGGCCAAGAGTTGGACTTGTTGAATTTACATGGACTTGGAACCATCCTTGGAATTGGACCTGATGGGTCTTAAGGTTTTTCACAAAATCAACTCATTTTTTCATCATTTGCTTGTCATTAGTAAATGTGTAGAAGCACAACCCCACGCTAATATTGAATTTGATTCTATTTATTTTGAAAGATGAATCATATATCTAGACAAGAAAAAAAAAGAAAAAAATCAATTTTCATATTAATTTGTATTCTAAATAATCACCATTAGATTTGGATGCATAATTATAAAACGTGTTGATATTTAATGTTTTATTTGGAAAATAGTCTAAAATTTATAGCTAAATAAATGTTTGATCACAATAATTTAGAATATTTGGATGTGTTGTTTATACCATCAATAATGGAATATATTTCATTTGGATGTAAACATGTTAAATTGCTTAGATACTTACTTATAATAACTAATGTTAAACATCTGATTAAAATTAAATAATAATATTGGAATGAAAAAATAATATCATTTTATCAAAATGAAAGGAAGTTATTAATATTTATGACTTGGATCATACATGCAAGGTTGAGAACCATATGTGTTAAAAAGTTAGATTTTATTTTTAAATAAAATAAAATGTGGTTGCGTGGAAGTAACATTTACATATTCTAAAAAAATTTAATTAGATTATTCAAAATTTTCTTAAATAAAAGCATCAAATTATAATTCCATTCATCATTTTCAATAGAAATATTATTGAACCTATTTGTCTTGTTTATGCCTACCTTTTCCAAGCCTAACTATCTCATTCCTTTCTCCTACCCACCTACATGGATATGAAAAGACAAATTAGCATGTGCCTTTTCATGTCCATGTTATGTATATTAAAACAATTTAAAAGAATACTTCTTTCAACCCTATTTACTTAACACCTTCCCCCTTGCAAATCTACATGGACATGAAGATTTAACATAATAATTATGAACTATTAGGAACCCAATGGGAAGATAAAAAGGGAGGGAAAAAAAAAGAAATAAGGGGTTTTTTTGCTTGGTTTGGAATCTTGCCTTTACCCATAGGGCATTACACTCATTAATTTAGTTTTAGTAGTTGGGAGGCTCATGGTTCTCACAAATATTACAATTAAGAAAGAGAGAAAAACATCATTTTGTGTAGGCATGACGATTATAAATGCTCAATCAAGTTTATACACTAATTTTTTTTTTGTTGTTTCACTTTTTTTCATCACCATATTCATTTGTTTCAATTTCTCATGATCATATTGAATTGTTATTTCAATTCTTGCATTAAAAACACAAACACAATTCAAAGATCTCCTAACATAAATACCATCAACATGACAAGGTAGATTAACACATGCCTTTCATGTTCATATTGGTGAGTAGGTATTAGTTTGTTAGGCTTGGAATAGGTAGGTATGAATGGCACAAACAAACAAACAAACAAACAAACAACATTTTTTATTGCATAGATGTATGATTATGGTTTAAACCACATGGGCCCAAAATTGCTATGCACTACCAATGATGATAAATTGATGAAAATAATGAATTGGAAATGTGAAAATTAAGTTCCATTCAAATGAAAACATTCGATGACATTGCACGTAACTTGAATTGAATTGAATTGAAAAAAAGTCAAATTTGAATGAATTGAAATTCAATTAGATTTAAATTCAATTGAAGAAAAATGGGATGCAAATTGTCACATAATGTATTGAACATCTATTCATGTTATAATGTTGAAAAAAAACTCTAAAATACACATATCCAAAAAAACCTTTTCATTCCTTTTTATTTGAACATTAGTTAAGCATATTCTAATTTGGAATCATCCAAAAGATGACTTACAAAACCTAAAGTTACCCTACCTTATAAATGAGTTCTAATGAATTGTTGTCACTTGAATAAGTATATTTATATAATAAAAATGATTGTGTCTATTTATGTCATCTAAATCTATCTCTTCCAAGTGTAACTACCTCATTCCTTTCCCCCATCCACATACATGGACATAAAAAACCACATGTCAATGTTAACATGTGCCTTTGCATGCCCATGTTATATGAATTAATAAAACTTAATAACCTATTTATTTAACCCATTCTCCGACACATCTACATGGACATGAAAAGGCACAATTTTTAGATCTAGCATAAATAATACATGATTATAAATAAAAAAAAAAGAGAACATAAGAGGAAAGAATGAATAGGTGAGAAGGGGGATTTTATCAAGTTCAAATCTTGCCCTTTGAGCAAGGGGGTTATACGTAAATAGTATGACTATAATCAAATTTTTAATGTCACAATCCCTATATTCCTCAAAATTTTAAACAAATAAGTAAGAGAGTTGAAAAATTAATGTGCCTTAATTTTCTTTCATCCCTTGTATGTCAATTATGTTTAATTCAGCTATTGATATGGCCATCTACATTAATCAAATTAAATCCCACAACACCTAGACAAGTGTTTGAGCCCTTCATAACCATGACATGTTCAACAATACAAATTACCGAAAAATATTGATTCCATGGCAACTAAATTAACCTAGTAGGTTAGTGTAAACATGATAATTGCATAGAAAAACAAAAAAATTATGGAAGTTCCAGTTTCTTCAAATAGGAGCAGAAAAGAGGTGCATAACCACCCGAATGTCCACTTTTGTAGTCCACCTTGGTTACATGGATTTGTGGTTCAATTGTTATGGAAGGTTCCATTCAGATGTAAGCAATTAATTGTTCATTCATCTTTCTAAGGAGTTCCGGAGGGGGGAAAAACAAAAAAGCCTTTTGCATTAAAATTCAGTACTCTATCTATAGACATTAAATAAACAAAAAAAAGACTTTCTTTTTAAAAAGTTTAATTTCTATATTCATAAACACTAGTGTGGCCTGTGCCATTGGCCCAAGTGTTACCACGTCCTCAACTGATTTTTCCTTCTAAAACCTGGTTTTTCGGAATTTATTTGAATTTTTAGCTTGCAGAAATCACTTAAAAATCAATATCTCCCACATTCTGAATCCAAATCTTACCAAATAAATTCCATTAAATCCTGCTCATCAAGATCTTTCCAACAGCACCAAAGGAACATTCCAATTCCTCCGAAATTTTTAGTTACGATTTAATTTAGGTTTTAGTGAAGAAATCATTCAATCTTCAAGAACTTTTGCCCTGCAAGTCCAAATGTCATGGAACCAAAGCCCATGCACCCCTCCTCGTTGAGAGCTTTCCAAAGACACCAAGAACACTATCTGAAGCATCCTGGTTCGGTGGATCTCATAACTACAAAACAAACTACCTTCCTTCATAGATAGATCATCCTCAAAATATATTAAATATATTTTTAATCATATGAGTTAACAATATAGATTATAAACTGCTGAAAATGCTCATGTCAATATATCCAGGTACACCAGAGCTCTGGTATTAAAATTTGAGCTAGATCCCCATATGATTCTAAACATCCCCCATCCCCTTCGAGTTAGGGCAGATGACCATCATTCATCCATCCATCTATCCTTTTTTATATAACACAGCAAATGTGTGATTGATTTTTATTATTATTATAAATGAGAGTCATCCATGATCATGTACCACATAATTTGAAGCCCATGCATGCATGCAATGCATGAGTTCTGCATGACCCTTTGGCATGTACTTATATGTGTATAAGTATAGAGTATATAGCTATGTATAGCGAGGGGGAGGGGAGGGGGGGGTGGCATCAATCCTATTTTGAAGGCACAATAATGCAAGGGGAATCTACATTATAATAAAGACTAAAAGCCTCCTTTCCAGAGTATAAGAAGTTAGAACCTGGCCAAATAAAACCAACTCTTGGTGTGTAGCTGCTTGTCTAATACCTATACATACAGTAAGTCTCGGAAACCCCTTGGAACTGGACTCAATTATGTCAACATGGTAAAATGGAGAGATTGACCAAGTGAAGGAGTAGTAGACTTGTGTGCCCAATGATCTGAACTTGAAATGAGTTGGGACCCATTCATGATGAGCTGCTGTATCTCTGAGTTCTGCTCAAAAATTGATTATTGACGAAGCAGTGGAGAGGAGAGGAG
>Ga0209611_10011091_pt1 | contig 13086 bp, 3 predicted proteins | sample S1TSphgellanicum_3_FD_187693 | JGI IMG/M metagenome (GOLD analysis project Ga0209611, IMG submission 187693) | Host-associated microbial communities from peat moss isolated from Minnesota, USA - S1T2_Fc - Sphagnum magellanicum MG (SPAdes) (version 2) | ecosystem: Host-associated > Plants > Peat... | reverse complement strand
GCAAATGCAAGTCAATTAAGGTTGAATATCTTTTCTTAAAAGTTATGGAACTATCCCTAATCATGGATTATTTCACATGTGAGTCAAAAGATGAGATTTTGGAGCTTGTAGATTTGGGGGGGGGGGGACATTTTCCAATTCTACATTTAATTTGCCTCTTGTGTTGTTCAATTTCTAAATTTATAGAGGTAGATGTTTCTTTTACAACTTCTAGTACTTTCTTGATCCATTTTCATCATTTGTTCCAAATGCCATAATTTATAACTTGGTTGCATTTTTGAAATTATATGTGCTTCAATTGTAGCACCCCAAATGGGGGCCTTTTTGCACTTCAACTTGGATCTACAATCAACACCTCTTTTGAGCATGAATAATGTCCTCATTTGTTTGATGGACCACCATGGTTTGTACAATCAGCTATTTAGATGTTCAAGTCTCCAATTTGTAGATAGGGTTGTATATTTTAGTATAAGCAAAAGTAAGGTTCATTACAAAAAATCACGGCTTTTTTTATCAAGAATTTTTAATAAAAAAACCCCCTCATATAATTTTTTTGCCCCTATATCCAACTTGACCAAAGTGCCATTTAAACAAGTCAAATTGGACTTGACCATTTTGACAAGGTCTTTTTGGTTGGTTTTTTACTAGTTTTTTCACTGGGTTTTTTTTACTAAATCATCATGACAATAATATAATTTGGGCAACAACTAAAAATATATTATTTAAATTATTTTGTTTAAAATTAATGTGAAAAATTAATTAATTAACTAATTACCCTACCTACCTACTTAATTAATAAACCTAATAATTAATGCCAAAAAAAAAATTTACTTTTTTACCTACCAACCTTATGTCTTAGGCTTAGGCTAGGCCTTCTAACTTAACCACCTAGGCTAGACCAAGCCATTTAGGCTAGGTCAAGTAACCTAGGCTAAGTGGTCTAATAGTTTTTGCAACCTAGGCTACATAATTAAGTCACCTAAGTAGCCAAGGTAGCCTAGGTTACAAATGTGTGGACTTGAATTCTTCACATCCACATTGAGGAATCAAGTCCTTAACCATTACACCACCACCCCATAAGGTGATTTTCTTGGACAACATATTTGTAATTAACATGATTTTGGACCAACATATTGTAATCAACTTTCATGAAATTTTTTTCAACATGCATATTGTACTAAATGAACTTGAATTTTTTAACATTACTCACATAAATAGATAGGTTATAAGCAGGGTAACTTAAGTAGGTAAGAGGTACTTATTAATAAATGCATGTACCTAAGTAACATGTAGGTTTTAATTTACTAGGTTTTATAGGTATGTACTAGGTTTATGTTTATACCTACCTAATAAGCAATCTATGCCAATGTTATTTAGTAGGTTATGTATTTACTTATCAATCTACTAATAAACTTAGTTTAACCATATTAGGTAGGTTTAAGTTTAAGCTACCTACCTAATAGGCCTAAGTAGCCTAGGTTAAATTATGTACATATCTAATAAGCCTAAGTGGTCTAAGTTAGGTTCCCTAGAGGGTATTAATAATTTTTTTAAAAAATGATTGATTATTTACTATGAATTAATAATTATCAATTAATATATATAAATTTATTACTAACTAACAAATTAGTTTTAATAATAACTATCAATAATTATTTACAATTATATATTGACTATTATTCATTACTATTAATTACTATCAAATATTAACCAAAAAATTAGATAAAATTGATAATTCAATGATAATAATTAATCAATTAACAAGTTGATGGATAAATTAATTATTGGTTATTAATTAACATTTATTTGATGACTAATTAATTATATAAAATATTAATCATAAATTATTGAGTATTAACTATCAATTATAAAATATTAACTAATTAATGTACTAAGTGTAAGTAACATGTGACTAAAGGTAACATGTAAGTAACCTATTAAACTTTATAAATAGCTACTAAGGGTAATATGCCATGTGAGAATTTTTTTATTATCCCACGTCTTACAATCTTGAACCATCATAATGGATGATGGAGATCAAAACTCAATGTATAATGTATCATTGAAAGTTTGAAACACATATTATTTTTAAAATATTGACATGTTTACTTTTGTTGAAATCTACACATTTGATTTACTTGAAAAATTATCATTAAAAAGATAGGCTTATTTACATATTGTTTGAAAATTCATGGAAACACATGTGAATTAAACTTTTGAAGTTGTCATTATCATCCTATAATGGGCCTTATCCAAAACATGGAAACCATGTTTCAAACTTCAAAAAAATAATCCTTAGAAAAGACCTAAATTTGGGACCAATTTACTCCTTTTATTATGAATGCATCCATGTGACTAATGACTAATGAGTTGCTAAACCTATGCTTTTCACCCATGTAGTCACAAAATACATTTAATTACAAACCCTAGTTGTTTTAATAACTAAGATTTTTAATTTTTTATAATAATGAAATTCATTAGTAGAAATATTGTCACATGCAATTGTCATTTACAATTAGTTTTTAATTGCAAATGACATTTGCAATTAAATTGGTTGTAATAACAAAAGAAGTCGTATGTAAAAACCAGTCGCATGCGATGGATGAAATTATTTTTCATCAAATACATGTATGGCCACCATATAGTGTATACATGAGTGATCTTGCAACTAAAATTATAATTATATGGATGACTAGTTGCATTCTACCACGTGACACCCACTTAGACCTTCGCCACATGGCACCTATATAACTTATGTGGCACATAGGTTTTAACATAGGCCATGTAGCACATAGGTCTAGACCATATGCCACGTGGCATTTAACTTAGATGGCACCGTAGACCATATGCCATGTGGCACTTAGTTTAGGTGCCATGTAAGCTAAGTGCCATGTGGCACCTAAATTAAGCCTAAACCTAGGCTAGGCCTAGATTTAAGCGACATGGCATCTACTAAAAATACCATATTTATTTTTGAATTTAATTAAGGTTGAACCTTTTTTATTGGCTCATCCCAAAATGCAAGTGCATTTTAATTTGTACATTGTGCTCCTTATGTAATTGACAAAATTAAAATGGGAAGCAAAACATATGGGATTAATTTTGTAATTACAACCTAATTACAACTACTTGGGCTACTAATGACTACCTAGCCTAACTTACTACTTTTAACTTAGCCTATTAATTAACAAATTTCATGATGTGGCACTTAATCTAATCGTGTTGCCATGTGGCATGGAAAAAATGGTTAATTAGATGCCACATGGCATGGCATAAACCTAGCCTATGTGCCATGTGGCATGTCTTAACATAGCTTAGGTGCCATATGGCATGTGATATATAATTGCCACATGGCATGGCCTAAACCTTGCCTAATTGCCATATGGCATGTCCTAGACCTAGCATATGTGCCACGTGGCATGGCATAGCCTAGCCTAAGTGATGCGTGGCATGGCATATGCTTAGCCTAGATGCCACATGGCATGGATAAATCTAACCTTGGTGCCACATGGCATAACATAGGCCTAGCCCAAGTGCCACGTGGCATGGCATAGGCTTAGCATATGTGCCATGTGGCATGTCCTATCCTAGCCTAAGTGCCACATGGCATGTTTTGGCCTAGCTTAAGTGCCATGTGGCATGTTTTAGTTTAGCCTAAATGCCACATGGCATGGCTTAGGCAAGGCCAAATGCCATGTCGCATGGCTTAGACCTAACCTATATGCCATGTGACATGTCCTATGTTGTTTTTAGGTGCCATGTGGGATGGCTTAAACTTAGCGTATGTGCCACATGGCATGGCTTAGGCCTAACCTATGTGCCATGTGGCATGTCATAGCCTAGGCTAGGTGCCCAAGTGGCATGGCCTAAACCTAACCTATGTTCCACATGTCTGTCTAAACCTATATGTAGATGTAGGCAACGTCACATGTCACCAAGCCTAGATTAGGTACCATGTGGCCTAGGGTTATAAATAGGTAAGTACTTTAATAAATAGTTAGGTATCTAATAAGTAGGTAGGTAGGTGTATATATATCTGGGTGCGTCCTTGTTAGCTAGGTAGCCTAAATACTTTATACAACTAACATGTGACTATCTTAGTTACATTTGCAATTAAATGTATATACAATGTTGTGAAAAATACAAAGACATTATAAAAAAAAACACAATTTAAGGATGAAATAGGTCATAGTCTCAACCTAGTTCAAAAGAAGATCGAAATTAATCCAAATTTGAAAAGTAGTTGCATAGGCAACCATTGGTAGTTGCAAGTGACATTTGGTTGCACATAATTGCACAAGGACGGGTTACAAATGACAAGATTTCTAATAGCAATTGCATGTCATCATTAACCTTGGTATAACGTGTAAAGCGCATGCCATCTCAACTAAGTTGTTTTATTCAACTAAGTGTTACAAAAGATGCCTCAATGGATGGATGACATGTGTTAAAAATATATGAACATGTTATAGGTCATTATACATCATCAAAAGTCAACCTAGTTTAAACTAGTTAGGCTAGGTAACCTAACTTAATTCATTTAACCAAAAGTCAACCTAACTTAACTTAATTAAGCTAACTACCTATGTTAGGTAACCTAAGCTACTTAACCTAATATAGGTGGCTTAGATTAAAAACAAACATTAAACTCGTAACCCAAGAAGCTTATACTAGGCTACCTAACCTTGGCTTAGGTATCATAAGTTACAAGAGTGAGGATTTGAACCCTTCACCTTCACTTTGGGGTTCAAATTTTCATCCATTACATTAACACATATTTTTACATTAATTATATTTAACACAATTATAAAGCTTAAAAGTTTTAACCTTGAATTAACCTTGGCCACCTTAGATGACCTAGGTCAACCTACCTACTACCTACCAACCTAACCTAAACCTAGACCTCCTTAGATTTACTTAAATTGAATTAGTTTGTCAACTTGAACTACTTATTAACTTAGGTTAAGTTAACCTAAGAAATGAAAGACTTTAAACAAAGACCATTCCACTAAGAATGATTTTTTGGTTTTTAGTTCTCCGCTCTAAATCATTTCATCTATTTTCATTTTTTATCTTTTAGGTCATTTTTTATGTTATATGTTGAAAATATGTTTTATGTTTTCTTTTGTTGGCACAAAGTTTTGTTTACAACTAAATGTACTTGTTGTTTGTAAACTACACGACAATGTTTGCAACTTTGAAAAGGAGAAAACAATGTTTGCCATTCATATTCATATTTCAAAATAACATTGGTATACTTGCATGTTTGACCATGGGCCATCACAAAAGTTCTAAAATGAGGAGGAATTGATCTTATTTTAACTGTTTACATTGTTTTATGGTTATTTATAGTGAACTTCCATGTATGATATGATTATGGTTGGTAACTAGGTCCAATTTGTACGTGAAATTATTTTTTTTGTTCCATTAATATAGTAGTTGGATTTTCTTATTTTTTCAATTTCATTTGCCCTAAGTGTTATTTTTTCATTATTTTAGCATGGTTATTTTTGTTGTAGACACAATTTGACGACAACAACACAACCATCCCTAGTCATCATGTTAAACAAAGATTGAAGATTAATGTGAAATTGTCATTCTCCATCCTTGAGTTTCAACCAAAACTGATTTTCTTGTAAAGTCTTAAATTTATCAAGTGACACCCTTTTACAACTTAAGGATTAAACTTGCATGAGGGCATGTTTAATCAATGTGAGTTTTTTTGTTTTCTTCATCCTCCCCTCTTATCAACTTTCTCAATATTATATTAATTCCTAAGATTGTGACAACGTTCATAGAATTACCATAACATATTTTTAGAAACTAGAAAAATATTAATCAAAGTACAACTATTGCCTATTGACAAAAGAATGTTCAAAATTTTCATTAAAAATTATTTGATATAATTTTTTTTTGTAGTTTGCAATGCTTTTTAACACAAGCATTCCTTGGGTTGAAGTCATTTATAATTGGTTTGAAATATGCCACCTTGGGTATTTTCACCTCCCTTTGTCTTTCAACATAATGTTTTATCCATGTGTCACCACACCTCAAACCATTTCCTCTCATACACTTAGAACCAAGTTTTTAAAATAAAATTTTGTCATTTGTTCCTAATATTATTTACAAATAAATTTCCTTTTTTAAAGGTCATTGCTTTTTCAACCTCCAAACCCCAACACAAAGTAGCCCTAACTACTTTCATAGTTGAGAAACTCAAAACAAACTTGCCACAATCTTTTTGAAAACATAAAACAAAGGCGTTTTTAATTAGGTTCATCATGTGAAAAACTTAATTATCTTCAAAGCACCAAAATATTTCTATTCTTGTCTTGTATATTTTTGTTGAAATGATGCCATTGGAACAATACTCCCAACCTATTATCAACGATATTTGGGAACCTCGTCACATACTATAAGACTAATTGTAGTGCAAAATCCCAATGGAATTGCATTACTTAGTGAGTATGATGATAATAGGTGGCTATTTTAGGGTCGTTTTTTATATATGTTTTACTTTGACTAATTTATTATTATATATTTTTCAAAGAAATTATACTCATATGTTACATTTGCAAACAATTCAAAAGCACTTACTTTTGTAATATAATATGTAATTAATGTTCTTCCATGAAGTGAATTGTTAACATTTTATTGAGTTCAAATTTGATTGGGAAAAAACCAATGTGGTGGATGTTGCATTCATGATATCATGTGTGCATTACTTATAATAGCTAGAGGGCAATATAAGAATACAACCACATTTGTTACAACATGCATGCAAATTGGTGCCAAAAGTTTCACATTGGAGTTCCATAACAACATGAAAAAATGCTTTTGACTTAACAAAAGCCCTATCTAGGTGGGCTATTAGCCAAGTTGTGTGCATTGGCTACATCACAATTAAATTAAATTAGGCAAATAATGTTGCATGTTAGTCTTCAACAAATTAAATATCACAAGTGGAAGGTTTTAAATGTCAGTGAGAAAACATGTTGATTCTATTGGTGGAAAGGATTTGATATTTTATTATTAGTAATTCCCATTTCACAATGGTGATAAGGCAAAAATCACAATTTTGAGCATCAATCAATATAGCAAAACCACTTGTTTCAATGAAATTCCTTGCATTTTCAGTTGAATAATGCATTTGTCAAATGTTAAGAAGTCATGTCATTCTATGTTTGGAATTTGTTAAATGCTAGATAAATGATTTTACTGTGTTAATGTTCTATCAAAGAGGAACATGGCCTCTCTTACAAGAAGAGGTGGTTGAACAATTCAATCAAGGAACATGAGTTGAAGGTGAAAGTAATATTTAAGTAATATGATTAGAGTTGGGTATTAAAAAGATCAAAATATATGCAACATTTACAAAAATTTCAACTCCAATAAATGTCAACAAATTGAAGGCTTTTAATGAACTTATCTAGTTGGTGTCAACAAGTATTCCCAAGTCTTTGATTTAGTTGATGAATATGCATTAAGGTCTCACCTAAGGAAACCCAGAAATAAAATAATCTAGAAATTGTAAGTTGGGATCTCTTCTATAACCATTTTAAAAGAATGCATTAAATGAGAATTTGCCTTGTTTTATATTATAGATTGTTTTCAATATTAGAGTAATTTTCACATAATTTAAAAATGAAGGCAAGATTAGATAATGTTTATGAAACTTGATTAACTCTAAGCAATGGCTAAATAGAACTTTTACAAGGAAAATGTTTAGTAATTGTTTGGGTTAGTGCTTGCGATATAATGATATATGTTTGGTAGCCTATTTATGTGGATGATTAATCATCTATACATTGTTTCAATGAATGTATTTGACTTGTTGGAAAACCTACAAGGTGGGTTGATGTCATGTCCACAAACCATCCATCCACGGTGGTGCATTCGTGGGTTCACGATGGCTATCAATGCACACCTAGTAGTGTAGGTGATAGGTAGGAACTTACCTAAGCATCTTGGTGCCAAAGTATTTGGGTGAAATGCAAAAAGACATATTATGAAGGACATTAATTCATGGGCTACGGAGAAAGTGGGTCTTGAGTTAGTTTAGGAGGAAGCAAAATGGTTATAATTTAGGGGGGGCAGAAGATAGAAATAATTCGTTCTATGGACTTTGTACTCTGAGAGAGAGAGATAGAGAGAGAGAGAGGGGCCAAAATGGGCCAACACCCCACCAACACACCATCCATTAGAAGCCTGCTATGACTCAGTTATGTATGGACCCAACCTGAGTTCAGGTCAGATTTCAACTTTGTAACCTATTCCTGTAGTTGAGAAGGTAGATAGGATAAGAGGTGACTAACTAGGTAGGATAAGAGATGCATGTAACATTGTTAGTACATGTGTAAGGGCTAGTGGGTTGTTGGTGCAATACCTATGTGATACCTATGTGATAAGTAGTGGGTTGTTGGTAGATAGGTAGTAAAATATAGAAACTGAGCTATCCACCATGATTAGCCATAGAACTGGAACCCAATGGAAAAGTGTTACCTGTACACATCCCACATGGTAGGCTGGTTGGTTCACTCTGGCCAAGAGAGAGAGAGAGAGATAGAGATCATCAGCAGCCTTAAAAGAAGCTCTGAAGTTTTCACAGGTTTGAGTTTCCTGACCATTCTTTCTGCCAAGGAAAATAATGCCTGCAAAAACACAATTTGCACACAGGTTGTAGGGTGAAAATAGCTGATAACACCCAAGTTATTGATGATAAAAAACTGCTATCGGCAACCATATTAGACTTCAACTATTCTGTAGTTTCCTACTATCATGAAAAAAACTTATATCCTAATAATTGCCAGGCAGGGTAATTTTACAGTACTTGAGCCTGAAAGGAGTAAGAAAATCCAATGCCCAATTCGTCTACCATCTGTATGCAACAACATAAGAGGTGGAACTTAGTTCTTGATTACAGCATAAAACATGGAACTTAGTTCTCGATTATAGGCCTCTTTATCTATAACAAGCTAAGGTAGTTAAGCAGTCAGAGATGACAAATATGAGCTGCTGAATGGTGAACAAAGTCAGATGTGATTTCTATTACTTCAGAATGTACAACAATAAACTTGCATTTTGTTAATATTATGATGGCTCTCTACAGTCTCGACAATTTCCTGCCTCCCTTTTCACTCTGTAATGTTTGGTGTCAATTTTCGTTTCAAGGAAACAAAACAATTATGGCTTGATGTTAGAAAGTAATAAGTAATGAGATGGGCAATTATTCTATGTAAGAGCTTATTAAAATCCTAACTCATTACCAAGCACAGGCCACAAAGATTCATAATGTAATCATCACAGGAGCAGCTAAGTGAGGCCCTGGGTCCCCATTCATTAGCCAACTGTCAGCTACAGTTAGGCTACAATCAAGCAACCCCCCAATGTACAGAGCTCACCACCCGAACTACAATGACTTGTATGATTATCTGGTATACATTAATGGACCAGCTACCCATGGTGGCAAGGGAATACATTTAAGGGGCCCAACTCACCATAGAATTGGTGAGTATGAAGATTTGTTGGACCTGTTCCAGCAATTGCTGGAAAGTTCATCTGTTGATCTGTGCTTTTCTGAAAAAAAGCCATATCCATATTCCCCTGTCCAACAAAAACAACAGATGATAAGTGAAAAAACCAGATGGATTCTAAAAACCAGATTCATTTTGGAACACCAATCCCAAACCTGAGGAACTCACTCCTTTTAGAGATCAGAGAGAGCAAATTGAAGAGATAGTTATGGACTGCCACAACTACCCTGTTGCACATCCAGACTATCAATGGCACATTGGAGGGTTTCCCTTCTTTACAAATCATTAAATGGACATTCTTTTCAAGACTGATGAGTCTGGGAGCCACTATCTAAGACCATCCTTTTCTATAACAGTAGAGAACAGCAGCACTAGAATTTGAACTAAGAATTGTATATTCTTTCTAATGAATGTGGAATAATATCTTCCACTGGATCCACAGCCAGTTTACTCATTCCCAACTTGTGTACATAACCATACCCAACATACAGTGCCAAGGGCACCCCAAGATACACAGACAGAGGTTGATAAACAAATCCAGCAATCAAAGATCATCTCCTACCTGCATCCCCCACCCCAGCAAAACTGTTCTTAAGAGTGCAGAGATTTTATTCCTCATTTGCATCCTTCATTTTCTCTAATTACTGCAGGCATGTCAATGAATGTGCTTCCTGTGACTTCAGCATATGCACTGAACATAAGCTTGTTCTGAATCCTCTCTTGCTATCACCACAGTATATATAAGGTGTCTTCATAAGTATTGACAACTTTTGTGTACTTAAAATTGAAGCCAACCTGAATAGAATGGAGAGACGATTCAATAATGAGGATATACTCAACATTTCAGCAAACAGGAAAAACTGGAGACAAGACAATTAAAAAAATAGGATATTTTGATTGACAAGCAGTTTGAACAGTTGTCAGTGACCTTCAACAGCAATGTGTGATAGCGACTAGCTACCACAAGATCCCCACTGACTTCATGAGCTCCCAGCAGTGGGTGGAGGTTGATGTCATAAATTACCCAAAGTTCTGATTATCTACCACAGGAAGACTCAGCCATGATACTAGCTAGCTCGACAAAACACAAAAGAAAAAGGAGATGATCAAGAAAACCAGAGAGCAAATGGGAACAAAACAATAACAAAAACCCAAAAAGAAAGGAAAACAAACAAAAGGAGAGAGTAACGGATGAGAGAAACAGCACAGAGCAGCATGATCTTTTGAGGGCAGAGTGGTCTTTGGAAAGCTCTCTGCTCAGGATTAAGACACCCTTTAAATGAACATTTTGAGGATTCCAGTCAGAAACACCAATCAGAAACCTTGCTCTGGAAAAAAAATCTGGTTTGTTACGACAGAAATCTTGAAGAGTAGCCTCTCTCCTTCAAAAGCTCCCACTTTAGAAATGAGGAAAAGCCTTCAGACCTGTAGAGCACCAATTTGGAACTACCACCAATTTGGCAGAGCTGAGATTTTTGAGTCCACATGAGGCATACAATTTATGTTAATACCTGCATATTCTGACTATGCAGCCTTGTCCAAAATGTTAATGTTCTGGACTTCCCAATTTTCGAATATTGCTCAAAAATACATAATGCCCAAAAATTGAGAATTTAGGCACTCAAATGTCACCATCCCATGCTGATCTTCAGGCCAATCTCACCTGGAGATAAATTACAATGTGACCAGTGCAGGTGAGCAGCACCAAATGACAAACTTGAAGGTCAGAAGTGAACCTGAGGTTGGTTGAAGGGGAGAACAATTTTCTTTTGCTTGGCATAGAACATCTCTGCATGCTCATACAGCATCAGGTCCTGAGCTTCAGAGCAGCAGCTCAGCATGAAGAGCAGGATGCTTGTGAGTTCATGGTGCAGGATATTTAAGCTGTCAAAAACCGTTGTGCCTCATCCTGCTTCTGCACTGTAATTCTCTATCAGTCCTCTGAATGACACCAAACAAACTCTGTGCACAAGAACTAGCATCATTGCACAATAAATGTTCATTTTCAGCTTATTGAGTGAGTCAAATCCATGCCTTTGAAAGGAAGCTTCGTCAGCATGTATGGTGTGCCCTCTTGCCTTTTCTTTATCCATCAAAATCACCATTGATTCCTGGCTGCATTTATCCTCCCACAAATGTGCTGCAAACCAAGGTCTGTCAACAAACAAAGGCCATAGAAACACCAGAACATGTGCATTGAATCCCAATCATGGTCAGGCAGATCACCAGCCCTGGATCAGACAGGATCTGCTGGCCAGAATCTCATTGACACGCTTTCAATTGAACTGACATTTGTTGGCACACAGACAAAAGAACTGGCTGATTGTTGCTACTTCTCTGTCAATCCAACATACAGCATTCCATCCAACCTCCTCTGCACCCTCCCTGCCATAGTTAAACTCAGACAGACATGGCACCTTATATTGTTCTTGTTGTCATTTGCCTAGTGTTCACATGTAGATCATGACTTTACTAACAGAATCCCCCCTGCAGGGATACCATTGACATCAGATTGTGAGCTCTTGGAAGAACCACAACATGCAGTTCAGCAAGTGGTGTCTGCATGCTATTTCTGGCAAAGCATGAGCATACTTTTCTTACAACAGGGACCTCACCTGGGCTACATGCAGCACCTGAATGCCAAGCTGGGGATAAAACCCTACACGCTTGTGAACGAATTCCGCCTCCTACAATTGTATTGTTGGTAAGTCCAGCCACCTGTTACATGACCACATAAAACCCCAATTGGCCAAACAACACTGGCTACCATTGATCCAGTTCCATACATCACCATCTTCTTGAAGGAGCATAAATTAGTATAGAACCACAACATGAATCTGCAGCCACAAGTACCCCTATGCACATATGGTAATAAAATCTACACATTGAAGGCACCCATGGTAATGATATCAGTCCATCCATCAGCACTAAAACATTGCCCACCGAAATTCTGTACATTGTTCCCTACTTTGCAAATAGGGACATTACAGTAGCAGTGGCTACACTGTATTTATGATTGAAACTCATAGGTGAAGATTAGGGACACCATTTCCATTCTATTTTACTACTCCCTCACCCTCTCTCACAAGTTTTACAAGGATGAGCGTCTATCGTCTTAATAGGAAGGTGCAGTAAAATGGTGTATCATTGCAAGAACTTAACAAAACCACAATGATAGGAAAATAAATGAAAGGTAATACACATGGTCACCAACCAGACACAACAATTCAATCAAATGACTGGGACAGGAAACAGAAGAAGCAAGGTCATAAGGACCCAAAGAAACCTGAAACATGCCACCATTGTGAACAAGCTCATAGCAATTGGGTGGTGGAGGAATTCCAAGAGGGGCAGGGCAGTCAACACTGCAGCATACAATGTATTAGAGGAAGGAGGGGTGCTAACAACTCATCCTTCCACCCTAGCACCACATTGTCCTCCTTCCCTTCAATAGTTATTCCTAGAGCTTCTGTTTGCCCTCTGCACTCTCAACATCATATCATGATTAGGAAAACTTTTATCATACAAACATATTTTACAAAAGAATGAAAAA
>Ga0209611_10011090_pt1 | contig 13086 bp, 11 predicted proteins | sample S1TSphgellanicum_3_FD_187693 | JGI IMG/M metagenome (GOLD analysis project Ga0209611, IMG submission 187693) | Host-associated microbial communities from peat moss isolated from Minnesota, USA - S1T2_Fc - Sphagnum magellanicum MG (SPAdes) (version 2) | ecosystem: Host-associated > Plants > Peat... | reverse complement strand
TTAGTTACACATTTTAAATCAACCATTTTTTTCTTATTCAAGGTTATAGTAATTCAACCATGGTTTACATGTGTAATCTTGTAAGTATAGTGCTACAATAACATTGTTGTACCTCTGGTGGGTAAATTTATTTTCTTCCTAATAGAAATTCCTTACTTCCTTTTGTTTGTTAGTTGTGTTAGGTTTTAATGGGTCTCTAGAAATATACCTTTTTCAATCAAGAGAAGGTACATGTATGATATTGGTTGGAAATTTTCAAAAATTAAAAAAATAGGTTTTGACCTTTGACTAACGAATTTCAACCATTGTAGAATTAGGTTTGACCCTTGATGAAGGTTTTCAAAAAATTAAAAAGAACTAGATGGATTAGTCCTAGGTGTTTCAAATTTTTGGATCAAGGTTTAAAGTACCAATCCTTGTTTTAAATTAGTGTTTTCAATCATTCAAAGGGTCTTGACGAATATTATATTAAAATGGTTTCACATTTTCAAAACAAAAATTTGTGACATTAGTTATGACCATATGAAAGGTTTTTTTCTTTTAAAGAATTAATAGATGAGTACGTTGACTAGTTAAATATGAAGTATTAAACTCATGTTCAATAGCCATGAATGTGAAGAAACACATAATTGTTGACGTATAAAAACATGAATGCAAGTAATTGGAAGATGATGATTTATTTGTTTTTTAGGTGAAAGCACACTAGGGTGTACCAAAAATAGCCATTGCAAAGTCCATTTTGGTAGTTTTTTTAGTGTATTTTTAAACATAGAAAATTGGACAAAAACCCAAAAACCTTGGAATGTTGTTAAAGTTGACATATTTTTCCATGTCCAAGTTAATGGTGCCCTACTTTTAACCTTTTTGAACATCTTTATTTAATATTGGTCATGAATAACATCCATTGGGATATGTGATGAACTTTGAATTTTTTTTTAGTTTTATTACACATAATAAGGAATTATAAAGTCCATCCATACTTTATATTTTTCAAACAAATTACTATTAAATGTCATAACCTTTGAAACTATAATGTGTCCCAAAATTGTGGAAAAATCTTCAATTCCATCATAAGTAATGGTCCATAACACTTTTCTTTTATGGACTATGACATGGGAATTACCTAGATTGCAAAGTCCATATTTCATTGAAAATTAATGTTTTTGCTGTAATTATTTGAAAGTAACAAGGACAAAGAAGTTAATTTCACTTATTTGAACCCATTTTTTTGGATGTTTAAACTTGCATATGGATTTTATATAATAATTTGTGTCCAACCCATAGAATTTTGCTTTTGTGAAATCCAAAAAAGTCCATTGTCGTATGTTTTTACCCTTCTTTTTCATGTTTTTCACATAATCATGCATATTTTCAATCTTGGTTGCTTACATTAAAGTATAGAATTTCTTGAATTCTAACATGGTATTAAAATTGTACATTGAGTTTCATGAATTTTAAAAAAATTATAAAATAATAAAATTGTATAATTTATGAATGAATGTTGATTCTTGAAAAACTAGGGATATAATCTCCAATTAAAAAAAGTGTGTTAATATTTTTGTTTCATCAAATTAAGAACATAGAAAAATTGGTGCTCGGCAATTACAAGAATTTTTTACAAGAATTTTTTTTTGGTGTTCTCTAATTAAAAGAAAATTTACTTGTAATCGACGGGCACCATAAAAAATTACTAGTGGATCATTTACAAGTTCTTTTGGATCCACCTACAATTCTTCCAACCAAGAGAATCGAGCCCAAAAGAAGAAGAACCAACCAATTCATCACAATTTTAAAAAAGGGTCTGCAATTATTGTAAGAAAATATGACACCATAATGAGTGTTGGAAATTTCTTGCAAATTGAAAAGGATAAAAAAAAATTAGAGTATCCACTTTGTTGGTCAAGTGTTAAGAACATGGACATGTTGTTGGAAAATATAAACTTGAGGCCATGTCTTGATGAAAATTTCAAATGATTGGTTCCTAGATTTGGGAACAATTAATCACATGACATTTCATTATGAGTGGTTGATAACTTATGAACCTTTGGATTTGAAAAAATATCTACCTTGAAGATAATGCCCATCACTAAATTCATGGCAAAGGGCAATTTGCCATCAAATTAATGACTAGTAATGTGAAAACTTTATACAAGAAATATATCATGTCCCACCATTATGTCACAATGTGATATTTGTCAAACAAATTGTTGTTGGATACATAATTAACTTTTGCTGAGCAACGTATAACTTGGGAAAGTGATTGTGCATGGGTGATTACATTCGATGAGGTGAATGCTTGTGGTATGTACAGGTTGGTTCATCAAATGATGAAATTTCCAACACCATGTGACATGGCATGAGTCCACATTTAACATTGAATGTATCTACAACATGTGAAGCTTGCATGACTTGGTCTTTTAACACCATCACTTTGTTCATGCCAACATCAACAAATTACAATTCATGCAAAAGCTTTAGGTTGTCAATGGATTAACAAGTTCATTCTTAAATGCAAACCATATCATTATCCAAAGGTTGTCTTTTTGGCAAACAACAATGGCAAAAGTTTCCAAAGGAAGGAAGTTGTATTGCTACACTTTTAGCACTAGTCCATTTTTATGTATGTGGACCAATGCAAACAATATCTCATAGTAGTGCTTGATGTCTTTTGACATTCATTAACGATTACAATTGATACTATGTTGTAATGCTTTCAAAGCTAAAATTGAAATATTCCACAACTTTAAAAACTACAAAACAACACAAACCAATCATCAATTGAAGATTCTAAAACTTGATACTGGCATTGAATTCACTTCCAAAATATTTAAAATATATTGTACAACATATGGGATACAACATATAATTACTTATTCCTTTCAGCAAAATAGGGTTGCTTAGCATAAGAATATAACTTTGGTGGAATTTGCATGAACCATGTTGAAGGTAGCCCAAATGCCCGATGGTTTCCAAGGTGAAACCATTGTTACATCAAATTATTTCAAAAACAGATTAAATACTCACCAAGGTTATGACAAACCTCACTTTTAAAGAGGTATGGATTGGCCATAGGGCTAATTTGACACATTTGCGCATTTTTGGGTGTTTAATTTAAGTTTGTATTCCCAAAGAACATTGCTTAAAGTTAGATGCCAAAAGTTGCAAATTGTAAATTTTCAGGATACAATAATAATGTTAAGGGATATTGTCTTCTCAATGTTTAAATTCAAAATTTTTTTTATTAGTTGTGATGTTGTTTTTAATGAAGATTTTTCAACATTTTATAATCATGGACCAATTGAGTGAAAGTCTCCAAATTGCTACTTTTCCTTCTTTTTTTGCTCAAGACCTTGTGCCAAAAGTGTTTAGTCCTCCAAAATATTCAAGGTTTAATCATTGTTTGAAATCCAATCCCAAATATTTCCATTTTCATGTACATTGATCCCTAATTCCATTGATTGAACCCTTGTCTTAAAAAGATGCTTTGAATTGACTTGATGTTCCAAAGTGGTAAGCTACCATAGCCTTTGAATTTGAATGCCTCATGAAGAATTAATACTTGGGAATTGATTGATTTGCCCATGGGAGGCAAACCAATGAATTGTAAGTGGACTTTTAAACCAAAATGATCATCATTTAAAGCAATTGAATGAAATTAAACTCACTTTGTTGCTAAAGGATACTTTGAGGTTGTTGGCTTTGATTATCATGATACATTTTCTTTTGTGGTAAAAATCACTTCTAAATTCACATCCTTTTGGCACTTGTTGCCATTCATAATTGGGAGGTAGATCAAATGGATTTAAATAGGATCTTCTTACATGTTCATCTTCATGAAGAAATTTATGTGAAGTAGTTGGAAGGTTTTGTGCAACTTGGTCATGAACATTAAGTATGTCAACTTCTTCATAGTTTGTACGGTTTTAAACAAACTCCTTAGGTAAAGTTGCAAAACAATGAACCAAAAACCATGTCAAATCATGTTCAAAATTGCATTTTTTTAATATATGCCTATGTGGTGCCACTTTAATAACATGTGAATCATGGCAAATTGTACTTTATGATTAATATGGATGTTGAGAAATCTAAATTAAACCATTGGATCTTTTGATTTTGAATTTTGATTTGAACAAAGGACCTTTAAAGTTGAGCATGTGTTCCATCAAACATTATAAACCTTTTAATGTTGACTTTCTTTGTAGTAATAGGGGACTATTAGACACACATAAAAACACTCAAAATATAAGGATCCCAAATTTTATTTTATTTAGGTCTATTTGATGCCCATGAATCCTTTATTACATGTAAATGTGATACAATGTAAATGGTGTTTAAAACAAAGTTGTAGCTTATAATAAAAAAGATTAAACCTCAAAGTAGTTAACATGTTTTGGCATGATTTCAAATTGTGATTATGTTTCAAATCAAAACACATAAATTTAGTGCAATTTTTTTCATTTTAAGAAAATCATGTTTATTAAAAAATGATTAACAAAAAAATGTGATATATTGGGGAAACTATAGTAAGTAAAAGTAATAATTAAACAAAAATTTTGTTAAAAAATTCCTTTCTATGAAAAATTTGTTTTGGCAAAAGGATTATAATCCTTTGAAACGAAATAAACATATTGGCTCATTGATTTGTGATTGCATCCCCCATGCTTCGTGTGAGCGCATTGATTCCTATTTACATCAAGTTGGCTTTCATAGCACAATCGCAAATTGTAAAGTTTATGTTCAAAGGTAATATAATATTTTTTTCAACATTCTTGCTTTGTATGTCAATGATGCCTTTTAATGTGCAATAATCCTTTTTTTTTACAACATACTAAGGTTGAATTAAAATCAACTTTTGTAATGACTGATCATGGACTTATTCATCACTTGTTGGACATTCAAATCCTTTCGAATTGCTAAGCTAATATTTTATTCTTCAATTAAGTACATTATGTTGAAGCAAAACTTGACTTATTTGGCATGCATCTTTGCAAAATTGTTGCCATTCCTTTGAAAATGAATTTACATCTTTCAAAAACTCAATCACTTCACATTCTCAAGGAAGTAGAAGCCATGTCTTATGTTCCATATCAACAAGCTATTGGTTCTTTGACTTATGTTATGGTGTGTATTTGTCTTGATTTAATGTTTACAATGGGGTAGACTCTTAGGGTGTTTACACATTATGGTGACCTTATATGGACATCACAATGACAATTTTTTTTGTATTCCTTAGATACAAGAAAATAAATAAAATAAAATTCATTGAAATAATAGAAAAAGGGACTTACTTATCTAAAGCTATCATAATCAATCTTCCAAGAATGAGAAAATCAAATCAAAATCATGGATAGCCAATAAGTTATGGACTTTTGAATTTTGCCCACATTTTTTGTCACACTTGCAAAACTCATGGATATGGACTTTTATTTTACAATGTGTTAGTCTTATGTGTTTGAAACTTGGGATATTGAATGAATAATGTTTAAAAAACTAAAGATCCATTGAATGAATGAAATGTGATTTTAATTTATTATGTTATAGATTTTTTTAAATCCCAAAATTGTAATTATTTTAAAAGCCCTTTTAAGTATTTAAAAACAATGATTTTTAAAACATTTCTTTTGCGATATTTTTTATATGTCTTATAACATCATGATTTGAAATTGGAAATGGGAAAAAATGTTACTTTCAATATCATTTGAATATTCATATTTTATGTTAGTTTTCAATGACACTAGAAAAAGGACTTTGAAAAGAGACTTTAATCGGCCAAAATTCTAACACCCTAGTGTGCTTTCACCCTTTAGCATTATTCAAATCTAAGACCAACTCATTGATGTGTAGTTAAACAAATTTTCAAACACATACAAAGAATAAAAGCCCATGGTTTTTTATATTCTTCACATGCAAACATCAAAACCACATGAAAAAAAAAATTGTCCATAGTTGTTTTGAACATGAAAAAGGACTCTTGAAACATTATCAATTTGTATCAAGTTTTAAACATTGAAACTTTATAAGTAATGGAACCTAAAAAGAAAACAAATTGACCAAAAAATATATTATGCTCCCCTTGTGATGCTTGAAAGATAAAAAATTAGAATTTTAAGTATTATCCACACATCATGTGGCACCTTTTATTATGTTTGCACCCATCTTGAATATTCATAAACTTTGAATTGGGTCAAAATATTTTCAAAATTAAAACCTATCATAACATTTTCTCATACATAGTCCAAGTTGAAGTCATCATAAAGCCATGTGTAAGTTAATTGATTATTTAAAGTTCATTGATGATTAGATTTCAAGGAATAATTGATTGTGAATACATGGTTGTTTATATCAAGGCAAACAACAATCCACCAATTGTTCCACATATTCCATGTGTTGTTTGTGATTTTTATAAATAGGCCATCAATTGCTCCATGTATTCCATCTATTATTTGCAAATTTTTACTTTTATTGCAACTTATTGGGCAGGAGAATCTTGAATTTTAGTGGCTTTATTTTCTCATGAAAAAGGTGAGTAAATAAAAAATAATTGTAAATGTGCTTAGTAGACTTCAAAATAACTTTACAACACCAAGAATAAGTAGTTTTCCATATGAACACATAAATAAAATCCAACAATAAAACAAAAAATGTAGCACATAAATAGGTTCACATGACCAAGATTGTAATTTGTTACATAGCCATGAAATTTCATGTACTGTGAAATCAAAATAGTGATTGACGTTAATAATCATTCCTCACATTCAACACAACAATCCACATACATTATGATCAAAAAATAGATTGCAACATCATTGTGCAATATGATGTTGTTGCTTATATATTTAAATTCTAAGCTTTAGTGACCAAACATACAACTTAAAATGAGGATTATATAGATCAAATTTAATATGAAACTTCATGCTAAACATGAGATTTGTTTCCAAAAATCAAAGTTTATAATCACATAAGCACCTAGAAACTATGTCATTAGATGTTAGGCAATTGAAAGGAATTTTGCACATTCTAAAAACAATTTATCCCATATTCATTCGCATTTGATGTTCATCATGGATCTCCATGACTCATTGTTTTGAATTGATCATATAAAACATATCAAAACCAAAAAAACCTTAATAAATTGGCAAAAATAGGGCAAAAATTTATGTGTTGCCATGTTAAGTCAAGCTTTTTCTAAGGTTTTAGGGCTATTATATTGAAAAGTTCAACTTCCACAAAACATTAGAGTTCACTTTTATGTTTGAATTTAAATCTTCATTTTATTCAAGTTGCATGCCCACTATGAAATTCAAAGACAATATCGTTGTTCCTTTTGTTGTATTCTCACAAAAATTAAAGGTAGAAAAAAATTCCAATGTTAACGTGAATTTAGGGAAAATTTATGAGTTGTTGACTAGTTAGAATAAGACAAAAAGACATGACATTTCTATTGCATTTATACAAATCAATCACCCAATTGTTATAATGATGAAAATTTTGAAGAATTGGTATATGGGTGGTTTTCTATGATCTTTCGATAGGCTCCTTATTGATTTTCCATAATCTTTCATATGGTCATCCCTAAACAATTCCAAAGACATTTCTAAGTATAACAACTTCATTTCCAAGCTTAACTACCTCACTTCCTTCCCAATAACTACCTCATTCCTTTCTTAATAATTGTCTCTTATCTTTATAACTATTTCGCCCCTTTCTTTATGTACCAACATGGATATGAAGAGGCAAATTAACATGTGCCTTTTCATGTCTATAATATTCATATTAATTGAAATTAAATTTAACATCGATATTAATAATGATGAATTATTCATAATCATATGTGAGAATAATAAAAAAGGAAAATTGTCACTGGTATTGCGTAACAACGTGGAGCCCAAGTTCAATATCTTCAACCAAGGACATTAAAATTGATTTTTGAAAATACAATATTATTTTACAATTTCCAGTGAGGAGTAATTGAAACTAATATATGGGGGATTTTTTGGAATCCTTCGTATGGTCATCCATGGACCATCCAAAGACAATTTCAAAAAAACTATCTCATTTTCAAGCCTAACTACTTTATTTCTTTCTTAATAACTATTTCCTTTTCCAATTAACTTGTTTAACAACTATATTTCCCACCTTTCCTAATAACTACCTTCATTTTATAATTACTTCACTTATTTTCCATGTCCACCAACATGGATATGAAAAAAATAAAATTAACATGTGTCTCTACATGTCCATGAAATGTATATTAATTTAATTTAAATTTGACATTAACATAAATAATGATGAATTATTGAAAACCATATGAAAACATAAGAAAAACATAAAATAGTTTATCATCACTAGTAGTGCGTAGAAGTGTAGAACTAAAATTGTCTAGGGAAGAAGGATTCCATACAAGTGGTGGAGCTCAAATTGTCCAAGGAAAAAAAATTCCGTACAAGTGGTGGAGGAGGATATAGGAGAACAAAGAAGCCTTCCAAATAAGAGCAAAAGAGAAGGAAGGCATACATGTAGGGAAGAGAAGGAGATAGGTAAGAAAGATATTTAGGTCCATAAGGGGATGGAGGTAATTTGTAGGTAGGTATGTAGGCCTCACATCAATAGACATTAATCATAAGCATTTTTACATATGAATCATAATCAACCATTAAAATTTGAATTTTTAAAATTAGAGCTTACATTAAAATTATGGCATGCAACATGGTTGTTACATGGCCATTACAATCATGGATAACAGAATTTACAACCAAGTTATTCACCTCATGTCAAGTATTAAACAACACATACAAGTTACAAAACATAATCAATGTTTGTGACATTATCAAGTAACATCCATGTAGTAGAATTTCACATGGGCACATTCATAGTTGCGTAGGAACAAAAAAGGAAGTAAGATCTACCGAAGACTAGAAAACAAGAGTGACATAGCTTCAAGTTACATAGTTGGAATAGGTGGTGAAGTTGCCCATGGTTTTTTATTCTTTAGCACGAGGTTTTGATTTCAAGCACAAGATTTTTCATTCCAAGCATAGTGTGTGGACTTGTGCAAGTTGAACATGTTTATTATAAGCTTTCAAGTGCTTTCACCCTCAAATTCAAGCCACACAAATTGTGTGTTGCTTGAAATTGGATGTGAAAGCACTTAAATACTCTTATAATTTGAAGTCTAATAAACATGCTCAACTTGCATGGGTTCCAAACCTCGGAATCAAAAATCACATGATGGAAATCACCATGCATTTCAACTTATTCTACTAAGTAGAACCAACAAAAAAATATTAATGTTTTTTTGGTTCACATGTTCAATGTTCTGTTGTTGCACAACAATTTCAAGCACACCAACGAAGATACTTACCACCAACACACTTTTCAATGCTGAGTAAAGATGGTGTCATTTTTATTTAACTTAAAATTAAGGTCAAACCAATCAAACCCTATGCTAAAACAATGTGATTCCATGTAATGTGTCATAACGATGCCCATACAATGTTTGTTGATGAGTATTTTGACCACCTTTGAGTTGTAGAGCTTCACTTCTCTTCATGTACGCCTATAATCAATGTTGTCAAAGTCTTGACATAGAGAGGGAGATAGGGGGGAGACAAGATATAAGAAAAGGAAGAAACAAAAAGAAAGGTAGAGAAAGAGAAAGAAAGGGATAAAAAGAAAGGCAAAGAGAGAGAGAAAGAAAGAAAGAAAAGAAAAGAGAGAGGTAGAAAGAAAGAGAAAGAAAGGGATAGAAAGGAAGGCAAATATATAGGTAGAGAAAAAGAGAAAGAAAGGGATAGAAAGGAAGGCAAAGATATAGGTAGAGAAACAGAGAAAGAAAGGGATAGAAAGGAAGGTAAAAAGAGAGGTAGAGAGAAAGAGAAAGAAAGGTAGAGAGCAAGAAGGAAAGAGGGAGTGAGAAAGGTAGAGAGAAAGAAAGAAAGAAGGGAAGAAGAAGAAGGGGGGAAATTGTGTAATGGAAAGGAAGACTATGGGCAAGGGACTAACCACACGTAGTGCAAAATTGCCTCAGATTGTTACCCTTTTTTGTTTCTTCTGGGGTTGTTTCTTTTTTACTGTAAAACTATGTAGATAGGTAGAGAGGTACATAAAAGAACTTGCTAGAGCTTGTAGCCCAACACATAACATTTTTTCCTAACATGTGCGTCCTTTTGCAAATATTGTAGAACCGTGTGAAGAACTAGCTAGCCACACACACCACTTGTAATGGTTTGAAGAGCGTTGACGCCTCTGCCCACTATGGAAGGTTAGCATAACACCTTGAGCATTGAGATCATGGTTCTCCTTGCTTGTTTTAGAGCCTAATTCTAAAGCTTCTTGTGAAGTTTGCATGAGGGGGACAAGGAAAGGAGTAGAATAGTAATGTTTGTAAGATTTAAGGTTTTATGGGCTTTAAGGGTTCAAAGTTTCAAAAACTTCACCCAAACCTTTGTCTAAAACTAGGGCCATTCTTAAGTTTGCTTGCCAAAGTCCCTTGTCAAGGGAGCCATTGCCTTTGTCCACCCTTGTTTAAGTAGCAATAGCCCTTGTTAGTTACTGCGTATAAGCATGGTAGGCCTTGCCATTTCACCTTCATCAAAATGTCGAAGGATATCAGAACAAGATTTTGATATTGTGATGATTTCTATAGATCGTTTTGACACATCTCCGCCCCTTCATCCATCATCCCCAACACATTTACTTTGCTTCATCCAATTTGCTTCAGTTACACCTAGTTCATCCACACATTTCACACTTTTTCTACCTCATTAGCCATGGGTTATTGTTCAATCATTTGTACCTACACCAAAGGCCCATCCATCCCATTAGTAGTGTCCATATGTTCCTTGTCTTGGTTGTGGTTGTTTAAATAAAGTAGGAGTAGGTTTAGTATGTCACCATACATCATGCATCGCACACATGTAATCATTAACTTTCGGGGTGTCAATGCCTTCGGCATTACTATTTTCTCCTCTTTTGATTTAGACATGGATTGCATCATTAAATATAATCAATGCTTTCCACCTTGGTTTACCACGCCCCTACTCATACCATCATATTCCATATGCTTTCCGTGTCAAGGTTCAGCGTGCTTTGTGCATCCCCTTAGCTTGGTTGGCCGTCGATCCATCCAACATAGTAACATGACATGCATTTTTGCTTTTCCATTCTTGGTGTTTATCATTTTCCACCACGGGGTGGTGAGATAGGCCACCAAGAGACACACTCATTTAAATCGGTACATGGGAGGGGACTGAGAGACATTACAAGAAGAGCAAACAATTAAAGCACATGTAGTGGCTTCTCAAAGATCTTCAACGATGGCACCAAATCCTACTCCACTTCCATTAGCACAATTACGTCATGCACATGCAATGGATCATGTAGGGGAATATGCTCAAACAATGCGCACATTGGTTCCCAACATTCTTGTGGCCCCATCAGTCGAAACCCATTACAACTCTTTGCCATTTTCATCCATTGGTTAAGGTTAACCTCCTCCCTTTTGTCAATGATTTTCATCTAGAGATGGATCTTGTTTTGGATAGAAAGGCATTTATTTATATTTTGCCTTTTTTTCCACATCTTTCATTCGGTGGTCTTTTGGGTATGGTATGAGCTTTTGAAGGATTGATTTGTCCCTAACAACTTTGCTAGTGGTTTTGATTTTTTTGGAAGTATGTGGGCACATCATTCATGGTCATGTTCCTCCATTAATATCACACCTATTTGTTGCATTGCGACTATTGGCTTTGGAAAAATAAGCCGGAGGCATTTGACCCATCACAATTGGAGAGGTGATTTATTAGTTAGTCACTCGCACATTGGTTATTTAGTTCAAGGATACATTTGTAGATCATTTTAGTCCACACCAGTTTGGAGTGGCAACACCAGGTAGGTGCAAGATAATGGTTCATGGGGTTAGAACTATGTTGGATCTACATTTGGATTGGGTGGTATTATAGATGGATGTTTGAAACATGTTTAATTTAGTATTTCAAACAATCATTTTTCAAGAGTTGTGGTTTTTTATTGGCACCTTGGATAAACTTTTCCCATTTGTTCGTTGGTTTTATGCATGCCCATCTCCATTATGTTTCTCGAAAGTTTCTAGGCACAAGGATCTCATTGTCATTTCATTTGAATTTGGTACATGATAGGGGGATCCTTTGGGAGGAGTGTTGTTTGCACTAGTTCATCTTTGCACTCTCCATGCTATTATAACGGCCCACCTTACTTGTGTTTTTCCTTTTTTGGTAGATGATACACACATAGTTGGTCTTGCCTCAAATATGTTACCTATTTTTGTGTGATTACAATAGGAGTTTGGCGCATTAGGACTTTAGTGCAGTTGATGAAATGTGTCACCTAGTTTCCATACGGGTTAAACCGGTCTATATCACTTCCTTTAAGTTTTCTTACACCTAAGTCCATCTTTGTATTCTAGGTGTCCCAGTGGGTTCTTTGCCATTTGTGGAGTCCTTTGTATTAAAGCCACTCTAGGAGGACCTTAGCATGATCATTAACTTTCTTATGTTCATAGATCTTCAAACAACTTTTGTGGTGTTTTCACTTTGTTATGCCCAATAGCCAAACTACTTACAACATATTATATTTCCATCACCAGGTATCTTGTAGTGTTATATCGAGTTTGATGTTCGTACCATAGTTATGTTAGAAGAACTATTAGGGTTGGGATCCTTTGGCACCATAATGGGCCATTTGGCTTGTCATGAGGTCATTTTTCTTGCTTTTTTAGGGGGCCTAGTAGGCCTTCCTTTAGTGGTCCGACATGTCGCCCTTGCCTTTTAGGATGTTGGGCTTTGATCGTTCTTGCATTAATCTTTTGTTTTTGGTAGGATGATAATCTTACTTTTCTTGATGTAGTGGCACATGTAAAAATTGGTACTTATCCTTTCTAGGTTGCATTACGGGATATCTATGCGATGTTACCTAAGGTCGTTTGATCACATGTTTTGCCTTTTGAAAGTTTAGTAATGCAATCCTATCTCAAATGTAGTATTTTTTGATGGACCAATTACACAAGCAAAAATTTACTTCACTTCTAGTAGATGTTCTTTCGGATGTTGT
>Ga0209611_10011089_pt1 | contig 13087 bp, 7 predicted proteins | sample S1TSphgellanicum_3_FD_187693 | JGI IMG/M metagenome (GOLD analysis project Ga0209611, IMG submission 187693) | Host-associated microbial communities from peat moss isolated from Minnesota, USA - S1T2_Fc - Sphagnum magellanicum MG (SPAdes) (version 2) | ecosystem: Host-associated > Plants > Peat... | reverse complement strand
AGAGCTAATGTGAATTTTCAAAAATCATACCAAAACATACTAAACAAGCCAATACCAACTCCACTCAAGATTCTTCAATATCAAAAATTCATTTGTATTTTGTTTACAAAAATGGAGATAGTCAAGTCCAAGATCCTTGGTTCCTTCACTTATGAACTAGCTACCATACGACTTTTAACATTGATTCATTTACAAAATATGTTACGTTACCCAACAAAGAACTTATTTTCTTGGGTGATGATATTGTCAAACAAGCAATTAACGAAAGCATGATAACAATATGAACAAAAACCAATCAAAATGTAGAGGTCAAAAATGTATTACATGTGCCTATACTTACAAACAAAATTATTGTCTATGTGTTAATCTACACAAAAAGGGGGTTGCATTTCATTTTATCATAAGTTTTGTGAAATTGAACTAATTTACACCCAAAATGGTGATTTGATCACATTCAAATGTGCACAAACTAAAATTTTATATGTAATTGGCATTGGCATTAAGGTCAATATATAGAATTTCAAACGTGGCTACTACTTCACAAAATTCACTTAATCAAGAGACATTAAGATGGCATTATAGGCTTGGCCATCTTAACATCAATTTAATGAACACTTTAACAACAAAATAAATCATGGACAACCAAGATATATTGAACTTCACAAATTTACCATTATGTGAAGGATGTTTTATGGGTAGCAACATATATAAGATACCATTTCCAAAAGCAAATCAAACCACTTCTAATGATGTTTTGGAACTAATATATTTGGATGTGTGTGACCCTATGCAAACAACTTCTCTCGAAGGTGCTAAATACTTCACACTTTTCATAAATGATTTCTTTCAATATTTTTTTGTTTATCATTTGAAATATAAATCAAACTAGAAGAATTCATGTCCTATGCAACCACTTCTTAAACAACTAGTGGTCTTCAATAACTAAAGAAATAACATGAACCATATTTGCAACTATCTAGCTAATGTGGTAACATGTGTAGTTGCAATTTAGTGGTTATTACAAATAATGGATTAATGGAATAAATGTTAGCATAATGTGAGCATGTATTCAATTTTATATACACTCAAACTAATTGAACATTGGTTAATATCTGTTCAACTCTCCTTTATTCTGCATTTTTTTGCATTCAAAATTTAAAGAAGTCTAATAATTATACTTCTATTTTGCTTGATCCCATCCCCTAATTGAACATATTTCACAGTGTTAGTATTTGTGTAGTTGGATATTGAGGTTGCATTTGAATTCCAAGACATGAGTCAAGCACCCATTTTGACTCAACTTCTCACAAAATTGGGGCAATTGGTTTGCAAGAAAATTGGAGTCTTGGGTTGTTTGGATTCCTAGTATTAATGATTAATGATCTTGTGGTACAAAAGGTTGAGAAGTAATTTCCAGGGTGTCACACTTGTTGTGGGGATAAATAATCGACATGTATTATCCACTAGAAGGTGTAAACATCCCTAGGAACATGTGGTCAAATATGTTGATGCCTTCCCTTCGTATTAACAAGGATGTGCAAATCTAGCAGGATTCTGAAGGCCAATGTCCATTACAAATACAAGTGATAAGTTCACATTGTAGCAACTTAAAATGGAAGTGCCATTGGTAGGTATAGCTAGTTGTTATGGCTAATGTGTGCCATGTTGCACCAATTGAACAACAAGCTTGTCCATGAACCTTAGTTTAGTAGTATTAGGCCTAAAAATTTATGAATATCATGCACTATGTGCTTTGTAATTTTTTTGATTTGTGTAAGTAGGAGAATCTGTGTGAATCCTTGTCCATGATTAAATTACTAAATGGATTCAATGAAACATGAAGGTGAACAAGTTGAACGTAATGGTGACCTTAAATTGGATAGAATCTCCTAAACTTAAATTGGGCACAAGGTGATTTTAATTTGTTGTGTAAAACAACCAAAAGTTAATTTAAGAACCTTATATTAATTTACCATGAGGTCAATTAGCCCCTTAAATTTCACCAACTGAAAGGGTGAAATAATCCTCCAATATTAATGAACCATGTGGTGAAAAAACCAACAAAAATCACTAATGACACAACTTCATTTAATTGCTAGACATAATATTTCATTAAACTTGGATTTTACTTAGTTGTCCCTTGTTTTACTAGCCAACAATAAAATAGGTCAAATGTCCATAGCCACTAGTCCTCGTTCGCTAGAGGATTGGTCAGTTGAACCATAGTGATTTTGTCCAATTTCACCTAAAACTCCATTGAAACACATGGTGAATAAGGACACATTTCCTAGTAGTGGTGGGTTACTATTATCTCCAAAGACACAAGAAATGAAGGGTGGACAATGGTTTCAAATCAAATGAAAGCTAGTACAATAGTTAATTTTTGATACCATATTTGAAATTGAGGAAGGTTGGTCCAAGTTGTGGACATGGGAAGTAATGCCCACTTTACACTAAAAGTTAAAGCCAAAAAATCTTGGGGCCAACTTTGGGCACTTTTGGATTGCAAATTGGCCCCAAGTTATTCATAAATGCTAGAACATTGATGTGAGGATATTAATAAATGTTGGAACATTGGCCCCAAGGGTTGCAAATTGGCCTCCTAAATTTGATGGTATCATTTTTTCAACCTTGGGGTCAATACAAGGCCATAAAGTTCAACATTTATTAATATTTGGGGCAGATTGAAAGGGTTTTTCCTCTTTCAACCTTGACTCCTAGTGTAAAGCCCTTTAGGTTGATTTCAATTTTTGCACCAATATGAATGTTGGATTTGGGTTGAACATTGGCCCTGATTCCTAGTGTAAAACATGCTTAAATGTATTAGCTAATGTCCATTGGGAGTAGCATTTCGAAAATGATATGTTAGTCTATTGGCAAGTTTTGCATATATGTTTGGTGTTTATTGGGATTATATTGGGAAATGTTTTGTTTCATTAAAGGGACATTATGGAATATAATCTATTCCCAACCATGGGTAGTTTCTATTCAATGTAGATGTTTTTGATTGGTAATAGTTTCTAATAGAGTCTTGCATTGATTTCCATTTGTAGATCGATAAATTAAATGTTTCAGATTACTCACATTGTGGTGCTTATCATGTGCACAATAATCCTAGTAATGTGGATTGTAGTGTTGGAGAATTATTGTCCTTTAGTGGTTATGTAGATCAACAAGTGGGTACAAGTTCAAAATTATGTATGTTTATTACATAACTATGGAAATTTATGTTCTTATTTACACAAATATTCTTTCACCTTTTTATTTTTTATGTATAACTATCATGTAATAATCATCCTCCTATTATGGATTCTACACATTCATAACTATGTTAAAACCTTTGAAAACTAAATTTCAATTCTTTTCATGATTTTATTCCATAAAACTTTGTACTAATATGAGAATTTCTTTTCATCAAGTTAGGTGTTTCCAAAGGTCATAAACATTTACTTGTATATTAACCAAAAGGAAACTAAATAATTTTTTTAAAAAATCAACACATCACATGGGGAACCATGTGATTCAACATGCACATTAATGTGACAAAGACTTTCCACATGAATTATCATGTGAAAATGACGCACATTAATTGAAGTTATGACCAAACCATAATTAAATTATGAAATATAACCACTAAGTAAATTACCAAACTTAACCCTTAGGTGATTACATAAATAATAATCTAATTACATCAAATTATAATTACTAATTATTACCTACTCCAGCCATAATGAACTAGTAACCACCAATGCACCAATTCTTTGTTTTGTCCACTAAATGGGCTATATTGCTTCATTCGGCACCAAATGAGCTTCATCACAATCCATTTGTTTTTTCTCTTGACCACTATATTTATTTTTATTTTTCTTGGTTCTATTTTCCCTAGACTTAACTTTGCACATAATTATTATACTCACCTTCCTACCTTCATAAGTACTGATCAACCTTGGTACCTTATTAATTACTTTTGTATTAATATAACTACCTTATTCACTTAGCTACCTTAATAATTAATTATCTTATTGACTTAACTACCCTATTAACTACATACCCTACTAATTTAATGTCCTTACTGACCTAGCCATTGTATTAATTACATACCATACTGACCTAACTATCCTACTTACTAACAACCCTAAACACACAACCACCCTATTGACATAAGTACCCTACAAACCTAGCCACATTGATAAGGTAGCTTCTTTCCTATGTACTAGCTTGCTTAACTACCTTGTTAGTGTAACTTTCTTCCTATTTACTAATTTGCTTACTTACATGTTTACCTACCCTAGTAACTTATTTACCTTGCTCCTTCAACTTCCTTTCTATTTATTAACCTACCTATATACCTACTTACCTACCTATGCACCCACCTTCCTACCTACCAATGTTTTTTACATAGTCAAATACCTAGTTAATTATCTACTCACTTTTCCACCCTTCCAATCCTACCTATCAATTTATTAAGGTTTGCCCTAATTCATGAATGATGAACATAGGTCCCCATATGTAGGTACTACAAACAATTTGTAATGGAAACAATGTCATAATTGTAGCCATTTTGGTTTAATTAATGCATATTTTATTAAATTTTGTTTACTTAATTTATTTATGGAATGGACACTACAATAATATTTTCATGTAATTATTATAAATATGTACTACTGGATTATGGTTTAGGAGGTTTGCAACACATAAATTAATTAACAAATTTTTCACAAATCTATAATAATTACCCTAAATTTGGGGGGAAATTTTTAGGGTTTAAACATATGTGAAACAATACAATTTCATAATATATCTTCTTTAAAGAGAGTGGAAAAAATCAGTTTGGAGAAATCACACAAAAATAAGAGACATACTTTCTTTTTACATTTTTTACAAAATTTATTTGATTTAAAAAAAAAATATAGGTTTATTTTTTTTGGTTAATAAATGTTTATAGTTTAAAAGCTTTAAAGTTTGGTTTTTAAAAATATTCCTATATATTTTTTAATTTTTTAATAATTTTTTAGGTTTAAGGCATATATCACTAGGATTTTTTTTTATAAGGTTTGTATAGTTAGGGTTTTAATAAGGCTTATGGAAAAATATCATTTGGATTATTAGGGTTATAACTTATGATTCAAGGTTTAAGAACTTGTTTCATATATTTAAAGGCTTAAGGTTTATAATCTAGACTTTGCTCATTATATTGGTTTTTGATCTTATCAATTGTTTAGATCTATAGCATGATTATGAATCTCGTTTGTTTCCATATGTTCCATAGTTGTTAAAGTTCAATATTTTATAACCCACTTTTGTACGAGTTATGATCTTTTAGGGTTGTGTTTTCAATTGGGACTACAAACTTTGGTGGAACGTTGTCATCTTTTATTTTTAGATGTATGCATTTGTCTCTTGCTACTTCTTTTGCTTTGTGTTTATAATTTCACAATTCAACCTCTTTTCATTTCCTAGCTATTAGATATAGAATGGATGTCAAGTTTCATTAAATATACAACCATAAATAAAGGTTTTATACTTTTAGTCGGGTATTTCATAATCAATATCTTTTTGTAGTTTGATTTTTTCATACCAAAATGTGAATAATGCATTTACTCCCCACAACCAACATGGGTTTTATAGCCTAGAGTAGGTATTGCATTTTGCACCCTTCAAACAATGTGCATTAATGATCATTATTGTGGGTTTAAGATACAATGTGGGTATTGCACATGTGAGCATTTTCAATGATGGATGGTTTAATAGCTTAATGTGGGTATTGCCAAAGTTTGTTTTAGTATATGGGTTCATAATGTAAGTATTGTATGTGATGTACATTGGAACAGTAAGTATTTTATATCATGATGTGGGTATTGCAATGGGAATTCCAAATCACAACATCGATTTTAAGGGACTCATGTAGGTATTACATTTTGGGTTTTTGTTCAATGATGAATATTTTTAGAATCATGAATTTTCTTGGTGCAGGAATTTGTCCTACTTCCTTTCAATCATGTGAGGGGTTCCAAAATGCCATTCCATTCATGTCCAAAACCTTACCAAGTCCCCTTTTTAAAACAAAGTACTTGGTGTGGATGTTTAAGATATGTCATGGAGGGCAAAATAAAGTGAACATTCAATTTGCTTATGTTTCATATGTTCGCGTTTCGGAATTCTTGGAAGGTGAACGAGGGGATACAAACACCCTCGTGAAATGGAATGTTTACAAAAACTTTCAAAGCCAAATGGATGTCAAACAATCAAATATCAAAAACCATTTCAAGCATACATGGTAAACATTTATGACATTAACCTTTTTAATTTCTTTAATTCATATACCAAAGATGTAATCATTTACGTTTTGTATGTTTTTTGGTCTAGGTATTAATGCAAGTATGGACTATTGGACTATCAAGAAGATTCAACCCACATTCAATTTATTAAACAAGGATGCCTAAGGTCATTCTCAATAAAATGTTTATACACACAGGCCAATGTGGCCAAGATCATGATCTATCATAAGGCGCATACATGAGTTAATGGGTCATTTGCACATGGTGGGCATGACCCTGGATCCATTTCTGGTATGTCTTGTTATGTTCCATGCATGTCATTAGCATTGAAGGACCACATATGGACCCCACTAAGCTTAGGTTACACAGCCAGATAAATACATGACAAACATAAAGCAATTTGGTGGAATGTGTGAATGTGGGCCAAAGCATGACACGAGATGATTTCATTTGGCTTCAAAACATTGCATATTTGGATTGAAAACATAAGAAAGGGATTTAAGTTTACACATTAACCCTACAATTTCAATTCGGTCTTGGGCTTTCCAACATTTGGAGCATGTGTTCTTTTTCTAATATGCAGGTGAAATCAATGGGACTCAAATCCCATTCACCATAGGTATTCAAACACCAACTCAATGTGAGTCCATGCTATCATATGACCATAATGGTGCCGTTTTCTATGGATGCCACATTTGGCACAAATGACATGAAATTCCATCTATTCACCTTGATGGGGTTTGATGATCATCTCACTTGTGCCCTAAAATGTGAATCATTACAAGTAGGCAAACAATTGAGGATTTTATTGAATGGTTGAAACCACCAAAACATAAGATGTTATCACACATGCCACATTCAAGACCATCATGTTTTCTCATTGACGATGCACCACAAGAATTGAAGGCATTATGGTTAGTTCTATACTTAGTACCTATTTTTAATTTATTTCCTTGGATGTTTTTTGGTAATTTTCATAAAATTCTTAGTTACTTCAAATGCATTTTATGTTGTACTGACCCCATCCACTCATGGTGATTTTATTACATATGTGTCCCCATTAAGGTTGCAATAGGTATGGACAAGGTTCCCATCTTCCTTTGTTGTTGGCATGTTCTCAAAGCATGGTGCTTACATGGTACCGAAAAGTTCAAAGATGTGGAGGTGTGAGCTTTAATTTCCAAGACCTTCATGGTGTGATGTACATGTCCATCAATCATGGAGAAACAATTGATGACTTCAAAGAACATGGGAGGGTTGTTGTGAGAGGAAACTTTCACAAACATAGGCTTGGTGATGCATGGATAAATTACTTTTGGACTTATTACCATCAATTTGGTAAGTGATAATGTTTGTCATGGTTTAGTATTCAATTTTTTTTTGTAATCATGCTATTCACCCTTGTGCAGTGTGTTTATGTTTGCAGAATTATGGATGGTGGGTGTTTGATGAATGCCCCATTCCAACCAAAACATCCAAACAAACATTAACGCACATCACGGTGTGTTGAAACATTGGTTTGCTCTTGGCACAAAAGGTCTTAAAAGGTGTTAGATTGATTAGTTGGTGTGGCAATTAACAACCATTGCACGCCATTACATGCACACATTAGAAATGAAGAAAAGAGGTTTCATAAAAAACAAGGTTTGTGCAGGCCATTGTTACACAAAGTGTGGAAAGGCAGCCTTTATTCCATTCACCTATGTATACCAACCAACCCTGGAAAGTGATGAAGCTTGGGGCATACAAAGCCAACACCTTCGCAACATCACTTATGAAGTGAAATTCCCATTCACAAAAATATCTTGTTGCACATGTGAATGGGCGTTATGAGCTAACATGTGTAAACACCAAATTGTGGTGATTTTCACATGCACGTACAAACATTATTCAGGAAGATATCATTCATTAATATGGAACATGGTATGGATCACATCATGGAAGGTTGGGTCACATGTTTGCAAACCCACAACATATTCCAAATGATATGGAGTCCAACAATGATGGCGAAGATGAGCATTTCGAAGGTGAGCGTTTCGAAGGTGATGATGATAGGATCATGGAGTTCGATAGGTTCACGTCCATGGAGCAAAGTGACCTACGTATAGGTGGCATTATAAGGTCTCATGAGACAATAAATTCATCAACCCCAATGAAAAGGGCTTTTCCACAATTGGCCACTACAATGCAAGAAATAAAAAATGAATGTAAAAAATCCAATGTGGCACTTTGTGAACATGTCACCTCACACATGAGAGTATTGGCATGCAATATTCATAACATATAGTTCACAAAAGCAAATGCATTTCACACCTAAGTTTGGTGTTACATTGCATAGAAAATGGATTGGATCAAAATAGTGTTAAACGGTTCAATGATTAGCATGAAACAATGTTCAATCACACAAATGTATGTACTAAATGATGTCATGAATAAATGTTTAAATTATTAATAAAAATTGTTGCCATTAATACTAAGAAATTTGTCTTGGGATCAATTTTTTATGGAGGAAACCATAGCCCAAATTCATTGAACCTCATGCATTCAACACACATTAAGTTTAATATGCCACAAAGGTTATTATTATAATAAGCAAAAAAATTTGAAATGCAAAAACACAAGGATAGTGATAATATTAGTGCTAAATGCAAGTATTGTAAGTAGGCCCCAAAATTCCAATTTGTAGAGGTAAGTATGAGTGTGAGTATTGTAATTAGGCCCCAAAATTCTAGTTGATACTTTTGTAAATATGAATGTGGGTATTGCAACTAAGGCCCAAAATTCTAGTTGGTAGAAGTAAGTAAAAATGTGGGTATTGCAAATTTAAATGCAATACCCACATGCAAGATCATTTCAAAATAACCCATATAGGTGATTTGGATACCTTTTAAGTGATAAACTAGCCCTAAATGCAATACCCACATGCAAGGTCATTTCAAAATAGCCCATAGGTGGTTTGGGTACCTTTAAGTGAAAACCCAACCCTATATGCAATATTCGCATTCAAGGTCATTCGAAAATAACCCATGTGGCGTTTAGGTCTTTTTAAATGAAAATCCTACCTTAAATGCAATACCCGCATGTCAAGTCACTTCAAAATAATGAGTTAATTTCATAATAAGTTGTTAACAAAGGTGTGTATAGACTCTAGAGGTTGGGGTTGTTCATTAAAGGTTCCATGAAATCTTCTTACTTTGTTTCATTGAAATTGAAAAATTGTTGTATTGTTTGTGAGACAAATAGTATAATGACAATTATGATCAAGCCTATCTTGGTGCATGAATTTCTCATGGAAAAGTTGAAATTACAATCTCTTGACATGATGAATGAAAGAACTTAAAACAAGGAAACTTCCAAGTTGCATTTTATAAGCAAGTTATATGGACCCATTTATTTTTCCTTTTAGGGCAATATGTCTCCTTACATCTATGAATTAATTTTATAATAATTAATTATCAGATTTAATAACATGGAATAATTATCTTAAATAGTGATTTCAATAAATTATTAAAAATAAAAATATAATCAATTTAATCAATTAAATATACAATTGATCAATTTGATTTTTATATCCAAATTTTTATTATCCATATGTTAAATTCAAATAAATTCAATAAAAAAATAATTAATAATCGCAAATATTTTATATATCTGAAGATCTAGAAGAATCATAGTTAATCATAGTTCACATGATGCATCATTCATCCTATTATTAAATAATTATCCTTTTTTTTTGGTCAGATGAATAATGTGTCGGACAATGTGATTTATTTATTTATTTATTTTCATTATTGGATTGGTGACACATCATGTGACATCATTAGCATTACAAAGTTTGAAATTAAGATTTAGAATTAGAAATTATTGCAAATTTGCAATTATGTTTTAACATTAAAATTTATCATTTTTAGGTTTAATGTTAGGATTTAAGATTTGCATTTCATGAAACTTAAATTCAAATTTCATATAATTCACATAATTAAACGTGCACCCCTTGTAGATCATCATGGTCTGAATATCATACTAATATTATGGATTTCATCCATAGAATAATCAATGTCACATTTTACATTAATAAACAAATTAACAAATCATATTATGTGTTTATGTGTGGTTAATAAACAAACATGTATGTCAATTGTTATGTGAAAGATTTATATTAATGCATAGGTAGAAAACGAAATTGTGAATCATACACATTTAAAAAATATGTATTTGATCAATGCATGACCCATGTTTTGATAATAACTATTGACCACCTCCTAAACAACATATTTTGAATCACTTTATATTTAAAATTAAATACCATTTGGCATATTAATATATCAGTGAAACACTATGCATCAACCTATGAAACACATAATCATTTATGTTTTGTGTTGCCAATTATGGCAACCTATGCACTTGCCTTCCTACCTACCTACCTATGTTTTTACATGGCCAAATGCTTACTTAACAACCTATTCACCTCTCCCCCACCTACCTATTTACCTTGCTTCCACATTAACCTTCTTACCTATCTTCTTACCTACCTACATATGTTTTACAAAGTTGGCTACCTATTTAACCACCTACTTACCTAAACCCCATCCCCTAATAACTTATCAATTTATTAGGGTTTTCCCTAGTTCATGGACATCCAATGATGAATATAGGTCCCCATGTGCAAGTATTGCAAATAATTTATAGTGGAAATAATGTCATAAAATTGTAGGCATTTTGGTATATTTAATGCATGATTTACTAAATTTTATTTACTTAATTTATTTATGAAATGGACATCACAATTCATTTTTTCATATAATGGTTTAGGTTTAGAGTTTGGGACATATAAATTAATTAACATTTTTTTCACAATTCTATAATAATTAAAATAAATTTAAGGTGTAATTTGGGGGAATTTTTAAGGCTTAAGCATACGTAAAACAATACAATGTCATTTCATATCTTATTTTTTAAAAGTGGAAAAGTTCAACTTGTAAATATTACCAAATGTAAAAGACTTTTTTTTTTTTTGGTTACAAAATTTATTTAATTATTTAAAAAATTAAGGCCAAATTTTGAGTTGGTGAAAGTAAGCACATGTGTGGGTATTGCAAAATTATACGAATACTTAGCATTAAATGCAATACCCATATGTAAGGTCACTTCGAAATAACCAATATATAGTTTGGGTGCCTTTTAATGAAAACTAAAGTCTAAATGCAATACTTGCATCCAAGTTCATTATAAAATAATCCATAGGTGATTTAAGTACCTTTAGGTGAAGATTCAACCCTAAATGCAATACTCACATGTAAATTCACTTCTAAATAACCAATAAGTGATTTGGGTATTCAATATATGTCTTTATATATATGTGAATTAATTATTATTCTAAATTAATTTTATAAAAAATAATTATCATGAATAATTATCTAAAATAATGATTTGAATATCATATCAACATAAAAAACCAATTAAGATAATAAATTAAATATCAAAATATCAATTTGATTTTTAGATCTTATTTAAAAATTAAAGTTCAACCAAATAAACAGTTAATTAATATTAAGAAATAAATGATTCTCTAAATATGATAATTAATCATTTACATATCTGTAATAATTCTTTAGTAATTCCTTAATTATATGACATTATTTGTTAATACTTTTAGATTATTATGTCATATGAATAAGTAATTATTAAAGAATTATTTTAGATGATGTAAATGATTAATTATCATATCCTTAATAATTATATGATCATTCTTTAATCATTTAAACTATTCTTTGATAATTTCTAATTATGTGAAATATTATTTGATAAGTCATTAATTATAAAAAATAATTATTTAATCATTTATTAATTATGAAAATAATTATCTAATCACTCATTAATTACCTTAATTATTTTAATCAGTCATTAATTATCTGAAACAATTATCTAAAGGTATTTGACATTAAAAATTTTCCTACCCACAAAGCATTATGGGTATTGCAGTGTTGAAGAAAACTAACATTATTTCTAAACCCATATGGGAATATTGCAATGGACATAAAAATCCAAACAACTATTCAGAAGGAAACTAACACTATTTCTAAACTCATATGTGAATATTGCAAAGGACATACAAATCCAAACAGTTATTAAGAGACATATATGCAAATATTGCAATTTGAAACCTAAGCATAACATAAAGAAGTGCATTATGATGTGAGTTTTGCAATGGATGTAAGAAAATCCAACAACTATTTAAGAGACTTATATGTAGATATTGCAAATTTAAAATGGTCTTACGAAAGTTAGAATAGAGGGGATGTAGGTATTGCATGTTTGAATTCCCAACAATGTCAATAAGTTAATTAGAATGTGAGTACTATTTTAAAAATCTTTAAGTAATGTGGTTTCTAGGTCTCCCTAAAGGTGATGTGTTATTCCCTCCCTCCCTGTTGCATTTGAACAAGTAGTTCCAATGCCTTTTGCCATTTGTGTGTGAACATCTTGTTGAACAATGTCCACGCATCTTGTATGCTTTTGCATTTTGAAATACATTTCAACAAGGCTACTAACCAGAGATATCTGAAACTCTCTGCCTTTTGATGATGTGTTCATGACCCTCCCTGGCATTTTCAAATGCCCCTACACTGGTACACGCATTCAGGACCTATATAAATGTGACACGGCTTGGCTCCACACATGCTTGCCACATTTGTCCAGGGAATGACGATGCTTCTGCCATTGTCCACATTTGGCTCCACAAGTTCAATCATCATGGCATTCCACGAGAGACCACGTTGCATGTGGGCATCTTGCTGTAAACCCTCTCA
>Ga0209611_10011086_pt1 | contig 13093 bp, 9 predicted proteins | sample S1TSphgellanicum_3_FD_187693 | JGI IMG/M metagenome (GOLD analysis project Ga0209611, IMG submission 187693) | Host-associated microbial communities from peat moss isolated from Minnesota, USA - S1T2_Fc - Sphagnum magellanicum MG (SPAdes) (version 2) | ecosystem: Host-associated > Plants > Peat... | reverse complement strand
TAAAAAGATTATATTTTTGCATGGTGAAATTATGTGAATTTCCGTGATTGATTCGTCTCTTTTGCCTTAAGATACCCTTTTTTGTTTGTAAAATGGCAAGGCCACAGTGTGACACACCCCCCCCCCTTTTGTTTTATATACAAACATATTACCTATTCTTTGGGGTGCTTCCCGACATAGCTACTAAGGTTAACCACTGTATCCAAAAAAAGTATGATGAAGTTGCACTACTGAACTGACCAATGTCAAATGGGCCTCAAACAACACCAAAATGTAAGAAGAAGAAAGGTGAGTGAGACAAGAAGCTCTTGTCGGTTTTTGGTCCTTGGCTAATAATAAATCAATGAATTCAGTTTCTGGTCTGTTGTGCTGCACTCTTCTGCACCCCCTGCCACTTGAGGAAGGAAGGAGGCATATACCATTCAAATCTTCCACTTCAATATGAAACCAGAAGAATGAATCCATCCACAAGGTGTTGTTTCACTTTGCAGTTGGATCAATCATGAGTATCCATCCTCATTCTGCAATCTGAATCATTATGTGTCTGATTTTCTTCTTAGCTAGATTAACAACACAACCCACTTTTTTCAGCATGCCATTAAACCCTAAACCCTAAACCCTAAAACCCATGCAATGCCTTGCCCTTCCTAGCCCTCAGGGTTCTTTTTCTTTTTCTTTTTCCTGGCTAAATTTAGCTGGTTGGCTTTTTTTCAAAAAGCAAAAGTGGCTGAAACCTTTTTTTTTTTCTTTTTTTCTTTTTGGTGGTTTTCTAGTCACCAAATTTTTGAAATATATATATAATTTTATTTTTCTTGCAAAAAAATTTTCCTTTTTTTTTTCCTTTTTTTTCTCTATTGGGTTCTAGCATGTAGGCAAAAATGTGAGGATGCTTAAACATCTTTAGTTTTATATCCTGTTTTTAGCCAAATTTGGCTACATTTATCTTATGGATGGTCACCACTTCAGCTACATCAGGAGAGGGAAGAAATAAACCTTGGTCCCCACCCAATGTTTGACCATCCCATTTCCCCCAGGACATAGTCTTGCCATCCCCTTGGATTGCATTGGAATTTCCTTCTTTGTCCTTTTCTAGAAAATCCCAATCCCCTTTTTTTCTTCCACTAATGTAAAGCACTTCGAGAAATTTCCTAGTTTGTTTGGAGGGTAACTTATATCCATGAACTTCCCTCCTAAAAAAGAGGACGGATATTACATATTACACCTACTCCTTAAAAGGGATAGGGACCTTGCACCTATTTATACACTACTTACCTAGTAGTGTATACACCTACTAGGGATACACCCTACTTATCTTATAGGTAGGGAGGGATATGTAAGGATACTACATCTTACATATTTATCTTATATTTATATGTGTAACATCCATTGCACTCTTTAAGGAGTACGTCTTAAGACCCTCCCCATCTTCCACTTTACAATCTACACATAAAGGTTCCAAAGACAAATCCATTGACTTTGACCATATTTGCAAGTGGCAATAATGTCTAAACATATAACTTTTCGCCTTTGTTAAGCCTTTGATAGTTTCAAATCCCACCTCTAAGAACTTGAATTGTTGCATGTAACTCATTATGTTCCCCTCCAATACCCTCAATGTGTTATTTACAAAACTTACAACCAAATTTTCATGGACATCTTATCTCAAGTTGTACCTTTCCTATGTATTATTATATTACTCATCCCCCTCTCATTAACGATTGGGAGCATGACACAAGAATGCAAGAATGATCAAGCATTATTGCAATATGCATTTTTCAATTCAACTGAAGCTAATTTATTATAAGATTAAAGCACGACACAATCAAAATGTGATTCATAAAAATGAACTTCAATTAAAATATAACTCATACATACTTTCAAATCCAATGTATAAGTTATATGCACCACCTTTGTACATGGAGAAGGAACTTACAAACCCATCGTTGCAACATGTTGGAACCTTCAACCACACATAGACTTCCCTAGAACTAACATGCAAGTGACTATAATGTCATCTTATTATCATAGCCATGCCATATTGATTATTTCGTTCTTTTATTCTTTTTTTTCATCAACCACTACACACTTAAAGCCTAGCAAGTTTCAAATATAATCACATGAAAGAAGGTGATATTACAAATATGAACTAATCTTTTTACCTTTTGGACCACTTGTGAACTTAATTATGATAAATTTCAATATAAAATGTTGTGTGCTACCATCTTAGCACCTACAACTATCATTGTTTACACAAACATCACAAATGACAAAACATGCCTTAATGGCACATCATTTCCAAATTGCCCTCCTATATGGGTTTAAGGTTTCCATAAACTAGATAATAATATAAGGAATCCCTTTTGTAAATACACCAAAAATAAACACTTTGGTTCTAAGGTGGAAGGATTAATGGGCCAAATGCAAATGTGAACCCATTGTTAGTTCTTAACAAGTATCCCACCAAATCCTCAACCAAATGTGCATAATCATAGAGAAAATATTAAGTCAATCCCTACTACCTAACTATAAAAGTTCCCAAGTTTATTTCATGCACCAAATGCAAAGCCATTTTTCAATCAACATTTCATTCGAAGGTGGTGTCAAGCATCCAAACCATATGTCAACCTCTTGTACATTGATCACACACTAACATAATTGTTGCCCTGGAAAATTGCCCACACAATATATATCAAATGCTAACAATGGAAACAACCAAAAGGTGTCAATTTCATTAGAAAGAAAACCTCCATTTAAAACCAAGCACCTTTTAACTACATGTTGTTTCCAACTGGATTCCAACTATGAATGTTTTATTTTATTTTATTAAAAATGAGAGCTACCAATTAAGTTGAACCACGAACTGAGATGGTTAAAAGTTGAAAATGGTTTTCGATTGAGAGACCACCTCCCCCAACTAGGGCAACATTATCAACCTCCCAAATTGACTATTAGTTGAAAGGTTAATTTAAGTGTGACATCATTAAATGTCATTCTTTCAGTTTAAAAATATCACAACTCCACAAGTCGAACATATGACTATCTCAATTGATCACATATCTAGTTGGATGACATATTAGGATGATGTATGGATGAAATGCAAAATACATTTATGTTTCACATGTTGATTTTTGGGGATTGCAAATAAAGTTGTGACTGATTTAGATTTTGTGAAGATCAATTGAACTACAAGTGCAAAATTACTAATTACATGTCATGATGGTTATTTAATCATCACCTATTTACATAATCCAAGGGCATTCATGGTTGCTCAAATGCGATAATGTTTTCCAAGTGGGCAAGCATAATGAAAAGGCAACATTTCAACCCTACACTTTTACAAAAGATTAACTTTTTCAAATGGACCCTCCATACTCATCAGTAAACAATTACATAATTATTGTTGTTTTATTTTAAGGACTATTTGTAATAATAGGTCATACTTATATCATGTACCTATTAAATATTAATAATTAAATACCTAGAGGTACCATACTAGATACTTACTGAACACTTAGTACCTACCTAACTATTTACCTAATTAGTACTTAAGTATTACTTAGTGTGTACCAAGAATACTAAGTAACCAGGTCCTTCGTAGGTAGTGAATAGGTAATTACTAACTAGGTAGGTAGCCACTAAAGTTAACATTTAGTTAGCTACTACATGTACCTACTTATTAGTACTAGTTAATTATAAAAATGCCTAGCTAAGTAACTAGTACCTACAAACTATTACTTAATAGGTAGTTTTAATTATTACTAACTTTTAAATCTCTAAGTTACTTATGTTAAGAATTTAGGTGGTCTAGGCTGAGGTGTTATTTTATCTAGCTTTAAGCCCAACTTAAACGCCACATATGTTACATTAATTAGTAACTTAGTAGGTATTAAATTTCTAAATTACCTATGGTAGGGTTTAGATGGGTACCAAGTGGTTTAGGCCTAGGTGCCACATATGTTACCTTAGTTAGAAAGCTAGGTTAATTAATAAAATAATAAGTTAGGTTCATTGGTTGTAGGCTAAGTTACATAGGTAGTTAGGTTTTAGTTAACAAAGTTGGTAGTTAGGTAATTGTCAATAGGTAGTTATGACTAAATTGTAACTAGGTTACAAATAGCTAAGTTGTAACTTGGTTACAACTAGATTGCAACTAAAATGTTTATCCCATAATTATTTATCTTCCATGACAAGTTTTACAACTATATAAGAGTTGAATTAGAAATGTTGAATAACCACAAATATCTTTAAATTGAAATAGCAATTTGAGATGAGTTAATCACACAAGCTTGACCATAAAAACTAAACCTAAAATGAAATAGGATTTTATTAAATAGGTGGCATTTTGCCTAGGTTTAGGTTTAACATAGGTGGCTTAAATTTAAGCCTAGCCTAGGTTTGGGCTTAACCTAGGTATAAACCTAACCTAAGTTTGGGCCTAGCCTCAATGATATGTAACCCTACATGGGCCACATGTCAACAAACTATTGGTTGGACTCTTTGTTTAGCCTAGTTGCAATATAATCAAAATTACAACTCAATGGCCTAATTGGAATATAGTTGAAATTTCAATGATGATGTCATGATTTATCATTGACATTGTCACCATTTGACAAAACAATTACACTTTGTTGCACTTATTTAATATTTTAAAATAACAAAAAAAACATATACATGCAAGTGCACATACTCCTGTGGTGACTTAGAAATAGTTAACATATTTTTTCACCATGTTGCAACCCACACAAAATGGAAGGAAAATGTGAATCTTCACAGTTTCCAAAAACAAGAACTACATATATATACCCTCCACATCAAAACACCAACCTCCAACAAATTTATAGAAAATGAAAATATCACACAATTTCCATGGATAATGAACAATGAAAATTCTCCTTGTGATCCAATATATCATGGAACCTTAATAGATTTAATGCTAATTTAATAAAAATAAAGTACTAATTATTATTATTTTTTAAAACACTACACAAAATCTAAAACGTGAAATTTGGTAATGGTAATCAAGTGCAAGTCTCATTAACCTTCAAATTAAACTTGTCATACAACACAATTAAAGAAATGAAACTTGCCCATTTGGTGAGGTTTTTTTATTTTGAAAATCAGTATTTCCTAATTCTTCTAGGGAAATCATTGATCATCATCTTTATTGTCCTTATTTAACCACTAGTTTGATAGTCTTTTTTGGAAACTTTTAGCAAGTAGTTCAAGGGTAACCACGTTTCTTTTATATTGCTATATAAAAAAACCAAATCACGAAAAAAAAAGTATATTGCTCACAAGGTGGAAATAGTTGGCATAAGTGTGATTACTCATAAAGTCAAGTGAGGAATTCATCCAAATGGCATATTGGAGCTTATTGAAAACAATAATTCATGTAAAGGCACATGCATTCAAGAACTAAGAAATGTAGAAAATGAGTGGTGTGCATCAATTGATGAAAAATTGATTCTTAATTTCATTCATGCTGAAAATATAACTAATTTTATAATGTGGGCTCAAAACATTAAAAAATAATATTGAATGCGCCAAATTTCATTTAATTTTACTTATTTATGTGATGCTAAAATGATGAATTTATTCACGTACTAAAATAATCTCCGCATAATGATGTGGACTAAACTAGTGGAAGGATCTACCATACATGATCGTAAGTACATGACAAGCCAAACACACTTCACATATGGTTTTGGGAGTTTAAACACATCAAATCAACAATCTACATTCTTCCCAATGCCATCAAGATCATAAACCAAAAAGCAAATTTTTTTTGGTCAACATATAGGTTGAGATTAACTAATTTGTTTCTTGAGTAAAAAACACAATCATCTTTGATCATCAAATTTGCATATGGCACTCAAAGCTCCACAGTGTAGTGCTTGTTCATAGATTTGTGGTTTATGCAACACATCACTTCAAAGTAAAACAAAACCCATGAATCAAACTACAAACCTTATCAAACTTAGGAATCACAATTCCCATTTGGTTTTACCTTCACAACATAATTTTGATAATTGTGGTTGAATTGGAACACCAAGTTGTTATTTAAGGTTCTCACACACATAACAACCCTAATTTCACAATGGCACCAAAGGAAAAAAAGACTATAGCATTTCGCATATATTTGTACAAATTATGCAACAATTAATAAGTTGTTTAACAAAATGACAATCAACCTATTCACTTACTTGTGATATTTATCCACTTACTTACTGAATCCATTTACTTAGGTAATCACCTAGGTTTCTCATCCAAGGGCATTACCCCACTTAAAGCCCAGGTGGAAATTTTCATGGATGATATGCATCAACACAAAATTTTTTAAAATGGATGAACTTGGCCAAAAATAGAAGATCCTGTCCTACAATGAAATAATCCCCCCATTTAAGGAGGATAGAGTATACTTTAAAACATGCCCATCCAGAATACGAGGAAATTTTAGCCTAGGCTACACCAAAAACCCTAGGGAAAAGCCTCAAGGTGAGGGGTATTCCCCCCAAAAAAAGGGATTAAGATAAGGTGGTAGTCAAGTTCAACCCCACATGTTGAGAATATCCCTCGCCCATGAGCTTCAAGCATGAGGCAAACATTATCATGAACTTCACCACACGTATATGGCAAAACTTCATCATGCACATAGATCACAAGGGGTAAGAGGGAGAGGGTTCTTATTTGGTCCACCACCTACTCCTTATGAGTGAGAGGGTTAAGATCATCCCCACTCTTAAGGAATATGCATAATTTCACTCTTATTCCTCCAAAGTATTGCTTAAAGACATGTCTAAACAAGGGGTGTGTCATATTGTGGCCTTGCCATTTACAAGAAAAAAGTATCTTAAGGCAAAAGAAGAATTATGGAAACTCAAATATTTCACCATGCCAAAATATACCTAATCTTCAAAAAAAAATCCTCTAAAAGAAACCAAAATCCTTGAAGATATCATAACTTGCTAACTAATCCCAAGTTTCAACACAAAGCCAAAATATCATCTTTCAAAAATCCTCATATTAAAAAAAGAGACCTATTATTTTTTACCTTGGTGCCAAAACCCCTTAAGCTACTATACTCTATAATGATAATCTAAACACAATAAATACCAAGGAAGAAAAACCAGGCAAGGGCTTTACAAGTAGGCATAAGATCCCTCCTCTTTCCTAAGAGGGTATCAATGGATATAAGATGGCCTCTATATACACTACAAATTCCCTTCAAGTGCTTGATGGGTATGAGGTTGGGTATGAGGTTGGGTATGAGGTCGGGCAAGAGTTGCATCAACCTATGAAAATGGATATATATATATATTCAGTTAATTGTTTATCAAATACCCGTTGAGGGTTTGATTCAGGATCAAAATGCCTGCCCAACCCTAGTTTATACCGTGAACCTAAAAGCAAATATATTTGGAAGTTAAGAGGCAAAGACTATTATTACTAATAATACTCGTATATAACCTTAAGTCCTTGAACCTTAGAAGTGTTAGGCCCGCTTTGGACGAGGGTCCAGAGTCCAATTTCCTAGGAACCAATTTGGACTGATTTGAAGCAAATTGAATCCTTGAGTTGGACTAGAGTACCTTGGTCCCTAGCCTGATTCTTTGGTTCTCCAAATCAGGAGCTCTCCTTTTAGCACTGTTTTTTTGGTCCGAACCAATTGATTTTCCCTCCAAAACAGGTGCCATGACCATGTAGGTTTAGCCTCAGGCTGCCACTTTTTTGGTCTTGGACCCTCGTCAAAAGGCCTTGGGACCAATTTAAAGCTTTTGACCAATAAGATTGCTTGAATTCATTGGTCCCTGGACCTTGGACCCTCGTCAAAAGGCCTTGGGACCAATTTAAAGCTTTTGACCAATAAGATTGCTTGAATTCATTGGTCCCTGGACCTTGGACCCTCGTCTAAAGTCGGCCTTAATATATATTAAGGCCCACGTTACACCTAGTAGTTAGGGCCTGAAAAAAATTGGGGGCCAACGTTGAGCATTTTTGGCTTGTTGTTTGACCCCAAGCTACTAATAAATGCTAGAAACATTGATGTCAGGATATTAATAAATGTTGAAACATTTGGCCCCAAGGGTTGCAAATTGGCCTCCCAAATTTGCCGATGGTATCCTTTTTCCAGACTTGGGGCCAATCCAAGGCCATAAAGTTCAGCATTTATTAGTAACTTTGGGCAGATTGAATTTTTTATTTTATTTTTCTAGTTCAGCCTTGACTCCTAGTGTAAAGCCCTTGGGGGCTGATTTCAACTTTTGCACCAATAGGAATGCTTGATTTTGAGTTGAACATCGGCCCTGACTCCTAGTGTAAAGCGGGCCTGAGCGTAGTGTGACTCACTAGTGCGGGCTTCAAAGGGGCATGAAACTCAGTTTATCAGCAAATTTGCCTTGTCCTGTTTTTTTTTTTGGTTTTCCTGAACGCCTTCAACGAATGACTGCTGTTGCTATGTGTACCGTATCTATAACTGTTCTTGAGCCTCGTGCATTTAATGCTGAGTTTCAGTATTTCATACCCTGATTTAATAAAATTTCATCACTTTGCAGACAACAGCCAAGAGGGGATGAAGCATCAAATGATGGGTGCAACTCAGGCCCAACAGGGCCTGACTTTACAGATTACTCTATTGTCTAGAAGCTAAACTTTCAAATTAACTGAAGTAATTAAAGGTAACTAGAAATAGAATTATCTAGTGTAGAGAGAACTGTAAATTCTAAGCCTAGTATTATTATAAACATCAAATGCAATTTGTATTAGCACCCATATATTTGTGTTTAACATGAAGTTGGACCTTAAATGATTAATCTTAACACATATTAACTTAATAAAATATTTAAATATTACATTTTAAAAATAATATTCTAACATTGAATGTCGTAAATAACTATTTAAATAGTAGAGTAAAATAGAATCTATCAATACCAATTGTGATGCCCATTTTTTTCACCATGTGTGTCGCACTTGGATGCGTCTCGTGGATTTATGCAATCACAATTTTAAAATTTATTATCATGAACATTCCTACAATCACAATTTGTAGAAAAGAATTCAACATGAACGAACATTTTGCCATCACAATATGCATTGAAAACATTCATTACAAGGATTCTTGCAATTGCAATTTGCAAAAAAAATCTCAAAATTTGTCATGAACATTTCTACAATCACAACTTGCAAAAAATAATTCATCATGAAACTTTGGTAAGTTCCAAACTAATTCAAGAAAATATTGGGTGTCATCTATAAGAATGTTTAACACTTGGCACACAACACCCATTAGAATGCAAGTTGAATTTTGAGTTTTTTTGCATGATGTGTGTCAACAAGCAAATGATGAAGAAACTTATATACATAAAATGTCAATGTCTATTATAGATGGAAAATTGTGGGTGATTTTACTATTTTGCATTGGATGTTGTAATATATGTCACACTCAATTCATATTTGCAACAAGAACAATAATTGAAGATTATTAAAAGTAAGAAGTGAAAATGAAGGTGGGATTTTAAACATAATACATAGAGTTAGCGATTTTGAACTTCTTGATACATGTTATCAATTTGTAAATCCTTCAAACATTTATAATTGGAATACATATGATAAAATATCCAACAATTTTAATGAAAATTTAAGAAATTAATTTGAAAAAATCAAATTAATGCTCAACAAAAAAGACCTTGAACTTTCAATTAGATAATCATTTATTAGAAACAAATTAGACACATTTAAATGGATTCCATAAGAAATTGCATTGGTATTCATTCGTGAATATCCACAATTAAATTGAAAATGAACAATGATATATGTCTTAAACGTCTCCAATTTAAACATAACAATAATGATAATGAATTGAATTTTCATTACCAAGAATTTGAATAGGTTTTTTATAATATAATGGAACATTCTTTAGATTATTCAATATTATCTAGAAAGTTAATAAGTCTTGATCAAGTTGTCTCTATAAATGATGCTACAAAAGATGATAATATTATGAATAATAAATGAAATCATTTTGAAATGCAAGAATTTTCACATCTTGTTCTAATGAAAAAAAATACAATATCAATTTACAATGAAATATAAATTAATGAAAAGAATGTAATTAAGAATATAAAATATTTTTAACACACTGTTAAACACATTTATCAATATAATTGAAAATTAGAGTGGACCAATATGGACATAACATGGTCCTATTTTATTGCACCTTTGTGGGTTATAATGTGCCCCAAATCAAATTTTATTTGAATTTTAAGAAAATGTACTTGAACATGTGATCTTTATGCAATCTAGTTATGAAAATTCTTTTATTTTTAACACCAGATGGGGTATTTTTTAAGTCCACAACATTCACAATAACATTACATAAACAACTTGCAAATGGACTCACCATAATCAAAGGTTATAATGATATAATAACATTTCTTTCATAACTATCAATTAAATGTTATTAACAATTCTAGATAAGAATTTCCAAATCATTTTCAACATAACATGAAAGTTTGGAGTATTTTGAAAAGTGCAAAATTAAAGAAAAATCATGAAATCTTTTACCACCAATGTTTTTTTTTCATTTTTTCAAAGTAGCTAGCAGGGTCACCTTTACCATGCATGTGGTGTTCATCTGGCTAAAAGCAAGTTGGTGTAGGAGCTTTATGTGACCCCACTATCACTTTCTTTATATCAAACTAACTGCTATTTAAATTGTTTTTGAACTTACCTCAAAATCCATGGGTGAAAAAAATTAGCTAGCATTGAAATGAACATGGAGGTTTTGGGCTATTTGTTAATTTCATTTGGAGTTTTTATGGTGATGTGTGAAATCTTTTTGTTGGAATCTAGCAATTGCTTGATGTAATTTGTATAATTTATAAGGGATATGTAATCATTGGAACAAAAATGAAACACTTTAAAAAGTTGTAGAAACAAAAGTGACCTAAAAAACTAATCATTATCAACTTGAAGTGTATATGAAGTGCATATGAAGTTTGCAATAGTTGTGGTAAACATAAGCACTTGTAGGGGAATTGAACCCCTAAAATTGGCCTTTCCAACACAAGTGACCTTCAATCAACCAAATTAACATACCTCGGGAAAAAATGCAAAAAGGAAAACCATTGTAATTGGAGTTTAAAAATTTGTTTGGCCTATAAAACAACTAATGAATTCAAAAAACAAAAAATCACAACAAAAACCAAAAATATTTTGCCAAGTGAGTAGAAACAAAGCTAGTATAACTCCAACAAAACACATTGCACCCTAACCATCATAGCAATATTGGTGTCATGTTGTTTTCCACTACTCAATACATTCAGCATATGGAAAATTTTCCGATGTATAAAATTGTTGTGCAAACATGCGCACAACAATTGACATGAATAATGAACCTATTGTGGAGCTTTGACTTCATAAAAACAAGAGTTGAAAAACATCTTTCATCTTTCACATTACCTAATATTTGCACCATGATTAGTTCAACCAATTTCACATACTCAAAGAAGCTAGAAACCAATTATTCAAAATGTTTTCACAAGGCGCCACATGTGGATTAAAGGATTAATGTCAAAAGGAGGAACCATACAAGATGTTGCATTTGATTTCATTGTGAACTTGAACTTGCCTTGTTGGCAATCAAATCATTAGCATTTAAGACTAGATGTACCTTAACCTCTTGCTCGTTCACCTTGTGTGTTTTGCCATAATAGAAAGTTGTTTTAAGAATGTCAAGGTGTTCGGTAAAAGATGCATCACAATTTGGTTGTAGCTAGTATTGGGGATACACAATCCCAAAAGCATCCATAACACCATGGGTTGGAAGTTAATTTCCAATCTTCTTATCAAAATTTTGTAGCCCCTGTCAAACCACACACACATCATGGAGTTACATACCTAGGAAAACAAAAAATAAAATATTTGGAAAAAAAATAGAAATTAAAAACGAATGAAAAAGTTTTATTACCTTTGCATTATTTTTCACCAATGATTTGACAACAACAAAAACATTTTCTATCACATATGATGGAAAAATAATTTCCAAATCTTGATGCATTTCCCAAATACGTTGGCCATTTGCTTCATAAAATAAATGTTGAACTCTTAAATTTAGGTCAAGTACCCATCGCATTTGGATGTTCTCATGCTTGAATTCCAATAATGAATTGAAAACCCAAAAGTTGTCTACCATGAATTTAGACGTTTGATCACAATACATCATGTAGATGTCACTTTAACATACCTTAAGAACTACCACAAGAGATCACTCAGAAATATCCCTCATTTGTGCAAATTTAATTAAAGCATGCATTGATTCTAACAATGGTAGAATGTAGGCAAGCCCAAGCAAACTTGAAGGTCCACAAGTTTTCATAGTTCAACTTCACTTGCTAATTTGTAAGGCGGTCCAATGTCATTTTCACCAACAAAGTTTTGTGATCTTGAAACCTTTCAATCCAATTGGTGTTACAAAACATGATTTAACATACACATTATTATTTCAATATCATTCTAAAGAACATTTGTATTTACTATCTCCACTATCAAACAATGTTTTAAAAATAAATCTCCGTTTTTTTGAAGATTTTTTTTTTGGTCTTGAAATAACTACATGTAATTTATTTTTATATAATCACATGTAAGCAATAAAATTGTATTTTATTTAATTTATGATCACATGTAGAGACTAATATTTCAAATGATCTTTAATATCTCTATAGTTTTAAATAAAAAAGAAATTCATCAATTCATTTTCTTTCTAGATTACGTGTAAAAGACATTTAATTTGATTTCAATCCTTATAGTTGAATATATAATTGTTACCATTGCATGTAGAAATTATAAATTATAAATCATTTAAATTATGATTCCAAGTTTAAAATATTTTTTTATTCATTTTTATTAATAGTCACATGTAAAAAAGATTTATATATTTATTTTCTGATGTTATGGTTGCATGTAGAAAAATAAATTTATTATCTTATTCTACAATCACATTAAAAATTCTAGAAAAAATGAAAATTGTGATTAGATGTTTATGGTTGCATTTTTTTTTGTTTGTTTCTCATTTTTTTTGATCATGTGTATGTGGGTG
>Ga0209611_10011085_pt1 | contig 13094 bp, 9 predicted proteins | sample S1TSphgellanicum_3_FD_187693 | JGI IMG/M metagenome (GOLD analysis project Ga0209611, IMG submission 187693) | Host-associated microbial communities from peat moss isolated from Minnesota, USA - S1T2_Fc - Sphagnum magellanicum MG (SPAdes) (version 2) | ecosystem: Host-associated > Plants > Peat... | reverse complement strand
TTTTTTTTTTCTTTGAGATTAAGCTAGTTTCCAATAAAAACTTCTCCTTTCAATTAGATATCGAAGGACTTAATCACCACTTGTTTAGCTGACTTAATGTTTATCCACCCTAATTTCTTCCAAAATTTCAATGAATTAAAAATAGAGATGATTAATAAAATCTCCCCTTGGATGAAAATTAGACAGTTTTTTGTACAATTTGAATCCTATATATATCTGAAAATAACAAAGTTTTCAAATGTAAACCCTTGTTTTATTTTTGTCATGTCATCATTGTGGGTAGTGTGTAACAACATGAAGCCCAAGTAAATAATGCCTAGAATAAAGTATCAAAACACAACCACTTGCAAATTGCGTATTAAACCACAACCATTTTCATAAATGTGAAACACTTCCATTTGCAAATTGTGTCCTTTGAAATCAAAGTACAAGAAATTGGTGTTAAGCACCTCTAGATATAAAAGTTATTGTACAAAAAAAGATTAAATATTGATGATGTATACAATATTAAATGTAAAATGATTATATATTGGATGTTGAAATATTATTTTCCCTAAATAATCCAATACAAAAATTTGAGTTACAAAATAAATTAAGATTTTTGTAAAATTTTCATTAAAAATCTGCCCTATATTCGGTATCTAAAAATTGAACTACATAACATGTGTATCTCTTTTGCTATTTATTGCTACAAAGAAAAATAAATATTAAAAAAATGTGAAAATGTGTATAATCTTTTTCTGAAAAGTTGTTTATATACAAATGTAATTTTAAGAAAATCATACAACATCACTCTAAGCATATTTTATACATAAACATGAATTATAAATGTTTACATCATTTCAATTAATACATAAAAAAATCATAAAATAAACCAATAAATGTGAGCATGTGTTGTACAATGTAAATTAACATATATTAAATATGTTTATCCAAATGTGTTTTTGTCAATGAACAATATAGCTTAATTAAAGGTTTGCAAGGTTTCATAAGGCTAAGTAAAAAAAACTTGGAAACTAAGATTGGAAACTATAGGTTTTTTAAAGATTAGAAGTTTGGATCCTTCTAGGAATATTTTTTGACAATTTTATTTATTGAGTGCCTTGTTTTACAAATCTTTCATCAAACATGTTAATAATGAAATATCCATATTTCCTATGTATTTAGACTATTAGATTGTAAAAAAAAAAACATTTTAAACATGTTTAATATGTTTGAAAAAGCTGAAAAATAGTATGCAAGAACATCACAAAACTACCCAAAATGTAAGATGGAAGGTGATAGAATTGTGGAAAGAGTTGAGGGTAAGTCTAGGTAAACAATCATATTAGAGGATCTAATTCCTTAGCTATCCTTTTTGGGTGTTCTAAGTTTGTTGTTGATTGTCTATTGTGAGTTTTGGGCGTAATCATGCAAAAGAATTATATTTTATACTTGCTACTTTATATAACAAAGGATTTATATTTATGATATCGTGGTAGAAATTAGCCTGCATCTCAAGATTACAAACTTTGATGAAATATAGACCACAATTTTTTGATTAAAAATTGTGATTGTTAACTTTGTAGTGTCCATTTCAACCATTGGCCAAATATTGTCATGGAAAATATATTATTTAAAAAGCCATTCATTTACATAGTGTGCATTGTAATTATGCAAATTCTACAAGTTTTCAAATAGTCATGTTTGTCTACAAAATATTCCCAATGTTCATGTTACACCTAATTACAACATATAATTGTGTACTAATTTCAAGTTTTACTGGAGGTACCTATAGTGATTCATGTTAATTAGTTCATAGGTGCGCTCACAACTTTTTTCTTTTTAAAAAAGGAGCCATATTGATTGGCCCATCTCCAATTTCTTTGAAACATTGGGCATGCCCCAATAGAAACACCTCTTTTGAACCCCAGTTCCAAAATAGAAACAAATGTTCTCCCTATGGCCCACCTTTTCAGTTTATATATGTGAGACTTAAACTTTGGGCTAACCATATGGGATAAAAGCAAGGTGCTATTGGGAACTTTTTGAGGAAAAACTTGGAGAACTCTTTGGGAACCTCATGGAAACACTTAGGGAACAAGATGGGAATAAGGTAAAAAAGAAAAAAAATCCTCCTCATCTCCTTCCCAAGAAGAAAAAAACTGGACCCCTCATTAGTGCACCTTGAGCCTTTTGTTGGCTGCATGCAACTTTTGTTTCCAAAACTGTTTGCCACCATTTTTCACCTGGGCTAATACCCCTTCTTAAGAACTGGGATACCTTTTGTGTTTTGCATTAATTAAACAAGGTGTTTCCGGGGTTCTATTTTTTATTTTTTATTTTTTTCGCAATGAGCCAATTTGATTGGATCATCAGTCAAAAACATGAAACTATGGAGACACCCCAAAATAGAAGGTTCTATTTTGAATTGTAGAGTTCCCTTTGAGCCCATGTATACAGGTGAAAGGAGGACAACACTTGCCAAAGCAAATGGGATAGAAGTGAGGTGCTGTTGGGAACTCTTTGCTTTGATCACCCCTCCAAAAACAAAAAAGAAGTTTGCATGGAAAGTTGACTGTCCCAGTGGAAAGTGAACAGTGGACACTCCAATCTCCACTCCACCCCCCCCCCCCCCCCCCCCCCCTCCCCCAAGAAAAAAAAGGGTGGCTCCTTCACATCATTTCTCGCATCATGCGATTTCTCATTGGTTGCATGGAAATTCTATTCCTAAAATGGGCTGCCACTAGTTTTGACCTGGACTAACAGCCCTTCCTAAGAACACCCTGAGATTGAACCTAAGGATTACAGCATTGCATTTTTTTTGAGTGTTGGGCCCAAAGGAGGAGTGGGAGGAATACTTGCCCCGGTCATCCAATTATTCAAACTTTGCCTGCTCTGATCGTGATGAGTCGTTGAGATGAGGAACGTCTGCCCCGGTTTTTCTGTTTTGATTTACTTCCTTCCTTCTCCTCATCATCTTCTTGTGGGTGATCGACAACTATAGCACAGTCACCTCCAGGAATCATCATACCCACTTGCTGATGAGTATCTGCCAGGTGACATAGAATTGATTTGGAGAGAGGTGACCTTCTGACATGTTGATTGCAATACACCTTGAGTCGAGTGTTGCATTGAGGGCCTAGTTCATGAGATCGTGAAAGATTGTGATTTAGTAGAGGTGTGGGCAATACAATAGCAGTGGAGTTTGGAGAAGGGAGATCAGCAGACTCATGGCCCCGGTTGTTGCTGTATTTGGTGTTTCGTGCTGTTGGCATGATGCTGACCCTTAGACACTTCACTGTCAGGCTCCAAAGTGCTTCCCAGGTGTAATTGATGATCGAGAGGGTGCACAGGAGTGCAATATTCTGCTGCAGCGAAAGCTGTTTTGTACGGTCTCTGGCTGCAGCCTATCGAAGGAAACGAAGGGAGAGAGGAATGGAGATGAATCTGAAGCTGAATCTTGTGATCTTTCAACTTCTTCTGTGGGCCTTTTCTCCCCCACAGATTCCTCCCTAGAAAATTGTTGGCCATGGGCACATGGATTTCTCCTACGTATTGCAGAACAGTTGAAAGAGGCAGCCCCAGAATTGCCACCTCCCAGGACATATTCTGCTATTTTAACTTTCCTCAGAGGTTTTCATGGCAGCCCCAGAATTGCCACCTCCCAGGACATATTCTAAGTCCTCTCTCTCTCTTGTGCTGGGTTGCGCTATCTGGCTTGGCTGCATTAGAGTATCCAAATTTCTGTGAGCAACTACATCCATTTCCTCCATTAGTCGCCTCTTCACTCTGTTAGCCATTCCTTCTACTTCAGCTTCTCTCTTTCTGGTGTCCTTGGCTTTCTCTTCTAACATTTGCATTTCAAGCCGGAATCTTTGACAACCATCCTTCACTCCTCGTACCCCCCTTCGATATATATGTTCCCAAAGCATTTGGGAACTCAATCCCATGATCTTTATCCATGCTCAAGGCATCTCCAATAATATAATCTTCAAAAAATCCTCTGAAAGAAACCAAAATCCTTCAAGATAATAGAACTCTATAATTAATCAATCACAAGTTTCAACAAAAGCCAAAATATCATCATTTCAAAAATCCTCATATAAAAATAGACCTATTATTATTACCTAGGGGGCCAACATCCCTTAAGCTACTATACTCTATTATAATGAATCTAAACACAACAATATCCTTACCTGGGTAGGCAAGGCCAACAAAGACTGAAAATTGGTTGGAGAACTTGGAATCCACAAAGCAACCAACCAGGAACAAACAACCAACATTACCAGAAAGCCACCTTGCACTTTACATATCGCTTCACTAATTTAGGGCTTTTCCCACCCACAGCAGTAAAGTGACCTATGCGATGTATTTGGGATGAAATATAGGAATCAAATGGAGTTTGAAACTTTGTTTGGGCTGCAAAATATGCCCCAGATACAGTGCCCTCCGAGAGAGCAGGTTTAGGAATCCGTGGTAATTGGAAGCCACGAAGCAGCCATCCAGGAACCATCAAAGAACGAACGCTAAACTTACCTGAAAAATGCCCACAAAGGCTGAACTGACGTTTTCCTGACCATGGGCGCAGCAGACCTACACTTTGCTTCCTCACAAATGTGGGTCTCTTCTCTCTTCTCTCTTCCAGAGCTACTGGCTTCCAAGAAGCTTTGCTTCTATATTATAAAACGCACGAGCACATATAAAAGGAAGAAAAGCATCCCGGCATTTTGCATTGCCATCGTTTTCGCACTTTTCTTTTGCAGAGCATTGAGTTCCATCTGAAAGCTCCTTGAGTTCCACAGATTTTGGTATTTGTCCCAGTTCTACGTATAAAAGTACCTGGTTTCTCCATTCAATCTCAACTGTTAAAGTTTTCTTAGCTCACAATTCTTTTTTGCTGAGTTCACGCTCTGAAGAGAATTTTTTCAGCTCTACTTCTGTTTTTTAAGTCTTAGTGACTTCTGTTGCAACAGCAAGATAGTCAATTCCAGGAATCAAAGAATTCCACTGCAAACACTTCTGTTTTTATTTCAATTTCACTTACTTGGGTACTTGGGATTTTGTCTTTGGGTTGATTGATTTTGTGACTATAAGTTCCTTCCCCTATTTGCTATTTTGATTGATTTCTTTCTGCCTTGGTTTTGCTTTGGAGACCCATTTCAGGATCAGAGAGAATATTAGACGCAAGGTGTCATAGTTTTTTTTGCAGCAGAGTGAAAGTTGAAAGTATCAAAGTAATCAACATAGTTGCTACTCATGAATTCAATGGTATTTATTTTGGGGACCACAAGATATGGTCTGCACTGTCCACATCTCTACTCACAGTGCTGTTTATGTGGGTTGCTTACATTGTTGTGGGGGCGGTGGATAAGTTTGTGATTACTCCCATGAGGATCAAGAGAATCATGAATAGCCAGGGTGTGAAAGGACCCTCTTCTCATTTGCTCCTGGGAAACTTGCCTGAAATGACTATGCTTGAGGAGGCAGAAACAAAGAAGGACATGAAGATTGGCGACTATGATATTGTATCTAATGTTCAACCTTTTCATGTCCAGAACTGCCAAGCTTATGGTGTGTTTTTCTTTAAGCTCCAAATTCTCATCCCTCTCGATTCTACTAGGCATTTTCATTTTCTTCTTATCTTGCAATTATGACTAAGGATTGCAGTACTGATTGATCACTAGAATTAGGTTTTGATAGTTTTTGGAAAGAGGAATGAGCATCCACAAGAGGTCTTTTCTACAAGAAACTCAGAATTTACAATTTCATCCAAACCAAATTGTATCACAATAAGATTGGAGTTTTGAGTGCAATGGAGGTTTTGTGAAGTCTTTGTTGTACAATAGCTTTTTGGTAAGGGTTCTAATGTGTCCTTCAATCAAACTTTTGTGATTGTATGGGGGCCAATTTTGTTTGAGCTTGCGAATCTACACATCTCTTCATCATGAAGCATGTAGGTTATAAGCCATGAACCAAAAAAAAAAATTGTATGTTTTGCATGCTAGGAAAAAGTTATTTGTGGTGGTTTGGATGGGAGCCAAGGATCACCATAATAGACCTCAATCTCATTAAACAAGTTTTGCCAAACAAGGATCATGTGTTCACAAAGTCTCAAATGATCTTAAATTTACAATGCCAGTTATTGGAAAAGGGCTGGTGACAACTGATGGAGAGGAATCGGCTCTCCATCGCCAAATTGTGAACCTGGCCTTCCATCATGAAAGGCTCAAGGTACAAACAAAAACAACACTATGAATGTCTTTGACAAATCTCTTGAAAAAATATTTTAAAACTATTATGAACTAAAGCATGGAAAAACAATTAATAGTCCAAAAAAATAAACATGTTCTAGAATGTTAAAATGCCTTTTCTAAGCTATCTCATAAGTATTTAGATTGTGTCATTTGATGATGTTGAAAACATTGATGAGAATCCTTGAAGTTATCCATCCACCAAGCTCAAACTTTAAGTGAATTAGATAGGGCTATGATGTAGTAAAGGGTTTCTCTTTATGGCATTTAGTGTATGTTTAAAAGTAGTTTAGATCGAGATACTAATAGTATAGACATGATGTTTTTGTGCACTCTAACATTGGTATGGATATTATAATTTGCAGGCAATGGTAATACCAATGGAGAAGAGTGCATCATCAATGGCAAATGAATGGGAAAAAAAAATTGAGGGATGGTGGGGGCAATGTGGAGCTTGAAGTGAGTGATTACATGAAACATGTGACTGCTGATATAATTGCACTTACTGCATTTGGGAGTAACTATGAAAAAGGAAAGAAAGTGTTTGAACAAGTTACACTCATCAAAAGTATGGATCAAAGAGATAAACAACAATTTAATGCAATATCAGGATAAAAGTTCCTTTTTAGTCATTCTTATCTCAATCCCCAAATCCTTTTTGCTCATGACTAATCTAATTTGGAAAAGTATATTGTGCATAATTGCATTCTTTTCTAGTTGATTGTATGGATTTGAATGTCTCATTTAGTTGCATCAATATAATGATAATGTTGATGTGTTGGACACCATATGAATTTTAAAAGTTAAATTTATGCTATTTAAATGCAAAATAAATCCTAATTTTCTTATGTAGTTGCATTCTTAACTTTGTTGTTTTGTGTGTTTGTAGTTTCCTTCTAGTTCCATTAAAAATCAAAATAATTTTGGCTCAAATTACAATTTCAAAATCTTTGAAAAAAATTATACAATGATGAAAGGATATGGTGAAAGGGGCCAACATCTCAAATGGAAATGATTTGTTGGGTCTCATGCTTAATGCAACAATAAAAGAAACTACTATCAAAGGTGGAAAGGTCCATTTTTGCATGCAAGCATTAATAGATAATTGCAAGACCTTTTTCATAGCAGGGCATGAAACAACTTCAACTCTTTTCACATGGGCCATGATGTTGTTGGGATCCCATACAATTTGGCAAGAATGTGCTCATGAAGAAGTCATAGAAATATGTGGACATGCTAATCATCCAATTGATGCCAACATGTTCAACAAATTGAAGACAATACTTTGAATCTTTTGTCAACCCATTTGAAGTTTCATTTAATTCACATTTTGGCACAAACTTGATTATTTACAACATGGTTGGATGTGGGTGTAGTTGACTATGATTTTGAATGAGACTCTTCATCTATTTTCACCAATTTCAAATCAAAACAAAGGAGTAGCAATGGACGTGAATTTGGAGGACCTACACATCTCAAAAGGATTGAACTTATATTTTCCTAGGCTCACCATTCACCATGATCCTAAGTTGTGGGGAGCCGATGTACATGAGTTCAAACCAAAAAGATTTGTTGATGGTATTACTAAAGCAAGCAAAAACCCATTTGCTTTTATGCCTTTTTCGTTCGAGCCAAGGTTTTGTGTGGGACAAGGATTTGCTTTGGAGGAAGCAAAATTAGTGTTAGTTGTGATTCTTCAATGATTTCGCTTTCATCTTTCACCAAATTATCGTCAAGCACCACATGACAAGGTGACGGTGAAACCCAAGTATGGATTGCCAATGATATTGGAATGTTTATGATTACTAGATCATGTTGTTGGAAAGTTTGCGACTATTGAAGCTCTCATTGATAATCAATAATTTTTATAAGTTGGACATTCCCAAAATTTTAATTAGGTTTCACATTTTGATAGGTTGAGAATGAATGCAAAAAGTTCAAGTTACATGGAAATAATTATGTTGTAGTACCAAGGAAACAATTATTCTTGGGTAAACCCATCCTTGGGTGATACCACTATGAATTGCATCAAGGAATGGTTAAAAATTTAAAAGTGGCCAAATAATTTTCCTATGCCTTTTCCTTTAAATGTTTTCACAACTATAAAGTTTTTTTTTTCATGTTTATCAATTATATGCCATAATACATGGCTTGAAGTTTCTTTTATAATTTAAAATTTTGAAAATTTTTTTAAATTTATATTCCTAATAATGATGACCCAATCTAGAATCACATTCATTAACTTTGGAAATTCATAACTAAATTATACTTATTCAATTTTTTTCTTAATAAAAAATAAAAATAAAATGACTTCAAAATTACTTTAGGAAAAAAATTCCCAAGAAAATTCCCAAATCATATTTCAAATTTGTGGTTTTGAACAAAAAGTTCAAGCAAAAGAACCAACATTACATTCTTGAAACCTTTTTTAAAATGCAATGATTAAAAACATCAATATACAAAATATTCTTGATATTATTAAAATTTCAAAATATATGGAACCTAATAAATGCATTTTTTATAAAATATTATAAAATATTTATTTAAGTGTTTTCTATGATTTTTAAAAAGTCCAATGGGTTTATTAAAATGAAAGTGCATAATATTCCTAATGGTATCACTCCAAGGATGGGTTTGCTCTCTTGTATTTCATGATGTTAAAAAGTTAAATCTTAATTAAATTTTACTTGAACAAATGCAAATGCAAATTTTTTTGGTTACCCATCTTCTTGGAGATTGTTAAATAGTTGAACTTGAGGGGCAAGTACGACATATATAACAAAATTATGTAGGTAAAACCATCATTATGAATTGGGCAATAAAACCTTCAACTACTTGGTCTAGTTGTTTATAATAATATTTAAAATTCTTCTATACAAAACAAAACACATATAGGTGTGCAACCCCATATTTTTCTTAGTGTATTAGGATTGGAATTTCTATTCAAAGCAATTGAAATGTGTGCAAACAATGTCATTCTTCATAAACATCATTTTGTGGCTAAATTTACAAGAAGGGTCATCAATACATATTATAGTCCACTTGTAATATGCAAGATTGACATGAAGGAGAACATTTGTTTGTGTGCCATAACAACTTCCTTTAAAATTAGGCCATCTTTGATTAGTAAGCCAACTTCCTTAGATGGAAGTTCATCAAGAAGGACCACATGCAATGAAACTTGCAAGAATATTGCCAAAATGAACAAAACTTTGAAGTGTTTAGATTGGTTGTACTTTTTTTAAATGATTATATTGTATCATATTCATCCTCAAAGGCCTCTATCTCCACCCACATTATGGGGCCTAGAATCATTAACCAACATAATAATGCTTGTGCAACATGAGGGATGCATGGACACTGGGTGATAGGAAAAAGCTTTGAACCACGAAGCTCAAATTCAATAGCTAACCACATTGGTTATTTCAATTTTATTTTTCACCCTCCATACTAATAACCAACTAGTTTTTACCTGTAAGTGCCATCAATTAATTTTAGCCATGTATGCGTATATTTACCTAGTAGCCATTCATTTTCATGCCTACATACCTACAAGACCTATCTTTTACAAGATAGGTCACCAAGGTAAATCTTAATGTGATCAATTCAACTGAAAGTTCATCTTCAACTATGTCATATCAAATTTCAAATGGATGGTGTGCTAACTAGTGACCATTACCTAAACATGTCCTTTTCCTAAGGGAGGCCACTTTTCTTTGAATTTAAAAAATATATGAATTAAAATATATAAGGTGCCATATATTGGTTGTTGGGAAAAATATATAATTTAATTAGTTCTATAATAGGGTTTTTTTTTTCAAATTCAATTTATAATTAATACAGGGCATGTGTGAATCCTTGTTTTTTTAATGGCAATTTGTGACCAAATTTCAATTCTTGATAGCATCATGTGATGGGCCTAAAAGGATTTTTAAGACGTGTTTCACCATTATTGTTATTGGATGAACTTGTAGGTTGCAACTTTACATCAATTGAATACACCCAAATAAACAAAATGTTCATCCTTGTAATTAGCAAGGTTGGGAATCCACCCCCCATTTCTTATTGAAACCCTAACCCTAATTGCCCTCAAAAGCTCTAAATGTTTTTGAGAGAAACCAATTCATTTTCACAAGGTTTTCATTGCCTAAATCAATGCCCTATAGTGCAACCTTTTCACCAAACTTAGTGTAAATTGTTTGGATATGCTCCTCTTATAGTTGGGATTCCCTAAATCTTTTTCTTCATGTGCATTTAGTAACTTATGGAAATTGTGGAGGGTATACATCACTACATGTTGTGCTTGAAAGTTGAAACAACCACTTTCAAGTCCCAAGTCCCATTCAAATGCATTCCATTTTATGGTTGTTGTTTGTTTTGTTGAAGTTTTGTGAAGCTTGTGAATATTGTATTATAATATATGTGCTTATGAATTTGCACAAAATGATGGGGACTATGGTCATTTCAATGTTGAATAATGGTGAGATCATGAATCTAAAAGGTGTTGGATGAAATTTGGTTTTGGATTTACAAAATCAAACTCAAAGTAAGTTCATTTAACCATAATCACACCTTGTTTTAAAGTTCATTTTTAGTTTTATTGTTTAAGTTTAAGGTCTAGTGGAGGTCCAAACCATTGTTGTGCATGTAAGTGTAAATCACATCCAAATTTTTTACACTTACACTTATCATGTTGTAGTGTATATATATATTACATTTACACTTACACGAAGCCAATGTAAATATTTCTCAAATACACTTACATGACCTTGTGTAAATGTTTTGGGGCATGTAAGTGTAATTACTAAAATTATTTGTAAAGTCACCTTGTCTTTGGGCCTCCTTACACCCCAAACCCTTCTTTCAAGGGTATCCATAAAATAAAGAAATTTTATTAAAATTGGGAAGGAAATGCTAAAAATCAGCATTTAATGCACAAGGTTCAAAACTAATTCTCACCCTATTAATGATCAAACTCAAGGTTTTTGTGTTGTTTTTCTTACTTTATAGATAAATTTATTATATATCTTTAATGACCAAACCTTTTTGCAAAGTCATATGAATTAGTTATGGGTGTATCTTTTGATGGTTTTTTTTTTGTAATGGGCCATGTAGCTAGCTTATCTTCAAAAACATTATGAAATCTCCTTTCCTCAAGTAAAAATCACATTTTTTACATTGTCATATATTTAAATTGTTTTACATAGCCATGTAAAATCATATATATATATATACATTTTTTATTGGACCACGTAAAATTATATAAATATTTTTATTTTTACACTTACACTTACACTTACATGAAATATAAGTCCCAAACCATTGACACACACAACATTGGTCCAAACCCCTCCATAATGTTTTTGTATGTTCTTTTGGTTTTTTGAATACTGATTTTTTTACAATCAAGTTTCCTTTTTTTTGGTTTTTAGACTTGTTGTTTGTTTGAACACTACTACAAACTATGGATGCAATCCATTAGACCATGTATTTAATTAATTTTGAACTTTTGAAAATTCTAGAATTAAGAATTGACCATTTGGAAATTGGAAAATTAAAGAAAAACTTTCATTTGGGGGCTTTCAATGTTGATTTTAAATAGGCTTATTTACAAATCATGTTATGTCAAAAAAATCTTCAAAATGTCATTGTTGAAATATATTAAATAGTGAAATTCAAATGGATTTTCGTTCAAATTATTCAAATTTTTATTTTTCAAAAAATTATAGATTTATACATCTTGGAAAAATATTTAAATATAATTTTTTTTCCCATTTTGACAAAGGTATGAAAAGATAAATGGTTGAAATTGACTTCTTTGAAACGTTTGGAATAAACAACATAATAAATCCCATGACAACCACATTTGTTTCCCATCAAATTAGATGGTTGGATGGAATGGGCTTTCACTATGAAGACCAAGGTTCAATTTTGTTACCAACTCCATATGTATGTTAAGTATATATATAGACCATATGCATATTGTTTGCTTACCTTGAATGTATATGTATCATATTTTATATTAATAAAATAGATTATATATATATAATTATAATTCATAAAATAGTTAAATCAATTCAAAAATCAATGCCACATTGCAATTTCTTATTTGGCCTAGTTTAATGAATTCACTATGTCCATAACAACTATCCCAATTCAATATGGGGATAGTGAATTCACCAAATTTGGCCTCTAGTGAAATTGAAACAAGTGTTAGTGAAATAACTAATGAACTAAGCACCATCTCCTTACAATGAGTGGAAGTAATCAAGTTTGTAAAGGTCTAAAACCTTGATTCTAACTTGTGATTCTTAAAATCTTTTTTAAAGTCCCTAATGTTGCTATAGGGTTTAGGAAATTATGGATTTATCAAATCCCCAATCTAACCCCTAAAGGAAGAAATGAAAGCTTAGTGTGGATGGCAATGTTAAGAAGAGCAAAAGATCATATGATAAAATTAGAAAGTTATAGGCATAATGGGCAACTTTGCTACCATTGGTAGAAAATTTAATGGCCAAGGGTGGGGTTATCCATGGGTGAGGTGTAGGGTCTATTCTTTGATTCAAAACAAGGACAAGATTGTTAAGTGCAAATGGGATACACTAACAAAACATCTTGGTCATAGGATTGTGGTTTGTGATTTAATACGACTTGGGGTGAAGAAAGGTGGGGGGGGGAGTACATTGCAAAACACTATGCCCATTTGAAAACATGAGGTTATGGGCCTAAAGGGGTTCAAATTATATTTTGCGACGAGTCAACAAACCCCTAGGAGAGTGGAATTAGAAAGTTGAATTCAAGTCTATGTTTCGCATTCTTACATATGGCCACCTTATGTTGGAATATTTGACAATGTATGAA
>Ga0209611_10011084_pt1 | contig 13095 bp, 7 predicted proteins | sample S1TSphgellanicum_3_FD_187693 | JGI IMG/M metagenome (GOLD analysis project Ga0209611, IMG submission 187693) | Host-associated microbial communities from peat moss isolated from Minnesota, USA - S1T2_Fc - Sphagnum magellanicum MG (SPAdes) (version 2) | ecosystem: Host-associated > Plants > Peat... | reverse complement strand
CTTTTTTTCTCCAAATTCAAAATGGATGAAAAAAAAAAATCCTTTGAACAAGTTTTTCAGAATTAATTCCCCTTGGGGAACAATGCCCCCATGAAAGAGGGGATTAAGTGGCAACCCCCAACCAAGTTGCTTGTGGAACAATTATTTTGAGGAGAAAACGGAAAAGGACACTAAATGGTAACCCCAACCAAGTTCCCTAGGGAACAACTTCCTTTGGGAAATTTTTTTATATCTTAGGGAGCAACTTCCTTGAGGGAGAATGGATTTTTCCTAGAGAACAACTTTTTCAAGGAGAAAAGGATTTCCCTCAAAGAACAACTTCCTCAAAGAGAAAGGGATTTCCCAAACTTCCTTAGAGAGAAATAGACTAAGTTGCCTTAAAAAATAAGGGACTTAGAATGTCTTGAACTTTTGGGACAAAAGTGTCAAAATTGAACTTTACTCAAATTAGAAAATTTTCAGACCATGGGAAAGCTCTCAAAGTGTAGATACTGAAAATGAGCTTGCAATTTCCATTTGAAGTTGTGAACTCAAAGCTATGACGAAAAGAAAGACAAGCAATTAAATTAATTACTTGATTCCTCACCACTAAACCCTAAGAAACAAGGGTCAACATTATCTTTCATAGAAATATGTAACATACTATTGGAAAGATCTTGTAAAGAGCTATTTCTTTGTAATTGGAAGCTTTTAAATGAGAAATCATATGAAAAAGTTATGAACCTACAAAGTTGTGAAGACTATGTGTTCCCTAGAGAACTTGGGCCCAAACCATGGTTCTTGGGGCAACTTGGGTAGGTTCTCTTTGCAGAAAATTCCTCGGGGAGGAAAGGACTCTCCATAAGGAGAAAATGATTAAATGTTGATCCCAACCAAGTTGTTTGGGGAACAATTTCCTTGGGGAAAATGGACAAAATTTAACCCTCAAGCTACACTTTTGTCCCAACAATTTAAGAAACTCCAAATCCCTTTCTCCCTGGGCAACTTATAAACCCCATCTCCCTAAGGAAGTTGCTCCTTATGGAAAATTCATTTCTCCCCAAGGAATTTGGTTAAGGTTACCATTTGGTCTTCTTTTACTTGGAAAAAGTTCATTTTTTCCCAAAGAAGTTCTTCCTTGGGGAACTTGATTGGGGCTACCACTTAGTCCCCTTCTTCTTAGGGATGTTATTTCTTGAAAGCAATTAGTTTGAAAAAATTGCCCATGAGAATTTTTTTTTTCATCCAATTCATCTAAAAAAATAAAGGAGAATTTGAAAAAGGATCCAACTGTAAACCTTTGGGTTAAAGGAAGGGATTCTAACCACTACATTTTTTTTCTTGAAACTATTATGCAAAAAAGATAGTTAAAATGTTAATCATAATTTGAGGATAGTGAAAAGAAATTCAAAAGTATTTTTCTGGTTGGGCACTATCTTGGACTTGAAATGAACCTAATGTTAAATTTAATTCATTGCACATGTTTCATGGCCTTCAACGTCCTTACCTAATGTAAAGATTTTGAGGAAATCATTGCATTTATGTTTTATATTCTAAGAAGCACTTAAAATTAAAAAAATAATTTTCAATTTGCTATGAAATAATGACATGTTTTAAATACATTTAAAATATATTCACATAATGGATTAAAGGCACCATATTTACATTTAAGTAAATTGTTTAAAAAAAGAAAAAAAGTTGCACCTTATATTATTTTGCACATTGTTCGAAAATAAATTGGAAGTGACCATCCTGTGATAAAAACAACTTCGACTTTGTTTGAAAAGAAAAGACACCTTCCTCACAAGGTTCCTTAAAAGTGCTATTCTTTATTGAGTTGTCTTGAAATAACATCCAATCTCCTTTACAAAGTTACATTTATTGTCATGAATTAAAAATAAATTCAAGCCTTTTACTAAAAACCATAGAAAGCTTCTAATTGCATGAGCAATTGGGATTTGGGTACCCCAACTACAAATCCAACACCTTTAAAAGGAAAATCATTGTCATGCTACATGGGGTGTTGTAGAGGGTTCTATGAATGATCATTTTTGGAATTGTGGAAGGAAGGTTTTATACCTAGGGTAAAACCACCCATCACCAAAATCCATGGGTGAGCAAACATCCGCATAGTTCAAAAGATGGCTTGTTAATAAATATCAACCAATTGATAACCGTTCATTTATACTCTATAATCAAAGGATCAATTCTTAAAACTTGTGGTTGAGGTTTTGAAACTTTCATTTATGTAATGAGGTTTTTGTGTTCTTAACTAAGCTTCAAATCTCTCCTATGACAAAATAGTCTACCACCCATTCATTTGCCCTTTTTGTGTTTGGCAATGGGTAAATGACTCTTTCAAAGTCAATATTTTTGAATGTTGAGCATTTCCACCATTTTTGAGTTTTTCACTTTTTCAAGTCAAATTGTGCCTATGCACATGTTTTATTTATGACTTTGTGCATGAAGTATGGCATGTCTAGGAGTTATAAGCTGCATTTCAATTGCACATGGAAGGATATTTGTTCTCACTTTAGTTGCACATGGTCAAATGAGTCTCATGGAGGCTGAACTCTTTGTTGGGCCTTTGCCCCCATAGGGACAGGGATTATCGCATTGGATCCAACTTTTGGAAGTTTTTACCTTATTAAAACCGGTTTCACAATAGATGAACCGGTTTTTTTGGTGAAAGTGTTTAGACTGTTTAGATTGGAACGGATTTTTTTGGTGTTCAGAGTGTGGACACAGCAGGTAGATGTACAACATCTTATTTATTGGCAGGGGCCAGCGTGTTTGTGATGCCTTGTTTGGGAGGTTTATCTTTACTCATTTCAAAAGCAAAGGAGGTTTGTCAATGGCTATAGGCTTAGAAGACCCTTTGAACCTCTATTGCTGAAAGTGATTGGAGAGTGAACTTAAGACATGCTCTCTAAGAACTTAAAGTGTTTACTCATTGACATATCCACCCCGGTTAAGTACAAGAAAGCCTGGGTATATTTCAATGTAGGGTAAAAGCCCATGGCCTTGGCCACGGATACCAGAAAAAGGGGTGATGATATTGATACCCTGGAGGAGTTATCACTTCAGCTGGATTTGAACCAGTGTTGGGCGGTCCTTTGATTTTCGACCGGTTCTTTGCTGGAGGTCAGGCCAGGCATATAAGCACGCGACCGGTGGACTGAACGACTCGGCCCCAGCTCCGACTCAGCAAAAGAATTAAAAAGGAAAGGAACCTGTAAGGAACCGGTAAAGAACCAGAGGTTCTTTCATGAAACCCGGCGATTCTTTGAGGGTTTTGAAGTACTCATCCCCGGAAGTTTATGTTTGTTTTTCCAAATATCTGGAACCGGCCTGGTTCTCCAATTCTGATTCTATCAAATACCCGGAACCAGCGGTTGGTCGATGGATCAAAGAACCGCCGAACCACTGATTTGAACCCCCAACCGATCTTGCAATCAATGTAACACAGCTCCTTGCCACTAGGCTAAAGCTCCGCCTTGTTTTTTCCTTACACATTTGAGCTCCTCTGCGTCAACAGACTGTTTTCTGTGAAGCAAGAGCCCTGTTGAGGACGATCGCGTCTCTTGGTGCAACGGCGTTGTACGCACGCACCCTTCAGAGATCAAACAGCACAGAACAGAAGCGATGCAGAGCGTGCGATTTCTTGCAAGGCGTTTAGTGCCACGCACTTCAAATGCTTCCACTTCCACCGCCAGGCTCTCCACAAAGTCTGGAGCTCGCGAGGAGGAGGTCAGTTCATTATGCACTCCTTCTATTTGTACATTTTTCTTCTTTTTAAAGGTTTCAAGAATTTCGAAAACTGATGTCGGATCTCTGTGGAAAGTAACCTAGATCGTGGTTTGGGAATTAGGTCACTGCTTTATTTTGGGTGGGAATTAGGTCGCGAGTTTCTTTGCATGTTTTTATGTCAGCACATGTTATGCACTTGTGTGATGGTTAGAATGAGCCACTAGAACCTAATTCTTTTTCTGGGGATTTTGCCCGTGGATTTCTTTGGATGTTCAATGGCCAGCACCGGTTATTCACTGTGTGATGATAATATTGAACCAGAACCACAAAGTTTTTCAGTTGTGCTTCTTCTAGGGTTTCTGATGGCGATTTGGACAATAGCTTACCCAAGAGGCCAAGGAGATTGAGGCTACCTCCTTGGGCGGTCGAACAGAAGTAATCATGGATTAGGTCCTGAAGGCACTGCATAAGCATGAGGTTTCATAGATCAGAACAAGGTTGAGCTTTTGCTGACAATTGGATGCAGCCTGTGTACTCATTCAGATATCGATTGGTTGTTTTTGTTCATCTGGATTCACAATACTAGTAAATCTGTATCTAGAATGCAGCTATTCTCAGTTAGCTGCAACTGAACATAGCACTCTCCAGTGTTGAGGGATTGTTATGCCAGTTTGAGGTGGAGAGTTACTGTTTTGGTCATTTGTGAGTTCCATTGCATTGTGGCAAATGAAGCTCACTGTTGCAAGCCCATTGCAGCTCAAATGATCTACAATATTATTGACCATTTTTAAAAAATATATTTCTCGTGAGTCCTAGCCAACATCATGTCTGAGTCTTCCTGTCACTTCTGGATATGCAACAGAAACTCAGGACAGATTTTGTAGTGGAGTTTTCTCCATGATGTCATACACACATGCTGTCATAAACTTGTTTGAGCATATGTCAGCTGATATCTATTTTTGAATGGGGTATCCTTCTTTTAGTGACATTGTGCTTGCATGTGTTTGTTTCTGTGGTACTCAAGCTGCTTGCAAGGGATCCTGCTCTGTCAAAATACCAATCAACAAAGACAACTGTTCAAAGGATACAACTCTTTGGTGATTTCCTGGTCATCTTGGTTGCTGCAGGTATGCAGCCATGACACTCCATCTCACTCCTGATGCAAGTGGATCTCTATTTGTTTTCAACCATTCGCCAAATATAGCTTACTGGCTTTGAGGGCCCAGCAATGGATCCTTTCCTAAGTTCACCAATTGGTTGATACATTTCATATGAGAATTGCATAGGGTCATGAATTGATGATTCTACATATAATGATTAGGACCAGAGCAAGATACTTGGTCTAATCCTTCTGTTCAAGTTAAGATAGAGGTGACTATAGTCCATATCTTTGGGCGCTTAAATTCATATTTCTTCTACAAAAGTTCTGAGATTGCGATGTGTAGAATCACTGAGCACAAGGTTGCTTCTCCACTTGTGGTCGTCAAGGCTGCAGTGCAGACAAGGACTGTATCTGTGCTGTGCCTCCAGCATTTCAGTTGTTAATGTCTTTGAAAACTATTTTTTAGTTGATTCAGCTCTTTCAACATTGCTGCAAGTGCACTCAATACTGGCAGAGAATGCATCTGATCCTCCTTTTGAAATTGATGCAGGTGCTGTTTATGAGATTGCTTACAAAGTACAGCAGCGAAATGCAGCGGAAGCTCAAGATGCAAAGAAAAACTTGGAGTCTCAAATTACAGTAGAACAGAGGTAATAAACACAATGCGGAAGTTGTTGCCAGTCCCTGACATTGAGTCACAAGCTCTCACACTTTTGGAATGCTAGAAGAAAAAATAACACTGGTGATTGAATAAGGCAGTCATTTCTTGCTTCAATCAATAAGAAAGTGCACTTCAGTTGTCATAACAATGGCTGAAATTTTTCCATGTGATGTGCAAGGCAACTGTTGTACATGACAAAGTACTTGGTCACTGTATGTGTTGTTGTATTTGATAGTTTCTATGTCTCAGTCTTGCATTGTGTCATATGTGGTTTGCATGGGATTTTTGCAAAGTCCTCCTGAAGCAAGGCTTTGGGCTGGGTTGCAATCTGAGTGAAGTCTACAACTTGCAAGTTATAATCCAAGGTTGCAGTGAGCATGTCAAATGTGTTTTGTTTGGCATTATCCTACCAAGGTAGTCAGGATGGAATGTGCAAGCATCACTGGCAACAGCCATGTCTTCAAAGTGTTGTGTACACTTGAAGATCTGTTGTTAGTTCTTGAGGTGCCACTGGGATGAAGGTTATTGTCAAAGTTATTTGGTATCAATTGCCAGGGTTTTTTTCCACATTATCCTGCATGGTTGCAAACTCTTATTTGTGGGGTGCATGATCTTGGAGCATTGATATCAGACATTGATGCAGATTGAGCATTGATCTCTGCTCTGTGATAGTTCTCAAGCTCTTGAGAATGATGAAGTAATCAAGCACAGCCCTGAGCAGCATAACCATGGGCATAACGGACACTAATACAACTCCTAGACTGTGATCTCTCTGGGTTTGATTCTTGTATGAATTGGGATGTTCAATGAAACCCCAGAATGTGTGTAGGAGCTGTTGTCTTTAAGAAGAAATTGTTTATCAGGAAAAGGATCCACAACCACTAAGACCAAGAGAAAGGGGTGATCAAGCCTGGGGCTGATACCTGTTACACAGGCAGAGACACTGTAACCAGAGGCAGAGCAGGAATAGAAGGAGCCCCAGAAGAAGGATGAGTATTGGGGAAGACCCCTTGAGTTGATATCCAGGATCTGGGGGCCCAGCATAAATTGGAGTGGAGATGGAGAGACTGTGTGAGCCATGGCAGGAGGCTCAGCAGATTTGAAGAATTGCATGAAGCTGACATTTGCAGGGGTCTTGACTTCATGAACCTTATATTTGTGGGATTAATGGTATTTGTCTATATGCTAATTCCAATGCTGCAGACATAGGCCTGTGTATGCAGTGGCAAACTGGCAATGCCTCCAATTCCTCAAGGATGAAATGATGATCCAGATTTACAACCCCATACCATAAGGACCAAACATTCTCAATTCCAAAGTCTCCATACCTTTCAAATAGATCTTTGAGCTTTTGTGTAGGGTAAAGCCCCAGGGTAAGTGCATTCCGAAATTGAGGGGCCTAGTACAAGGTGGTGATTGAGTCCAGCCTTCATTTTGGGAATGTTCCCCACCTGTGGGCTTTACCCATTGTAAAGCATGAGGTGAAGTTTATCATGAACTTAAAGGATACTTAGATTAAAAAGGTGTAGGAACAGAGAATTTCTTTCACCTACACCTTAAGCAATGGAGGAGTCCTATGCCTACTTGTAGGCATAAGATCATGTAGACATAAGATCTGCCTCATCCTTAACTTTTAAGGAGGCACAATATCTCTCATATTTCTAGGAGCAATAATCATGGATACAAGGTGCCATCCAAATTTGCTAGGAAAACTCTCCAAATGCTTTAGGAATTTTGCATGCATGTTTCTTCCTTGCTGGTCCAAGTAAGAGGGCTACAGTCAAGGAGAAGCTCCCCCTTGAGACCATTCTCTGGTTCCCTCACACAAAAAATGATTTTGAGGCCAAAGGACCCTGCAATCTTTGAATAAAGAAGCACCTCTGATTCCTGTGATTATGAATGTGCCCCAAGGCAATGGTCTTCTCTACTCCAAACAAGGAGAGAGTAAGACATATCTATGAAATTGCAAAGAAGGTAATGTGTAAATCCAAGTATGTAACTATGTAAAACTGTTGAAGTGGAGTTGGACGCCAAAAACACCTGCACTTCATATAGTGTAAAACCAAGCAAATGAAGGATTTCATGAGTGCAAAACTTGGACCCCTATGACCCCTCCCCCCTTTTTCTTTCCTCCTCTCTTTGTCGAATGAACTCAATTTCCATAACTTTTGTCTTCTTGTAGTAAACAATATAGGAGCTCCAATGCCCCCACAGGCACACCTCAGGTAGGTTCTCCCTTCCCCTCCTGATCATAAAGGAATCTATCTTTCCAACAGATAAAATTATTCCAAATTTCTCCATTGCTAGCGCTTTCTACTTGATTGCCTCTTATGTATAAACACCTGGCAAAGTTAAGGCTGAAGTCTGGAGTCAAGGGCCTTTAGTAAAATCTGTATAAAAGGAAGCAGAGGCAAGTGGGTTGGGTAGAATAGTTTGCTGATGCCTTCCAAACAGAAATATGCAAGAAGCCAACTACCATTGCCAGAAAGTTATCCTCAATAAATTATATACCTACATGACTTTAAATAGATCACCTACTCAAGAGTCAACACCTTATTTGCTAACATCATGCATATGCCTCACACATTCGAACATGCTTCTAGCTGGATTTCATTTCTCATGTTGACCCTTTTTACAATCTCATCCACAGCATTTGATTACAGATCCCGCCCTAAGCAGTATTGTAATTGAATAATTACCAAAAAATTAGATAGCAGAAGTTGCTAAGGAGTTATTTGTCCATGCAATGAACTTGTCCCACAACACATATTGTGCCCCATGTAGCATAAAAATATGTACACTATGTCACAGTCAACCATTCATGGCATGTGGGTAAAAAAATTAATAGTGTTCACTACAGGAGAAAGGAATTTTGAATTTTATAGTAGCATTCATGCGATCGTGGCCTTGTTAGTGCCAGCTAAGAAGTTATTGGCACAAATGCAAAGGAATGCAGGTAACTTCCTCTAAAAATCTTCTTTATCTTTCAAAAAAATAGTCTTCATCCAGTCATGGTTTGTCAATGCAAGCCAAAGATGTTAGGAAAACTCAAAAAAATGCAAGGAACTCTCTTTGTGCATCTGGCATTTAGCATAACCTGATCTTGACTTGAACACACACAGGTATATGTGCATGTGTGAGGTGACTCAGAGGGAACAGACTTAGCATCAGTGTAGGATTTCGGCCTCAAATTTTGGCTTGAAATTTGACCAATGTGTGTGTGACAGCTGAAGACATAGCCATAATCTCAAGTCTGCTTTCTTTTACTATCAAATTCATTTTGGAGTCAGATTACCTAACCATGTTATACATGATGCCACCATTTCTCATGATTTTGTTGGAAGATACCATAAAGGGCAGAGCCATTACACAATGAGCTGCTTGTTTCTATTGTGATTCATCCAAGTATACACAACTGGGTCTTTTTTTGCAAAAATATTATGTAGATGTAATTTGGTATTTTTTGCAAAAATATCATGCATATACAAAATTGGGTCATTTTTGCAAAGATATTATGGATCATGCACCATTTGATAATTTGGGATTCGCTTTTCTGTAGATCTACTTCAAACTCTAATGGACACAACCATACATGAAAAAGTCTTACATGAAAAAATGTGACAAAAGTGGAACAACCATTGTGAACAAAACTAGAGTTGCAATTTGAGTTTAAAGAGAAGTCTACCTGTGATCAATCATCAAGACAGAGATGAAGCTTCAGTCAGCTACAAAACGGAAGTAGTGAAAGTTTGTTGCAAATTGGAGACAGACTTGCTGAAATAGAATGGCTGGGTCACAATTGAGCATGTGTAGACTGGCATTGAGCTCAATGGTAGCAGCAGGAGTTCAATTCGGATGGGCATTGCAACTATCTCTGCTCACTCCCTACATCCAGATGCTTGGCATTGAGCATGCATTTACCTCTTTCATATGGCTCTGTGGCCCCATCACAGGCCTGGTGGTGCAACCTTGTGTGGGAATCTGGAGTGACAAGTGCAAGTCAAGATGGGGTAGAAGACGTCCCTTCATCTTTGTAGGAGTGGTGCTCATCACCCTCGCTTGTTTTGTTACAGGATTTGCTGCTGATATCGGGTATCTGCTTGGGGATTCTCAGGAAGATTGTCAAGTTTACAAAGGGGTGAGACCTCGAGCGGCTGGAGTGTTCATCCTAGGCTTCTGGTTGCTGGATTTGGCTAATAACACGGTGCAGGGCCCAGCTCGTGCATTGCTGGCTGATCTTTCGGGTCCAGATCAGAGAGATGCTGCTAATGCGGTGTTTTGTCTGTGGATGGCAGTCGGTAATGTCCTTGGGTTTGCCACGGGTTCATATGGAGGGTGGCATGAGTGGGTGCGAACTCTGGGAAGTAGAGCTTGTTGTGAAGCTTGCGCGAATCTCAAAGCTGCATTCCTGTTGTCGATTCTGTTTCTGGTTCTCTGCACGGCTGTAACACTGTTCGTCGCTCGGGAAACCCCACTCGTTGTTAAGAGAGAACATGAGAATCTCTTCGGTGCTGGTAGCTTGGAGAGCCTAGTTTCTGGCGATCGAATGGATGCTTACAATGTATTTCCTGTGGAGGCAACAACAACGCCTGTGGTGTCAATTGGTATACCAAATAAGAATGGTAAGGAAACTGGGCACACTAGCCATGAAGCTGAAGCAGGAGATCAGCCTGTGCTACAGGGAAGTTCGTCACGTTCAGGGCATGGTTCCGGGGCAAGTCTTGTGACAAAACTATTCACGGGCGTCAGACAACTGTCGCCTCCCATGCAATCGGTGCTTTGGGTGATGTCACTGTCCTGGTTAGCTTGGTTTCCGTTCTTTATGTTTGACACGGATTGGATGGGAAGGGAGTTATACAAAGGAAATCCGAAGGGAGATCTTGTGGAAGCTGCTCTGTACCAGCGAGGAGTGCAGGAAGGGGCTTTTGGGCTTCTGTTAAACTCAATAGTGCAAGGTATCAGCTCCCTCTTCATCCCCCTAATCTGCCGAATTTTGGGGTCCAAGCATGTGTGGGCCTTGGGGAACTATACCTTGTTTGCAGCTATGGCATGCACTGGGATAATAAGCTCTTTGACTGCAGCACATGAGCAAAAACAAGATGGCGCAGACCCATTTCAGCTACCAAGCAGTTCACTCAGACTAGCTGCATTATTCCTCTTCTCTGCTCTCGGCTTCCCTCTTGCCATCACTTTTAGTTTACCTTACTCATTCACGGCGAATTTGACAGCTGACTCTGATTCAGGGCAAGGTCTTGCAGTGGGTATATTGAACCTGACTGTTGTGATTCCACAAGCGCTAGTGGCATTGGGTGCTGGACCTTGGGATGCTTTGTTTGGAGGAGGGAATGAGCCTGCATTTGCTTTCGCTTCTATCTCTGCCCTTATGGCTGGCATCCTCGCGTCCTGTAATTTGCCCACTCTCTCAGGACATCGCAAGAGAGTTTTCTACTCCAAATGATGGTTTGGTTTTGCTCCCATTCATTCTCAAATTCCATTTCATGTGTGCTGGGTCATAATTCTAACAAGCGCATGTGCAATTTAGCACGAAACTGAACTCAACCATTCTTTCATCCGTGGTCTCACTGGCTTGTTTCGAGTTCTTCTGTTAAATCGATCTGCGATATCATACATTATCTCTGCTTACTATGTTTGCAAAATTGTGGGTTGTCAACAAGAAATAGTGCAGAAGGTCGTTTGCTGTCTATCAGACAAATAGTATACCAAAAGGAACTGCACTGAGCCGAAAGGAATATTGAAATTGTGACTGATGAAAGTGAGATCTTCAATTGCATATAAGAATTTTGGAGTTGGTACAGGGACGAGGACAATTTGAAATCAGTGGTTCCAAGATCACTATAAAACCTCTGAACGAATGTACGTTTTGATCGGCAAGATCTGTTGCTCCAGGCAACAATCTTATTTCACTACTAATTAGAAGTCCTATCCAAGTCTAATAAACCCTGGTTCTCGAGCTTTGAACTAGTTCACGTCAAAAGAGGTAGAGCTTTCCAGGATCCTAATAGATTGCCAAGACATTGTACACAAGGGTGCATATAAACAAAAGAATTATTAACAACGTTTTCGCATTGCAAGTCCTCATCAATGCTAATTAGAGTATCAAACAACTCCTTCCGCGTCGAGACCTCAATGGACGGTCAGTCGCCAACCAGCTCAATGAGTTCTTTCTTTCCTCGAGGTCTGCTTGAACCAGTAGAACGAGCTGAGCTGAGCTGAGCTGAGCTTGAAGTAAAAGAAGTTCTTCAGAAGGGAATAGCACTGGAGACGCGAGGATAGACGACTCGATCTGGATGTGCCATGATGCGCCGGCCCTTGGCATGTCGGAAGCACCACACCACCGCGCCCACCGGCCACTCCACAACCGCAGCGATGATAAAAGCCACCACGCCCAACGTCGGCCCAACCACCTTACAATGACAGGGATTCTGACGCGTCCCACATTGCACGCAGAACGGAATTCTAGCCATCGTTACAAATCAGGACAGACCTGGTTCTCACACTGAAAAAGACAAGTTCTCTCCTCTTCACCGAATGCAGTGGAATAAACAAAACAATGTTCAGAAGCTTCGTATAATAATCCACGGCCGAAGTACAAAGAAAAACCGAGTCCGTGAAACCTTCAAGCTTGAAGATTGAGACTTGCAAATCTTGCGACGAGAAACAAAAAAAATCCTCGAGGTCCTGGCGAAGACTGATCGAGTTTTCGGGCACAAATCTTTTGACGTTGTAAATGCGTCCGCGACAAAACCGAGAAGAGCGTGAGTTGGCAAATGGTGACGAGAACGCCCAGTTTTATAGCACGTTCGAAGGAGGGTACTTTGTTCTCTACGTGGCAGCGTCCAATTGACTTGAACCGTTTGGGGACGTGGGTAGACGCCACGTTCGCATGGTGACGGGAATCAAACACATGCCTCCGATGGGAGACGTGTGGCATTGAGTCGTAGCAAATGACACGTGGCTTAGGTGAGTGAAAAACGGATTGAATTGGAGGACGATAAGAGCATCTCCAGCGGTGCTCAGTATGTTATCCTACACAGAAAAATTCGATGAAGAACAGTCAAAACATGCCGGTTTGGCTCAGGGAATTGGATTTGGCTGAGCACAATTGCACAGTTTGGGGTGACTGGCGAAAGGTGCACCTGCAGAAAAGAGTGTAATAAATATGGTCTAATTTGTGCTCAGTGTTTCTGATTAGCCGATCATAATGATTGGCCCATGTGGTTTGCTATTAGTAGTCCCTCACCTATTTGCTGTTCAGTTTTATGGATGGGGTTGCAAAAAAGTAAATAACTAAACTTGGATGTGAAAAATATCTTTTCAGGGTCACATACTGAGCACTACTAAGGATGCTCTAAGTCAGATCTTATGTTTTTGTGGGGGAGGGGGAGGGCTCTTATCACTTGATGTGTAGGTATTCCTCCCTAGCTGCCAAAGTTTATTTGTTCTGCCCCTAAGGAAGAGAATTACTACAAAAGTGTCACTGTGGACTGGGAATTCATATTGTGGGAACTTAATGGAATATTTTTTATTTTAACTCTTGCTGGTCTGAATCAGTGTTGGGTGAACCCTCTCCCCCCCCCCCCCC
>Ga0209611_10011083_pt1 | contig 13098 bp, 9 predicted proteins | sample S1TSphgellanicum_3_FD_187693 | JGI IMG/M metagenome (GOLD analysis project Ga0209611, IMG submission 187693) | Host-associated microbial communities from peat moss isolated from Minnesota, USA - S1T2_Fc - Sphagnum magellanicum MG (SPAdes) (version 2) | ecosystem: Host-associated > Plants > Peat... | reverse complement strand
TGCGCGGCGCCTGGCCATCGATCTGATCGTTCTCGGGCACTACCCGCAACCCGCGGGGGGGTTCTGGTGGGGCAGCCCGCAACGCGCGTCCTTGGCCGAGCGCGCCAATTGCTGCGTGTTCGTCGCAGTGAACGAAGAGACCTCGTCAGCCGCGACTCAACGCGGCATCGAAGCGCACACCCCGTCAGCCGCGACTCAACGCGGCATCGACCGCGCGCGCAAACTTCGTGACGATCTCCTCGAGTTCGCTGTCGCTGCAGTTGTAGGGCGGCGCCAGGATGACCGTATCGCCGGCGTTGCCGTCGACGTTGCCCGCACAGGGGTAACAGATGAGTCCGTCCGCGAACGCGCGCGCGCCGATCTCGAAGCTCAGCGCGCGCGAGGCGTCGAACGGCGTTCGGGTGTCGCGGTCGCTCACCAGCTCGACGCCGACGAAAAAGCCGCGTCCGCGGACGTCGCCGACTTCATCGAACCTCGACAATGCATGACGCAGTGATTCTTGGAATGCGGCGCCGTCGCGGCGCACGCGATCGACCAGCCGGTCGCGCTCGAGGATGCGCTGCACGGCGAGGCCCGCCGCACACGCGGCGGTATGGCCGGTGAAGGTGTGACCGGTCATGAAGGTGCCATGCGCGCTTTTGATGGGCGCGGCGGCGCGCGCGGTGACCAAGGTGGCCCCGAGCGGGATGTAGCCGCCGGCCAATCCTTTGGCGACGCACATGAGGTCCGGAACCACATCGTCATGTTCCAACGCGCGCCACGTGCCGCTGCGGCCCGCGCCGCACATGACCTCATCGGCAATCAACAGCACGTCGTGCTTGCGGCACACTGCGGCAATGGCGCGGGCATAGCCGTCGGGCGCGGGAACCACCCCGCCGGCCGCGCCCACGATCGGCTCGAACACGAACGCCGCCACCCGCTCCGGCCCGAGCGACACGATGGTCCGGTCGAGCTCCGCAGCCAGGCAGCCTGCGAGGTCGGCCGCGGCAACCCCGTCGGGCGGGCGGTAGGCATTCGCCGCGGAGACGAACGTGACGTCGAGCAGGCTGCCCTCGAACGCGCGGCGCCGCTGGTAAAAATCTGATATCGACAGCGCGCCCAGTGTATTGCCGTGCCAGGAGCGGCGCCGTGCGATGAAGCGGCGCTTGTCCATGAGACCGCGGGCCGCGAAATGCTGAAGCGCGATTTTCATCGCCGATTCGACCGCGTCCGAGCCGCTGTTCGAATAGACGATGTCCTGGAAACCGGGGCCGCACAGGCGCAGCACCGTGGCGCTGAGATCTTCGAGGGCCGCGCTCGTGAACAGATAGCGGTACGCGTACGCGATGTCGTGCATCTGGGCTGCGATGGCCGCATTGACCTCGGGGTGGGCGTGGCCCAGGCAAAAAACGGCGGGTCCGCCCGAACCGTCCAGATAGCGCTTGCCGGCCGCGTCGATCAGATAGCTGCCCTCGCCGCGCACGATCCGCGGCAGCTCGTCGATCCCGAATCCCGTGGGACGATGTTTCACTTGAGCTAGGTCTCCCGGCAAATATGCGAATATACCGCATGGAAGCGCCCGTCTCGTCCGGACCGCAGCAGACATCGCTGGCCATGCGCGAGCATTCGCTGCGCATCATGGCGTCGGCGGCCGTCGTTGCATTGCTGTATTTCGCCCGGGATGTGCTGGTTCCGATCACGCTGGCGATCATCTTGAGTTTGCTGATGGCGCCGCTGGTGCGGCTGCTGCGCCGCATCGGTTTCGGCCAGACTCCGTCGGTACTGGCGGCGGTCCTGCTGCTCGCGTTCTCGTTCGTGGCGGTCGCCGGCGTCATCGGCTCACAATTCGTGCGCATGGCGTCGAGCCTGCCGAGCTACGAGCGCACCATCGGCCGCAAGCTCAAGACCCTCAACGATATCACCATCGGCAAGTTCAACGCCTTCACCGGGCAGGTGGGGCGGTTGGGCGATCGCCCGGTGCCGCCGGAGCCGGCCGGCAATCTGGTGCACGGGTCCGCGACCGGCCAGGCCAATCCGATTCCCGTGGAATTGCACGAGGCCCCCCCTAATTCGCTGCAAGTCATCGAACGAGTCCTGGGATCGATCTGGGTGCCGATCGAGACGGCGGGCATCGTGCTGGTGGTGCTGGTGTTCGTGTTGCTGGAACACGAAGCCCTGCGTGACCGCTTCATCCGCGTCGCCGGCGGCACCGATATCCGCCGCACGACACTCGCGATCAACGACGCCGGCGAACGCCTGTCGCGATTTTTCGTCTCCCAGTTCGCCGTCAATTTCGGCATGGGGGTGGTCATCTGGCTGGGCCTTCGCATCATCGGCCTGCCGCACGCGTTGCTGTGGGGCACGCTCGCGGCCGTCCTGCGCTTCGTGCCCTACGTCGGCGTTTGGATTGCGGCGCTGTGCGCGGCGCTGCTCGCCGCCGCGGTCGATCCGGGCTGGACCCTGGCCGGCGCCACGCTGGGTCTGTTCCTGATCATCGAGCTGATCGCCGCGCAACTCATCGAACCGCACCTCTATGGGCATACCACGGGCCTGTCGCCGCTGTCGGTGGTGATCGCGGCCATCTTCTGGAGCTGGCTGTGGGGCCCGATCGGCTTGATCGTCTCGACGCCGCTGACTCTCTGTCTGTTGGTCGCCGGCCGGCACATCAAGGCGTTGAGCTTGTTCGACATCCTGCTGGGGGATACCCAGGCGCTCACCATGCCGGAACGGTTCTATCAGCGCGCCCTGTCGGCCGACTCGGCCGAAATCATCGCCGGCGCGAGAGTGTTTTTGAAACGCGACTCGTTCGCCAATTACTGCGATTTGGTGCTGATGCCCGCCCTGCACCTGGCGCGCATCGATCTGAACGCCGGCGCCATCAACGCCGATCAGCAAGCCAAGGTTCGCAACGCCATGGTCGCCGTGATCGCGGCCCTCGGCGGGGAGAGCAGCAAGCAGCGCCGCCGCCGCCCGCTGTCGGTGCTGGACGGCGCCAATGTGGGTCGGGAGCTGCGCCGGCAGCGCGAGCAGGTCAGCGGCCGCTGGCAAGGCCCGCTGGCGGTGCCGGCCGGTTCCGTGATGCTCTGTGTGGGCTTGGGCTCCACGGCCGACGAATTTGCGACCGAACTGCTGGTGCGAATTTTACGCGACCAGAAAATCGATGCGCGCCACATGTCGCTGGAGGATATGTCGGGCGCCCCGCCGGACGGAGCGGCCGAGGCGGTGTCGCTGGTGTATGTGGTGAGCGCCTTCCCGAGCGAGGAGCGGCGCCGCGGCGAGGCGACGGTGGAGCAGGTGCGCCGCCGGCTGCCGCACGCGCGCGTCGTGTCGGTGCTGCTGCCCGGCATGCTGCTGCAGCCTGAATCCACCGGGGACGATATTCGCGGCGTCGATAACACGGCGACTTCGCTCGGGCACGCAGTGCAGATCTGTCTCGACCTGCACGGCCGAGCCGCCGGCGCCGCTTGAGCATGCCGCTGATCCGGATCCGCTGGCGGATTTTCTCCATGTTGTTCGGATTCGGCTTTCTGGCCTATCTGCAGCAGAAGAGCATCACCGTCGCGGCCGAGCGCATGATGCCGGACCTTCACTTGAGCCAGGTGCAGATCGGTTGGATTGAGTGGGCATTCGTCCTGGGTTACGGATTGTTCCAGCTGCCGGGCGGTATCTTCGGCCAGCGGCAGGGCGCGCGGCGCACCTTCGTCATCATCGGGCTGGCCGCGTTTTTCGCCACGGTCGCGACGCCGCTCGCCCCGCATTGGTTCGCCGGCGCGACGCTGTTCGCTGTGTTGCTGCTGCTGCAGTTGCTGCTCGGCTGCTCCCAGGCGGCGATTTTCCCTGTCTCGGCCGGCGTATTCGAAGTCTGGTTTCCGCCCCACCGCTGGGCCGTGGTGCAGGGCCTGCAGACCATGGGATTGGGGCTCGGCGCCGCGCTCACGCCGCCCCTCATTGCCTCGTTGATGAGCGTCATGGGATGGCAGCGCGCATTACTCTGGGCGAGCCTGCCCGCCATCGGGCTGATTCTCGTCTGGGGTTGGTACGGACGCAACTCGCCGCGTGAGCACCGGTCGGTGACGCCCGGAGAACTGGCCGAGATCGGCAGCGCGGCCCCTGCGGCCGCCGATGGGACCAGCGCACACGTCGTCGCGGCCGGCGCACCGGCCGGCGCGGCCAATGCGCCCGTTGATGCAGACAGCGCGCCCGTCGCCGCGACCAACGCACTTACCAGCGCCGCGCGCGCACACATCGTAGCGGCTGGCACACCGGCCGCCACCGCCGACGCGGCTTTCGCACCGGCCGCCCCCGCCGGCGCGCCCGTCGACGCGACCATCAGCCTGCGTCAGCTGCTGAACATTCTCACCGACCGCAACGTGCTGCTGCTGGCGATTTCCTATTTGTGCATGAACTACTCGTTCTACCTGCTCTCCAACTGGGTGTTTCTGTATCTGGTGCAGGAGCGCAAGTTTTCCGTGTTGGAAAGCGGCTGGCTCGCGAGTTCGCCGCCGCTCGCGGCGGCGGTCGGCGCCGGTGTCGGCGGGCTGCTCACCGGTACGCTGTGTTTGAGACTCGGCAATCGCTGGGGCTACCGGCTCCTGCCCCTCTGCGCCTTGCCCACGGCCGGCGCACTGCTGTTGCTGTCGGTCGGCGCCTCGAATCCGTATTGGGCGGTCGCAGGGCTCGCGCTGTGCTTCGCCGCGGTTGAACTCAATGAAGGCGCCTACTGGGGCGCGGCCATGACCCTGGGGCGCGGCGACACGATGGCGGTGAGCGGGGTGATGAACACCGGGGGCAACCTCGGCGGCATCATCGGGATCCCCATCATCGCCTACCTGTCGCAACAGCATCTGTGGAGCGCGGCCTTTGCGATCGGCGCGTGTTTTGCGGTCGCGAGCGCCGCGCTGTGGCTCGCGATCGCCGTCGATCAACCCACGGCCGACACCTAGCCGCGCGCCTTGCGCGCCAGCAGGCGTACACTGACACCCAGGATCAAAAATGCCCACAATAGAAATCGTCGAAGTCGGCCCGCGCGACGGACTGCAGAACGAGTCGGTGCTGCTCAGCACGGCGCAGAAGCTCGATCTGATCGGGCGTGCGCTCGGCGCCGGCGTGCGCCGCATCGAGGCGGCCAGCTTCGTGAATCCCAAACTGGTGCCGCAAATGGCCGACGCCGAGGCGGTTGCGGCCGGCCTGCCGCGCGTGGATGGCACGGTGTTCATCGGCTTGGTGCTGAACAAACGCGGCGCGCTGCGAGCCCTCGAAGCCGGGATGGACGAACTCGGCGCGGTCTGCTCGGCGTCGGACGGCTTTGCCTCGCGCAATCAGGGCATGACGGCGGAGGCATCCCTCGCGATGTGCTGCGAGGTCGTGCGCCTGGCGCACGAACAGGGACGGCGTGCGCAAATCACCATTTCCACGGCCTTCGGTTGCCCGTTCGAGGGCGTAGTGGATCCAAAGCGCGTCGTCGACATGGCGCGCATCGCGGCCGCCGCGGGTCCGGTGGAAGTTGCCGTGGCCGATACCATCGGTGTCGCGAGTCCGGGTGAGGTGGCCTCGCTGGTCTCGCAGGTCCTGGCCGCCGTCAAGCCGCTGCCGGTGCGCGTGCATTTCCACAACACCCGGAATACGGGACTTGCCAATGTCTGGGCGGCGGTACAAGCGGGGGCGAGCGTGGTGGATGCCTCGCTCGGCGGCATCGGCGGGTGTCCATTCGCGCCGCGCGCCACCGGCAACGTGCCCACCGAGGACGTGGTGTACATGCTCGAGAAGTCCGGCTACCACACCGGTTTGAACCTGGCAGGACTGATCGGGTCCGTGGACTGGCTGACCGCCGCCATGGGCCGGGAGCTGCCCGGTATGCTGAGCAGGGCGGGACTTTTTCCGTGAACCCGGCGTGCGCGCATGCGCGCTGCGCCGCCGACGATCCCGTTGCCGAACGCAGGGGCCTTTTTGCGCCGCGGCAAGCGCACGGCAAGCGCCCGTCGATGTGGCATATTCGCTCAGGGCGGCGCACCGAATCGGGCATTTGTTTCAGCGGGCCCGTTCTCTAGAATTGCTGTCATGAACGCCGTTTCCGCCGCTCCCAAGCCCGGCTATCAACCGGCAAACAAAGTCCGCTTCGTCACCGCCACGTCGCTGTTCGACGGCCACGACGCCTCGGTCAATATCATGCGCCGGGTGCTGCAGGCCTCAGGCGCCGAAGTCATTCATCTGGGACATAACCGTTCGGTGCAGGAGATCGTCACCGCCGCCCTTCAGGAGGACGTGCAGGGGGTGGCCATCACCTCGTACCAGGGCGGCCATGTGGAATTTTTCAAGTACATGATCGACCTTCTGCGCCGCAACGGCGGCGAAAACATCAAGGTATTCGGCGGCGGCGGCGGTGTGATCGTCCCGGCAGAAATACGCGAGCTGATGGCCTACGGCGTGACACGGCTGTACTCGCCGCAGGACGGCGCCCAGTTGGGCCTGCAGGGCATGATCGACGATGTGATCCGCAGCAGCGATTACGATCTATCGCCGCTCGCGCCTGCGGACGCGGAGGCTCTGGAGGCACTCAAGTCGGGCAACCGCCGGCGCCTGGCGCGCGTGATCACCGCGGTGGAAAACCGCTTCTATCCCATGCGGGTGCGCCAGTCGCTGCTGCAGGCGGCGGTCGGCATCAAGACGCCGATTCTGGGAATCACCGGGACCGGCGGTGCGGGCAAATCCTCGCTCACCGACGAGCTCATTCTGCGGCTGCGTCTCGACCAGAACGACAGTCTGCGGATCGCGGTGATTTCCATCGACCCCTCGCGCAAGCGCACCGGCGGCGCGCTGCTCGGCGATCGGATTCGCATGAATGCCATCGACACGGAACAGGTGTTCATGCGCTCCATGGCGACGCGCGATACCGGCACGGAAATCTCCGCGGCGCTGCCCGAGGTGCTCGCCTGCTGCAAGATCAGCGGCTTCGATCTGATCGTGGTCGAAACCTCGGGGATCGGGCAGGGCGAGTCCGCCATCGTGCCGCTGGCCGATGCGTCGCTGTATGTCATGACGCCGGAGTTCGGTGCGGCCTCGCAGCTCGAGAAAATCGACATGCTCGATTTTGCCGACTTCGTGGCCATCAACAAGTTCGACCGCAAGGGCGCCGAGGATGCGCTGCGCGACGTGCGCAAGCAATACCAGCGCAACCACTCACGGTTTGCGCAGAGTGTGGAGAGCATGCCGGTGTACGGCACCATGGCATCGCGCTTCAACGACGATGGCGTCACCGCGCTCTACCAGGCCATCCTGCCGAGCCTCACTGCCAAAGGCCTAAAAATTTCCGCAAGCAACCTGCCACGCGTCTCGGTGCAAGTGTCCTCGCGGGGAAGGGCCATCGTGCCGCCGGAACGCGTGCGGTACCTCGCGGAAATCGCCGGCTCGGTGCGAGAATTTCACCACTCGGTCGCGCGCCGGGCGCGCCTCGCCCGCGAGCGTCAGTCGCTCTCCACGTCGAAGGCGCTGCTGGCGGCGGCGGGACACGGTGTCGCGGGCTTCGATGAGCTGATTGCCGCCAAGAGTGCCGAGCTCGGCGCCGAAGCGCTGCAGCTGCTCGAGTCGTGGCCGAAGACCCGCGAGCGGTATGCAGAGCCAGAGTATGTGGTGCGGATTCGCGGCCAGGAAGTCCGCACCAAGCTCACCTACGAGTCGCTGTCGGGCACGCAAATCCGCAAGGTGTCGCTGCCGCGCTTCGAAGACGAGGGCGAGGTGCTGCGCTTCCTGCTCGAGGAAAATCTGCCGGGCTCGTATCCCTTCACCGCCGGCGTATTCGCCTTCAAGCGCGAGAACGAGGATCCGACCCGCATGTTCGCCGGTGAAGGCGATGCGTTTCGCACCAATCAACGCTTCAAGCGCGTCTCGGAAGGCATGCCGGCGCACCGCTTGTCGACCGCGTTCGATTCCGTGACGCTGTACGGATGGGATCCGGACCTGCGCCCGGACATCTACGGCAAGGTCGGCAATTCCGGCGTATCGATCGCGACTTTGGACGACATGAAGGTGCTGTACTCGGGCTTCGACCTATGCGCCCCGACCACCTCGGTGTCGATGACCATCAACGGCCCGGCGCCGATGATACTGGCGATGTTCATGAATACCGCCATCGATCAACAGATTGAAAATTTCCGCCAAGCCAACGCCCGCGAGCCCACCGCTGAGGAGCAGCGGCAGATCGAGGCGCGGACCTTGTCGACGGTCCGCGGCACGGTGCAGGCGGACATCCTGAAGGAAGACCAAGGCCAGAACACCTGCATCTTTTCCACCGAGTTCGCGCTCAAGATGATGGGCGACATGCAGGAGTTCTTCGTGCGGCGGCGGGTGCAGAATTTTTATTCCGTGTCCATCTCGGGGTATCACATCGCCGAGGCCGGCGCGAATCCCATTTCGCAGCTCGCCTTCACGCTCGCCAACGGCTTCACGTACGTCGAGTCGTACCTCGCCCGCGGCATGCGCATCGACGACTTCGCGCCGAATCTGTCGTTCTTCTTCTCGAACGGCATGGATCCCGAGTATTCGGTGATCGGCCGCGTGGCGCGGCGCATCTGGGCCGTGGCGATGAAGAACCGCTACGGCGCGAATGAGCGCAGCCAGAAGCTCAAGTATCACGTGCAGACCTCCGGGCGTTCGCTGCACGCCCAGGAAATGTCCTTCAACGACATCCGCACCACGCTGCAGGCGCTGTGCGCGATCTACGACAACTGCAACAGCCTGCACACCAATGCCTACGACGAGGCGGTGACCACCCCCACCGAGGAGAGCGTGCGCCGGGCGATGGCGATTCAGCTCATCATCAATCGCGAATGGGGGCTCGCCAAGAACGAGAATCCGAACCAGGGCAGCTTCGTCATCGAGGAACTCACCGACCTGGTCGAGGAGGCGGTGCTCAAGGAGTTCGACGCCATTGCGGAACGAGGCGGAGTGCTCGGCGCCATGGAAACCGGCTATCAGCGGGGCAAGATCCAGGAGGAGTCGCTGTTCTACGAGCGCCAGAAGCACGACGGCTCCTACCCCATCATCGGCGTCAATACCTTCCGCAGTCCGCACGGCGACGCGGATCCGGTGGTGCTCGAACTGGCGCGCTCCACGGACGCGGAGAAGCAGTCGCAGCTGCAACGGCTCAAGGCCTTCCAGGAGCGCCACGCCGGGGAGGCCGGGGAGCTGCTGGAGCGCCTGCGGCGCACCGTCATCGACAACGGCAATACCTTCGAGGTGCTGATGCAGGCCGTGCGCGGCTGTTCCTTGGGCCAGATCACGCACACCCTGTACGATGTCGGTGGGCGCTACCGCCGCAACATGTAGGTCGACTATGCAGGAATATCACGCGCCGCTTGCCGACATGAGGTTCGTGCTGCGCGAATTGGTGGATTGGCCCTCGCTCATGAAGCTGCCGGGGTTCGGCGAGGTCTCTCTCGACGTCGCCGAGGCGGTGCTCGAGGAGGCCGCAAAGTTCGCGAGCGGGGTGCTCTCGCCGCTTAATCGAGCCGGCGATGTGCAGGGAGCGCGCTGGCAGGACGGGCGGGTGCTGACGGCCGACGGCTGGAAACAGGCCTACGCTCGTTTCGCCGCCGACGGCTGGAGCGCCTTGTCGTGCGGCACGGAAATTGGCGGGCAGAACCTGCCGCGCACCCTGTCCGCCTTCGCCGAGGAGATGTGGAACGGCGCCAACATGGCCTTTGCGCTCTGTCCCATGCTCACCCGCGGCACCGTCGATGCCATCGAATTGCGCGGTTCGCCGGCGCTGCAACGCAGGTACCTCGCGAAACTGGTGAGCGGCGAGTGGGCCGGGACCATGAATCTGACCGAGCCGCAGGCGGGCTCCGATCTGGCGGCGGTGCGCACCCGGGCGGTCCCGTTGGGCGACGGCCGCTACAAGCTCGACGGCCAGAAGATTTTCATCACCTACGGCGATCATGACCTGACCGACAACATCGTTCACCTGGTGTTGGCGCGCATCGCGGGAGCCCCGGCGGGCGTCAAGGGTATTTCCCTGTTCGTGGTGCCCAAGTTTCTGGTCGATGCCGGCGGGAAGCCGGGAGCGCGCAACGACGTGCACTGCGTCTCCATCGAAAACAAGCTCGGCATTCATGCCAGTCCCACCTGCGTGCTCGCCTACGGCCAGAACGGCGGCGCGATCGGCGAGATCGTGGGCGAGGAGAATCGCGGGCTGGAATACATGTTCATCATGATGAACGCCGCCCGCTATTCGGTGGGTCTGGAGGGTGTCGGACTCGCGGAGCGCGCCTATCAGACCGCGCTCGCCTATGCGCGCGAAAGGGTGCAGTCCGGGCCCATCGTCGGGCATCCCGACGTGCGCCGCATGCTGCTCCTCATGAAGTCGCAGACCGAGGCCATGCGGGCGCTTGCCGCGGTGGCGGCGGTCTCGCTCGATGCCGCGCGCCTGCATCCGGACGAGGCGCAGCGCCGGCAGGCCCAGGCGTTCGCGGACCTGATGATTCCCGTGGTGAAGGGCTGGTGCACCGAGAATTCGGTCGACATCGCCTCACTCGGCATCCAGGTGCACGGCGGGGTGGGATTCGTCGAGGAGACCGGAGCCGCACAGTTATTTCGCGACGCGCGCATCACACCGATCTACGAGGGCACCACGGGGATCCAGGCCAACGACCTGATCGGGCGCAAATTGGTGCGCGACGAGGGCCGGGCGGCGGAGGCGGTCATCGAACAAATGCGGTCGCTGGCAAGGAGCCTGGCCGGCGACGGTGAGCTGTCGGCGGCGGCGGCGGCGTTTGCCGGCGCCGTCGATGCGCTGCATCGGGCGGTGCGCCACGTGGTCGACCACCATGCCACCGACCGGCCGGCGGTGATGGTGGGCGCCGTGCCCCTGCTCAAACTGTTCGGTATCGTGGCCGGCGGCTGGCAGCTGCTGCGCTCGGCATCGATCGCTCAGCAGCGTCTGGCGTCGGCCGACGCCGCCGCGGCCGGTTTCTACCGCGCCAAGATCGGCACCGCGCGCTTCTACGCCGATCACGTGCTGTCGCAGGCCACCGGCCTCGCCCATACGATCGTGCACGGCGGCGCCGCCGCACTGACCGACGGCGTCCTTTAGCCGGAATTTTTGATGGACAACCAACCCACTGGTGCACGGAGGCCGACCTCCTTGTCGGCTTACCCGTCGTTCGTGTTCGGGCCATACGATGGATGACCGTTACCCGCGCCGCATCGTCTGCCTGACCGAGGAGCCTACGGAAGTCCTGTACGCCCTGGGGCTGGAGGATCGCATCGTCGGTATTTCCGGTTTCACGGTGCGGCCGGCACGCGCGCGCCGCGAAAAACCGCGGGTCTCGGCATTCACCAGCGCCAAGCTCGATCGCATCCTCGCGCTCGAGCCTGATTTCGTGGTGGGTTTCTCCGACATGCAGGCCGATATCGCACAGTCGTTGATCAAGAGCGGAATCGAAGTGTGGATCAGCAATCATCGCTCGGTGCAGGGTATCTTGGGTTATGTGCGCAGACTCGGCGCACTGGTCGGCGCCGCGGATCGCGCCGAACGCTACGCCGGGGAGCTCGAGGCGCACATCGAGCACGTGCGGCAGGCGGCGGTGTCGCTGCGCCGCCGCCCGCGGGTCTACTTCGAGGAGTGGGACGAACCGATGATCACCGCCATTCGCTGGGTCAGCGAGCTCATCGGCATCGCCGGCGGCGACGACGTGTTTCCCGAGCGCGCGCGCTGTTCACTCGGCAAGGACCGCATTCTCGGCGACGCCGGCGAGGTGGTCCGCCGCGCGCCGGACGTCATCTTCGGCTCTTGGTGCGGCAAGCGTTTCCGCCCGGGGCAGGTGGCCACCCGGGACGGCTGGAGCGAGGTGCCCGCGGTGCGCGACGGGGAGCTGCATGAGATCAAGTCGCCCCTCATTCTGCAGCCCGGCCCGGCGGCGCTGACCGACGGTCTCGATGCCCTGCATAAGGTGGTACGGCAATGGTCGATGCAGCAGTGACTTATGGTCCCGTGCCGTCGCCGTGCGTCGACATCTGCCGGCTGGATACCCAAGGGCTGTGCGTCGGCTGCCGGCGCACGCTCGCGGAAATCGCCGAGTGGTCGAGCGCCGGCGACGCGCGGCGGCGCGAGATTCTGCAGGCGCTGTTGCTGCGCCGGGCCGGCTCTTGAGGCGCCGCCCCGCCGAGCCTGCACTCGGATGGCCCCCGCCGAGCCCGCACTTAGATGGCCCCCGTCGAGGCGGTGAGAAAAAGCTTACCGCGCCTGCATTCTGATTGCCCCGTCGAGACGGATGGTCTCGCCGTTGAGCATGGGATTCTCGATGATCTGACCCGCCAGGGCCGCAAATTCGTCGGGCTCGCCGAGGCGCGGTGGGAACGGTGTCTGCTGTCCTAGCGAGTCCTGGACTGCCTGGGGCAGGCCCTTCAACATCGGAGTCGCGAACAGTCCGGGCGCGATCGTCACCACGCGAATTCCCGAAGCAGCCATCTCGCGCGCCATGGGCAGCGTCATGGCGACGATGCCGCCCTTGGAGGCGGCATACGCCACCTGCCCGATCTGACCGTCGAAGGCCGCCACGGAGGCCGTCATGATGATGACACCCCGTTCGCCGGTTGCATTGGGCGCATTGCGCTGCATGGCGACGGCTGCAGCCTTCGACACCAGCAGAGTGCCCGTCAGATTGATCTCGAGCATGCGCCTGAAAACGCTGCCGGGCATGGCGCCCTGCTTGCCCACGAAGCGGGCGGGTGTGGCGATGCCGGCGCAGGTCACGGCCACGGTGATCGACCCCAGGTGTTCAAGTGCCCGATTGATCGCGGCGTCCACCGCGCTTTCGTCGCTGACATCGGTCGCAATGTAGACTGCGCGCTTCCCCAACTCCGCGACCGCCGCGGCGCCCTGTGCCTCGTTCACATCGAGGAGCGCGACCTCACCGCCGGCCGATACGATGCGCCGGGCGACGGCGAGCCCGAGTCCCGAGGCGCCGCCGCTGATGACGGCGCGAGATTCCGCTATCAGCATGCGCCGTTCCGCCCGTCACTTCAGACTGATGGTGGTATTCACGCCGCCGGAGGAGGTCGTGTCGTCGAACCAGCGCGTCGTCACGGTCTTGGTCTGTGTATAGAACTGCAGCGCCTGCTTGC
>Ga0209611_10011080_pt1 | contig 13103 bp, 10 predicted proteins | sample S1TSphgellanicum_3_FD_187693 | JGI IMG/M metagenome (GOLD analysis project Ga0209611, IMG submission 187693) | Host-associated microbial communities from peat moss isolated from Minnesota, USA - S1T2_Fc - Sphagnum magellanicum MG (SPAdes) (version 2) | ecosystem: Host-associated > Plants > Peat... | reverse complement strand
AAGTCCAGCTTCAAAGGGACCCAATGAACGTTGAGGTGCGAGGCATCCTTTCAGACGCACAAAGCAAACTTGCAGATATCTTTCAGAACTCAGTGGAGCAAAACCAACATCTTTTTGCATCCAGATGGCTAAGATATGGGGACACTTGCTCCAAGGCCTTCTTCAATTTCCACCGCATAGGGAAAAAGAGCACCCTCCTACGTGAGCTGGAAACCGAGGAGGGCACAGTCTCAGGTCAAAGCGACCTCACCTTGTATGTCACGAGCTTCTATGCAAACCTATATTCCTCGGACGCGCTGGTTCTAGGCACAACGGAAGCGCAGACGGTTTGCTAGAAGAGTGTACCTTACGCACTCCCAACTCCTCAAAGGGCTCAAATGTGAACCCAAGTAGAAAGCAGCGGAAAAGGAAGGAGTCGGAGCACGCTCCCTAGCTCACAACACTTTGAGGGGTAGAGGGGTGTGTTGGAGCTCCGGGATGGGACTAGGAAGAGTTGATAAGCTTCACTCACTCACACGGGCCTGCACACAACCCACACAAAGTGGTTAGTGCATAGTTGGAGCACCCTTAGTGCTAAGACGAGCCACGGGCAACACGAACACACAAGACTCACCACGGCTCGGACTTGGGGGAAGCCAGCACCTTCCCCCTTATAGTATACTTTGTGACTCTCCACAGAGCCCACATCCAAATGGCTATTTTTCCCGGGACTCCCGAGTGAGAGTCCCGAAATCGCGCCTAATGGGACTCCCGGGACTTTGGAGCCCCATAACTTTTCGAGCAGACCTTGGATTGCGATGCGGTCTGAAGCAAAGTTGTAGCTCTCGTCGAGAGCTTTCCAACGCCATGTCGCACTCTTGAATCGAACATCGGGAAGAGGTCGATTCCCGACTTTTAATGGTCGAGAGTCAAACTGGCAATTCGACTCCCGGCCCTTCTTTTGGCCATCACTTGTGTTTCAGATATCTGAATGAGCAATGCGAGCCCATTTTAGACATCTACGCTTCAAGAGCTTTCCAATGATATAAAGAACGCCACAATCCATTGAGGTTTGACCCCTATAATTACTCTCTGAAGTTTTGGGAGTCCACCGGGACTCCATCTCCCAAAGTGGGAGTTGCCTTGGGAGTGTGAGGGTTCACTCCCCCACACTTTCTAACACTTTCTCACACTCCCGGGAGTATGTGATGTGACTCCCGGGCTTCCTCTTACTTTGACTCCCGGGCATCCTCTTGGCTTAACTCCCGGGCTTCCCTTTAGCCCGCACCCTTGTAATTCCCTTTGCCTTGGTCGTGAGCCCAAAGCTAGGGTTGCGACAGTACTGGCCAAAGTCATGCAAGCTATGAACGAGAGGCTGACTAGAAACCTCTCCCTTAAGGACATCACTAACACCATCAAAGCCCTCCCCAAAGGGAAGGCTCCAGGGCACGACGGGGTGCCCATGGAATTCTTCCAAGAATTCGAAAAAGAGGTAGCGCCGATGTTGCTCCATGCCTTCTCGACGATGCTTAGAGCCGGCGCGACCTCAGCCCACATCAACAAAGGTCTGATCACTCTCGTCCCCAAATCAGGTGACCGAACCAAACTGAATAACTAGAGGCCCATTACCCTGCTAGGTAGCATATATAAAGTCCTTGCAAAGACTTTCGCTCGCAGGATTCAGTTGGACCTCACGGAGATCATCAGGCCCAATCAAACGAGCTTCATGGAGGGCCGGAGCATCCTTGACAACGTGTTCATGGCTCAAGAAGGCTTAGGTTGGGCAGATGAAAGCAATCAAGACTTGGTTCTTCTTCTACTGGACTTCGAGAAAACATTCGATAGAATCGAATGGAACTTTCTCTTCAAGGCCCTGGACAAACTGGGCTTTAACCCCACCTGGGTCCGTTGGGTTACATCCCTATATCGAGAGGCCACCTCCACCATCAAAGTGAATGGGGTAGCCGGCCCCGACTTCCAACTTGCGAGGTCTGTAAGGCAAGGGTGCCCCTTAGCACCCTACCTTTTCATTCTCGTTACTAATGTTCTGGGGTACATGTTAGCCGACCCCAATCATGGGGTCGAAGGCCTCTCCCTCCCTAGAGGTGGTCTGATCAGAGACCAGACCTTCGTTAATGATACAGCCCTCTACTTGAAGGGCACCCTGGCTAACATGGACAAGGCGTAGGAGGTCCTCAAGACCTTTTGCCGCACGTCCAGAGCCAAAGTCGATTGGCACAAATTGGCTGTCATCTGGGCTAGCCAAAGAGAAAAATCCTGGGAGTGAGGGGAAGACGAAGGTCTAAAGTGGATCCCGAAAGGGAAAGGTACAAGGTACCTCGGGATTCAGGTCGGATTCCACTTACCATCCGAGGCGAACTTTAACACGATGATGCTCGCCCTCAAAAGCAAGCTCATCAATTGGAGCAACAACAAGCTCTCGCTTACGGGAAGGATCATGGTGGCGAACCAGGTCCTACTCGCGTCTATCTGGTACCTGGCCGCATGCTGGAATCCAGATCCCAGAATGTGTAGCCAGGCCAGAGGGCTCATTAGGAATTTTATATGGGGAAGCAAGGAGGCGCCTACTTGCGCCAAGGTCAGGTGGGACACCCTGACGCTCCCAACCTCCCAAGGAGGCCTTAGCGTCACCAACTCCAAAGCCCAGTCGGAGGCATTGCTGGCCAAACTCTTCATAAGGGGCTTAGCGCCCAACGGAGAACCCTGGAAAGAGCTCATGCGACACAACGCCGACCAGACAAAGCTCCCAATCCACGGCAAAGGCCCCTCAAACCCCAACTTGAATTGGCTCCTCGCCACGCCCAAGCTCAAGAGGCTTAAATGCTCTATGTGGAAGAGCATTGTTGGAACTTGGTTGAACGTGAGGCCCGGCCTAATCAAATTCAACCCGACCAACTCAGACGAAGTCCTCAAGCAGCCTCTCTTTGGCAACCCATCAATCCTCAACTCCAGAGGTATCCCGTTAGGAGTGGGGGGCGTGAGTGAAGGCAACGCCCTTGCGCAGTCCAGATGCTTCCGAGTCAAAGACATTTGGAATGATGTAACCAAAGATTGGAAGGGGTTCACGGACTTGGGAATGAGCCATCATCCCTCCAATAGACTGAACAGGGAGACGATCACATCCATTATCCCCTGGCGCCTAGACGAACATGAATGCCACTTTCGCGTAGGCGACTGGATAGCCAATCCAGCACCTAGAGCGGGTAGCCCACTTGATTGGGTCTACCTTGTCCTCGAGCTAGCCGACGAAACGGCCTCAGTGCTTGAATTTCAAAAGATCACGTCTAGAGGCCGCATCCAAACGACGACCAACCAAACCATCAAAATCTCCACAGCCAAGCACCGCCTAGTCAGAGTGCTCTCCCAAGAGAATCCCGAAGCAACTCTCAAGGTCGCCAGAAAGCTTCCAGCACCAGGCAAGGCGCCTCTTCTATACTGGATTTTCAACGCAAGCTTCATACTCAATCTACCTTGGGACCCCGGAGAATGGCATTGGTAACCAACCTCGCCCCTGGGCGATGTTCCCTTCTACGGGTACATCGCCAAGAAGGGCTACACCAACATACGCAAATTGAACCACACGTCCAACATGAAGTCCTTCCTTCATGACCTCAACCTCAGAAACACTTCTACCACTCAAATGACGGCTAGACTCTGGCATAACGCGCGCCCACAGAAGGTGGGCATGCTCATCTGGCTGGTTTTCAACAAAGGCCTCCCAGTTGGGTCTTGGCTCCAACAAATAAGCCTTCCCTCACAATGCAAAGTTTGCAATTCTAACATGGAGGAAACCCCTCAACACTGCCTCCTGGATTGTCCCATGGCGCAACACGCTTAGGAAGCTTTCAAGAAAATCTGGACGGAATGGCATGCGCCTCACGAACTGGACATCACTTGGCCCTTCGCACTGCTGGGCGAAGCGGCGATCGAGCAAGAGGATGACCCCCCGGGGCTCCTCGCATACCACGCCAGCGGTTTCGCCTACCCCAGACAGGCTTTAGACATCTTGCGTAGCTTCATTGTTTGCGTAGCTTCATTGTTTATCGCCTCTGGACTGAAAGATGTAGAAAACACTTTGATGACAATTACTCTCTCAAAGCGATTCTCACCCAGGCCTGGGTGGCCACCGTTGAGGTCGGTATGGCCTCTTGGAAGGCCATTAGATCTCACCGGCCCACCAAGGACCCGGACATTCAAGCTAGCATCGAGTTAGACTTCAGAAATGAGTGGCTTCATATGAACATTCTGGGGACGGATGATGCCACCATTCGGTGGCATTTCCTCCCCCCCCCCTGTATTTCCTTACTTTATCTAATGATTGATGGGGCTGTTGCCTCCCTCCCCGCATGGGGTCCCTCACTATGGAAGTTCCTGGTAGGGGCTGTTCCACCTTGGGACATGACAAGCTGAGTAAGGCAATCTGCCATTCTGTTACGTGGCAAGGGGTTCTACCGGGCATGTTCCAGAAACATAACTGGTGTGACCTAGAACTACTGTCAAGAATTTTCAATGTGCATGTGGATGGATGGAAGGGGGAAACTTTAATGCATGATGGGTGACTGGCAGAAAGTGCCAAATTAAGGGACAGTTGCTCATCATGAAAAGGGGCGGACATTGAAAGTCTAGTTTTCATTGTTCTTTTTCTGCATTTGGTTGTTTCTGTTTGTTTGTAGGTTATGTGTGTTTAATGTTTGTAATTCAATGGAGCTGCACTGCTGAATTGGTTCCTGCGATGGAGCGGTTTCATAGTAGCATTGCTGTGAATGCGGATCCCTGAGCTTGGCAATGGTTGAATCTGGAGATTCTGTGGTGCGGGAAAATGGTGGCAATGCATGCCATGACGGTGATGTCTTTGTGAGATAGATGATGGGGGTGATCAGACACAAAATAGTTAAGTCTTTTTTCAAGGATAGAATTTTGAAGGAATTGTTCAATGTGGTTAGTCTTGTTTTGTGAACAGTTGGAGAAAAGTGCCTCATTATGGATCGTCAATCTTCTGCCCTATAGCAAGCAATTCGACTGTGCTATGAGCTTCAGGAATTTGATAGAAGATTTGATGTTAGAATTCAGGGACCAGTTCAAGGGATATGATGATAGAGTCTAAAGATTGTATGAGCAGTCATTGTGGCATGTTCATTCTGTTGTGAGTTTTCAAGGATCCTGAAGGAAATTGTCAGACAATTTGAGTTTGGAAGAGAGTATGTACACTATTCTAGGAGCTCTGAGATTCTGAGGACACTTAGGGGTTTGATGGGGAGATGATGCAATGTTCGGTGTCCTTTTTTTCTTTGTCCAACTTCCAATGGGAAAGATCTAATGGGAATTGAATAATCAGTTGAGTTTTTTTTTTAATGAGCTGCCACACTTGTGACATGTTTGCTTTTGAGAAGAAATCATGAGCGATCTGATCCCTTGAGATACATAGTTTTTGTAAGAAGCTAGGATTAGGAATTTGATGTGTTACTAAGGTTGCATTGCTCATTGGAACACACTGATACCATGGTAAATTCTAGATTTTATGCTCTGCTTTGCATATCCTTTAGGGTTGTGAAGACAGGATCCTTCAAGAGTGCCTTCTCTTGCAAGATACATTATTATTTCTTACGGATTTTTCTGCTTTCCTTTGCACATCCATGACTGTAGAATCACCTACAGGTGAGAATGCAGATGATTCTGCAAATCAAAGCATGGTCAGCATTTTTTTAAAACTGTTAAAAAAAGAATGCCATCAAAGATCCCTAGCTTTTCCATTCTGCCCAGATTGAACTGCCAGTGTAGAAAATTTCTCAGGCAAAGTGCCATAGAAATTTTCCTGTCAGACAGCACTTCACTGGCAGGATGACCATGCCCAGGATGTTCCGTGGGACATGAACATGCTACTTCTAAGTTCTTAGGCATGTCTATTATAAACTACCAAAATCCATGCAATATAATGTGGCCAACAAAGTTCCACTGTTTTGAGAAACCCAGAATAAACTTTTGAGCCTTGTTGGCTTCACATGTACACAAATAAGCTTTTCCTCAGCATGATGTTTTTCCCGTAATTTCAGATGGCCAAATCTTCCAATGTGGACAACCACTAGAGAGGAGGTCTGATCACTATCAGCAGATCTTTTAGATAACAAAGGAAAAAAGCAAAAGGATGCTTGGTATGATTTGGAAAGGTACTAACATGAGCAATTTTGCATTTGGCCATAGTTCTGTATTTTGTCTTGGTCTTCAAAGCAAAGGGAATGACACCTTTGTATGACTCACATGGTACGTATAGAATAAATGATGAAATATTTTTAAATGCACTCACCCTAAGAACAAGATAATCGTTCATCATTTACTGCATTTACCCTTACTTGGATTGATAATTTTGCAAAACTTGTATACCGTTACTCGGTTCAAAAACTTTTGAAGCCTACATATCTTTGCCCAACATATGTGTACATTTTACATTCTATATTCACCCTTACTCAGCTAAAGTATTGAAATTAATATACCCACCCAACACTGGTTCATTCTCTTTGTGTCTTGAAACAAAGCCAGTTTCCTCACAAGTGTAAGTTTATGATACTCAATGAGTAGGTATGGTTCACTTGGTAAGAACTGCACACAACTAGTCTAAAGAGAGTTATGTTGTTCGAGGGTATGGCCATGTAGGTGGGAAACCAAGTTCTCAAGACAAAAAATAGGCTAGTTGTTCTAATTTTGTTCATAATCTATGGGGGCCAAGGTCTTTGTGAAATCATTCTTTTTGTTCCACACTTTAGCCAGTAAACAGATTTTGAATTTCTTTTGAGACTTACATGTTGTCAATTTGCTTGTTTAAGCAATACATCAGGTTACCATTTTTATTACTATTTTATTTTATAGTATCCACCTATTAAGCACAAGGGTTGATTTTGAAATACTCAACCTGATATTCAACTTGAGAATCACCTAATATAATGTCTAAGGTAGGCAAAATGTACTCCAAAAAGGAAGAAAAAGTCATTCTTTGTGCACTTCTCACAATTGTCAATTCACAAAGGTTAAATGCAAGTAAAAAGAGAATTGCAAAGTGGAGTTGAAATTGGAGAAGTGCAACCAAATGAATGTGATAATTCAAAGGTGTCTTAAATGTTTGTTTGTTTCTATGTTTGTTGATGATGTTTTATAAAGAATAATTAAAACTCAATGAAACCCTTGCACATCTTTCTAATAGAAGGTGCAAGCATTAAAAAATTCATATTTATGTGTATTATACAAAATATGATATTACATTACAATTTTAAAAATTACAAATGTTAATACATTAAAAGCTAAAATCATGAATTTAATATATTTTTAAAAATCAAAATTCAACATTGATGGAATCATAATACATTTTGCACTTGCAATCATATTAAATAAGAACTTCAACAATTTAAAATCACTTACTAATGAAAAATGTGAAACCTAATAAAAACTTATGATCAACTTCATCTATTAATAAATGAAATATTTTTAATAAAAAATAGAATGTTAATCTTTATTAGTCACAAATACCAATTATAAAACAAGTTCATAATCAATTTATGGATGATTTTCATGTAAGTAGAACATCACTTGCATTAATGTATTCCATTACAACAACTTTTGAAGTTAATCAATTACATATGATGATTGATCACTACCTCTACCAAATTTGATGCAATTAAATTGCATGTAGGATTCTCACAATCTATTGACTTTTGATCATTTAACATTTGATTCAATTGAAGTAACAAAATATGATTTTGACATACACAACATTATCTAAAAATCATTGTAGAGATCATTCATTTATATTTACTTTCTTCACTTTTACATAAAAATTTCCAAATAGATTTTATCATACAAGACAAAATGTTTTGTCTCAAAACAAATGCACAATACAATCTATCAATTGTTTCTCTTCAAACTTGTTGTTCATTCAAAATTTTCATTCACACAATCTTTGAATATTTGTCATTTCAAATTACACTTTCAAAATGTTTTCACATACTGAAATTTTTTCACATCCCAAAATGTATGTTGTTTAAATGAAACAAGAATGGAAATTTTAATGTAAATAAACAAATCCACAATATATTATCAAACAAATTTGATGTTTTATTTTGTTATCATTGACATGGAATATTGATGTTTTATGAGAAAATATTATTATTATTAATCATCGCAAATCATGGTGTTGAATTTATTTGTGCAACAAATTTTAGTAAAAATATCACTAAAAGAAATTTGATAAATAACAACTCAAATTGCAATTGGATTTTAGTCGTAACAAACATTTATGATCACAAAATGCTCTAATTGCTTAAAACAAGTGCCATCAAACAACTAGTCACAAAAGACACCATGTGACATGGAAGTCACAAACTTTTGCAACTACGATTCTCTCGTCCACTACAACGGATGAACATGAGTATGACATTCACCCTATGTAACCTATGTGGAACTTAACTTTGTGACTACATTTACAACTACATTTGTAATCACCTTATGGTTACTTGCATGATACCATGTCCTAGCCTACCTTAGCCTCCTATGCCTACCTACCTAACTTGGCCTACTAGTGATCTAGGTACCTACTTACCTAAATAAAATAATAGATAGGTACACAAAAAATGCATACTCTAGTCTCCTAGGCCTACCTACCTAACCTAACTACTAGAGTGCAAGTATAAGGATTTAGAGTGCAAGTATAAGGATTTGAACCTTTCACCTTCATGAGGATAAGTCAAATCTTTAATCATTGCACCACACCATTGTAAGTTGATAAAGTTCATCAACTTTTTTATTTCACATCTTGTTACACACATTAAAATTACATAGGTAGTTAGGAAGGTAGGTAATATGTATGTAGCTCGTAAATAGGTAAGTACATGGCTTACCTACCTACCAACCTACTTAACTACCTACTTGAGTAAATGGTTTATGTATATATACCTACCTACCTAAAAAATAAGTGGGTAGGTAATAGGTGTTTACCCTACTTTATTTTATCTGACTAAGCTTACCTAACCTTAGCCTTTTAGTTTAACTTATTTTCATAGCCTATTAAGTGTATTAGGCTTACCTAGCCTACCTATTAGCCAGTTAACAATTGTACATTTTGAATTGCAATAACAAAGATGCCACATGCCATCTAGTCATCTATGTATAGTTGCAAATATAATTGCAAATGCAAATTGGTTGTCAATCATTCATGAATCCCACCAAAAATAAATGGTATGTGTTCACTTTTCATTATTTTTAATCTAAACTTGTAGTAATTACAAATTGTAGTTACATGTAGATGTTTTTTCATCTACTCATGTAGTTTATAAAATTAAACTTGTTCACAAAGGATATGGGATAAATTTACAACATTATTTCACATCATCCTTTGTCCCATACAAAAATATTCAACTTTGACCATTTAATTATTTTTTTCAAACTTTGTCCAACTGAAAATAAATAAATTCCATTCATAAAGATTTTTCCAAGATCTACACATCTATAAAAAATTTAAAACCACAATATCAAATAATTTGACTGAAAATGCATTTGAATATTCATTATTTCATACATTAGAACAACAACGATATTTTGAAAGATTTTTTTTTCATTTTTTTCATAGAATGATTTGTAAATAAACATATTATTTAAAATCAACATGGTTTTTTTGGTGTATATATAATATTTCCCCACCTTTTTAATATATTTATTTTTAATTTTTTTAAATAACTCGAAATATATTATTTATCTATGAAACATATTATATTATTTTTCTATTTTTCAAATTTTATAAACAAAATATATTAAAATTATTGAACTATCATAATTTTTAATTTCATACTTTTATCAAATTCTATTATGAGCAGTAAATTTGTATCTTTTTTTAAAATTTAGTTCATTAAATGTGATTTAGTATAAATTATTTTAAAATTCCAAGTTGTATGACCAAATACTTTGATAAATTAATAAAGATCAAATTTTATATTCTTTACTACCCATCACATGGGAACATAAAAAATAATTTCATTTTGGGGCATGTGGATTTCTTTTGAAATTCTTTGGATATCATTAATAAGAATATATTTCATTATTAAATCAAAATTTTCAAAGAAGATATTCATTTAAATAAACCTTTGAGCAAGAGTCCAATTTGAATGTTTTAAGTGTATTCTAGGAATCAATTTTTTATTTGATTTTATGGTTTCAAAAACTTTGACAATTTGTTTTCCATTTTTTGGGAATTTTTTCAAAAATGAAAAAAAATTCCCCCAAATTTGTTTTTAAGAATTACCTAAAAATTCACATTAAATAATTAGTGATTCTAAAGAAAAAGTTCTAGACATTATATGGTATTTATTATTTATTTGTGCATTATTTATGTGTTTGATCATCTACAAGCTTATAATATGCTTACAAGGTACATATGTCCACCTTCTAATTCTTTTCCCTTTTAATTCACAAGTTTTGAATATTTCAAATTGTATATTACTAAATAATTATTTGGCGTTCATGAAGAAGATTTTTAGTCATGTAGATCTATTCATGAAAACTTTTAGTCTTGTAATTATATCCATGGTTACAAGAATAGGATTAAGCACAAAAAGATGACATATATGATTATATGACTAAAATTTTATCAAGAGTCATATTTGTTCTAGTCATAAATCTGAAATTTTAACTTAGTGCTTGCAACTATGGTGCCATAGAAAACTATTATAAACATAGTCATAAATTGAGTTGATTTCAACAATAATTGCACACTAGTCACAAATGTATGGTTGAAATGGACAAGGTTTTTTCCATGTATGCACAAAACATTACACATCACAACAATCTACCCATCTAAAATGTCAATAGATTTTTTTAGTTCCATCCTTAAAATAATCTTAACTAAAATGCCTCAATATTTTCCAACCACAACAATTGGAGATTCTAATGTAAACATGATAATCAAAACATTTAAACCAACAATACAACAAACCTTGATGGAAAAATATCATTTGAAATTCAGACTGTCCAAATTTACTATTATCTATCACACAAACAAATTGCATATGGGCGAATGCACCAACACAGTAGTCTAATTTTGGATCAACGTGCAAGCCTATTGGATACATCATAAATCTATATATTTTGCATTCAAATTATCAAAATTTATACTTCAATTTCTCATGCCATTTAATTAAATAGCTTAAATTTAAACAACATTTTTTTTTCTATTTGCCTACTACTTTTTTGGCCTTTTACAAATTTGACAATCATCATTAATCAAAAACATGTGTATACATGCAAGGCCCACATGTTCCCACTGCCTTGTTTGTTTGTGACTACATTGTAGCCCCCCACTTTGCTTTTTGTACCACCATAAAGCATTTGGTGAAGTGTTGTGTAGATTTGTGGTTTCACAATTTTCAGACCAAAAAAGAAAAAAATATTGAATTTAAATTGATTTTTGTCTTAGGAATTTATTTATTTTTAAATAAAAACTTATTGGGTTCTATAAGAACTCTGAATTTAAGTCCACTTTGATTGAAATAATATTGGGATGGGTGACATTATAGAAGGTTTAATATACATACTGGAGAGAGCTTGTAATGTTTAAGGATACAAGAACCTATTGGGATGAAACAGGAAATGTTACAAGTTGATTTTGATTTTCATCCAAGCAAATTCCAGGCCCATAAGGGTCTGGTTGGGTCTCGACTCTCCACATTATAAGTAACTGGAAGGGGTCTCTGTCTAATTCTTAACTAATTTGAGACCCGGCAGTTTGCCCTTCCTTTATCATGCATGCATGCATCATTCGAACTTGATGTTGAATATGATTTTTCATCCATTGGATAAGAAGGTCACACAACTTTTCATCCATTGACAACATTCTTCTGGTGTCACCCTCAAACCTCCAAATCGTAGATTATGGCTCATAACTGGCTTGAGATCATCAATTGCCAGAAATACCATCAATTGCCAGAAATACCTTTGATGCTATTTCTCATTGGTTTTATTTTTGGTAATTACCAACAGCCTCTCGTTAATTACCTAGTCCATAAGAAATTGACATAATTTGAGTCTGCCACCCTAGAGGCACCTTAAGGTACCTTATAGATTTGTATGGTGCCTCACTAATTACAAGGAAGGTACCAACGTTGCACAACATTGTTCCACAACAACTTGTTGTGGAACAATTAGTGCTGATGTTGAGACTCTGAATGAATTTATTTCTAACAAATAATGTCATGCATTTTAATGGGTATATAATATTCCAGGACTATTGTTGAATATTAAAAATTAGCATGTTCAAAAATGTTGTATACTATAATATTATATAATTATAGGGTGTAAAAAAAACCAACCAAAAAAAAAAAAACTCCTCCTCAGAAACTACCCTTTTACCACATGCATCCACCAAAATGACAAGGGAGTGAGCTCCCCAAGGATTTGCAGATGGTGAGCACTAGTACCTCATCACAAATTTGCCCCAGCCATTTCCACACATACACAATTTTACAAAGAAGAATGCTCAGGAATTGTATGGCAATCCATGCGAGCCTAAAATTGACAATGGACCAAATCACAACTAAAACCTTGCACTCATAAGATGAATACTCAGACTCAAGCTTGTTAAAGATCATTGATGCATAATCAACAACAGGTCACATCCTTCATCATATGCCTCAAACAAAACAACTCCCAATCCAACATACTCCAATTTATGTGCAATTGGAATGGTCAATCCCATGGGGAGGTCACACACATTGGAGTCAACCTCTACATCTCTTGCAATGTTTCAAATCTTCACCTTGTTCAAACTTCTACACCCCCCCAAGTCCAGTTTTAACCTCAACTTCTTATATCACAAAAAATGTCCAAAACTATGGTACAATGTTTCAAAACCATGACCTTGAGAGAATAAGGGGAATAAAGAACAAGAATAAAGATTCATACAAGCTGATGCATACTCCACTTGGCAACAAAAAAGTTCTCATTGCCAGCCCTTGATAAACTCAACCCCAGTCAACAGGCTATCCATGATGAAGCCTGGAGCACCTGTCCAATCAGGGATAGAACACTCTTAACAAAAGCAGAAGAGTGAACAATCCAATTAGACAATGTAT
>Ga0209611_10011079_pt1 | contig 13104 bp, 9 predicted proteins | sample S1TSphgellanicum_3_FD_187693 | JGI IMG/M metagenome (GOLD analysis project Ga0209611, IMG submission 187693) | Host-associated microbial communities from peat moss isolated from Minnesota, USA - S1T2_Fc - Sphagnum magellanicum MG (SPAdes) (version 2) | ecosystem: Host-associated > Plants > Peat... | reverse complement strand
AATGGTTGTGGCAATTTCAAATATCAAAGTTTTGGGCAACTCAATAATAATTTGATGAGTCAATGTAAATGAAATTTGGAGAATAACATCAATCATAAATAATACTAATAATGCAACTTGGAAAATGGATATGTAAGTTTTATTTTGTCTTTATATTATAATTGATGATAATTGAGATATATAAGATGTATGGATGTAAATAGTCAAGGGAAAAATGTGAAGTAGTTTAAGGAAAAGGCATTCAATACATGCAAATGTAATCCATGAATTTAGGCATATGCAAAGTTGGAATTAGAACCTAAACTAATAGCATATGCCTTTTCATGGATTACTTTAATTAATTTAAAAACAACTACCTAATTTTTTTCCCCTAGACACATGGACATGAAATGGCACATGTTAAAGGTTATGTTAACGTGTCTTTTCATGTCCATGTTATGTTGTAAAATCAAAATTGAAATTAACATAAATAATGATGAACTATTGCAATCCATAAGGGAACATATTAAGAAAATAAAAAGGGAGAAGGGGAGGGGATATTATTAAATTAATAAACATTCATCTCCTTTACCATTATTTTTATCTCTTTTTCACATTTTCAAATTGAAGCTTAAAATAAAATTTAAAGCATTATATAGTTATCAGAGTACATTCCATAAATCTAGAGCTATTCCCCTAGCCATAGTGTTCTAATGGTTTCAAGTGGTTCATGTATATGTATGCAGTTCAAGAAATTATTATTCAAAAGAGATTATTATTTTAATATTTTAAAAATAACACAAAAAAATCACATTAACATGTGCCTTTCATGTCCATGTATATGGGTATGGAAAAGGAGTGAGGGTGTTATTAGGAAAATAAAGTTAATTTTTGAAAATGTATTGTATCTTTTCATGCCCATGTAAGTGGCTAAGGGAAAAAAATGAAATGGTTTTTTGGAAAAATCACCCAGTGTGTATAATGTTGTTGTTCAAAATTGGAAAACAATGTAAGAACATTTAAACAAAAAATTTTAAATATTTTCTTTTTTTATGCAATTGTTGTAGCAATTTCAAATATCAAAGCTTTGGGAAATTAATCAATAATTTAGTAATTAATAATTTAACAAATATTATAAAAATTGAGGCATTAAAAAATGTTTTATTCATTTTTTTTACAATGTATAAATCATTTATACAAAAAATAAAAGTAGGAATTAATGCAAATAACACCATAAATGATAATATTGCATATTTTTAAAATTTTATGAAAAATGTTATATAACCTTTGATTAATCCAAAGCTTTTCCTTGGCCATAAGGTTCTAGTTGGATTACATTGTGACCTAAATAAATGTGTAACTTTTAGTATAGTAAAGATGGGCATTACGCCCAAAAACACACCAATCCTTTGTTAATGAATGTTGGTTGGTGTGCAACCAACTATTAGGCAAATGACAACTTGCCCATTAATTAAACATTGTGAACAAGGCAATAACATTAACTAAATCCTAATATTTGTAAATTTTGACACAAAAAAGACCCAAGCATTTTACCAATTTCTAGTGCTTGATTTTTGAGTTGTTTGTTGGATTTTCAAAGTTTGTTGTTAGCAATCCCCCTTCACTCAAAAAGGTTATGTACTTCCTTGGATGTTCTTTATGATGTTGGGTAACTTTACATTATTTGAATCAAAGGTGTGTATTTTTATTCTAAATGATGAACATTTAGAAGAGATGCGTGTGCCACCAATTTTGTGGGCAATTACAATTATGAAGAAACCAATGTTGTACGGTTATTTGAATTTTTTTAAAACCTTCAATTTAGTTTTTAGAATATTTCAAAACCAAAGAATTGTCAATTCTGATTCTTTTAAAAATCAAAATCAAAGAATTGTAGGTCTTAATAATTTCAAAAGCTTAAAGAAATTACAATTTGTAAGAAATAACTAGTAAAAAATAACAATTTTATGGTTGATTATTTGATTTTTTCAAAAAAATTGAAACATGTAGTTATATATCATAATTGCATCTTTTATTTTTGCAAAAATGATAATCATGAATCTTTTACCCCCTTTGATAACCATCGAGGATATGTTCATGTTTCTAATTATTATTCATTAGTGGAAGAAACATCCACCTTACTTGTGGTGGAAAAAGTTGAAAGATGTTACATACCCCATATGAATTATGTGGTTGTTAGTTGGGGGGGCTCATTCACCCACCAGAAGTGGATCCTTCACCCCCATTAATAACACATTCTTTAAATCTTGGATTCCATAAACCCTACAAAAATCTAGGTGATCACGTAGTTTAATTTCTTTCCCATTTGTTGTTTGTTCCTTTGCTTTTCTATTTTATTTTGTTCCTTTGTATGGACCTACATCTTCCTAGAATTATTAAATTTGCAAACTTGATTTGCTTCACTAGTTGCACACTTAGGATGTATTGCGAAAGTTGGATATTTTCTCAAGTGTAGGACAAACATTTCGAATGTTGTTATTCACAAGATATCATTAATCATAGGATGTAACATGAAACCACAATACCCATCAATGTGAGAACACAAAAACTATGAATACACAAAACCTTTGCAACCAATGATTTGAAAGTGGATTTTCCTATGCAATCCATTTCTATCCACTTCTTTCTTGCCCATGTCATGCAAACAATAAGAACGTCTTCCATGTCTTATAACTAATTACTCAATGAATTGGGAAACATTTATCTACATATATATATATGGGACTTATGATTTTTTCCATTTCAAATGTGGAAGAAGTCTATAACAAGGTAAGAAATTATAAGTTTTCTTCTTTTATTCAACATATTTCCAAGTGTCATTATTATTTCATGGATGTTTCTAGGTAATAAGGACAAATGTGTTACTTGGTGAATGGTAGAGATTAAACAAAGTAGAATGTGACCAAGAAAATGGTAGAGATTTAACAAGGCATGATGAAGATGGCTAGCTAATTGGATAGGATGAAGACATTTCATTAATTTGATGATTCAAATTACTTTTGGAGGGAAAAGACTTAGGTTGTAGTTTCAGAAGTTGATGAGATTTGGGAGATTGTTTTTAACACACACAAAAAAAAACTTAGAGAATTGCTAGAGGATAAAATAAGGACAATAAGAAGTTCTATTGGGTTTTGAACCACAATTTGTTTTGTTGTTCATTTTGGATTTCTACACTTTATACTACATATGTTTATTATATTCAATTTTGAAAAAAGAAAGCAGTAGAATATTGATGAGGAAATAATGAGATTACTTTGAAACTAAATTTGTGTACTAATTGAATTCTAAACCTTAATCACATATTTTGATTATTAAGTATCATAGAAAATATGGGAAATAAAAAAATGTGTGAATATAGTCTATAGATGAAATTAAATAAATAAAACCATAGATTGTGTATGTTATAAATATTTTGAAGAATATAATTTACATTGTTTTGTTAATAGGCAGAAAACAATTGTAGGCAAATGTATCAACAACATTATATCATATGATAGTGAAGGATAAGGTTAGAGCTCAGCTTTAGGTGGGGTTCTGAACTATTACACATTTTCAAAATTCCAAACTCATCATTATATATAACGCTCATGTAAATTTATGTTCATTATTCATAGGATTTTTTATTTTTTTTGGGTGTGGTGCTCACATTTATGATAATGTGACTTTTAATAATTTGAGTTTTATGAATATGAACATTTTTCGTGGGATTTTTTTGAATTCAAGAATTTTGTATTATACCATGTTAATGCACCTTTAGGTTTTATTTTTGTGACCAAACAAGATTTTGGTCAAAATTACAAATAAAATAAGTAGTGTGTTATAAAGAAAAAAAACATAATACAAATTTTCATGTGTTGGAATTTGAGTATTAAAGTTGCTTATGAAAGAATGAGTAACAAAACAAATTACGGGTGGTATTCTTTCAAGTGTTTATGAGATTGAGAACATGTTTATAGGTATTGGTGGACATGTTAAATGGATGATATTTGTGGAACAATTTGAAGCTACACAACAAGCTTTTTGCAAAAGTTTGAAATGCATATAATTGAAAAATGTGTTTCATGATTCAACATTGTTATAACACCAAGGAATAATAGGTCATGCAAATGTCAACTATTAGATTACATAAACATGATCTAGTACATTCATATGAATCAACATTAAAAAGTTAAATTCATTGTATGACTAAAAATCAAAGGTTGAAAATGAGGTTGTTGAAACTTGCAAATAATTTAAAATAAAAACAAACATGTTAACATAACTTACAAAACATTTTAGAAGAAATGATATCTATATAAAACACCACAAACAATTCACTTTGGGCTTGATAAATCTTTCTTAGATGTAAGGTTGTAAACCTTTTGTTTCATAATACTTCCCTCGATCTTCTATTTTGGTGTTTATTCTTTTTGCAAGTAGGTAGATGAGGTCATAAAGGATGTAGCATGGGTCATTAAAATGAGTTTTTCAAGGAACATTGTATTGATTATGTCACATGTGGTTATCTTATATATGTAATTTTTTCCCATATCTCAATAGCCTTTTCAAATCTTCACATTATATGCATTAAGAAAATGTTGAACCTTAAAAATTTGTTTTCCATCTGTATCACAATTATATTCTTGCACACCATGTTGGTGTTATTAATGTTGTTTTAACAAGCAAACAACAAAATAACAAGGTTTGTGGGATTCCTATTAAGAATGAGATCTACTAGATGGCATGATAGATGGAATTGAAACATGTTACTAAACCTTAAATTCATATTTACAAAACTTTGATAATTACACATCTTTTTTAGTAGAGATATGATTTGTCAAACACATTGTTTATTTGGAAATGCAATTCTTACTAGATTTTTAAAATCAACCTTCAACATGTTTTGAATATTTAGTTAATTGAACTTGCAAAGTAAATTGCATGCAATAGTCAACCAATCCAATTGTTTTCATTTGATAATTTGTTGGTCCTATTTCAAGAAAAAATGCATGTTGGAGAAACTTTGATTCTAACTCACTTTTCAATAAGTCAAAATTTCACACCTTTGAGTGAGAAAACTCAAGAAACTAATCATGTATTTAATATATGCATGTTATGAATTATGCAATATGTTTGTATTATTTAAAAAATTTTGTGTTCAATTCAACTTGTATATTCCTTCTTTCTTCCTTTTCAATACATTGGTAGATATGGTAGATGGATTTGTATATGATGTGGTGATGTTCATGGTGCATTTGTGTGTTGCTTTACTTGTCTTTAAATAAAAGAGTGAATGGCGTGGCATTGGAAATATGATTTTTTTCCATTATTGCATTAGGGATTTTTTCCTTTTGCATTGTTTAAATGATGTTAAGACATGGACATGGAGGTTCTGAAGATGTCAAAGATATTGAAGGAAATGACATAGGTGGACATCCTCCAACCATCCTTTGCAAAATGAATTTTTACATAAGTTCCAACAAAATGCCTTCATTTTGGATATTATGGGTTTGACATTGCAATATTTTTTTTCATGAAGACCTTGCCTTTAGGTTGGGTTGAAAGGGTGACTTTTCAATACCCAACTTTTTTCCTCAATTTCTTGTAGAAGTTGGTGTTATGTTTAAGGCTCAAGGTCTAGGAGTTTTAAGGGTTTACTTTTCAAAATACTTAGTCCCATGTTTACACTTTATAATGGTAGAAGCTGGAGTTGTCATGGTTTCAAAGGTAACAAATGCAAGACACAAGATCATTCCAACTATTGGGGTTAATGCATTGGGGATTGTGTCATAAATTACAACATAATTTTCAACCTTGAGGTTGCACATCCTATTTTTTTTCAGTTAATAGGGGCAAAACCATGATTTGTTTTTGTTGGAGTTTTGAGTACTACACATTACGGTTAAACCATTATGTGTCAAATTGCACTAGACATTGGTAATCAAGGATGGTGGAAAATGAGTTTGGAAATGCACATTCACATAACATAGGCAAAGCCTTTTCAAATAATACTTTATTGAGTCAAAATTTGAGTATTTGTTCATAGAAGTGTACCAATTTTATAAAAAGAATCATTGTGGTAAGACTTTCAGGATCCCCTTTTTTTTGCACATAATGTGAAGAAGATTTTTGGGACAAGGCAACATTTTCCTTCCATAAGATTAAAAATGCATGCTCAAAACCACTTCCTAAAAATGGACAAAACTTTAAAATGTACCTTTTTGTGGCAAGATAGAAATCACCCATGTTCGAAAAACACAAGTTGCCATAGCTTATGTTGCCACCACCACCACTTGAGGATGATGAAATTACAATAATATAAGGATAAGGTTTGAAGGTCCTCCACATAAACAAAATTAAAATTAGAGAAACAAAAGGATCAAGCACATGAAGTCAAGAAGAAGAAGAATGATGAAGGGGAAAAATTACATGTTGGGTGGACAATTTTGTTGTTGTTTATTTACATTTGTGAACACACTTGTCATGACATCCACCACCACTACCACATTCATGGATTTCAACCACAAGCATGAGCTATGTGCAATTCGCAAGTGGAAAATGACATCTTCACCTCAAGTGAAATACTTTTATCAATGCTAAACCTGAAAAAGTTTCATCACCACGAAAATTTAACATGATATTCTTCATTACAATGAAAACATAATAGTAAGTTTTCATTGCAATAAAATGTAATGAAGATTTTTCCCTTTTCTTCTTTTTCACATGTAACTACATCCAATATGTTAGTCACTTAATTTTATTTATTTTTCCTTTTTAGAATCAATATTTTGTGATGCATATAAAATGGTGATGATTTAACCAAATTTCGTTATACATAATATAAGGAAGTAAAAAAAATTCAACATTTAAAATTATTTATGGTTGCCTAATAAAACCAATATAGATTTAATGATTGAAATTACTTTTATTTGGCATGAATTATGGCAATTGAGAACCCCACAAATCATTTCCTTTTCACATTTTAAATTTGTTGTCTTTCTTTTTGTCAAAATTTCACAAATGAAAGAATGATGGATTTAATCTAAGTTTGTTGGAATTGGGACTACATGTATCGTTGTTTTTTTTTTTCAAAAAAGGGAAATATTTCCCCAAAATCGTGATTTAAAGGGATTTTCACCATTTATCGAAATAAAAATAACTAAAATTTTCACATCTAGACCTAGGCACTTCCTAGGTCGCCACTTGTAGCAGCACTTTTGTAAAATGGCTACAGCCCACCTAGGACAGTCGCCATTTAATGCTAATTAATGCTGGGGATCGTTGCCAGTCGACTACTTGATGAATTTGAAAAAAATAGCCCTACAGGTGATCAGTTTGTGCCCTGCGAATTAAAATTGGATGAACAAAGTCAAAATATGGCGATTTGGCAAGAGTTTTGCAGAGATTGCTGAGCCTGGTAAAAGGGTCAAAGCCTAATCGTTGCCAGAGAAGAGTGTAATAAATATGATTTTACTTGGTGCTCCCTATTTTTGAGTGGCCGTAATGATTGGTCCAGGTGGTTTGCTATTAGTAGTCTCACACCTATTTGCAGTCTTAATTTTAGTTTTACGGGTGGGGTTGGAAAAACAATAATAATAATAACTAAAATTAAATGTGCAAATATTTTTTGCAAGGTTACATACTGAGCACTGCTGGAGATGCTCTTACATCAGCATTTTTTAATCAGGAAGATACATTGAGAAAACCATTGGACTAAACCCATGTCCAGCAACTTCCCAAAAAAACATCTTAATGTCATATCCAAAGGAATATTGCATATAAATAACTAGATCTAGATATGATAAAATATGTCACAAGGAGAAGTAATAGTAATTTTGTTGAAAATCAAATTCCATTGGGTTACTATTACAAATACACAATACAAGGTGGACTTTGCATAGCTATTCCTCAATTGTTGAAAATTTGGAAAAATTACAATTGAAACTATGAAACCTTGTTTTCTAAAATAAATAAATAAATAAATAATGGGCAAAGAAGTGCCAAATATCAGAGGTAGATACATGTTACTTTGGATACAAGTCACATGAAAACCCTTCTACAAAGCTAGATCGGTGCATTCAAGCAATCCCCCAAATGGGTAAGTCAAGCAATTCTTTTTGGAAAATCACGCCAAAGGTCAAAATTGTATCCAAAGATATTATTGGCATGTGTTTTAGCTGTCCAAACTCTCTTACAAATAGAGTTTTAAAATGCGAAAAATAAGTGAAAAAACCCTTTTTGAAACTACAACAAAAAGAAGTGTATTAACAATCATTCATGCACATACAAATTTTCCAATCGTAAAACACACAAGTATGTAATGTTTTGTAATGACTTCTTACAAGCTTCTTCTAGCCTACTGATCCTACCAACAGCTTTTTGCAAGCATCTATAGCTCATTGTTGAAACCGGTGTTGGGCGGGTATAGTGATGGAACTCTAATATAGAAAGTAATTACCGTACCGATATCGAGATAGAGACTAAACTAATATAACCTTTGGTATAATACTCTTATAATGCTTTTACTATCTCATTCCCATTGTCTCGTGATACATTGATACCCATATAATGTCTAAGTTGAGTCCCAATATTGCCCCTTCTCATCAAGAGGTCTTTGCTGCTGCTTGTGTTAGTTTGTAGGGTAAAGTGCAAGGGGCCAGGGTTTACTGGAATAAGGTTCCCATGAGGGGGAACCAAGCATCGGCCCAAATCTAATTAAGCCCAATCCTGAGGGCTTTTGTGTAGATTGGCCCATCAGTAATCACCTGCCTGTGATCGAACACTTATTTATATTTTCATCATATGTGCTTCATTTTGAGTGATTTAAAATGTTACAGGAGCGCTACCTCAAGCTTTAGAATTCACCTTTGAAGTGCAAAGGAAAAGGAGGAATGAAAAAATAACAAGAAAAAAAAAAGCTTTTCAACTTACAAAACGTGTTTTTTTTCTTTTTGGATCCCTCCTACTTTCAAATCTCATAACTTTCATATTTCTTATTCATTTTAAACAATTTAAAGTGCTATAGGAGCATCACCTGAAGTTCTACAAATCATCTTTTGAACTCTAATAGCAATAGAGCAACATACAAGGAATGTTTTGGGTGTTTGGAAACCGACCTTTGTTGTGTTTGGTGGTTTGTTTTTTAAGTTCTTGACCCCCTTTACTTTGGGGGGTTGTAACTTTCTCATTTCTAATTTGTTTTTGATGATTGTTAATGTGTCAGATGTGCCAAGAAGAGGGGTTCAAGTTTTGTTCAGAGACCAGAAACACCAGAGCCCTCCCCTTTGATCCAGCTTGCTTTGAACATTTAAGTGTTTGGTCCCTGGCCGGTCTACCCTACATGGCGTAAAAATCATCGTGTTTTTTATTTTAAAAATCTTGTGATACCCACCTGATACCCATTGAGTATCACAAGGAAAAAAAGAAACCTGGTGGGCATTATGCTTTTCTTAAAGGCTTGCGATGTTTTACGTCACACAAGGTGCACTCCACGCATACTAGAAAGAAAGAAAAGGCTAGGTTTTTACAATATAAGTAGGCATTAAATCTCTCCCTCTTAAAGGAGTGAAGGAGCAATGGAGCAATGCAAAAAATACGAGTGATAGTTTGTTTCAAATTTTTTATATAAAAAAGCTCTAGACATTTCTCTAGTTCCAGCCTCATATCTTCCTCATTTTTAATTCAATTTTGAGTGATTTAAAATGTGATGGGTGCATCAATTAGGGCTTTACAAAACTTGTTTTCATTTTAAAGGCAAAGATCAAATATTTTAGACTCAAATTTTTTATCTATTTTAATTCACTTATCACACCAAACACTGAACCCATTACACCAAACACCCCACATTTTCCTCATTCTTTCATCAAATTGAGCATTTGTTGTACAGTTGGAAGCAATGGGTTTAGGGTTTAGGGCGACGAATGTTCTTCCAGCTTCAGAAGCAGAGGAACAAGGTGTCAGGATTCGACCTTGTTTGATTTCTCAAGTGTTTGCTCACCAACCTATCTACCCTAATAACTACCCATGTAATTGGTTAAGTGTCATAGCTAAGCATGCAAGTGACTACAACATACGATGTAATCTGGTACGACACTTGGTGACTACTAAGTAAACAAATGCATGGGAACGACTAGTACATAGCTTAATAGTGTAGTTAGCTTCGGAGTCCACATAGCATCCGTCTTGCTTGGTGTGCTGGATCCCTCTCACCAAACGTGTGCTATATGTGCCTATCATTGATCCACCACCAGTGTGTGCACAACTTCTCGAGTGTGTGCACACTTAGTCTTTGGATGACAGTTTCGACACAAAACTCTAGGATATGAAGGAAATGCTTGTGGAACTTCTTGAAGTTTTCCTCTCAGTTTGCATAACAATTTGGAATGCACTTTGAAAATTGAGCCGCAAACTCAAGAAGTTCCCCCAGCATTGCCTGCATGTATGCTAAGAAGGTTCATGTTAGCCTTCATCTCATGTTTTCACAATGTTTAAAGCCAACGAGGATCATTCTGAAAGTGCGAGGTTGGCCTCAATTATTACATCATCCTAGGCCTCTTATTTTGGGCATGCCCCCGCACCATGGCTTTGCCTTCCAATTAAACATTAGTGTTGTTTGGTTTTTGATTTCAAAAGGAACCTTTGATTTTTTTTTCAAACTTTTAAAAAAATAATTCTATGGATCCTTTGGTTTGGAAATAAGTTTTTTGAATTTCTAAAACCTTTGGTTCCATATGTTAGAGGAATAGTTTTCATATGTTATTTTAATATTAATTAATTACGAAAAATACTTGCAAAAACTAGCCACTAAAAATAGTTAGAAAGCTAAAGAAAATATTTAACAAAAGTATTTATGAACTGTAAAAAATATCTATTGAAAATAGTTAAAAAACTATTGAGAACACTTATATCAAAAGGTAATTCTCAAAATTATGTATGTAACTTTTTTGGGGATAATCTTAGAAGGTAAATGAACTTTGATTAAGAAGATTAATATTGTGTTGAAAATCTCTTTCCAAGGGCTACAAAATGAACAATTAAAATGAATAATTTAGAGTTTATTTGAAAAAGTTAATAATTCATTAAATTTTTTAAATTGAATTGTCTATTGAACTTTACATTTTTTGACGATTTCAAAGGTCAAATTAACTTCATTTGTAACCATTTGGGACAAAAGCATTTGTGTAATATTAATTTGTTTATCTAATGCACATAGTTCAAAATAAAAATTATGTACAACAAATCAAATGCAATAACTTGCTTAAAATCTAGGGCCAAACTTTTTAATAAAAAAAACAATTTGTAGTTATCTACCTAAAGAACTTGAACTTGTTGAAAATAGGGCTGCATTCGTGATTCAAGTTCTAATTCAATTTTGAAAAAAAAAAGAAAAAAAGTAGGTTGCGTAATTAGGTTCCGATGACAATTTGAACAAAACTTGAAAGCTTCAATGTAGAAACTTTGGACCTAAACCTAACAACACTACTAAAAACCTTAGTCCTATTTTGCCTTTGCGATTCAAGGCAATTGTGGTGTAGAATTTAGTTGAGTCTTGAGCAATGCTTATATAAAGAGGCCGTGTGTGAGAAATATAAGGCTCACGAGGCCCCTTGAAAGCTAGAGTTTGCTATTCTAAACTAATTTAAACAAGGTTTTATGAAGGGTAAGGCACTCCATTGATTGAGAGCATCATGGTATGTAAGCTCCATACACCTTAGGGCTACCAATAAGGAAATTACATCCATAATGTCACCAATGAAATGCTTTACCCTATACATTTTTAAAAAAAAACTCCCACTATTTGAATCTAGCACCCTTGGGGCAACTTACAAGTTTGTAAAGTGCCTCATGCCCGATTGTTGTACCTTGGCAACTTCATTTTGCCTTTGTTCCCAAAATGTTCCCTTCAAGTTCCCAATGGGTTCTCATCAGGTTCTCAATATGTTCCCAAGGTTCCCCATGTGTTCCTGAAGGGTGTTCTCAATAGCACCTCAGTTACTCGCATATGTTTTGCCCAAAGTTCTCCCCTTCTCACCTACATAGGTGGGCCAAAGGGCGCAAAATATTGTTGAAGTTAATAGCACGAACATTCCATATTACTTTATAATTTCTTCCTAGAAACTTGAAACTACCATCACCCTTCTCCTTGCTTTCCTACCCCAGCTCCATTCCGGACACAAGACTTTCTCTCTCTCTCTCTCAAGAGTATAGTTAAATCCGGGAGCCACAATATCCACACTACGCGACATTCTACTCAACCGACCCTTATGAAGTGGGGGCCAATGCAAAGACTAGATCCAAAATACTTGACCTTTTCCCACAACCGACAATCCACGTCCTTAACTTAGTCCAATCGAGTTTAGCACGGCCACACCATCCATCCATCCATCCATCCATTCATCCATCCATTATGCCCAAACTTCAATGAAAAATTCCTGGTCATCGTATACATCATTCATCCCCTCACTACATTCACACATGTGTGACCAAAGAATCAAAACACATTTTGAGTGTTTTTTTTAATAAAAAATTATCATGAGCCATTTTTTTCCTTCCCATGATGATCCTTTGGTTGTTAGGTCTTATTCTCCCTTTAAATTCCACAATTGCAGCATAAAGGATGGCTCAATGAATGAATGAATGAATGAATGAATAGATGGATGAATGATAAGAAGTGGTCAAGAAACAGTTTTCTGTTGAGTTCCAATTCCTAGCTCACCTGTCGAAAAAAAACACATTCATCCACTCAACAACTACCGTCAAACTAACTAACTACATAAATTCCTGGGAAAAAAAAAAGAAAAGAAAATTCATGCCTCAAGCAAGGCTTACGAGAAGACCCAAGTCGTCTCTTCGGAGACATCTGATAAAATTGGAACGACCCAAGTCATATTACCGAGTGAAGTCAAGTCAGCAGAAGACTTTGTGCACCCGACCCCCATGGCCCCCCCCCCACACCCTCCGCACCCTCCGCACCCACCTCCCTCGCCTTCATGTGTTCGACCCATGTGTTCATGTGTTCACTCGGTTGGTCACTTGGCGAAGAAAACGAGCAACTTGGAATCGAAGACTCTAGAACCACCACGGACGACCCACCTAACAGCCATCAATCAAAACCGGAACATGAAA
>Ga0209611_10011078_pt1 | contig 13104 bp, 7 predicted proteins | sample S1TSphgellanicum_3_FD_187693 | JGI IMG/M metagenome (GOLD analysis project Ga0209611, IMG submission 187693) | Host-associated microbial communities from peat moss isolated from Minnesota, USA - S1T2_Fc - Sphagnum magellanicum MG (SPAdes) (version 2) | ecosystem: Host-associated > Plants > Peat... | reverse complement strand
AGCAAAAACATCACTATATGAAAATATGAAAATATGTAAAGGAAGACTTGGCTCAATGCTAACATAAGTGAAGAAAATGAAAATCATCACAATCTTCCAACAAAACACAAAAGAAAAATGAAAGTGCATTGACAAGAAAATTTGAGCATAAAAAGAACCTACAAAACAAGAAACAAAAAGAAGATAATTAGAAATTTGTAAAAAAAAGAGAAAATGATTTATTTAATGTTCCAAAAAATAATAGTGTTGCAATATGAAATAGATGCAAAAAAGAACACAAAATCATTGCACAATGCATTGTGAGATGAAACTACAATGAAAAAGAAAGCCATAGTCTATAAAAACATAAAGAGAAATAATATCTATAGCAACATTGCAAAGAAAGTTGTAGGAGTTGTGAACAAAGTAGACAACAAAACAACCAAAGAGCAATAGCTCCCAAAGCAAGAAAACTATGAGCAAAGGAGGAGGAGATAACACAACCCAAAAACAAAACCTCAGAAGCAAATCAAGAAACGTCGGGAGTAGGAGGAGGGAAGAAGAGAAGGAAGAAAAATGCGCATGCAAAGAAGGAGGCAAAGCAAAAAAAATGAAGGAGAAGAAATGAATGGAGAAAAAAGGAAGGAGAGAAGAAAAAGAAGAAAGTGAGAATTATTATTTTTTGGCAAAACATGTTTTTTGGCAAAATCAGAATTTTAAAAAGAAATCCAAGTTTTATTTCAAAGTTCCAATTGTCGACATTTTTAAAACAATTTTTCATTATTTAAAAATAGTGTGGTTAATAGCCAGATTTGGCTATGTATTAAGGGACCAATTTAAAGTTTTTACAAACAATCACCATTTTTGGCTACTATAAAAATTCAAATCCCTAAATCAAATTCCAAAACATTAAGTTGAATTTGAATACATCAAACGGAATTAAAAGCCATTGGAATTTATCTGTGCTAAAATCATTTGAGTTTTAAAAATAAAATAAAAATAATCTCAAGTTATTTTGGACCATATTTATTAACACTTGTCAAATTAACTTTTAAAATATTAAAAAAATAATTTAAAGATGACATGAAATTAGTTACATTAATTAAAAGACCCCTTTGTGGCTATACAAATCTTCATAAGTTTCGCCAGTCACATGAAATTTGAACCAAATTGGAGTCTGAGTCATTGGGAGCCCAAACATGAGGTGGACAAACTATGTTCTTCTTTCACAGTGTGAACGCCACGAGACGTCCGAGCCCAAACATGAGTTGGACAGTGTTCTTCTCGCACAGTGTGAACGCCATGAGACGTCCGAGCCCAAACGAGGTTCGGTAATCTAGCCCTAAAACGAGGATTTTAGGTTTGGATTTTAGGTTTGGAAAGGCTCGGAACAGAAGGCGCCCAACCCCCGCGCCCCGTTCAGAAGACGATTGCCTCTTTCGCTTCTCTCGCATTTGTTCTTTTGCGGGGTTGTCGCGTATTGCTTCTTCAGTGCTCAGCTCAGCTGCCATCTCGCTCTACAGCGGCAGCAATGGTATGTTTGTGCTCTTCCTTGCTTTTCTCAGCTCTCTCCTTTGTTCTTGGTACTACTCATGCGTGAGCGCTTCTGGTATGCTCCGTGAATCTTTCCATCTGGTGTGGGTTTCTCTGTGACTACTTACCGATCTTAGTGAGACGATTTTCCCTGGATTTCTTTGTTTGACTACATTCTGAGGCAGTATGAGTCCCGCAATTTTTCAGCACGACAGAAATCAATTGTTGATCCACCTATTCTGCCTATTGAGAATTTGTTGTATGCTAAGATCAATTTGTTAAGTTTTCTTTCCCATGGCAGTGGGAGCTCATCGTTGATTTGGTAGAATATTCAGAAACTGATTCCACTTCACTGAGGGCTTCGATGTCCATGGCATATCATCCGATAATAGACTTCAACTTATTTAGTATACAGTTGTTCTTTGAGGATTGGCATTCTGAATGTGTCTGGTTGAGTGGCAGACGAAACGCACGAAGAAAGCAGGAATTGTCGGCAAATATGGTAATTCTCATTCTCGGGGTTTGATTCTCGTGATCAGAGTTTGTTCTTGCCTTGCTGTATGTAGATTTTCTGGCTGTTGCTTGAGTAACAGTGCAATCTCAATCTCAAATTCAGTACATTGATTTCTTGTGCTTGGGGCTTTTCCTCTCATGACGAAGTACTCTTGTGGTGAGCAGGCACAAGGTATGGTGCCAGTTTGAGGAAACAGATCAAGAAGATGGAGGTCAGTCAGCACTCCAAGTACTTCTGTGAGTTTTGTGGAAAGGTATGCCCCACACCCAAAGTGCAAGACTCTTATGCTATTGCATATAGGGTTTAGGGTTGCTCTGAGCCATCAAGTAATACTGTAAGTGAACCTCCATTGTAGTGGATGTAAATTAAGCAAGTGATCTGGGAAGAATTACCGAAGATTGTCCAGTACAATATGGTTGAAGATGTCAAGAGTTTGAAGGCTGCTTTTGTAATCCACAAAGTAAATGTTCGACACCAGGAGGTTGAATTCGAGATCTGTAATTAAATTCCATGTTCTTTTAGTTGGGAAATTGCTGAATCTATGAGATGGGCTGATTGGAAATTCCTGCCATTAGTGGGCTACACACCAAGGAAATCAATGCACAGAATTGCTGACATGCTGACATGTATCCATAATTCTGACCAAGAGCTCCTTTTTGTGTGTCTGCAGTTTGGTGTGAAGAGGAAGGCTGTTGGTATCTGGAATTGCAAAGATTGTGGAAAGGTCAAGGCTGGTGGTGCCTACACTCTCAAGTAAGCTTGATTTTTGCACATCTCCTTCCCACCTTTGCAATCTTAACAGTGCAATTTCACTGAAAGCTGCAAGGGATGTAAAGATTCAGAATGGATATCTGCAAACATTGACTTCCAAGCATTTCTTGAAGAGTAGAGGCATTGTACTAGCTGCAGTCAGACATTGTGTGTTGAAGTTTGTGACAAGCTACAATATTTGTGCTTCGAAGGACTTCAAAGGTTATCTGTTGAATTGGGTGGTTTTGTTTTGTCATGTGCAGCACGGCAAGTGCAGTAACTGTACGCAGCACAATCCGGCGTCTGAGGGAGCAGACTGAAAGTTAGGTTAATTTTGTGAGGCCTTCATCCGTACCAACGTGACTTTAGTAATGAAATTTCACTGGAATTGAGATTCTACTGATTTTACTGTCTCCATCTTGTTGCATTGTATGATGATCTCCTAGTTTGGTGGGGCATTCTTCTGCACTTAGTCATTTCTTATGCTCTGAAGTCACAGATTGAGCTGCAATGGATTCACTTCTTGGTAGGAAAATGTCCATCTGTTGCTCACATCTTTGTGCAATGCTTCAGGCCTTTAACCTTTGACATGACTGCCACTGATGCCACCCTCAAAAAAAGGTCATCTAAACCTATCAGTGGTCCCAAGACCATTTTCAGTCTTGACTGTACTCTTGTGCTTTTAGTTTCAAAGTTGCCAATTGAATTGACTCACTCAAACCAAAAACTCAAAAGTAAAGGACAGTGATACAGAATTTGCGTAAAGAAGAACCAGAACTTAACAAAAGGAAGATATGGTGTCAACATGAGTTTGATTGAAGATGACTTCTGATCACCTTTCTGCATCAATCAATCTTCTCTCTTGCAGAATACTTGAAACTGGAACTAGATCTTTCTTTGTACACAAACTCACACATTACAGTGCTGCAACTCTGAAAACTCTCTGTTGGGTCCTCTCTATATCTTCAGTGTACAGATTGGTGAAGTTTGCAAATTCAGAGGAGGAGATGTGTGTCATGTGTGGTAGTCATTTGGAACTCTTGTGCTGCCTGAACTCTTCCAAATGACTTCCAAAACTTCTTCACTATGAAGAGTTGAGACATAATTTGTGAAAGAAAAGTGAATTACAAAGCACACACGATTGTGTATCCCTTAACAACTTGTAAGAAGGGGGATCTATGAAACTTAGTTATATGCAAATGTGGTTGATAGTAGCAAAGAAAACAACAAATCGTATGAAGCATAACATTTGTTATGATACTTGTTAAATCGTTGAAATAAGAAGACCAACTCCAAATCACCATATCGACTTATGCTTTTATGAATTCAAAATCTTTCCTTGACAATTTACTACTCATAAATCAACTCAATAACAAGCTACACAAACTCTTCCATAAGCAAATCTTGCACATTGCAATACTACAAAGATTTCCCAATGTAGTTATTATAAAAGGCACCTTAAATCCATAATCTTCCCTCAAGACAAGCCATCTTATGTTTTTGGATGAGCTTTTTACATGTTCATAAGGGCCCATTTATGTTTCTTCACCTTATTGTAGTAACAACCCTATGTCTATGGGCCTTCTTCCCATACCACATAAATTATTGTACCAAAAAGACCAAAATTGATGCGAAATTTTTTTAAACAAGTTCAATCACACACACACACACACTCAAAAAGGGGTTTTGCCTTTTTGACAAAAAGAATGGATAATGGCTATCCCACTTGTGGGTATGCTTGAGACTTGACACATTCATAGTTCCAAGGATGTACTTATGGTGCGTTATAGCACTCATCCTTCAAAAACATCATGCACTTGGATGAGCCCCAACATAATCATCCATTGTCCAAATGAAAAAACACAAGTCATTTAAAGAGAGAGGGAGAGATCACATTCCAATTGCATTAAAATTTAAAAATAATTTTGAAAACTTTAAAATAAAATTCTATAAACTTTAGAGCACAAGATATGGCTAAGTTAAATGGTTAGAAAATGGTTGATGTGGATGAAAATTTGCAAGGCTAGAATGAGAAAGAGATATGGGTTTTCATATTCCAAAAAAATGCATTTAATTTGAGATAATTCAAAAAGAAAGAAAGGAGAAATGGTACAACACAAGATAAGATAAGACTAGGTTAAAGGGTTAGGAAGTGGTTGACATGGATGAAAAATTGAAAGGCATTGACAGAGGGGAGGGCTCCACATCCATTAATTTGAGATAATTTCAGGGGGAAAAAAACAAGATAAATGGTAAATAAAGCACAAGATAAAACTGGATGAAAAGTGTAATGCAATAGGAAGGAGTGATAATGAAGTGCATTGACATGGATGAAAAATTGCAAAGCATTGAGAGAGGGGAGGACTCCACATTCATTAATTTGAGAAGACAAATGGTAAATAAAGCACGAGATAAAACTGGATGAAAAGGTAAGGCAATAGGAAGGAGTGATACTGAAGTGCATTAACATGGATGAAAAATTGCAAGGCATTGAGAGAGGGGAGGATTCCACATTCATTAATTTGAGAAGATAAATGGTAAATAAAGCACAAGATAAAACTGGATGAAAAGGTAAGGTAATAGGAGGGAGTGATAACGAAGTGCATTGACATGGATGAAAAATTGCAAGGCATTGAGAGAGGGGAGGACTCCACATTCATTAATTTGAGAAGATAAATGGTAAATGAAGCACGAGATAAAACTGGATGAAAAGGTAAGGTAATAGGAGGGGGTGATAAGGAAGTGCATTGACATGGATGAAAAATTGCAACTCATTTGGACAGAGAGAGATGGACTTCACATTCCTGGCCTACAAAAAAAAGGCCATTTAATTTGAGATAATTGGAGGAAAAAAAGGGAAAAAAAAAAAAGATAAATGGTAGATAAAGCACGAGAGACAATGGAATTAAACGGTTAGGAAGTGACCACGTGTCGACCCAATTATCCAGGAAAATCCACAGAACCTACCACTCTCACCTTATCGGCTACCGGGAACTTTCAATCTGCACCGCACAAATTCGGTAGTGTGCTCATCCCTACTCCCTGATTGGCCCGTCGTGGTGGTCGGGATTTCGTCACCTGGTTTCCGCACCTCGTTTTTGAGCTTTTCTGTCTCCCTTCTTCATCAGTGTGCGCATTGCGCGTGTGTTGTCTTCTGTGTCCCCCTCTCTGTTTTTCCGCGCACCCTCGAAAATTCGCAATTTTTTGCAGCGTGTTTTTGGTAGCAATGGCGACTTCCTTGGCAGCTTCTTCCAGCGTTTCCGTTGCTTCTTTCTGTGGTCTTAAGGCCGATGTCAATGTGAAGCTCGGAGTTGCTGCATCCGTGAAGATGCCGGCAATGAAAGCTGTTGTGCAGAAGGTACAAGCTTCTTACACGGAGAACAAGAGTGAGTCGTCGTCTTCGTCTAGCGGCTTCCAGGGAATAGGCATGGCAGTGCTGGCGGCTTCTGCTGGGCTATTGGTGGCGGCTTCGGCGAACGCCGCGACGGTGAAGATGGGAGGTGATGGCGGCGAGCTTCAGTTCGTGCCTAGCTCCCTAACTGTCGCTGCCGGTGAGACCGTCACATTTGTGAACAACGCGGGGTTTCCTCATAACCTCATCTTCGACGAGGACAACGTACCGAGCGGCGTGAATGCGGAGAAGCTCTCGCGCGAGGACTACTTGAATGGACCTGGGGAGAAAGTGGAAGTGAAACTTGTAGAGAAGGGCAGATACGAGTACTACTGTGAACCCCATCAGGGCGCGGGGATGAAGGGCGTAATCACTGTCACTTAGAGAAAGAGACAGTCAGTATATTCATTCCTTCGCAGCTGTTTTCTTCTTTCTTCTTTCTTTCTTTCTTTTTGGTTGTGTAAGAATGCATGTCCCTCACCAGATTCTAGCAGCATGTATGTAGAGCAGCCATTCTTGGTCTGTATTCCAAAAGAGGACTCCCGACAATGAAGCAAAGCAAGAGCATGACTACTTTCTTTCTGGTTTTCTGTTGGTGCTTTTGCCAAGTGTTTCAGACAGGATCATATTGCTGCAGAGTGTATGTATGATTGTCATGTAGATTGCCATTGTATGTGCAACAACTGTAGCAGCAATCTATAATAATACCCTTATGGAAATAAAATTTTAGTCCCAAATTCAGCTTGCCTGGTGGATGCCTTCTCTAACCTCGTCCCAAATGGGCACTACAACTACAAGTAGATCACAAGTGTTGTTGGTGCAGCACAATTTTTACCAACCATCTGGATGGAAATCAAGATGTTGTTCCTAAGTCATGTATACCTACCATGAACTGGAAAATGTTGTGAGCTGAATCACAGGTGACAACAACTGCATCCTTTAGCTCCCTGAGTAGTAAGCAATCCCCATTTCAATTCCTGATGATTGAACAAATGTGTCTCTCTGGGTTATCCGAGGCTGCCAAGGTTCCAATTCAAATGTGTGGAGTTTTGGCACAGGCATGTATGTTTGCAGCACCCTGTGGATTTGACACAGTATCTCACAGTTGTTATTTCAAGGAGATTTTTCTGTCTATCTTTCTGACTCATGGAGAGCATCAAAGTCAAATGCACAAATGTGGATAGTAGTTATGCTGATATGAGACTGGGTATCTACCACTGCTTTGGAATTTTGATCCAGTACAGAATCTGCTATGTTATCCTTTTAGGATAAATTTATGACTTTGGCATTGGTGACCATCTGGGTTATTCATGGGTCTTGTTGTGATTTCAAAGGCTTCAATCTCTTCACTCTACTGTGTGGTTTTGTTCTCATCTTCTCACACATACACACATGTATACACAAAACATCTTGCAGCTCCTGCAGCAATGGCTATGCTAGAACAGCACTGGCCAAACCCTCTGACATTTACTTGCATCCATCTTTCAGGGCCCTATCAAGGTTGGTTCTGGTGTCATCAAGTTGTATTATATGCATGATGCTGACAGGAATTTGAGGCTGTGCAGGATGTTGTCCATGGAGAAAATAGTAAATCCAGCAGCAGTAGCTTCCACCAAAAAGGTGTGGGTGGTGCTGGTGGTGTCTGGTGGGCTTTCTGTTAGCTGCTGTGGCCAACTCTGTGCTGGGACGCGTGAAGGTGGGAGGAGATGAAGAAGGGCTCAAGTTTGTGCCTGACAACCTTACTTACCATGCTCAAGTTTGTGCTTGACAACCTTACTTACCATTTTGATTGTGTGATGTTCATGAAACCATTTTGTGTAAGTAGTGTGTATTCTTGCTTGGTAGTCTGAGATGAAGAAACTGAACTGAAGTGAATTGTTCACTCTTCAGATGCAAAGACTCCCATAGAATCTGTTATGAGCTGAAGAAGACCATGAAGCTCCTCAACTACTCAACTACAACCACAATACCTGCAACCACTACCACCCTACTTCTCATTTCGGCATCATTCCTTGGGGTTCTGGTGGGGCTCAAACTTTTGTTTGTTGCACTTTGAAAACAAACCTTTCTCAACAAACACAATGAATTATATTATTTATTGAATCTTGATGCCAGTTTCATTCCAAAAATAATGACAGAAAGCTAATAAGTTGGAACTAATAAGTTGATGCATAAACTTCTATCCCATTTTTCTTCCACAAAACCAGAAGGTTCACACATAGGTGTGTAGAAGCATCCAATTGACACAAGCCACAATATGCACACCCAGCAAGATTGACACAAGATTGACACATAGGTGCATAGAAGCATCCAATTGATGCAACACACAAGATGCACACCCAGCAAGATTCATATATAGAGGTGTATAGAAGCATCCAATTGATGCAAGCCATGAGATGTACACCCAACAAGATTCAAACAAGATTCACACATAGGCATATAGAAGGATCCAATTGATGCAAGCCACAAGATATATACACCCAACAAATGCTAACTACATATGGAACGATGCCTAATGGCCAACACAATTGGGCAATCCTTGTGTGGTTTCATATATGCAACACCTTTCCCATTCTACAAACACATTCCAACCATGAGACAATGTGAAGAAGGCTAGTGACATGCTTCATGAATCAACTTCCAAGGTCAAATGTGTTTGTTTGTCTACATATCAATTCAATGCAGAATCTCAAAGCATGTGCATCCATGCATATGTGCACCTCCATTTCATGCAATGTGTGGAGGTGCCTTCAGTGCACACCCAACATGCGTGAAGCACATGCAACTTCTGTGGTTGATGCAATTCCTTTTCCTTGAATGCACCTAACTTCCATGCCTTAGAGCACTTTTCAAACCCCTCCCTCAGCTCCTCGTGAATGAGGCAATTGTTTGGTTGTAGTTATGTCCAATCCCTTCTTTCCTTAATGGAGATTTCTATTCAGTTCACAACATGTAGGTGTTCAAATAAGCAAGCTTGAAGAAGAGAGCACCAAAATAGAAAACAAAGAGTGCCGTCATTCATTTCCATGATTTTGCCACAAGTAGCCTCCAAGAAATTGATCTTAGATGTCCAAAGAACTATCTTCACATTCATATGTGTACCCACCAGTGTTTTTTTCTCCATCTTTTTAATATCAAAATTTTCACAAAATTTAACAAAATTTTGACCTAAATCATAAACTAAGCTATAATGAACTATTGTATGAAATACTGTGTTTTTTCCATGATAAAATTTAAACTCTTGATAAATGTATTATGATCTATGTCAGGGTGAATGGATGTCAATGACGACACATTGTTCAACCTAATACCGTGATTTCAAATAGAATGACCAAGCTATGAAATCAATAAGGTCCACTTGTGTGGACTTTTCGACCAATTAGGAAATGACACATTCACTAAGGCATTCAACTACAAACCCACAATAAGCATGATCTTGTTCAACATTGACACAATATTTGTAAGCTTCCATGTATACAAATTGACATTTTACACAAACTTAGGTCAAAGTGCGGGTTGCTTGAAACCATTGCACAATAATGGGTGTGGTTTATATTCCTCTCATCTACATGCACAAATCCAAAAGAAATGTTACATTGGTAATTTAGTAGGTGATCATGAAGCCCATTTGAACATTAGAAACAAATAATATTGTTGGTCAAGTCACAAAAGCAACAAAGGCAATCAAGGAGAACCATAAGTGATCATTCATGTTGGAAACTTCAGGTGGTGTTAACTATTTCGCAAATTATGAACTAGCATAAATGAAGCCCAATGGGTAAAGGCGGATGTGATGAAGCCCAATTTGAATTTGAATGTGACTATGAGTTTGGAGATTGGACTATGATTGGTTGCTAAGAGAACAACATGATTACCATAGATATATTTTGTTTTAATACTACGACCCTGTGGTGGGGAAGAAAGTTCTGGATTAATCCAAGGTTATTTAGTGTCAATTCAAAGATTGTATAACTAATTCATACATCCTTTTAGATTGTCCAAATATTGTTTTATACCTATGATTTATGATTTCTCAAAGTGAATTTTTCACAACATGAACAAAAAAAATTTGTGACAAGATTCCCTACACATATCTTGCATTAATAGAATCAACTGATCTTGTTCAATGTCATTCAACTTGCAACTTCTTGTTGCCAATTTCATCTTTAGCAACCTTTGTTGTGTAAAGACTCTTACTTAATTCTCATTCTGGCAAGCACATTTTTAATTATTATTTTTTCCTCCAGGTACTGCTCTAGGATTGTCCCCAATTTTCCAGGTCAAAAAATTCCTCAAGTGAATCGTTCGAAAGGTCCCCATAAAGCTGAAAAACTGGCTTGCACACCATTGACTCTCCTGTATGAGAACCATCAGGAAATATTACTGGAAATGTGAGCTCTTGTTTGTAACATGCTGAAGTAAGTTGAATTGAAAGAAATTGCCCTCTTGTTGTACGTTAGGTTTGTGCATAGTTGGATGTGTTTTTGATTTCTAGTACCAATGGGCAGTGAGCTCTACCATCATCTTGACAAAGGGTTTGACATCAGTGAAGGTCAACTAATTGTATGAGCTTGAAAATGTTGAAAGCACCATGACTACTACATACCTGATCTCAGATAACCCAAAATGCTCACAGAGTGAGTACCTGTCGCAACTCCCATCGCTTCACCACTTAGTTCTGGGTCCTGTACTCAACTAGGTTACATTGTGGGAGTGATATTGCATGCAAGGACACAAAATCTCTGGAATTCTTTCCCTCACAACTCATGGCAAGCATCCAAATTATGTAAGAATTCAATTTTTAACAAGGGATCTCAAGCTGGAATTGAGCTGGGCTTATCAAGCAGATGATGGTCCATCCCCATCTTCCTCATGAGGCAACTCATGCCGGGGTTGATTATATTTCTCTCTTAGCTGCTTGCAAACTATAAAATCTCCAGCCCCATCCATACCATAAAACAGAAAATACACATAAGGATGATCAAAAGTGTCGAGGTCAGGCTCTTCTGGGCAGCATAAGTTCTCTTCGGCAACATAGGATACCATCAATGATGGCTCCTCCCGAACATCTACCAAAACCTGATAGAAAGGTTGATTAGGGCCACGAGGAAGCTCATTGACTCCAGCAGCATCAGCCCAATTTGAAGACTCGCAGCATAATGGGTCCATCCCACATACCACCCCACGGTAGCCATGTATCTTGTGTCGTATTTTCTGCCCTAATCTGAACTGAAAATTAAGCTGCTGGAACACCAAAGCTTTTGCTTGGGCTGCAAGTGATTCAGCTTCAAGTGCAGTAATTTTGTTCCGAACTGTAGTTGCCCTTGTGTAATCCTCCTCCTCTATCAGCTTCCGTAACTCTGATTTCAGTTGCAAGAGTGTGATGGCTTTATCTTGTGCTTCATCTTTTGATGAAGCTGAGCCCATCTTGGCTGCTCTTTGTCTAGCAACCTCCTGTTCTACTTCAGCAATTTTTTCACGCAGTTGTTGTGCAACCTCATATGCATCCTGGTTCAGAGCTCGTTGGAGTCGAGTGGTGAGATCTAGCTGGAAAAAGAAGAGTAGAAGTTCCTCATTTGCACTCTCACTGCGCTCTGCTATCGGTTTCCGTCGTGTTATCCCCTCCACCTCCCTATCACCATCTCCAGATTGAGCAGCCAGACAAAGGAAACTCTGTCGAATCCTTGAAGAATGCACCAGCATATCTGTGTTGAATTGTCTTCGGTGTACAGAACCCACAAATCGCAATGCTATCTGGGATCCATAATCAGCAATTCGAATTCGAGGCTCTGAATTATTTAGACCTATATGAATGCAACTTGAAGCTGGGTTCGAAATAATTTGATTCAAGTTTCCTGCCGATGGAATTCTATGGCAGGTGACAAAAGATGGAGAAGAGACACTCATGATGCCTGCTCCCAGATGAACCCTGTAAGAAAATTTTATGTGTTTGATGCTGTGCGGCAGCTTGAAAGCCCCTAAATCTTCCTTGTGTATCTTGAACTGCTAGCAATCACATAATATTTTTCAGTGGTCAGAGAGGGCATTGATCTCAAGTTAGCCAGCTTGAAGCTCAATAGTCAGATCACATTGAATTACTTTGAACCATAAATATCCCGACCATCTTCCAAATTAACAGTGGCTAAAACCCTCATTTGACAAGCATCTGACAACAATGCAGCTGGGACAGCATCTACCCTGACACATTCCCACCTAGTTCAGGAATTTGGACTGGGGAAAAACAAGAGACAGTAAATGCAGCAAAAAAATCAAACAGAATGCTCATCACATTCTTGCTTGCTTGGTTTTTAAAATCAAAACCCTAATTTGCAACCACAAACCTCTATCATTCCACTGTTCAATCACAAAATCTTCTAAACCTAACCTCTGGCCATGACAAGAGGAAGGAAAACTCTCTGGCATGTGCAATTCGTAGTGTATACAGACCACTTATGTTCTAGCACGGTTGAAAATGCATTGTTAAGATCTTTAGGAGGGGGAAAAAAAGGCTTGCATGCAGTGGGGTCTGAATTGATATCACGAAGGGGGGAAGAACAAGACCTCCTCCTCCCCATCCAAAAAATTAAAAAAAACACTTACCTGCTTTGATAAATCCTGGGCGAGAACTGGCCTCCTCTACACCCGAATGGAGAACCCTGCTCATGGGATTTGCATCCTTTCTTCCTGGTGTTGGAATCTAAACTGCTCCACCACCCCTCTCCTTCTTCGCTCGGCCCCTAATAACTCGGAAGACAAAGGAGTTAGGCTACACTGGAAAAACCATTAAAAAGTAGATGAAAAGAGCATTTCCTGAGAGACCCAAACCCTAAATTCACATCTGCAAAACCTCTCTCTCTCTAGCTTCCCCGTACACACACCTCTTTCACATCTGCAAACCTCTCTCTCTCTCTCTCTCTCTCTCTCTCTCTCTCTTATA
>Ga0209611_10011077_pt1 | contig 13104 bp, 12 predicted proteins | sample S1TSphgellanicum_3_FD_187693 | JGI IMG/M metagenome (GOLD analysis project Ga0209611, IMG submission 187693) | Host-associated microbial communities from peat moss isolated from Minnesota, USA - S1T2_Fc - Sphagnum magellanicum MG (SPAdes) (version 2) | ecosystem: Host-associated > Plants > Peat... | reverse complement strand
TACCGTCCCCTGTTTTCCCCCCCCTACCCCCCCCTTCTTTCCTTTCCATGTTGATCTCATTACTGCTTGACCTGCCAAGCTCCCAGCCCTAATTGTTTGCTCCCTGAATTTGATGCAGATTTCGCAATTGCTTGTATTGCAAGCACCCATATCATTGCTGAATTTCACTTGCAGAGAGTGAGACGGATAGAGCCTCAGAGAGATAGATACATAGAGAAAGAGAGAAGAGAAGAAGGGAAAGGAAGTGTGGATACCTACATATGTGTGTGTGTTTGTTTTGTGTGCAGCATTTGGGAAGGAGTGAAAGAAAGTGGGACAAGGGGAGGTGGTGGGTTTGAGAGGGCGGAAGAAGGCGGCATCAGCAGCAGCTCACAGGAGCTACAATGCCACTGTTGAAACGAAGGCCGTATACTGTAATGAAGCCTCCCAAGGATCTGAAGCCTAATGAGGAAGTCTTTCAAGTGCGCTTCACCAAAGAGATTTTCAGGGACTATCAGTATCCTGTCATTTTGTGTTTTTTGCTGCAATCTTTTGCTTGAATGGGTTGTTGTGCTTTTTCTTTGAATGGGTCTTTTGATTGTTTTTTCTCTTCTCTGTTTTGGGTGTTGCGTTTCTTGTCTTTTGGGGGTGGTCGTCGTCGTCGTTGCAATGGATGTTTGATCACAGGAATTTCTGGTTTCTCGTTGAATTCTGTGCATCTAACTGAAGGATTAGATGTCGCAGCACATGCCCATACATGAATGAATAATTTTATGGAGAGAAATGCACACACACAGAGGGCAGTTGGTTTTTCTATTGAAGGTGAGAGGAGGTGGGATATATATTTTTGGGGGTGTATTGCTGGTTTTTCCAGTTGCTTTGGTTTTTGCACAGAGAACAATCCTTGACTTTTGGATTCACAGAGATTATTTGAGTTGCATGAATTTGTATCGACGCAGGGTTTGGACTTGTAAGGTATCAGGGAAGTCCAATCTGACATACGAAGAAGCTGTAGTATCAGAGCGCAAAGCCACTGAGAAAGTTCAACAATTTCCAAAGGAGTTCATGGGACCAGTCTTACATTTGGTCCAATTCAGTTGTGTGATCTTTCTTTCATCCCCATGTCTGTGGAACATTGAAATTTGAAGCAAATTTGGACAGTTTGCACCTTTGACATTCGTATAACATGCAAAAAATGTTTTCAACTTTTTACATTGCCTGTCTTTTGCTAGATTTTTGGCATTATGGCATATACCGGCAGAGCTCAGGGGTGTTACATTTTCAGAAACAGATTTGAATATTGGGCCTGATCAATGGTTGCAAGATCTGGGTGTACGTATGGGTGCAGGTCGACTTCGGATTGATGAGCTGGTTGATAGGCTCTACAAGAATTTCAAGGAAAGGTTTGTAGTAGGGGAGGTGGTGGTAGGTGTCCGTGAAGCTTCACCATGTATGTGCCGGATTTTGAAAATTCTTGAGGATGAGAAGGATGGATCCCATCAGTATGAGGTTGCGTGGTTAGATGATGACAATAGAAGAATTGGTACATCCAAGGAATCTGCAGACAACCTCAAACGCAAGAAAGTGCCTTTCTCTCGGGCATTGCTTAAAGCTTTTGTCAGGGAATCAGCATCCTCAGGTCCCTCCAGGAACTCACCATGGTCTGTGCATGACAAACATGCCAGGAAGTACAAGATAGCGTTAGTTGCTCCGGAACAGATAAAGCCAAAAGAGACACCATCAAAACGTACACCTCCAAGTGAAAGGGGACGACGGAACGAAGTGAGTGATTTGGATTCTTTTCTTGCAATGCATTGACTATGCTTATGGAACTCTTGTAGCTCAGGACCTAGGGAATTGAATTCAAGCATCAGTATCATAGCTCCTAGAATGCATAGAGGATTTGTGAACTGTCCTGATGTGGGTTTTTGCACATGCACAAGAATTTTGTCTTTCTTGTGTTTGTTAGTTTGCTGTGAACATCAAGTGCCCAAACCTTGAGTGCCTCCTAACGCATTGACTTTGAGATACAGGTTGATGAAAGGAAGAGACAAGCAAACTCACAAAGGAAGCGCAAGCAAACTGAGGGTGGAACAACTGAAAAGAAAGGAGACAAGAAAAGACAACATGTTGAAAAAAAGGGTAACTTGTTACACTGAGAATTACAAATCAGGGAAAGACTGAACAACAAGCAGTTTGAGTGGAGCAGACCCATTCTTATGTGCAAGTGTTGCTTGTTGTAAGACTGGAAAATCAACAGTATGAATTTCATGAGTTGAGGTTTCATGATGGTACTGTCTTTCTAATAACTTGTAGTTTCTGGAGAACTGAAGCATATCTGGACATTTTTGCAGCTATTTTCCAGCAGCCCATCCAATACCCAATTGAGGATTCTCAAGTCAAGCCATCACCAGAAGATCCCCAGCTTGCTGATCGCCCAGTTCCATCCACAGATTTTATCCTGCCTATGGAGTGCATGGGTGACCTGCTGATGGTTTGGGATTTTTGTTGTTTATTTAGCAAGGCACTCCATCTGTCACCTTTAACCATAGAGGAGCTGGAAAAATCACTTGATTATATGGAAGGTGAAGCACCCTTGTTGATTGAGATGAATTTTGCACTGCTCCGGGTTGCTTTGACAGACCCCATACGCCGAGAAGAATTTTGCCATAAAAGAAAGCGGCGGATTGAGGTCAGCTCTTACACTTGTTGCTTCAATTTTGGTGATGGGTTAGGGTTTTACTCTGAGAATCCTCTCTGTCTTTCTGGTCTCTCAATAGATCTTCTATGAGCTTTTACTGATTATGGAGTTGCTGCAGATCATGATGTTGAACTGGCAGGATGACCTTTGTGACTTCTTAGAGTTACCAAACCAACGCAAATTCACAGCACATGTTCCTACAATCCGTCAGGGCTTGTACAGACAGCTGGATGCCTCTGTAAAGTTGAAGATTCTTACTGAATTGGTAGGTTGTTGCCTTAGCTCAAATGCAATCAGAACCCAAATAGATGAAAATATTGAGGAACATCAGCTTGCTGCTGCTAGCAAGCGGGAAGCTGAGGTGGAAGAACTGAAAGCAAAGAAGGAAGAACAAGAGATCCTGAAGCGACAGCGTACTGGGAATACCAATGGCCTGACTCTAGAGAATGGTGACCAGGAAGGCAAAAATCTAGAGAATGGCAGAGAAGACAGAGATCTAGAAGGTGATAATACATCATTGTTGTAGTTTCCTTGACTTCTTGCTCCATTTATGCTTATACAGGTATTGAGATCCATGGAGGCTGTATGGTTCTGGTTTTGACCACAGAGACTGGTACTTGCAGCTTTGATGAGTTGTTCCTTAGATTACTTGTTTCACTGCTTGCTTGTGGCCTCTGCATTTGTCTCTCACTCTTATTGTTGTCTGGCTTTTGCTATGCAAAAAAGATAAACAATTGACCATCTGGAAAGCCTGGTTCATGTAGAGGGTGGAGAGTATGATGCAAAGGATCTTCAGGGTCAGGTCCTGGAGGATGAGCATCCCACAGGCTGGACAGTTAAAGGGAAGCGCAATTCTTTGGGGAACCATTCACCAACAATCATCAGTAATGGGCTTATAGTGTACACCTTCTCACCTCTTACACCTCCAGAAGTTGGCATAAACATCTGTTATGTAATCCTGATATATGAAGAACCATTCTGCATGTAACCCTAGTGAATTGTGTGTCGTGTCTTAAGCAGCTGTTTCTGTTAAGTTAACTCTGGGGGTAGGTTTTCAGGAAAGAGGAAAGTCACCATCAAAGTGCATCAGTCAGTAGATCAAGACACATGCTATTGAAGGAAAAAGTTGCTGCAAAGTTAGCACTAGAGAAAGAGAAGGAGCAACAACGCAGTGAAGAACAGAAGAAACTTCAGGAGAAGAGGAAAGAGCAAGCTGAGGCACTAGCACAGCGCAAGCTCCAGGAGCAAAAACTGGCTGAGAAACTGAAGAAGGTGCCTGACTACTGACCCATTGCCCAAGGAATGCTATGTAGAACAGTGCACCTCAGATTTCGTCCTGAAAACTTCTAGATTTGAAATCTTTATTGAATCACAGTAGTACTATCTGGGTTTCTAATTACTCTGAAACTTTGGAGGTGCAGCAAGAACATTTGGAGCGAGAGATGGAGAAACATTACATTCGGACTATGCCCCTTGGCAAAGATCGCTTTCACAATCGATTTTGGTTCTTTTTTAGGGAGGGCCGACTGTTTGTGGAGAGTGATGATTGCAAACGATGGGGCTACTATAGTGCCAAAGAGGAGGTAACCGCTTTTCAAGTATCTGTGGTGCAAAACATCCCTCTTATATTATTGATATTGTTGTTGTCTTCCCTTGTCCATGATTTTTTTCTTTTTGCCCTCTCTGCACAATTTTCAACAAGCATTTTGTGTATGTGCAGCTGGATGCCTTATTCAACTCCTTGAATGTCAAAGGGATCAGGGAGAAAGCTTTGCACAAGCAAATGGAGACAGTATATGGCAAGATCAGGTTAGTTGCCTCTTTATTTCTAAATCTGTTCTAGAACTTGTACATCTTTCTGAACCTTCATGGCGAAGCTGTAGTAGTTATGGTGTTGGTTGCATCTCTGCTTCTGTGTCATCAGTTGGGATGCAAAGATTGTGATCTGCTGGCACATGTCTTAAGAGGGCAGTCTTGCAATATCACAACCCTGAATTGAGCAGCCATGGTTTGAGAAACCTTATTCATGCGAAGGTCAGATTTTCCGTGCTTTGACCCATCTGTGAACCATCTATGTTTGTTCCCAGTTTGATTTGGAATTTCTTGTTGGGTAAGTGCAGTACTGCATTGCAAAAGAGGTCCAAGGAGCTTGCACAACGGTATGCAGTTGAAGAGGCATCAGTCAGACGTTCAGAGCGTGTGCGCACAGCTCCCCGCCTCACTGGATTCTTGGCTTATGTCAACCGGTTACGAGCGTAATGAGTTGTCTTCTGCGTTTCATAGATCAAGACACAGATTGATTGAGAGGGAGATAAAGAGGCACACTCTGGCAGCATTTTCTCCTTCCTCTTTGGCAGGGGGGAGCAGCGTGGGAATGATGTGGAAACTGAAACACACTGACATAACATTCAAGACTTTGGAGAAGAACAGTTTCACACATCATGTTACAGGTAAATATTCCTCCATTTGCTGCAATCAAGCAGCAGCAATGGGTTAATGACTTATTTAATCCCCTTGGTGCATGTGGGCGACGCAAGCTTGAGTTACGCTTGTGGTGACCCTTTGGACCCATATTGGGAGTTCTGGGTATAGTTCTTTAGCTCTCTCTCTACTACTTTACAAGAGAAACTCTGTTTTTTCCCCCAAAGGCTTGTAGTTGTGGAAGATCCTTCCACCTTCAGATTCAGATACACAACATTCACATTGATTTTGTGCTTGGAAATCACACAATGAAACACCAAGGATGAGAAACGCCTGATCAAGGTATTTGTCCCTTCTGTACAAGATGGGCCTTTCTTTTTCTGTAAATTTTTTGTTCTTGATCACATTCAACTTTACTGAGCTGTTTATCAAAAGACTGGTCATTTGTTCTTCAGGCTCTGAACTGGTGTTGATCTTGTAAATGATTGAAAGTCAATACCAGACCAACACTGCTCTGCACCCATGGTTTGTATTAGCTTCATTGTCTCTCTGCTTCCAGTTCTTGTCTAAAGTTTGAACTTGTGAATCTTCTCTTCTAGAAATTTCTAAGTGGCTAAGCTCCATTGAAAAGCGACCTATATCAGTGGTGAATGATCTGTGGGTTGTCAAGTTGCAGGAAGCTCTTGCAAACTATGCAAAATGGTTTGGTGCTTAAAAACCTCTTTGGGGGTCATTGAACAACTTTTTCTTTAACTGTGCTTGCATTTTGCTTGAATCCTGCATTAAAATGTTGCAGTCTTTCAAGCCAAGTTGAACCTCTTCTCATGCAAGCACTTATCTTGAATACTGCATTAAGATGTTGGGAGTCTTTTGAGATAATTTCTACCTCTTCTCGTATTTGTTTTGATTCTTGGGTATTCTGTTTGTCAGTTCGAATTCTTGTCCAGCTTTTGTTTCCAAGATATGCCTAATGAAAAATACTTCTAGACGATCTGTTAGTTCTTGATATCAAATGAATTCTTTTGATTTCATGTATTGAGACAAAAATCTCTATAGCATTTGTCATATACCCAAAATCATATTGTGAGCTTTAATCACACTCCCAAAGGTTGGTTATGCATTTTCTTGGAATTTAACAATATCCCAAGATTGTAATTGACATGTTACGTGTGTGTTGTTAATCAAAGCTAGTTGGGCTCCTATGTTGTTGGCCCAAGTATATATTAAACCTCTTGTAAGGCCCACCCATCTCAAGACTTAACATGTAGATATACAAATGTTAACATGATTTGTATACCTCCAATGGGTATCCCAAATTTTGCCAAATTTGTAGTCAATAGTTGGTTTCATAGGTCATGAAGCATTTGCAGCTTAAAAGAATTTGTAAGGTGATTGTTATGTTGTGTAAAGTCCTTGAGGGCAAAGCTTTACCCAATTTGGCCCACACTTGGGGTCCACCTTTAGGGGCCCTGAGGGCTTTACCCACACTTCATTGCTAAAATGGTGCACTTGTGTCCATTGGAAAGATAAATGTTATTCCTCAAAATTTTAACTTTGTAGGATCGAAAGTTTGTCTTAAAAGGGAAAAAAATTATGTTCCCATCATTCTACTATCGGAATCCTCTAATAACTATATCATGAGATCAATTTGGCTTTCAATAATGTGGAAATTGAATGTATTTGAAGATAATTGTATAGATTTCAGAAGCATATGTAAAACACAAGTGTAATACTAACAAGTTGAAAGATTGATTGGGAAAGTGGGGATTCAAGAATTATGGTGCATAAACTGAATATAAAAATTGTATACCTATTCTTGGGATTCCCATAAGCATTTTAGGTGTGTTTGCACAATGTACTTTGTCATGAAATTTATAGTTTTTTCTATGGTGTGTTTAATACAATAATTGTATAGTAGAGGGTGAAATGCATGGTTGAGTGGCTCAATTTTTTTTGAATTTTGAAAATGAAAAAATTCATAAAAATTTCATTGGACAATTTTAAAGTGATAGTTTTATTTAGTATCATTGGTTAAATGATAATAAAATCCATGTACCAAAAGTAATAAATTGCATATTAATAAGAGGTCAAGTAGAGATTTCAAAAATATGCATTTATGAAAAAAGAAAATTAAAGGATTTTTTTTTGGGGGGCTTGTGAAAATATAATTCAATGTGACTATTTAAAAGTCCTCAATTTGAATTTGGTTATGATTTTTGAGTGAAAATTTTCACATAACCATGTATTAATTCATATTACACCACATATTAACTCACTAATGACAATTGACATGAATTATTTAATTTTCTACCATTCTAGTTAGTTAATTAATTAGCCCATATTTTTTAACTATAAAAATGGATATTATTAGAAGTGGATAAGTTTGCAAAATGTTTTTCCATTAATTTTTAACTCAACTTGGAAATTTTACATAACTTTCTTACATTTTTTTAAACAATACATATATGCCTAGAGGATGCAAATACATTTGGAGGAATCAACATGATTAATTTATAAAAGGAATTTGAATGTTTTTTTAATCATTTTTCACTTTTTCATATGAATATTTTTTTGAGTGAAATTTTTTGCAACTTGTTAAAAATACAAATAATTACCTCAATATATCATATGATTTGTATTATTCATTGTTGAATAAATATGAAATTTCAAAGTGTGCAAATTTTGTTACATTTTTTGTTTCATTTTGAAAAAGTATCATAATTTCGAATCTTATCAAAATATGCTAACTACTTAAAATTTTTGTTTTTTTAATTATAAACTATAGTCTACAATTTTGTTTCTATATATCATGTGCATTACATCCCATTTACATGTGATAATGTTTTTTTTGAAATTTTGAGATTCTAGGACATAATTTGAATTTTTTTAATTTTTAAATTCTGAATGTTTTTCAAGTGTGGGTAGTAAGTTATTATATCTAAATTTTTTAATTATCAATTTTTTTTAAAAAGAAGTCTTTTGCCCTATTCCTTTGCAAAATTGATTAATTTTGATATATGTATTATTCAAGTTTAAGAGTCCTTTACTAAAACCAAAACCCAAAATTTAATTTAATAAAATTTTAATTTAATTTTTCAAGAATTATATTAGTCACTTAACAAAATTTGAAATGATTAACATAATTTCAAAATATTAAAAAAAAACACACATGTAAAAAATGTACAAATTTCATCCCTATCCAACATGATTTTTGTTTCCTTTTAACATATTTGCACCTCAAATAATATACATATGTATGAATCAAATGATAAGCCCAAGAACTCTACGATATTAAAAGGTAATAAAAAAGAGGGAAATATGGGTATGTGATTTTTTCACCCTTCCCTATCAAGTATTTAACAAAACTCAAAATATTTACCCATAGGTAGGGTTACATTGTTGCCCCCAAAAAAAATCCATCAAAGTTCCATCCAAAGTCCATGGAAAAGGAAAAAAAGGGTATTAAGTTGGATTACCTTCAAGACACTCTCATAACCATATGCCATTTTGTTGGGGTGGGTAATGCTAACAATATTTCTCAAAAAAGAAAACAAAAAAAAAGTTTTGGAATCATGAGGACAAATTTCCAAACTTAATCATACAATTTCTGAATATTAAAAAATAAATTACCACCGGTACTCAAGGTTTAAAAGTGAAAGGTCATAACCTATTGCATGGGTATTTAATCCTTCAAACTCATAGCAAAAAACCTTTTGTCTTGTGGACTCAAAACACAATAATCCAATGAATCCTTCAAAATGAAAGACACTTGAAAAAAAGTTTATCTTCATATATATGTGTGTGTGTGTGTGTATGTATGTATATTTAATTTGTAGGCCTAGTGTGAATAAGTCCACTTGATTTCATTTACTTGGTGTCTCAAGCCCTATGTGTTTTGAATCAAAGCTTCTAAAGTTTCTCAAGTTTAAGCAATTTGTTGATTCATTATACATGAATATAAATTATAATTTGCTTAATACAGTCGAAGCTTGGAAGGTATTTTGTAATCATCCTTATGGGCATGAGATTGAAGGAGAATATATTATCATCTCATGTCATTACGGTGAGCTATACTTTGCATTCCAAGAAGTACATTGTCATGTGAACAAGGCTTTAATTAACAAAACCTCATCAAAAACATCAAGAGGTGTACCCCTAGGTTGTAGGATTGTTTCCCTACTAGACATCTGAACTTGTTGGTGCTAATATATCATGTTTAACCTTTGTCAAATGGGAAGGGGTCAAAGAATTAGGAGTTTGAATTGTTGAAGACTTTTGATTTTGAAAAGTCTATTTGGATTTAGCTTGATCCATACAAACCATTTTGCATTTGCTTCATTATTTTATGATTCTTTAAAATCCCTAAAATAGTTTACAAAGTCATAAGAATGGTACTAACTTTAGAAACATTGAAAAGATATGTGCCTTGTAACTCAAAGTTAATTGCCCATGATTTGTGGTTTGATTCAAGTTAACACCCAAGCATGGAGAATCCTCGCTTAGTGCAATATTGTAGAATTTGCTAATCAATTATACTTTTGTGTCAATATCCATGTTGAAAGACTTGAAACCATATTTTTCAATTGTAGTTAACTTCCATGCATGTATTTACATTATCTAATGATGCACATACCACGCATGTCAATTCCTAATCTTGAAGAGACATACCCAAAAACTTCTTGGTGTAGTGTTTGTAAAGGCAAGTCTCTAAACCAAATCCTTCATTTTGAACACAAGGGTTCACAATTTAAATCTTCAAGGCACTTCAAACGTAGCGTCTGCCGCCATTTATGCCATATTAAGTACAATGACATGCATCATGTTAAACTTAGTGCAACTTTGAACAATTGAGTTGTTGAAAAATGATGGTGAAACTAATCTTGTGTCTTGAACCAATTAATCCAGAAATGGCAGTTTGTTTGTGGGAAATATCTCTGAGAAATCAGCAGAAAAAAACTCCACAATAATGCTTCAACCCCAAACTGTTCTGTTAGTTTCCAGCAAAACCAACCAATTCCCAAACCAAGAAACTTAGCCAACATAAAGAGATTGTGTGAAGGTGATATGCAAAAACCACATACCAAAATTTGTTGTTGCATCCTTGCAATGCTGGGTCTTGGTAGCATCCAAAACTAGAGCATTAACATCCCCCACACTCTGCCACCTCTTGACTCAATCTGCATTTCATTCAGATACCTGTAATAAATCAGATCTTGGGGTCCCCATGTTAGTGGCTAGTTTGTCAACAAATACTCCACATACCCAGAATATAGCTCTGACCTGCATACACCAGTTGGCACAACAAAGTTTCAGCAGAAAGGCAGAAGGTTGTGTGTAAGTATATCCATCCTTATGAGATTGCAAAGAAATCTCTACAACAACACTGACAGTAACACAACAATGAGTGTAGATCATGACTTTATGAGAGTCACTCACAAAGTATCAGACCATGGCCTTCACCATGAAGTGCATGAATTGCAGTGAGGAGCTGCCCTTACTACCCAAAGAGTTCATCAGTAGTAGTATCCTTGGCTAGTGCTATAGACATGGATTTTGGAAACTAATTGTAGTGACAATGAAAGCAGGGTAACTCTTCAACTTCAAGAAAGACAATTCAAGACTTGTATTTAGGTCTCATGAGAAACTCGTGTCTTAGGTCATGCTGGTCCATCTCTAGAAGTGGAAGCTGGGTCCTCATCTCTAGGTCATAGATGAAACCATACACTGACCAATAAGGCACATCAACAATCAGTTCAAAATCTAACCCCTACATACACCAAATATGTGTAAACATCAGCGCATGGATGCCCACTTCCACAGACATTACCCAGGATACTCCAAAGGTCTTTAATGACAATAGGCACATGGAATTACAAAGAGTGGAATTACAAAGAGATTGAAATCAAACTGGCACAACAAACAATGATGGCTTTGGATCTAAAATAGCTGTCTCCACTATCCCCAGAACCTGAAGGACAAACCTAAAACAAATGTTCAACAACACACACACACACACACACACACACACACACTCATCTGAAGGGAAGTCAACTCACTTTTTAGCACCACTTGAAGCTCTTGCTTGATGCCCAGGTTGCCCAATTCTTCTGAAGATGTGAGGGACTCCTCTACTTTGCATGGTTCAAGTAGAGATGCCAGTGAGCCTGCCCCCTCCACACTACGATACTCCACTCTGTTTCCTGTTCTATTGGTACTCTTGAATTGAACTATAATAATCTATACAGCTTCATCACATGCCAACAACACATGACCATCTCTGTCTAATTGGGACTTTCCTAACATAAACTTGGCACATACAGACAGCAATTCATAAACAGTACAAAACTCACATCATGTATTTGGGGTCATGCTCCAATTCAGACTATGAGAGTTGCTGGCTGTCACCTGAAGCACATCAGTCAGGCACCAGAGAAGCAAACCACATTCAGTACTCAGACAACCATAGCCTTCCAAGAAGGCGAGAATCATTGCAATTGACTTGCTTATACTCCAGGCTTGGCCAGTACAGGATGTTGTCAAGGTGTATATCAGTGTTGGGCGGTTCTCAATGGGTGACCCAGTTCTCATGTTCTCATTTTGGGTGAAAACTGAGCTGAAAACTGGTTTTAAGGTTCTCACCCATGTGAGAACCAACTAGGAGAACCAGAACTGGAAAAAACCATTTATGAAAGGAGAGAACTGGATGAGTTTTCACATGAAAACCCAAATCCGGTTCTCAGGGTTTTAAACAAATTTGGTTCATTGGTTTCTGTTGTTCTTCTTCTTACATGGGGCTGCTGCTATTGGCTTTGCTTGTTTTTCTTCTCATTTGGGGCTGTTACTCTTCTCTTTTGCTAGGGTAGAGCGCTCAGGGCAGGTGGGATCCAAGCGAAGGGCTCCGTTGTTTGGTGTTCAAACAAAACTTGAACCACTAAAAATTGTTAAAAACATATTAAAATTGAAAAAGTTATGACCCCCCAAAATAGAGAGAGTTAAGAATTCAGAAAAAAAACCACCAAACATTACAAAACCTAAACCTGATCATCCAAAAAATTCCTTGTATGTTATTGTGTTGCTATTAGAGTTCAAAGATGATTTGTAAAACTGAAGGCGGTGCCTTTGTAATCTTTTAAATCGTTTAAAATGAATAAGAAATGAGAAAGTTAGTAGCTTTGAAAGTAGGAGGGGTCCAAAGAGGGGAAGAAAAACAAACACCTTTTGTGAGTTGGAAAACTTAATTTTTCTTCTTGCTATTTTTCATTACTCATTTTCCTTTGCATTTCAAAGATGATTTCTTGAGCTTGAGGCAATGCTGCCATAGGATTTCAGAGAACCAATCAGGTTCTCATAACATTGTGAGAGAACCAGAATTAGTCGATTCTCACAAAAAAATGAGAATGGTCCAACACTGGTATATATGTGCAGCAGAGTAGTAACTACATACATGCTTTTCACAGCTCTTCAATTATTGGATTCGGATTAGAATCAAGAAGGCCTCAAAGATACAAATTTTGCAAAGGAACTGTACATTCAACTTGAATTTTGCTAGGTCTGATGAGAAAGTGCCACTGACCCGCTGATTCTTTTGTGTAAAAAAACCTTCAAATTATGCACAAACATAAAAGTTCCTCAGCTACAGTCAAAGGCTCTGGTAGAGATCCCTGCCTTGCTTCATGGAACTAAAACACACTACATGCAGACTCGTTGTCAGATGGTCGACCAAAACCCTAAACCCTAAGGACCCTCTCGCGCTTGAGGAGTAGGTGTAATATTATCCCTCCTCTGTTAGGGATATTCATGGATATAAGGTGTTCTCCAAATTCAATAGGAAATTTTTCAAAGTGGTTTACATATCGGGTAAGGCCGCAACAAGGGCGGGATTCTCAAAATAAGAGGCCTAGGATGAGGTTGTAGCTGGGTCTGGCCTTGCATTTTGGATATGTTCCCCACCCTTCAGCTTTAACCATTTTAAAGTATGAAGCAAACAATGTTATCATGAATTG
>Ga0209611_10011075_pt1 | contig 13107 bp, 9 predicted proteins | sample S1TSphgellanicum_3_FD_187693 | JGI IMG/M metagenome (GOLD analysis project Ga0209611, IMG submission 187693) | Host-associated microbial communities from peat moss isolated from Minnesota, USA - S1T2_Fc - Sphagnum magellanicum MG (SPAdes) (version 2) | ecosystem: Host-associated > Plants > Peat... | reverse complement strand
GTAGAAGTGTCCTATAGTCTTCTATAACCTTTCTAAGTTTCACCCCAAGATACCTCTCGCTACTTACTGAAACAACAAGACAAACAAACAAGAAGAGGGAGCAGATCAAACTATTATGGACCGACTACAAACAAGTGGAAAATTACAAGACAAGACAAACTTTATTGATCCATCAACTAGTGTTGATCTGCTGAAAGGTTGTTCCCCAGACTATCTCCTTTTATAACCCTGAACCATACTAGTCCCAAAATATCCTAGGCCATGATATTGCCAAAAGTATCCAAAAATATCCTAGGCCATGATATTGCCAAAAGTATCCCAAAATATCCTAGGACATGCATTGCCAAAAGTATCCCAAGTATCCCAAAATATCCTAAGACATGACATTGCCCAAAGTATCCCAAAATATCCTAAGACATGACATTGCCCAAAGTATCCCAAAATATCCTAAAACATGACATTGCCCAGAGTATCCAAAAATATCCTAGACCATGACACTTTTCTAACCTGCACATAATGCAAAACATAATTTAATATCCATGTGAAAACTAAATGCAATCAGTCTACAACTCCCAATAATTCATTTTTAATTAGTGCCCACAAATGTGACATGATGTTGAAAGGAAAACTTTACCATTCCCTTTTCATTTCACGGGTGGCTCTTGTGTTGCTTTTCTCTCCAACCTTTGTGCTTCCTTTTCAGCATAGGCTATTTTCTTATTCCTCATATTGCCCATTTGTACAACCCTTATACCATGACAAGTTGCGCATATTTGGTTACAAAATCAAAAGTATGTACACAAAGTGTATAAATCTTTCAAAAAATAAGTTATTGTATGTGTATGTAAACATAAACACCTGTATGTTTGCCCCAAGAGCTTGTACAATCTCTATATTACTTTTCACTAACATGAAAGTATTATTCTGACCCCTAACATGCTAATCATCTATTATAAAACACATGTTTTGCAAGTGTAAAACATGATACATCATATAATGCACATTTGTCATGACCTTAACTTTGGGCTTATGACTAAGGTAGGGTGTGGACCAAGAGTGCAACTCGAGAGTCACATTTACATTCTTGAAAGTGTGAAAGAGTGTGAAGGAATGAGCCCACACACTCCCAAGTGAACTCCCACCTTGGGAGTTAGAATCCTTATAGAATCCCAAATTCTGAAAGAGTAATTTCAAAGGTAAAAACTCATTGGATTGGAAAGTTCCTTATACCATTAGAAAGCTCTTAAGATGTACATGTCTAAATTGAGCTTTCATGACCCATTTGAATATTTAAAACACAAGTTATGGCCAAAAGAAAAACTAAGTGTCAAAGTGCCAATTTGATTCTTGACCACTAAAAGTCGAGAACCACCCTGAAATACATGTGTTCAAGTGGTGTGCCACATATCGTTAGAAAATTCTCAACAAGGGCTACAAATTTGCTTTAGACCTCACCTAAATCAGAGGTTTGCACAAAAATTATGGGCCTCCAAAGTTCCAAAAGTCCCAATTTCAGGAATTTCAACTCCCAACTTGGGAATCTTGGGATAAAATGACATTTGGGTGCAGCCCCCGTGGCCAAGCATAAAGAATACTATAAGGGGGAAGGTGGTGGCTTCCCCCAAGTCTAGGTTGTGGTAAATCTTATGAGTCCATGTATGTTCTTAGTTCGTCCATGCACCAAAAAGTGATCCAACTACGCACTAACCAATTTGTTGTTTGGTTTATGTAGGTCTGTGTGAATAATTGATCCACTTGTCATTTGTCGTAGTCCCCATCCTAAAGCTCCAACACGACCTTCCTACCCCCGAAGTGTTGCAAATTAGAAAGCGTACCCAACTCCTTTTTCTTCCACTGTTTTCACTTTTGGACTCGCATTTGAATGTTTCAAGGAGTTTGGGGGTGTGTCAGCAGCTTTCAATAAGATTACTTTTTTTCTTTAAAAACAAATTCTAATCTAATAAACATCACATCACATAACCTTACAAAAGCCTACCTTATTGCATAGCTTGGTGTGGAATCCTTCACAAGCTATCAAATGCTACTTAGTTTAAGCTCTCTTGGAGATAACTTAAACAAAAGCAATCTAAAAAAATGATTACCTAGCAATGGAAAGATAGTTCATTCTTTAATAGTTCTAATTAAACACATGAAAAATCTTCAAAAACAAAACCTCCAAACACATTGCATCCATTGACAATTTGACATTTATACCAAGTTTTTGAAATTTGATTCACTGCAAATGCCACTGCAAAAAATAGGTCATTATAACAAGAACCAACATGAAATTGTGAACAAAATATATAGAACCAAGTTCAATCTATCATCACCAGAACTAGATGCAAAATCAAATCTCTTTAAATAAGATTATGCATTTGATGTCTAGATTTTTGGTGAGTAGAGCTATGCCATGATTTGAATGAAAACATGCATTCACCCATCTAACAAACATATATGAAGAGTTGATCAAGAGATATGGATCACGAACAATTTTAGACTATTTTGGTAGGTATGCATTTTGTGAGGTTTTTCCTTGGGCACCAACATTCAAGTTTAAGGACCATTATTTTAAGAACAATCAAAACTAATTCTAGAAAAAAATCCCATTGTTGACTCACCCAAAACCCATAAAGGCATCCCCTCTCTATGTTTTAAAACATTTGCAACTTACATTCACACATCACCAAATATTTGAAACCAAAAATTTTCTCAAGTTCCCCTAAAATGCACAAATGATAGTCTATTAGACTTGTACTTTTTGAAGCAAAACTAAAGTATAAACTTCATAATGGAGTTTAGAACTAATTCATGTGTTGTGTAAAACATCTATAATATGTTCAACACCCACTACTTGGGAACTTGCAAAATTCATTGAAACCTTCTCCCCAAGTTAATATAGACACCAAAGGAGGTTAGGTTAACCTTTACATATGTGGTAATTAGACACTCAATCTAAGACTTTAACCATTGTGATGCCACAATTATAGGTTTGTTGACCTAATTACGCATTAAAAGAAAAATATCACACCCACCTTTTCCATGTAAAAATTACCAACAATGTGTTCATCAACCCTAAAGGATGGCCCAACAATTGTTCACAAATAGCCCTTGTACTAACACCATGGATTTGCACCACATTTTCCATTTGAGAACTTGAATTTAGAACACAAGTGAACTTTGAGAAAAAAGTTGTTAATTACAACAAAATATGCACATGATTCATTTCTTCTTTCACATCAGTTAATGTTCCTTTCACAACATGCACATATATATGCACATTTAGTCTTTCACCCTCCAACACCTTAGGGTTTAGGGTTTTTCATAACAAAATCAAATTCTCTTTGTGATGCACCCCCAAGCTTTTTGATGGATTCAACTACAAGTTTAAAGGTGAAGGCAACAAAAGAAAAAGGAGTTAAGGTGTGCTCCTTAGCTTGCAGCACTTTGGGGGTAAAAGGGTGTGTTGAAGATTTGGGATGGGACTAGGAAGAATGACAAGCAATTCACTTACTCACATGGACCTGCACAAACCAAACAACAAGTTGGTTAGAACGTAATTGCAACACTTTTGGTGCACGGATGAGTCACGGGCAAACATGGACTCACAAGGCTCACCACGACCCGGACTTAGGGGAAGCCACCACCTTCCCCTTTATAGTATACTCTATGCCTGGCCACGGGGCCAGCATACAAATGTCATTTTGTTCCGGGAGTCTCAAAATTCCACAATTAGGACTCCCACAAATTTGGGGCCCCATAACTTTGCGTGAAGACCTCCAATTGAAATTAAATTTAAAGAAAAGTTATAGCCCTTGTCGAGAGCTTTCCAACGGTATGTTGCATGCCTCTTTCATGCACATACATTGGGGCGATTCCTGACTTTTAGTGGTCGGTAGTCAAATTGGCAATTTGATTCCTAGCCCTTTTTTTGGCCACTCAAGTTTTAAGTGTCCAAATGGGTCATACGAGCCCATTTTAGACATGTATGTTCCAAGATTTTTCCAATGATATAAAGAACTCCTCATTCCAATGGGTTTTGACCCTTGTAATCGCTCTCTAAAAATTCAGGAGTCCATCGAAACTCTAACTCCCAAAGTGGGAGCTCACTTGGGAGTGTGAAGGTTCATTCCTTCACACTCTTTTACATTCTCGAAAGCATGAAATGTGACTCCTAAGCTTCACATTTGGCCTGCACCTTTGCAAGCCCTTGCCTTGGTTGTAAGCCCAAAGTTAGGGTTGCGACATTCTTTAACATAGGTTTTGAATGAACATAACACAAGTAGTGGAAAAATTGCACAACTATTACATCATTGGTTGGAAAAAAACACACCTAGATACATTAGACTTCATAGTGCTTAAAATCAAATACCAAACAATAATAATACCCAGAAAAAAGGAGATATGCAAATTCACCCCATTTGAGTTTCCTGATTCTTGTAATGAGTTTTATAATTGTTTGTAGAATCTGCTCCCTCTAAAATGATTACACAATGGAGATTATTAGCCTTCAAGCTCCCAATCAAAGTTGTTCATCCATTCATTAGAGCCATAAGATTCAAGACCTCTATTTTCATACTTTGATGTTCTATGCTATATGGACCTACTTATAATCAATTTTCTAAAACCGGAAAAAACCATGTGTTTCATCAATTATAATGAAAGTAGAATGAATCTTTGGTTTCATTTCCATTTTTTTTCATAAAATACAACTCATGTAAGCCCCCTTAACATGTATGCACTTGCACCTATGAATTATTTTCATTAAGACCAACTTTAACATTAATTTCATGAAACACCTCAAAATTGCAATGAGGCGAATTATTATTTTTATTTACTTGACCATGCCTACACCCTTCTATTGTTGTCATCAAGGACAATACACTACAACACTTGACACACTAATAAGTGCACTATAAGCATTCTTGCAGCTTTTCCTTGTCATAATTTGGTGTCGCAACATTTATTGTTTCACGTATCTGTATCCACCCATCGCACAATGAGTTGCATTGCCAGTGCAAGTCTAGTTTTCTATGTGTAACAACTATGATTACATTAAAAACCTTTAGTGATGCATTTTCAACATGGAACAAACTACACATGGACTATTTTAAAAACAAGGTTTCAAAAGTAAAAAATACACCAAGTAATTGAAACACAAATAATTGGATCTTAAACTAAATTTAAAAATCAATACCTATTCACATCACTCCTCAATGGCTTTCTTGTCACCCCCACCATCCAGTATGATAGTGTCATCTTTTGAAATCGTGACCCTTTTTATTGATTTAAACATGTTTGGTTGCAATTTCTCAAGCTTAAGGCCCAAATCTTCACTTATGAGTTGAAACCATACATACAACCCACCTAATATGGATCAATATGTACAAGATAGACACCAATAATTAGTTCTAATCTTGCAATCTAGAATGCCCCATCTCTACATAGTTGCACATATTTCCCTGTTAGCTAACATTAGATAATCCAAGTCAAGCCAGGAACTAATTTTTTGTGATTGTAACTCACCATTTGAGGCTTGTTTTCGTCTTACACTAGTATTATCACCACAACCATGTTTACAAATTACTTTCTTTGATGATTGGACAACATCCAAGTTCCCCTCATCCTTGCTTGTTCAACCAACAGATCAAAGCAAATATTATTATATATCATTCACCCAAACAGTGCATAAACAAAACATAAGCTTATGTAAAACTCTATATGGATTGCACTCATTTCAGTGCTTTGGCATCAAGGAGCCAAAATAATCCATTGGTCCATTCTCTAAAGTTTGTGGGCTTTGTTGTCACTAGAATCATGAGGTAAGTTTGTAGTATCCTCTTCTATTCTGTGAGAATCCAAATATATGATTACTAATGGAGAAATCCCTCTTCTATACATAACAATAAACATTGCCATTTTTTTCCCCCACTATCATTATGCCTATTATTCTCATGTCCTCTTGCTCTCATGCTCTGCACTTGAGTTGTAAAGCAAGACCAATTCACCACACATCCTTCTCTGCAATGACAACCTTAATTGCACCACTGGTGATCTTTTTTTTTATATACACAACACCATACAACTTTTGGATTCTTGCAACCAAAACATTGTCATTGCATGCATCAAAGTTGAACCCATTGGAACTTTCCTCTCATTGAATAGAACTTTAAAATTGTTAGCATATGCATGATTATCATTTAACTCCTTTTTGATATTTAACCCTTCATCACACATGTCTATTTTTGAATGTAACCACTTTGTAGTACTAATTTATTGGTATACACCATCTTGCTTGAGGATCTTCTAGAAATAAAAAATATGTAGATGACCAAAACTATAAATTACTATTAAACCACAATTCTTGAATGTGGCTCCCACCAACTCTTAGTCTCATGAAGTCCCTACTCCCACATTAACAACTGCAAAATGAATAAAAAGGTGGAAATGCAAAGAAGATCTCTACTACATATACTTGGAAAGAATATGAAAGAAGCCTCCAACCTGAACAAGTAATAAGATACATCTGACTTAATTTCTACTATGAATGGGTTCACAATGCACCTCTTATGGGATTAAACCCAATTTGAACAAATAGGGTCACAAACTATGAGATTAAAACTATTTCAACTTGTTAACACCACCCAATATGAAATTACTCCTAATTAAAATAATCAAGGCCGCATTAAACCATACAAACTTACATCCCCAAATTGTTTTTTAAAATCAAGTTTGTGATAATATACCAAAGCTATTACCACCACTTGCAACAGCCAATTATAATCTCCAAACATCTTTCTTAGGACAAATTAGGATGTCAACAACTTTCATGAACACATAGATGGACAAGAAAATGGATTATAGACAAAGGACCCCCAAGTTTTTAAGTTGGACAAATAGACAATATGTTTTGATTACATATTTCAATTGTACTTAACATCCAAGTGCAAAACCAATCACTCCTTACATATGTCCAATTTGGAGAAAAGGCTAAATTTACCCCTAGCAAAATGCACTAAGAAGTCTTCAATTTGTGACATAATTAGTTTTTTTGGTAGGTTTGTCTCTCTTCAAGGCAAGCTATCAAACTTTCTCTAACCTCAAAAGCCATAAAAAACCTTGGAGTACCTTTTTTCGTAGCATTGGGCAGCATGGCAAACTTGGATTTCAAGATCAAATGAAAAACAAATGCAGGGGGTGTGTCATTCAACAACCTGTAAGATGTATATTGACCCCTCTATCCTAGGATACGATGATACCAAATCCCACTTAGTAACATATCACCTTCATACCAAATATTACCCCATTCATCTTGGAATGTTGTTTTGCATCGGTGCAAAACATGGTCACACAAAATCACAAAGAAAGGATCCCCATTCTCCAATTCGTTAGCAACAACAACAAAGTCGTCACCCACCTCATTCCTTGCTACTTTAGATTCACCATTTTCTTCCATGTCAGAATCTGAAAATTCATGTTCAAAATCGTCATTTTGAGCCATGGTCCCACACGCCTACAAAATAATACAAATAGTACCTTCCCATAGATGAGAAATTTTGCACAATAAAAGTCCAAAATTTATAACACTACTAAAATATATAAATTTGATAGTGTTATTAAAAAGGGAGCTTGGAGGACAAATTGCACTTGTTAGATATTTGTAGGTTCAAAGGTTTGTAATGCCCAAGGCAGAACATGGGATTTGTTTTCACAAAATTTTGAATTGTCATCCATACACTCTAGACAGAAACATGTTAGATTCCATAATTTCAAGAATGTAATATCTCTTGGTGAAACCAAGGTCACATAATGTAAAGCATGAGAACTTGCAATATTTTTACAATCCCAAGCTACACTTTGGTCCACATCTTCTAGTTTCACCAAGTGGAAAAACCTTGACACTTTTCAATGAGCATTTGGATATGCTAAATGCTCTTCTTTATGTTTCCTTTTGCAAAAGGCCACTATATTTGTAGCATTTTGGAGCTTTGTACTATCCATGGTAAGTTGTTCTTTTCGTATTTCAACACCTTTACCATGTCCAAAACTGAAATAAAACCACACCATACAACAATCGTTGGGTAAATGTATAGAATCTTTGGTCAATGATTGGTACCTAGGAGCATACAAAATAGATATGAAACATTGTTTAAAACTTAAAGGTTACTAAAATCACCTTGGATGTAGTAAAATTATGTTTTAAAAATCCATTGCAATTTGGTAATCAAGAATGACTATAAGTCCAGTACCTTGCAACATGATAAAATGTTCACCTTGATTTGAACTGGGTTGCACAACTGTTAGACCACACAATGTGGTCGTTGGAGTAAACATTGCATGATGTTGAACATGCCCAATGTAGCTAAAAATAATGTTAGACAAACCATGTATCGTGTTCATTATTGTCAAAAATATAGTAATGGTATTCTGTAATGAGTTTGTCATTTTCAAAATAGGATTAGCAAGATAGGCATCATTCCATTGATAACATATATGAACAAGAATTGTTATTTAGAAAGAATGCTAGTGCATCTTTTGCATTTACTCTTGAAAGGTATAATTTTCTGCAAAGTCCATAATTGACATCACAAAATTTGCAAGAAATGTTTGTAAACAAGTTTTATATTGCTCCTCCTAGAAGCAAGCCACATAATTATGTAGTATGAATTTTTCCATTTGGGCTTACCACTACAATTTGCCATTTAGTGGCACTTGGTGGCTAATTCCCTTGAACATATCATTTCTTGGGTGCTTAGTTGATGGTTGGGGCTACTAAATTTAATGTTGTCATGCCTTATAATGCCAACACAAACACATTAAGTCTACTAGCTACATAAAGGACCCACTTATACTAATTAGACAAAAATATACATATGTTCAAACATTGCATGGTTTTCTGGCTAGGTGATTGAATATTAAAAAGTAGAATAGTGGAATTTGGGTGGAAGTTTGATATAATTCAAGTGGACATTGAGTGGGAATTCGGTGAACTTTTGGCCATCCATGGACCAACAAGACTTTGTTGTTTTGTGCATCAACAACAAATTGGTTAGTGCATAGTTTGAACATTTTTGGTGCATGGATGAACCACCGGCAAACACGGATTCACAAGACTCACCATGGCTTAGACTTGGGGGAAGCCACCACCTTCCCCCTTATATTATTTTTTGTGCATGGCCAGGGGGCCAACACCTCAATGTCATTTTGTCCTGAGACTCTTAAGTTGGGAGTCCCAAAATTCCCGAAATTGAGACTCCTGCGACTTTGGAAGCCCAAAACCTCTTATGTAGACCTTTGATTGAGGTGAGGCTTGAAGAAACGTTGTAGCCCTTGTCAAGAGCTTTCTAAGGGTATGTGACACGCCACCTACACGCAAGTAAATCGGGGCAATTCTCGATTTATAGTAGTCGGGAGTCAAATTGATAGTTTGATTCCTGACCTTTCTTTTGGCCATAACTTATGTTTTAAGTATCCAAATGGGTCATGCGAGCCCATTTTAAACATCTACGTTCCAAGATATTTTCAATGATATAAGAAACTCTTTGATCTAATGAGTTTTGACCCCTACAAGTGCCCTTTGAAAATTCAAGAATCCATTGGCATTCCAACTCCCAAGTGGGAGCTCACTTGGGAGTGTGAGGATTCATTCCCTCACACTCTCCTACACTCTTGGGAGTATTAAATGTGACTCTCGGGCTTCATTTTTGGCCCGCACTTTTGCAAGCCCTTGTCTTGATCACGAGCCCAAGGTTAGGGTTGCGACACATACCCTAATAAGGATGTGCATTAATCTTTCATGCACAACCAAAATTGAAGGACACTAACATGACACTCTACATAAGTCTAGATTTACTCTAGCTAACAAATGTCAGTTACGTCATAATTTTTAGCATCATAACTAGATTGAAAAAAAGCCAAATAATCATGAAAGGGCATATTATTTTATACATTCTTGAAAGAACCATGTAGAACAAACTTGATTCAAACGTTGTGACTTAAAGGCAACACATAAAAATAGGCATTGTGTACATAGAATGATTCAAAAAAAATTATAGACCATTCACAAGGAGCTTGGGTCTAAACCTTTCCATCTAGATGTGAAATGACATCAACACATTGTTACAACCCAAAACCAAAGGGTACATGGAGGACTTGAAGATTGTACAGTTGCCACATCATACCACTACCACAACATGTACAACAAGCCTTCTGGCAAGTTTTTGGATAAATTTAAACAATCTTTCCAATTGTTCAATAATGTGATGATAACCTTACATTCCAAAAGAACGATAGATCCAGATTTACAGTGTTTATGACACTACAAATTTTTCTACTACCTTTGATTAACTTACTCCCAAAACTAAGGCTAGAAATAAACCATTATAAAAGGTAGCTAGTAAATTGTTGAAATTGCATGATCAACTTGGCTTTGTGAAACATGACCTCCATCAACATCATCTAGTGGTTTTTTGCTTCCACAATTTAGGCTAGGCCAAGGTAGATAACAAGAAGTCAAATGTCTGATGTAATTTCAGTGAGAGGATGCATGCACTTGATTATCCCAATGAACAAATAACTTTGATGAATTTCATATTCACATTTCAAGTCACCTTGTATAAAATTTATTCTTTACCTTTCAATAAGTTCATGAACTAATAATATTTAATTAATAAAAAAAGGATATTCACCCCAACTGATTACATCATGCTTCCCATGAAGAGTGGGTGGTAGCTTGGTGAAGTAGTAGCACTGAACTCATATCACAATACCCATGTGGGAAGAGTATTCAAATGTGGCAATGGAATATTGAAAAAAATGGAGCAAAGAATGAAATTGAAACCCAACATTCATGAACACGTGTCCTAGAATCATGTCAATTTTCCTGAAGCCAAAAAGATACTCACTTATGATGTGTATTAGCATGATAATTTAGAAATCAAATATAAAAGATGCCTACAAAATAGATGGATAGGGATGGGAACAACACCCTATACTTTGGGTCAAGTTGTATTCCATTAAACATAATCAATGGCTCCTTTCCCCTAATCACTCATACTCTCTTTAAACTGAAGTCCCTCACTAAACATAACAACACCAAGAAATGTGTATCTTAATTCCAAACAAGAAATGCATGTCCATGATTACAAATGGAATACATAAGAGCTCACATGTACCTAAACCCCCCCAGTTCAAGGATTTTAGCTATAGTACTTGAACTTGTTTTCTATTGGTCATTATCCAAATACAGATGGCATTCAAAAGAATTGCATCAAAAGGCCAAATAGGATAGATAATTAGTGCATGTATGATTTTATCGACAAATCCTCCCTCTTGGTTAAGCATGGTGTAGGCTCAAAGATCCAATAATAACATTTGACTATGTACACACTTGCACCTCTTGTCATGAAGGTGCAATAAGCCCTTGGGTTGGGTGAACACTGCACTAATATGCAATCCACTCAAGGTTTTATAGCACTATGATGGATCAGTCTCTTTGGCAGCTTCAATTTCCTTCAAACAAAAACATGTCTACATATGGAAGTTGAAGAAAAATAGGAGTTAGTGTGTCATTAATCAAAATCAATGGATGTATCACTCACATCTCAATGGATATGGCTCATAAATAGTAGATACCATATGTGTAGGTTTCAAAAACATTACAATGAACATATAATTGTGAAATTGTGTAGAGCATTGTGAAGAGCCTACAAACCATCTTCATAAATCATAGGTGGTCCATGTTAAGAATAAGAGGCAAGTTCTTGTAGACTTTATTGCCATGACACATTTATCCTCTGAAAATTATTTAAAATGTATGCATGTGATGCACCAATAACTTAGGTTTGGATCTTTAATTCCACCCAACAGATATGACACAATTGGCACATAATTGCCAACAAAATATTCAGATTATTGGTAGGCCTTCCGACCTCAAACATCAACCAAATCATACAGTGCCACAATAGTAGATCATGACAAGAAATATACTCGAAGCATATTAAATAGAATTTTGAATATTGAAAAATTGAATTCTAGATCCAATATTTATAGTGTTCATGTCACTGCTAGATTCTCTACCAGCACTAACTTTTATTAGTCCATAAAATATATGCTTGAAATTAAAGGTAACAAGGGGCAGACTTACCTATGATGTTGGCTACGACTCAAATTACACCACATTCAAATTTAATAAATAGTGCATCATGATAGGTAGCAACAAAGTGGACAACAACATCTGGTCCCCACAAAACAATAGCAATCAACCAATGGGCAAAGGGACATGGAAATAAACTTCATGTCTAATGGAAGAATATCAAAAGCTGATACAGGCTTGGGGATAGATAGAATCATTTATGCTTATGACAAAGTGGTTTAGTCTATTTAGCTTTAAAAACTGAATCATTGGAATATTGATATAAGAATATAATATAAATTGAGTATAAGTTAAATGAAAGCTTTGTATTTATAATGTAACAAAACTTATGTAGAATCTTGCCCCATAACATCTATGAGTTCAAATTAATATTTCAAATATAACAATATGTTATGATGCTAGAAAAGGGAAAATCAACCATAACAATTCAAACATTTTGTGTTTGTTGACATATTGAATTTTTGACACACAACTCATGGGAAGAATAAGATGTGATTCTCTCTTTTCAAATATCCTAACGAAACTCATGCCACCAGCAAATCAATGGAACCTTGTGAACAATTCCGGTTCACTTTAAGTTGAATCTTAAAATAACAATGTTATCAAGTTCAAATACAACCTACAAGTGTAAGAGGTAGTGGGGTCTCACAGGTGACATAAGCCATCAAAAGGCAAAGAATAAGCACTAGGAATAATGACAAAATTGTCATATTAATGATAAACCCATCCCAGTCTTTGCAACATCCATATAATGAGAAATGATTTCAAGTGGACTTTGGGTACTATTCAAGTGGATATTGGGGTTAATTTAAGTGGACTCTGAGTATTATTCAAGTGGATCTTGGGTAGAATTCAAGTGGAATTTGAGTATAATTCAAGTGGAAGGTCCAAGTGTTTTGAGTATGAGATTTGGAGGTTCTGGGGAGGATTTGCTTCAATCCTACATCATCATTACA
>Ga0209611_10011074_pt1 | contig 13108 bp, 9 predicted proteins | sample S1TSphgellanicum_3_FD_187693 | JGI IMG/M metagenome (GOLD analysis project Ga0209611, IMG submission 187693) | Host-associated microbial communities from peat moss isolated from Minnesota, USA - S1T2_Fc - Sphagnum magellanicum MG (SPAdes) (version 2) | ecosystem: Host-associated > Plants > Peat... | reverse complement strand
GGGCCCTAGTTTCACCCTCTAAGGACATTATTAGATCTAATTCATTTTTGACCCCCGATTTGAGTGTAGTCTAATTACACATTTTTAATTAACTGAAAATTTATACTCATGGTATATGAGAGGTTTGAAATCCAAAATCCATTCATATGATCTGGCATCCTAATTTACATTTTCATGTGGAGGTGATGAGACTATATATGTTCACTTAATCAATGTTTTAGAATTATGTAACTATTAATGTTTTGTATTTTTTTCACCATAAATTAGAATGTTATATAAATCAATCAGGTTTTTCTTTTTATATATAAATATCCTAGAAACTGTATTCTTTGCATGCATTTATTACATATTCTTCTTTCTTAAATGTTGTGTAGTATTTCATCAAAACCTGAAATCAGTAGTTGATGTAAAAAAGTATCTATTGATATGTTATAGATGTTTCAAAATATTAATCAACAGAGACAAATTATGTCAAAAAACTTCAGTTTTCCCTTACTATTCATGGGGATTATACCTTAGTTTCCATGTATACAAAATCTCATGTTAACTTGAAGTTTTATTTGATTCTTGAGTGTTTATTTGTATAATTTTAGTTACTCAATTTTCATCATTCAAGATTTCTTAAATCACCCCCCCTCCCCTCCCCGCCTCTTACTTTGCCAATTAAGAATGATTTAAATGCCTTTTCACCCTAGAGTAATAAGGCTTTGATTGTTGTGGAAGCAGTCACTATCTGGAACTAATGATTTGAAGGCAAGATGGGACACCATCCTTCTTAAAGTTTAAAACCCTATGGGTGATTAGCTAACTTAATTACCCCTCCAATAAAAGGGGGCCTATAGTCATTTAATATGTGCTAGTGACAAATTGGGACCTCAATGGCTTGTAAGGTAGTTATCACTCCCAACCACTATTGTCTTGATTCTAGTAAAGCTTAAACACAAAAGGTCACCACAACAGTGATAAACACTAAACAAGACACATTACATGTCATTTTCATCCATGTTACATTCTAATCATATTTGGCTCACTTGAATAAAAACAGCACAATAGGGTTTAGGGTTGAGGTGTTTAAGCTTAAGGGTTTAAGGTCATCATCAAAGAAGCCTCTCTCTCTCCTCATCATCTAAGAAATACTGGAACGCCTTTGCACTGGGTTCCGTGTATGACTGGTGGCCAAGCAGACTTGCATTATGTGTGTATCCTGGCTAATGCCTGGCAGCCAGAGATTTACCGTATATGTAACGGACTTGTATTTTTCCAATTGTAAAGATCATGATTGGAAGTGCCATGATGACAAAGTAATCATCCAAATATCAGGACCCTGTGGGTTGCCATTTTCGACAAGTAGCTTACCTTTCAGATCAGTGAACCAAGGGATCATTATATGATATAAGATCGTTGCAGTGAACCAAGGAAATACGAAACAGTTTTGGTGATTAGTGTACATTCATCATCGATTATGTTCTGAGCTGTCATTTCCCAATATGTGGCTATCATTGTGGGAGAGACGGGATAGGACTGGTGACTTGTTCTAAATTTCATACCCATTGTGCATCAGTGCTCTTGATAGTTGAGTGAAATTGCATCATCTATGACACAACAGTTGACGTTAACAAATTTGAGAATTTCCCACTCTAGAGTGGGACTCTTTATCTAAAACCAGCAGAGTGACAAGAAACCAGCCACATTCACCTACTTTCAATTCAGAAGGGATAGATGGATGGATTTCTTGAGGTTTAGGGTTTAGGGTTTGTAGTCTCACCAGCCGTCATCCAGTGCAGCATCCACACCATTGAGCCAGCTGGAAAATTATGAAATATTTACCCCTTACCTTGCAAACAAGGCAAATGTTGTCATTTATCTTTACCTTCACCTAGTTTGGCAAAAAGATTGGAACCTCCATGGCTCTACTCAGTCGACATATTCTTGAAAAAAAATTATGTATTCTTACCCAAGAGATATATTAGAATTGGTCCAACACCGGTTCATTATTTGATTCGACTTGGACAAGTTCCTTTTAATCTCCACCTCTCTTTTGTGATGCAGAAGGGACTGGGGAGAGGTGAGAAAGGGACAGTCCTTCTAAGCTTGTCCTTCTAAAGCTTAATTTCACCTCTATTTTGTGATGGGGAGGGGAGAGGTGAGAAGGGGACACTGGAGTAGGATCAATTGCATGGCCTCCTCCTACAGATGACATATCTGAGTCACCTGATCATTTAGCATAGGGTAAAAGTCTGAGGCCCTGAAAGTAGGGCCCATGTGAGGCAGAAGGCCCAATTCCAGTAAAGCCAGTGTTCGAGGGCTTTACCAAGCATAAAAACCTAATTTTTTTATTTATTATTATTTTTCTCATAATACCCACCATATTGGGAAGAATAAATAAATAAATTGGTGGGATGTTAAAAAAAACAGAACACCAACAACAGGCCATCCAATTTTTGAAATGCCCTCACAAACAGCAGAAGAAAAATGCCCTTTGTAAGGTGCGCTCATATTACACTAGGAAAATTGGTGTAGGTCTTTACATGTAGGATAAGGACTGCAAATAGGGCCACTCTAGAAATTAGGGCCTAGTGCAAAGTAGGATCCCAGCATGACCATGAGGTCCCTATATAGCATAAAGATCTATTAAAATTTTAATGCCTATGATTTTCTTTGAGAATGAGAGGAGGCCCTACAAGTAAGGTTCCAGAACCTACCATGTGTAAGGTGCCCTCTACCTACACTAAAATAATTCTACCAGTTCTTTACCCAATGAAAATGAAGCTCAGCAGTCATGTCCTCTCTCTTGCCTTATTTCCTCTTCTTCTCTGAATTGTTGCTCTTATCAATAAAGATAGAAAATGTCTAGATCAAATCAGATACTATTATGGGCTTATCTCAACTAAGTACAGAACTGTAGCTGTGTTAGGAGATGACAAATTAGGCACAAATTGTCATACTTTTGGGACAATTGTCAATGATCAGTTGTTGTTGTGTGCTTGTATACTTTTCTAGTCCTTTGAAGGGACCCACACATGTCTAAGAAACACTTCATTCTTTTTGCTCTTCTCTAATAGTCTGCTTCAATCTGCCTTATTTTGCATATTTCTGTCACATTCTCCTCTATGGAAAATATCAAAATGAGTGAGTGAAACATGTCGGCATCCACAGTGCAGGCTTCAAGCCAGTGTTGGATAGGTATTTTGAATATCTCATCTGAACATATCTTAGAATTAGCCTTCAACTCACCCTGTCTTTGGGCCCTAGTTTGATCACTGCAAATCTTGTCTCATCCCAATTTGATTCTAGCTGTGTAAATTGAGCAAAATTGAGTATCATTTTTAATGAAACTGGGCATCAGTTGATAAGATTTGCAGTATTTTATTCTGACAAGACATGACTAAGTAGCAAAGAATGTGCATAGCAATGTAGGTGCAGGTAACACAAATGCAAAATTGGGGATGAAATTCCTGTGAGGATCAATTTAGGTGAACTAGCTTTTTTAGGGTTTGTATTTTAAGTGTAGCTTATCGGGTTTAAAACTTGAAATTTTAGAGTTTATATTTGATCTTTTTAAAGTTTAATTTTAATGTTTAAGTTTCACAATTTTGGACTTCGAATTTCAAATTTTTTTTTAGGGTGTATGTGGTCTTGCTAAAGTTTAACTCTTAAATATAACTCTTAGGCTTTACGTCTTGAGATTTTAATGTTTAGTTTTTAGAGTGTTTGTTTGATCTTTTTAAGGTTTAGGTTTTGACATCTAGGACTTGAGATTTTAGGGTTTAGTTTTAGGGTTTGTGTTTGGTATTTTTAAAGTTTAAGTTATAAGTTTAATTTTTGGGGTTTTAGAATTTAAAGTTAAAACTTTAAGGTTTATTTTTTAGGTTTTTTGTTTAGGTTTGAAGTGAGAGCTTGAGGTTTAAAATTAGGGTTTAGGGTTTGGATTCAAGGTTTAAGGTCTAAATGATAGGATTTAGTGTTTGAAATTAAGGATTCAAGGTTTGTGGATTTAAAAGAAAATGGAGATAATATAAAAAGAGGTTGGATTACACAAAACCAATGTTTTCACATTAGATTACTAATTATAATTCTAGAATTGTCCTAACCTTTGCTTTAAACTCCTCCTTTAAAATCACTTTTAAATCTCTAAATGTCTTCAAATTGTTACTTTTTATTTTGCTCTTCCTCTCATGGTCGATTTTTATTTTGCCTAGCCAAAAAAAATCATGTACGTCAAATGTTGACAATAACCAACTTGCCATGGTTGCCATGTTCTTAGATTTCATTGTTGTTATCTCCCCCTTGGTTAGTTTTGAAATAGGAATTTGCACCTTGATGAAGGTGATCATAGCCCTAGTAAAGTCTTGGGAAACCACACCAATGGATAGTCCATCCAAGTCATTAAAAGAAGGGCTTGGGCAAGGATATGGGGTTAAGGTTACAAGTGTGCCATCAATGAAGTTTGTCACTTTTTTAAAATAGTTCAGCCTACATGTTCATTCATGACTTTCAATTGTTCCAAAACTTCATCACATTGCAACATTGCCCATTTTAATCATTCTTCATTGGAATTGCCCCAAAGGGGATACTTAATGCAAAGTTTGGGATTTACATGTGTTAAATGACCATTTTTAGGGGGGTTATTAAATACATGTCTAACCTTTTTTTTATCATCATATTATTATCTATTTTTTTAATATATACATATTAAAGTCACCCTATATTAATTATAATACATTCTCTCATATTATTACATATCCTATAATATAATTAAATTGATTATTTGAATAGTATGTACCTTTTTTTAACCTAATTAACTTATAATTTTTACCCAACAAGCAATATATTGCACCCTAGTTTTTACTCATGTAATTTTTACTTAAATTTAACTCTAATCTTGTTCAAGTTCAAACAATGATTCAATTAGCCATTGAGGATCATAATCTAGTTTTCAAATGAGCTACAAACCCCTACAAACTTGTATTTGAGCAAATAATGGCCCAATTAGCCATTTAAGATCATAATCAAGTTGCCAAATGAATTATAAACTCCTACAAACTTATTCCAAATTCAAATAAGAACACAATTAAATTTTTAAGATCATAATCAAGTAATGAAATGAACATTTAATAATGCAAACTCGACATCCCTAAAATAGCTTTTAGTGAAAGTTGTTAGATGAAAGCAATAAAAAGTGCAAATAACACATTGATGTTAAAGGATTGTTGAAGGGAAGGTAACCCTAACTTCCAAAGAAAGACACAGAAGATGAATAAAAATAATTGCAAATTGGAACTTTTAATGTATCATAATGAAAGCAAAAAGCACTACACCAAAATATGGTATATACTACTTCATATATGACTATATTTGTAATTTAAGATATGGCATTAATGATTACATGATTATGTAGCAAAATCATGCTTGTAGCTTTTTCCATTGGTAATATATTTAGTTGTAATAAGTTATGCCATTCACCACCTGATTTCTATAATTATGTTATTGGATAGATGCAAGCTATGGTGGTTCATTTTTGTGATGAAACGATGTTTTTTCCCTAGGTATCATTTATTCAAATGTTTGTGGTGATTAATATATCCTTATATTTACTAATTAGGACTTGGATTTAAACTAACAACTTCATTATGAAAAGAATTATGTGATTATTTATTGATAAAAAACTTGTTTGTTGGTAGTAATGGACTTTTGAAGTTGAAAAATATGGATTGGTCATCTAACTAGAACATCACAAAATGGAAAATTTTACATTGATTCACAATCTAAATTTGTTATTGGGATTCAATATATAATGTAATAGGAAATGATAAACTCATATGAAGAATCTTTTCTTTGAAAACCTTAATCATTTATTAGTTAGGGACTTTTGAATGGTTAAAATTTGACCATATTTTCATATGTCCATATGAGTTGCACTTTTGTTTATTTTTCAAAAAAAACATCCCAAAAGCATATTTTTGAAAGTTTTAGATGGGGCATTATTTATTTGGACTTTATGGGTTTTTCTTTTAGGACTTCAAAATCAAAAAATGACATCAACTACATTAAATAGTAGTTTTCACATAGATTTGGGAAGGTTTGTAGGTGATTGAACATGTATTATTCAAATATTAAAATATTAATTTTTAAAAAATAACAACCATGTCCATTTGAATCATTTTAAAGAATTTTATATGGACTTATAGGGAATGTATTTTTTGTCGCTTTTGAACCACTATATCGTGCATTCACCCAATTAGGAAAAACAATGACTAATTTCATTATTACAACCAAGAACTATAATTAAATAATAAATATATTTGTTGGCATATGAAATGTAAATATGTGTTCAACCATAGTAAAGCAATGTGAACAATATAGTTAAACATATTTATTAGCTTAAATAGGTACATAAGTAGGCTTAAGTAAGTAGGTAGGTTTAAGCTAGGTTTTTAGGTAGGCTTAATTAAATAAATATGGACCCTAGCTAACTACCCTACCCTATCTTAAAATCTACCAACCTGCATAACGTAATTAACTACCTTTTTAGCATAGATTATGTAAATAGGCTATATTTAATTATTACCTACTTAACCTACCTACCTACCTAAATTACCTACTTAAGTAGTAGGTAGGTGCGTAGGTAAGTAAGTAACCCAAGTTAAATGGTTAGGTGAACATAGGTAAATTACTTAAGGTACATAAATAATTACATCAAAAATAAATAGGTAGGTGGGCAAGTTAATAGCCAAAATAAATAAGTATGTAAACATAAGCAAATGGGTAAATAGCCTAGGCTAGGTAGGCAACATGTAGGTTCTAGTCAATATACATATAGGTCTTCATGTTGGTAGGACATCTTCATTATTTAATGTGCAAAAACATTATTCATGATTGTTAAAAGGATTGACATGTTCCTAAAGCCCACACCAAAACTCTATTATAACAGTTTACATATTTTGAAAGTAAAGCACCATAATTACCTATACCATATTGGCCAACAAATCCTAGTCATGTAAATATTTAAAGAAATTAATAATACATGTGGCACACCAAATTACAAAAGTAACATTACCCATGATTGTAAATTAACAAATGTTACATGTCACCATTCATAATGCTAGTAAGTCTACTTGTATTAATTAAGATACCTACATGCACTTATGCCACACAGGCTTCAAAATGCCACATGTAAGTGTATTGTTTGTTCAGATTGAAAATATATGTCATCAAAGTCTTTTTAAACACACCTACTTTTGAAGGGATGGCAAAACAAACAAAACTCAATCAGCTTAGTCATTTTGGATAGGTATTTTAATCATGTCAATCATCTTAATCATAATGTTAAGGCCATAAAATACATGTTTTTGTAGTAGTGAAGTGAAGGTTATCATGAATCTAACTTTACACATACATAGATCAAAAGGCATATAAGGAAGGGGAGGATTCTTACACCTATTTAAAATTGGGAGCGAGCTTATACCTTTAAATTCTTCCCACTCTTACAAAATAGGTGTAATATCATTTACTTTTCTAGTTGGAGGGATGTTAAGAGATACAAGGTGCCCTCCAAATACACCAAGATTTTTTTAGTGCTTTACATGTAAATCCAAATTAATATTCATGTTTTATTGAATTATTTTCCAAACATGGCATATGGAAAAACAAAATTCAAGTTTGTAATATGAATACTGAAGTTATCCATAAAGTACACCAAATGTGAATATTGGGCTCTAGTTCTTACAAAAATTGGAAACATGATTGGAAATCAAGATGAAAACAATGCATATGAAACAAAGAAAAAACCAAACTACTTTTCTTACTTAAATTGGTTGCCCCCCATTATGCATTTGCTTTACTTGTAACTTCACTGTTGCCCATATTCTTTAGTAAATAAAGTCTTGTGAGAATAAAATCCTACAAATTTTATGACCTAATATCCAATTTTATTAAAATTGTACCCAATTTTTCACACTTCACATGGTTATATTAAAAAATTGATGATAAGACATGGTTTACAAGGTCAAGGTTCAAACACAGGGCGAGTTTGAAATGACTTTAATATGTTTAGATAATAATATTTGACATACACTTTATACAAGCCTTATGATGAATACAAGTGTTAGTTGGGTGTTTCCATGGTATAGTGTAAACAAAAAGTAATCATAATTTGACATTTTTCATTGCAACACATTTTTAATGAAAAAAATGTGCAATTAAATGTGAATAACATCTTAAATTGTCATAATGTTGTGAAATTGGTCCATATATCAACAATTCAATTGTCAATTGGAGTACTTTTTAATTTGCAATAGTGTATCACAAATATTGCGATGTAAAAAAAAGACTAAGAAATACTAGCTTTAATGGGAATTTGCCCATGAAACTTTGCACATACAAAGGGACCACCATAATGAATAATCTTCCACATTAAAAATTTGAATTTGTCATAAATCCATGAATCTTATGTTAAATGATACAAAAATATTCTATAGTACATTATGTTATTATAATGTTAATGATTATGATTTTTTTAAGTTGCAAAATGTTCTTCCATTAAAGATGTAATTGGGTTGAGTGTTGTCTTTATCATTTTAGAAAAATAAAATGGATTTTTTTTTAAAATGAAAAATGGTACTCTATTGTTAAATAGGGTGTTTTAAATAAAATTTATAAATGATTGGTATACACTTACATAAAGACACAATTATGAATCAATTTCAATTTCATGGTTTATATATTTTTATTTATTTTTAAAGCCCAAATCAATTTAAAGCAATTTCTAGAAGAATTCAAAGTGAATGAAATTTGTATAATGCAATTCATCAAAATTTTGTTACTACTTATCAAAGCTATAAGGGTTCATTACAACAAAACCATGTCTTTTAAAAACACACATTTGACTATGTCTGATTTTTAAGACTCATTTGCCCAAGTTGGCAAAAAAAAAGCTAGTTATTTTGATTAATCTCATGTTTATTTGACTTCATGTTTTATTGACTATGTCTCAAACATGTGTTTCACACTAATAATAGTCAATGGTTTACACGAACAACTTGCATATGAAAATGAAATCAACAAATTTATGAATAAGAAATTTAGATTGTTATAGAAAGTAGGTACATTTTTGTCTTTGGCAATACTATTGTATTATTCTACTCTTCATCTGATGAGTTTCCAAGGAAGTCATCATCATCTTCTAAAAATGTTATTTCCAATGCTTTTTCATCAATGCCATTTTCATCAAATGAAAATTCCATTGCATCATTCTGAACTTCATTCCCTTGTGGTAAAGGGGCTTGTAATCCAAAAAAATCTTGATCATTTCCAATTGTTAGCAAATTAATTTCTGGCCCATTACCCTTTGCATTCTCAACTCGGTTTTCTCAAGGTTCATTCTTCAAAACTACCTTCCACCCTAATTTAAAAAGGTCATCAAAAAAGAATCTTTGTTCCACATGTATAGGAAATGCAAAGGAATCTTCTGAAAAGGGAGCATTTCATTAAAGTTCACCAATGTAAATCCATATTCATATTGTTTCATTATCTCTCTTGTACCCTTATAATTGGCCTTTACCCAGAACAACACAATGACACATGTTGTTCAATAATCTAGCTCCAAGCTTTCTTCAACCCATCCAACATATTCCAAATATGCTTTGATGGGACTACTATCTTATCCACTTGATTTACACATTGTTGTGAAAGTAGCAACTACTCCAAAATCCATTGTGACCAAATTTGTTTGGGCACTCTTCACACGGATATGGTTTCCATATGCATACATAGTTTGATATGATGTTGCTTCCAATGTAGGAAGTAGAGATAGTTGAATGGCCTCAAGATCAATATTTTCACCATTTTCCTTTACTAAAGATAAAGCTTATGGAAGCCAATTTTCATAAAAAGGCAACAAGTCTAATTTAGGTGGATATACCACCCTCCTATCTTAGGACCCTTCTAATGAAATCTTTTGTATGCCTTTCGTTCTACTTCTTTAAGTTCCATTTGCAATTCATGCTTCTTGAAAAAAATCCACAAAAATCTATTATCAAATGACACATCCTCATAATACAAAAAGAATTTTGGAATTATAAATTATAATCAATATTTATAACAAGATGCAATAGTTAATTATATCTAAAAATTAGTTAGTAAATTTGACCTTGTAGTTTGGTCACACTTGAACAAAATAAAAAAAGACATCTTATAGTTTAAAATTACCAATATATTTAACAACATGAAAGAAAAATTTTGTTCAATTTTGTAAAGCTTAAAATGTTCAATCTATGCCAACTCATGTTCTCCAAGGCTCCAATGTTGCTATATTCTTTATGACAAAAAAATGGGCTCAATCTCTAAATTCAGCAATCATAGTTATCATCTGCCCAAAACCTTCAAGCACTTCATCATACATGTTTTGGTCTTTAGAATCATCCCAAACTCGGCGTTCTATAGTTAAAAAAATTCATGTACTTTATTCAAAATCCAATTATTTCTTCCATTGTGTAACCCTCAACCATGCTACCCTCGGGCCTTGCCACGTTCCAAACATAAGTTTTCAATGATTTCATATATCTTTCCATGGGGTACATCCATCGAGTATGTACAAGGCCACACAACTTTACCTTTGCCACTAAATGCACCATAAGATGTGTCATAATGTTGAAAAGAAGTGGAGGAAATTCTTTTTCCAAAAGACAAAGTGTGATGGTTGCTTCTTGCTTCAAATCATTCATCATACCAAGATCAATGGTTTTTGCACAAAGTCTTCGAAACACTTGGCTCATACGAATGATAACAAGTCGAGGACCCCTAGGCACGAAGGTACATACACAAAGGGGTAAAATTTGTTGCATAAGGACATGGTAGTCATGTGCTTTCAATCCTTTTAACTTGCTTGTGTCCATATGAATCTGTTTTTTGAAGGTACTTGAATAACCAGTTGGTGTTTATAATTTTTTAATGATATGTATGAAAGTATTTTTTTCTTCCAACTACAAAACATAAGGTGCAACTAGCAAAGTAATTCACCTTCTTTTCTCTTTGCAATTGGCCACCATCCACTCCGAATATTCATATCCTTCATATCTTTCTGCATTGATATAGTATCACCGTCTCCAAAGATGATATTCACCACATGTTCAATGAGTTTTTTTTCACATTGCATGACATTTAATGTATGTTGTATAAGAAGGTCCTGATTTGCACAGGAAAAATAATTCATATAAGATAAACAACAATAACAATCATCAACACAATACTTGTACCCAAAAAATGCATCCAACTTTTTTAAATTTCAAAACTTTCTTGAGTTTATAGTTACATAACTATATATTTTTTATCTATCTCACAAATATGTTTTATTGACTAATACAAGTTTATTGGAATAAATTGAATTTTTTTATTGATTATGTATAATTTTTGTGTCAAACATACTCACTAGCCAATACTCAAGAGCCCATGATGAGGATTTGTGTTTCATTGCATGTTTGTGTACTAGATCACCAATTGACCCAGGTACACCTCCTTCCTTGATCCAATTTACATGTGATTATGCATTCTAGAGTGTTTGTTTTGGGAAGATAGGTCAAGGAGTTCCTTTGGTTTCCAACTTGCTATCAAACCAACATTTGTTTCGACAATAAGGGTGTGTATGATTGAATTAACGCCTATGTCATGTGTAGACCATCTTCTTCATGCGCTTGGAATATCGAACTACTATATCAATTCCACAAATGGGACATCCCTTGTAGCCTTTAGTAACACATCCCATTACAAGTCCATAAGCCAAAAAGTCATGAATAGTCCCCATGAATATTCCTCGAAGTTTAAAGGTTTGTTTACCAACTTCAGCTAAAACATCAAATGAAATAACTCCTTTCCATAATTCTTGTAACTCTTCAATCAAAGGTGCCATGTATGTGTCCATATTTGCATCCTTGACTGACTCCTTCCAGGGATCATAAGAGACAACATAACAAAAAAAAAAATTATCACCAATCATGGAAGTAGATTGTACATGAGCACTAAAACTAGCCATGTTGGATGCTTGAGATTGAAATTACCAAATAGATTCATCCCATCCATAGTTAAAGCAAAATGAAAGTTCTTAAGGTCTTTGGTAAAATTTGGCCATATTGCATCAATGTGTTTCCATGCCTTTGAGTCAACCACATACCAAACCATGCCATCTTCTAATGAGTTTTTTTCATGCCATTGCATAAGTTGAGCTATGTTCTTACACTAATACATCCTTTTCAAGCAAAGGATAAGATGGAAATGTCGAAGAACCTTGCAAAGGATTGTCTCTAAACCCTCCACATATCGACTAGCCTTGCATATTGGACACACAAGCAAGTCCTTGTTCTCTTTATGGTACAAGATGCATCCTTGTTCACATGCATGGATTGATGTATAATTAAGACCAAAATTGCTTACCAATTTCCTTGTTTCATATCTTGATTTTGGCATCACATTATTCTATGGGAGAATTTCACATCCAAGTAATCTAAACAATTCATCTTGAAAAGAATTAATCACTTGGTGAATGGTGTAGACATTAAGGATCATCAACACACTTGATAAGGGCTATTTTTGCTCTGGCCACATGCTTCAAATAATGGTGTCTCTACCTCCTTCAAATAACATCTCCATCCTTTCATCAATGGCTTTTTCACCTTCAAAAAAAATGTCATCATCATGTGGATTGGTTTCTAGAACATGTGCACATTCTTCATGTATTTCATCATATTGACCAAATGCATCTTATATCATATGAATGTAATCCAAAGATTGATCAAAATTTGTTGCCCTTTCTAGATTGTTGGCATGAATGTGACCATGCTTTCCTATGGTGTATGGATTGCTTCCCAAAGGTTCCAAAGTTGGGTCTTCTCTTTAATGATACATGGGAATGACATTAATTATGATATACACACTGTACATAATTAGATATATGTTCATCACATGAAACAAATCATGGGAAATGTTCATTTGATTGCCTCTGAACTTGGAAAAAAAAATGGCAAAACTTAAATCAAGCTTATAGCTTACTGAACTCTTGAATAATCCAGCAACTATTTACATCAAAATTATATATATATATATATATATATATATATAT
>Ga0209611_10011072_pt1 | contig 13108 bp, 10 predicted proteins | sample S1TSphgellanicum_3_FD_187693 | JGI IMG/M metagenome (GOLD analysis project Ga0209611, IMG submission 187693) | Host-associated microbial communities from peat moss isolated from Minnesota, USA - S1T2_Fc - Sphagnum magellanicum MG (SPAdes) (version 2) | ecosystem: Host-associated > Plants > Peat... | reverse complement strand
TCCGTTCAAATTAAGGTCCTACTTATCATTCGTCTAGCCGTTTCTGGCTTCTTCCAGAAGCTTGGTTAGCCCTTCGCAGATTGTTTCCCTCCAAAGCTCATCAATGAGGCGCCGCAATCCCTCATCAAATTCGCCGTCAAAGAGCCATGCATTCCATGCAAAGGAAATACCATCAACACAAAATCAGAAATCCGCCGTCACTCTCCATTAGAGGCGGCCAAACCGTCCCCTCGTTCACACGTCAAGTCCAGTCTAGAGAGTTTTCTGGAACGGTCACCCATTGTCCGGCTACAACATCTTGTATCACTTGAAAAGTCCACCTTGTAATGAAATAATGGCATTTTATCTTGAATTTCAAATTTTTGATTCTTCAAGTGTTATAGTTTGATTAAAAGAGTCCTTTTTAAAACTTTCAAACCTCAACACATATTATATTAAACTTCAAGGTATCCCCATAAAAATTGTTCTTGTTTGTCCATAAAATGGACTGTCTACTTTGTCATTACCTAGAGTAGAACATTATCACTTGTAGTTGAAACACAAGGTACATTTGACAAGGAGGTCAAAGAGGCATTTCTCTTATTGGTTGAGGTGTTAAGTGTAGGTGCTTTTCGTTTTTGGAATGAATACATGGTCTATTTTTTCTTTACAATGTTCCCATTACAATCAACTTCGACCATAACCTAAGTACCATCCAAGTTTTTCTTTAGTTCCATTACCATTTATGGAGTTGCAGTCTTTGGCATACCTTCATTTACAAGTTCCCACAATAGCAAGCTAAGATTAGATAATGACATTCTATCAAAATACCAAAGTTCAATTCCAAGTTTTCTTATCATATGGATGCATAACAATGTTTACAACATATACATAACCCAATTCATAGCCATATATGTATCATGTGTTTCTATACTTACAAATACAATTCCACATAAAGGGAATGTGAAAGAGATTCCTTCTTGTGCATAAAATGTAGATCCAACTCCACACAGAAGGATTTTTGAATAATGAACTATTTATTAAACACATAATTGAAAATCACCTAATTTATATTTTTTAATGCAAATAATTGTGTACACTAGGGCAAACCCATCCTATGGTGGTACCACTAGGAAACACCTCAAGGAATTTTTGAAGGAACCAAAAGTGGCTAGATCATTTTCCTGGGCCTTTGAAAAAAAATTCACAATTAAATTTATTTATTTATTCTCTAATTTATCTAGTGCATGTTTTCATATATGGCTTGAATTTTATTTTGGAATTAAAAAAAATTGTTAAAATTTTGTATTCCTAATAGAAATGGTTGTTTCAAAAATTAATAACCTTAACTTTGGAAATTCATAATTAAATTAATTTACTCAATATATTTTTTAATACATAACTAAAAATAAATAGACTTCACAATTATCTTAGGAAAAGAATTCACAAGAAAATTTTCAAATCATGTTTCAAATTTGTGTTCATTACCAAAAAGTTCAAAGAAAGGAATTAGTGTTATGTCCTTGAAACTTTTTTTAAATGCGATGATTAGCAACATCAAAATACACAATATTCTTCATATTATTGGAATCTCAAAATCTATGAAACCTAATAAATGTACTTATGGAAAAAAAATTATGAAATCATTTATTTAAATGTTTCCTATGATTTTTTAAAGTTTAATAAGTCTAGAAAAATCAAGCTGTGACGTTCCTAATGGTACCACCCAAGGATGGGTTTGCCCACCATTTGTATCATCTATCAACGGATATTGAATGTACAACACATTTGTTCATGGAAAAGAATGATAGTGAAGTTTCTATAGACACAATTACTCATAATGTTGTAATTGCATTCTTTTCCTTCTCCAAGCCACTTGTTCACCTCAACAATATAAGAATCTAGTTTCTAGGATTTTAGCTTTGCATCTTGATAAACATTTTCACCCAAGATAATGGTCTTTCTCTTGTCTTCAAATAATGTTTGAATTGTCTCTAACTAGTTTTTTGCATTCTGTAATTTTTGTGTAAGAACATCCAATTCCTACTAGGACTCCTCTGACTTGTGGCATGCACATTGGAGGTGTGTTTCCACAATACTTCCAATCCAAATTTACCACACTTGCAACCAACCTTGTGTTCCCCAAGAAATAAAACTAACAACATTTAAATTATAGTGACATAAAATATAACACTTGGCACTAAAACTTGACCTAATAATAGATAGTTACATTATTGAGATGAAAATAACATCAAATCATGACATTTTGGCCTTGTTATGCAAATTGACCAACTAAATATAATAATCAAAGATCTAAGAACCTTCTAACTTGGCTTTTCAACTCTATAAGCTTTTGTTGTAATTGTTTAAAATTAGTTTCAACAACATTAAGCTATCTTGGGCTTGCATCATAATTAGTTTGTGATTGTCCATGTTGAAGCATAACCTTATCAACCTTTTTGAAAATCAAGATTTTTCACCCTAAAAATTCATGGCTCTTTTTTCTAGCTACAATGTCAATTCATAATGCAAAATAGATTGGTAGTTTATGGATCACCATCATCACATGATTTTTAAAAATTGCCCTAACACCTCTTCCAAATGAATGGGAGTTGAATTAGCCTATAGACATTGTAAGATTACAATACAAACTCTATTAAGAAAAAATCAAGAATAGGCAACAAGAACATTGATCCATGAAAAGGTTTTGAAGCACAGTTAATAATCGGAAACCAAAAAGAACCTAGGAAATGAAAATTTACTACTCCTATAGTGAGTCTTATTGACACATTCATGTACTATTAATTTCATTAATATTAAGTTTTCTTATTATGTGGGTGTTTGAGGTGATATGTGCATCATATAGTGGGTTGTTAACATTGTTGATGGTGTGTAAAACAATGTTTTATCCCCATGTCTTTTCAACCATTTGGAAATGTTATAAATTAAATTTTTTTTTTGGTGGAGTAGTGTCAACTTTGCTAATGGAACACCATATGGACATCGAATGTTATGTGAACATAGTTTTATAGAACTGGGCCTTTCTCACAACACATCACCTTCAAACTTGCAAAAAACTTCACCTCCATTCAATTTTGAACTTGGTTGCAACTTAGTGGCTTGTGCTTACACCATCTTGTCTAGTACTTCCCTATGGGCATTCTCTTTTATAATGCACACAATTGCTTTTGTTCAATTATTCTAAAAGCCTTTCACATGTGTTATGTACCCTTTTACTACCCATGACACAAACTCATTATTTATAACATGTGATGTGCCATATATTTGAATGTATAAACTTACAAGCTCACACTTTGTTTTTGGATGCAAGTTGCTATTTTTAGCCCTGAACTTGGTTACATTTCCAAGAACCTCTTCCAAATCCACTTTTATAACATGTTCTTGGGTAAGATTTGGTATCAGATTCAAACCTCTACCACTTTTAACTTTTTGACATTAACAAAAAACTCCTTTATTTGGTGCTTGAAAAATACGACCTTAAAGCTTGGAGAGTTTTTGCATGTTACTGCATCCATATCCATAGCATCCATATCCTACAAGCTCACACTTTTTTTTTGGATGCAAGTTGCTATTTTTAGCCTTGAACTTGGTTACATTTCCAAAAACCTCTTCCAAATCCACTTTTATGACATGTTCTTAGGTAAGATTTGGTATCAAATTCAAACCTCTACCACTTTTAACTTTTTGACATTAACAAAAAACTCCTTTATTTGGTGCTTGAAAAATACGACCTTAAAACTTGGAAAGTTTTTGCATGTTACTGCATCCATATCCATAGCATAAAACACCAAAAGAAAACTACGATTGTCAAAACTTAATGATGCACAAAAACCCTCAAATATATTGTATTTAGATCATGATCAATAATCACAATTGTTTTTCATCAATATACCAAGTTGAAACATATGCAGGCCGCGTGAGAAAAAAATTTGACCATAGGACATTCGAGTGAAATGATTGAGTATCAAAAAGTGATAAAGCATAAAAAAAAATGTGAAAGTAGGTGTAAACCCTAGGGCATTCACGTGAAAAGAAAGGCACTAGAAGAAATCCCCCAAAATGTAACCAATGCAAACTTTGCAACTACGTGCAACTAATTGTCATTTGCAACTAGCTCTTATTGGTTTTACAACTATTTTGCACCCTTGACCATTCTTGCAACTAATGACTTCTTCATCCTACACTCTAAGACTATTTTCATTCATGATCATGTCCATATGTCCCATTAGTTGCAAATGGAACCAAACTTAGTTGCATATTTAAGGTGTCAAAATAGCCCCTAGTGGTATACATAGGTGTATTAAGAAACTTTTGAAAGGTATGTGTACTTTTGCTAAGTCATATTAGGGGTATAATGGGGGTATGTTTCCATTGGTGTATTTATAAAGTTGTATTTAGGCAAAATAACTACCTACCTACCTATATATGCTTGTTTACCTACCTAGCCTAACCGCCAACCTATCTACTTATATGTTTACCTACCTATCTAACCTAGGTTACTTACCTACCTAACGTAAATTACTACCAACTTATTAATTAATTGATAACGAATAGTTCATACTTAGTATTTATAATCAATATTTCATAATTATTCAATATATTAGTTATTTATTTGATTTATTTAAGAACTATTAATGAGATCTTATAACTAATAAGTTAGTTAATTGATTCATATATACATAATAACAATTAATTTGTGCATATTTTTCTTTTTTATGAAATTATTATTTTAAATTGTAACTAAAAAGTTGGTTAATTAATTAAAATTTTAGTCATTTATTTACTTCTATTTATGAAAAAATAAAACTTATAATTAATAATTTTGTTAATTAATTATTACATAGATATTAATTATTGATTATTTAATGTTTTAGTTATTTATTTGATTATTTAACTGAATTTTACAAGTTATAATTAAATTGTGAAGTATTGTTTAATAAGTTATAATTAATAAGTTAGTTAGTTATTACTTAAATATTAATTATTAATTGGCTAATATTCTAGTTATTTATTTTTAAGTTAAAAAGTTACTAATGATAATTTATATGTAAATTTCGTTAATTAATTATTATTTTAGTCATCTATTTTTCTATTTATGAACTATGAATTAATAATGTATAACTAAATGAATTATTTATTTAATTATTTAAATAGTTAGTTAGTTACTTATCTACTTAGTTATATAATTTACAAAATTAAAAAGGAGGATAAAAGATAGGAGATATTTTTTTTAGTTGTAACCTAGTTTGCAATTAAGTTGCAATTTCAATTTTTATCCCTTATGTTTTGTTGTCCATTTTCATCTTGAAAACTATATAAGGAAGAGGTTTTGTCCTACACTTTCACATTAAAAAACACATGTCAATTGGGATGAACCAAAGGAGTTTAACCCTTTAAAAAGCTTAACCCCAAAGATGAAACATAAAAAAAAAATTTAAATACTTACCTATCTCCCTAACCTACCTACCTACCTACCTACTTAGTCTAACCTACCTACCTATTTAATCCTACCTACTTACCTACCTACCTATTCCCACCTATTTACCTAAATATTGATTTTTAATTCATTTTGACCAAAATCCAAAAATGCAACATGGCATATTGGATTATGTCATGTGTCACAATTTAAAACCATTTAAATTAAACAATGAGGATCCATTATCTATTTTCAAAACAATTTTCTTAAAACCTTTTTCAATTGCCACATGTCATTATGTAAGTTGCTAAGTTTTATGGTAATATACAAATGGCATACAATAGTATACGGATGCTGAAGTATTTGTTGACCATTTAATAAGTCAAAACCCAAATAAGCTAAATGCCAAAAAAATTACATTAAGAAAATTTCATATGATGTAATGTTATATTATATTTCAAAAAAAAATACAAGCTATTAAAAAATGTAAATATATTAAGAAATGATTGAAATGATTTTTAATTTTTATGAAATTTATAGTATCTACTAAACATTGTGATTCCATATGATTGGAATAAGTTTGTGAACCATGTGAAAAGTTTGATAATTATCATATCACAAATGGGTTTTTTTCAAGGCAATGACCATAAACATGTGATAAAGTAATTTGTTTACAAATAATCATTTTCAAATGGAAGATGACAAGAAATGTGAGGTGGGTCATTTTTAAAAATTCCATTCAAATAATTTTTGGTTGATTAACTCAAACCAAAACCAAATGTAATCTTTAAAAACAAAGGTTTTATTATATTAAACTACCATAAATAAACCTATTATTCCTTCAATATAATCTTTTAAATTTATTTCTTTTTTTCAAATAATATTGGATAACATTAATTTTGTGAGAATTAAAACATAAAGCCAAAACACCAAAAGTGAAACCCAAAATTAAATGCAACACATTTTGGAGGTGTATATTTTATGCACATGTCATGAAACTACGCAAGTTGACCTCATGTAATTTGCTTTCACCCTTATATTATATTATAGTATTTAATTTTTTTCATTCAAAATTTTTTCATGTTAATGTTATTTGTAATAAATGGCCTTGAAAAAATCTTTATTCCTTTTTCTGGAAGCCCAATTATGAATGAACCCAACACTTAAGATGAAAAAATAAATATGAAAAGGTCTTTCATTTTTTTAAAGATTCAAAATGAAGATTTTAAAATTGTAAAATCCATTTAAATATTTAAATAGATTTTTTCAAGGTTCAAAGTTTTTAAAAGGTTTAAATTAAGGTGATTTAAACTTGGACATGGAAAAACAAAAGTGAATTTCAACAGATCATTTAGATGTTTTTATTGAAAAATACAATGGATTTGGATTTTTAAAATGAACTTTCAATTGTTCATTTTGGTCCACCTCAGTGTGCTTTCACTTGAAGTGTACCATTAGGTGATATCATTTTTGTTTATTTTCTACTAGAGTTCATTCACGATTGGGGTACCAAAAAGGAGTGTTTAATTTTAAAAAAACTACAAATGACAACTTTGAATTTTTACTTATCTTATATTATTAAAATTGTAATGGATTGTTGTATGCCAATAGATAAAATTATGTCTTTTTAAGTTAATATTAAAAAATTAAAAAATACTTTGAATACTATGTAAATGCCATTTTGAGTCTTGTAAATTGAAGTAATCAAATGTTTAAAGTATTTTTTTTTAAAGGAATCAAAAGGAATGCATAATGCCATACAATTGATTTCAAACTTTTTGTACAACAAAAACATGCCTCCTTCTATGAAAGTACATGTTCATTAGATGAACTTGATGAAAAACCAAATCAAAAAAAAATTTCAAAGTTTTGAAAATTTGAAGGAAAGGGTTACAAGGCAAAGGACTCATTTTAAAGACCATTTGATAAAAAAATTATGTTCAATGAGTTCAAAATGTCTAGCTTTAGATGGAGGTCACATGTGTAAGAAATAAACTTGCCACAAAACATGTTTGGTTGTCCATTGAAACTCATTTTGGGATTTTTAAAGATTTTTTAGGATTTTTTGCATATCTAGCATTAAACCAAAATAGTCATACACAATTATGTATGAATTTGAAAAATCACCATTAACAAAAGAATTATTTTATACTGGACTATTTAATTTTTTTCACTTAAGTTTGTTTCATGTAAATGTTATTTGTAAAAGATAACTTAAAAAAATCCTTAAGTCTTTTTTCCCTTTTTTGGTACCCCACCCATGAATGGACCCATTAGCTTGTAGCCATGCAAGTTTGGTGGATGAAGGTGTGGGTTGTTATGCTTCCATGATAAGAGATTACATAATAATTACAAAATTGAAACATTACACTTGCATAATCAACCTTCTTGGTCATGTTGGCCATTTATAAGAAATAGAAAATATGATAAAATTGACAGCCAATACATTCATGTGGTTCATGGACAACTTTGTTTGGAATTTGCAAAATACATGACAATGCAAAGATGGGAAAACATTCCAACATCGGCGTTACTGATAATTGTGTATATCCAATTTAAGGCAAGATTTGCAAAGAAAATAGAATCACAATAAGGGAGAGGAAGGATGTTATTTTAAAATATTTTGTTACTTAACAATTTTATAACAATCTATTAATGTTTTGCTTAGCTAAGCAGTACCCATGACAATTTTGTTTATGACATCCATTTAATATTTACGAAGGTGGTTTTGTAATGCTTTAACCTATGGTACACAAATTATTGAAAAATTGAACAATGCTTGATTAATTAAAGATTGAATATTGAATAGTATTTGTAATATTGATAATTGAACACTTTGAATATTCCATATTTGAACATTTAAATTGAATTTTTGAATAATTAATATCCAACATAACCATGGTGCCTCCCACCTTACCCTCCCACTACTTTCTTGGTATTATTGGATAGACCTCCATGAATAGGGGTGCACCAAGGTGATTTTGCAATGTTGAAACATGTAACATAAATTTTTTTGAACATTAAAAGAAATGTTATTGAAATAATTTTTGATAAAGAATTTATTAAAATTCAGCAAATAGCATTTGTCTTGTATTTTGTTCAAAGAAATCTTGAGGAAAAACCAAATTAAATAGCTTACATTTCATGTTGTCATTATGGTTTTTTTTCATTTTTTTGAAGTAGTCACAATGGATTTCATCCACAAGAGGATTTAACCATATATGGCTACACAAAAGATATGAAGTCAACTTCTAGAAACATCATTTTTGTTGAATGTAAAACGTTCATTGCTAGCTAGTGCTTATAATGGCTCCCCACTTATGGTCTGGTCAGCCTAGACATGGGAGTAATAGTCCTCTAATTTCACTCTTCAAAAAAAAACTGCATGTCTTAGGATGTGAATTTGCTAACAGATCAAGGAGGGCTCAAGGATACCAAGACCTCACAAGCATTTCATTCATAGCTAGGGAAAAACAAAAAAAGTTAAATAGTGGATTTGTAGGTGGCTTAACATTCTAGATGTGCTGTATTTTCAGAAAAATTGTTTTCTAATCAACCCTACATTATTAGGACTTTGTGATTCATTGTTACAAAAATAACTTTTTAATTTTTTGTCAATTTTTCTACAACAATTATACCATGTGCATACTATGATGATGTTTTGAAGATGAACAATAACAAGTTGTAGCTTGGAACAAGATTGTTTTGAATGGGCAATCTTTTTTTGCTCTTTAGAAGTCTGTGGAATAACAAAAGTGTGTTTCTATGACTTGGTCATTTGTTGCAACCTATCTATTGTGAAGTAGTTGGAAGTGATGCAACACGTTGATTAGTCATTAGAGAAGTGGATGGTCAAATTTACTTCTACCATAAAATACTACCCAAATAGATCATGAAAGTGTATTGATTAAGCAAGTGGCCCTAGTTGAATTTATTGTTCCAATGCAATAGTCTGGGAAAGGATGTTGGAATTGGATGGCCAAATGGATGCAAATAAAACATCTTATGACCATGTGGTATTGATTTCCAAATTTAAGAACTCCTCTAACATTATGTATTCAGAGACATTGCATATTTCACCAAAAAGTTTTCAATTAATTCAAACAATATGTACTTGAATTGAAGGTGCTTTTGATTCAATTACAACAACTTCAATACCCTTTGCCAAGTACCATTGAGTAGACTAGGACTAGGAGAATGTACAAAAGCAGAAACGTAATAAGACGATCACAATAGCAATGTTCTTCTTCATTGTGCTGGGCTGATTTTTCAAGTTAATTTTTCATTTTTCTCATTCTTCCTTAAGTGGTACTTGCAGATTCTGCACATCATGGAAGCAACATGATAGGATTAGAATTAGACATCCATAAATGAAATAAATTTGAAACCTCTTATAGAACATTTTTACAAAAATAATTTGTTTACCATGTCATTGAGTTTCCCTAGCACATGACATACAGACAATTAAACCCGAATGCCTCCAACTTAATGTCATAATGAAAGGAAGTTTGATATATGAACTACAAGGTGTGAAAACAAATCAAGCTCTGGGGAAGTGATACTTACACCATTTCTTAAAGCACAGAACCTTCTAAGCAATTTAATGGAATTCCAAAGACCAAATGAAAGGTAAAGTTAGAGCTTACATGATTTTGAGGTAGTTCTCCTTTTTGTTGAGGAACCTCCAAAATCACAGGTGCAGATTCATAATTTGTAAATACATCATTAAAAAAACAAGTGTTGTTACCCTCAATTGCTTGGAGAAAGGCAGCAACAACACCACCTACAAAACACGTTATATTAGGAACATTCGTCAAGATATTCAACAAGACATGAACATCAATACCCATGAGAGCAACACGATTGACCTGTTAAATACACCCCATCAAGCCTCAAAGAAGCCATGGTGGTTGAAGGGGGCTTATGCAAAAATAGGAAGAAAAAATAAACAAATTTTTAACAACAAAAACAACAAGAATCACACCTGCAAAACGTTGCATTGGCATCCTGGAGCCAAGTGTACCCTTGCATGTAAGTCTTGTTAGTTCGCAAACGACATCATCCAAAAAGTCCATGTGCCCGTAGTCTTTGGCCACAAAGTGGAATACAGGTTCAGAGAGGTCAAAGAAGAATTGCTCATGGCTAACTTTTTCTGGTGCACATGGTGGAAATCCTAAAGGCCCGAGCCCTGACCCAACAATGAGTGTGGGAACTCCAAGATTCAAGGAGTTTTCTGAAAATGTTAATATAGCTGGGGGTGTTTGGTTACCGTTTGCATCCCCATCAACAGGATCCAATCCTACAATGGTTGACACGTTTGGAATGGTACCGTTTTTACCCATACCAAACACAACCTTGCCTCCTCGACTGTGTCCTACTAAGGCCAGTTTTGATAAATCCGGTTTTGTTCCTGGGACCTCTAACGACAATGTCGATTCCAGATTAGCTTGCATCCAAAATAGTACATCAATTGCATCGGAAATTTCCTTTGTTGCATCAAAGCTTATTATGGGATCCATCTGGTCACATACCAAACAAGTTCTGAAAATTTTATATCACCAGGACGACATATCTGGAAATCATATGTATTGCACGCTGAAAACAAGCAAGTAATCTTTCAATTCCTTAAAGACGGAATAATAAGCAATAAGCCGAAAGCTGAAGCTATAGGCTCCTCAACGTACTTTTCTTTAGAGAAACTCACAAACAATAGTTTGTTTACTTCAATATAGAACTGTGACAAATGACTCTATAGTTAAAACATGATGCTATGGAGATTGCTACCAGATACAAGATTGTAAGCTACCTCTTACACATACGTAGCGACCATGGTAGATGAAGTCCCTTGACTTATGTTGAACTAGGTTGACCCTGGTTTGATCCTAAACTAACGTCACATCAAGTGGCATCAACATCCAAACAGACGAGACTGACGTGATTTTTTTTCTTCTATTTCTACTGCTTAGTCTCAGTTTTAACCCCAAAATCTCTGGATTTTGTTTATGAAAAATTGGAAGTTTTCAAAGTGAGAAATTCTATGAAGGGAAATGAAACATAAGTCTACTCGAAGATTTTTTTGCAGGCCAAAAGATGCCAAGGAATTTACCTGAGGTGCAACGACTATGAAACCGTAGGAAGCGATATGTGAAATGATCCGGCTATAACAAGTATTCATGATCAAAAAACCATGTTGAAACTGCACAACAGGGAAGTTCCCCTCCACCGTCGGCACTGCTATCCACAAAAATCTCAGGGATTGTGCTATAGGCACTGTTAGAGGCACATTCTGCACAGTGTAAGGCCCGTTGTCATATGGGCTTGTACACCCATCTGCGTCTCCTGATCTCAATGCACTCAGAGCCAATATAACCAAAAAGACAAAATTCATGACCAAGTTCCTCCTTAGGAAGATAGCCCTCATGGCTTCTTGTAAACCCTCAAATGCTAATGCACACCACACCTTTTTGTTCGAAATTAGCAATGAAACAATGAGAAATAGATAGGAGAAAAATGTAGCTTGAGCTCCCTCCCCTCCAACTCAATCTTAGGATCACATAAGTTGCTACAAACTTTACAATCGACTCAGAGCTCTAGTGTTCTGTTGCATAGGACATGAACATCTCCTGCAAATGTTACCTTCCCTAATCCCATGCAGATGTTGCATTCCTCATATTAGACAAGGTCATTTATCCCATGTGAATATTACTGCCATAACTGTTGGAGTGAACGTCACATGCAATGAAATCATGGTAGTCCCTTGTGCCAGGGAATAAAGTAAGATCCAATCCTACTTCTTATCTCAAACGTTTCAAATAGCCTTGATCATTATTGACCATGTGCCCAGTACTTTCACATGTCATACCAGAAAGTTGATCTCTTTCTACAGATAATCGCCACTCTGGCCGCATCAAAAAAATTCCAAATAAAAACATTGCTTTGCAAGTATTTGTACGTCCAATTCTCAAGGCCATCAGACATGTTCACCAAGCGGTGGATTTTATTTTTTTGTGAAATTTCGCCAAATTTCGACATAAAAAAATATGATTTCGACCTATACAAAGGATTTTCCATGAAAAAAATGGCCCAACTTCTTCAGATTTCCAAAATTTATAATTTTCACTTCACCAGATTTTTATGTTAAGTTCCTGTAGGTAGGTGACCAAGAATATAGAAGGATCCTGTTTTTTTCTACTTTCACATTTAGTCTGTAATTTAGCTGGTACAAAAAGTAACACCATATATTGCCCTGTTTTTTTTGCCTGTTGCCCTTGACCCATCTAACATTTTCCCATAGCCATGTTTTGTAACATGGTATAATATGCACTGCATATAATGCCATGTTACAGTGTGTAGATGCGTATAGCATGTCATGTCACAATGTGTTCACAAGTTATGTGGCATCTTCACACTATAACATGGCATGCAATAGGTCCCAAGCGGCTGATGGGAAAATGTTAAATGGGTCAAGGGCAACATGGGGAAAAAAATATCACTGTGGTGTGGTACATTATTTACCAGCTACCTTTAAGGCCCTTTTGCTTGTTTAAAGTTCTCCCCATTTCTTTCTTGGGTGAAATATCACCAAAAGAGGATCCAATTTCCTTGAAACAGCATATTCTGTCACAAATTCCTTTTTTTGAAAAAATTTGCCTTAAATTTTGGGGGAGGGGAGGGGAGGGGAGGGGAGGGGGG
>Ga0209611_10011071_pt1 | contig 13109 bp, 11 predicted proteins | sample S1TSphgellanicum_3_FD_187693 | JGI IMG/M metagenome (GOLD analysis project Ga0209611, IMG submission 187693) | Host-associated microbial communities from peat moss isolated from Minnesota, USA - S1T2_Fc - Sphagnum magellanicum MG (SPAdes) (version 2) | ecosystem: Host-associated > Plants > Peat... | reverse complement strand
CTATCGAAAAGTTTGTCTCCCCATTTTTAGTGGAAGGTTAGGCTTCATTTTTGCAAAAGGTGTTACTGTAGGGGCCTATCTAAGGACTTTGGCTCTTGTTGCCCTTATCATTGCCTCTAGGTTCCTATTGGATTTTCACCCATTCTTATTGAAAGAAATAGGAGCAAATAACTCAAGTTCACTATCTTCTAAGCTTGTTTGAAGTTGGCACAACTTATTTCCCCCAGTGACAATGGTGTGTGTCTCCTCTTTTGAACAATTAACAAAGAGAGGAGCAAATCAACTTCATAAGAATGTTTTAAAAGATTTGTATGACCATTTTTTTCTAACATCATTTTGCATCAAGTGAGCCTAAGATCTTGTGGGGGGCCATGTGCAGGGATGTGGTTGTGTACTCACTTAATGATCATTTTTTTTCAATTAACTTCAAAGGTTTTTTCCATTGCATTACAAATTGGTTGGGCCTCCCACATCTTTTAGCATTTGGTTTGTCACATTGCATTTATAGTCAACCTTTGGACCCCATGGGGATCCACTTTCTTTGTTGTGCCCATGGTGAGGAGAGGATGATTTCCCATAATGTTATGTGAGATGTTTTTACATTTGTTGAAAAGGATGCATGATTTCACATTTTAGTGAGCAAACCCACGGTTTTTCGTTGCCTACTTTTTAGTCCTTGCATTGGTGGGTCAACAAAAATTGCAATTTTAATGGATGGTGTCTAGATGTTGGTTGACATCATCATCGTTGACCCCACTTGAATAGATTTGGTTTCACAAACAATTGTATCTCGTGGGGTTGTCATTACAATTGTTGTTCATGTTAATAATGGCCTTTATCATGATCAATACCCAACAAACCATTTTTTTCCTCTAGCCATAGAGGTCTTTCGGTGTTTACATTGAAAGGTCGACAATTTTCTTCATTGATGTTCCAACATGGCATGGAGCGCGAAGGGCTTTGGAAGCCTCCCCTTTTGGTTTTATATTCATTTTAAAGGCAGAAGGTGTCAATGGTTTTACAACAAGTGTAAGTGGCCTCTATTTCAAGGCATGCTATTACTATAGGTGAGGGTTCTTCTAAGTTAAGTGTCCTTGCATGTGTTCCTCTCCTCTCCTTATTTGATATTTGATATGGGCTTGCAAGTGGGTTTGAGTGCTTGATTTGTTCATGTTGCCCTTGCGATCTGCCTTTTGTTGGGGTTTCTTCTTTATGCCAAGACTTGGGTCGTTCATCATCCTGTACCTTTTTCTCCCCATTTTTGGGGTTCTTTGCTTTATTGACGCTTGGCAGGTTTTCATATCACACCTACTTTGGAATTTAGGGTTTGGTCGTGGATGAGCTCCATAAGGGGATAACCTTGGCATTAAGGATTTAGGGTTTGGTCGTTTGTTGAAGATTGTTGCTGAATTGCACGTTCCTGTAGGTTTTTTCCTGCGATTTTTTCTCCCAGGAGGATCACAACAGCAAGCAGCGGAGATCGTGGAACTATGGCCGCTCTAATGTGCCAGTGCCAATTTCCTCACATTCTTTCAACTGCATCCATCTCCGTTCCGCAGTCTTGCAGCAGTCATGTGGGCTCCTTCCTCGGCTCTCCTTGGACTAGTTTTGTGCGCTGCAAGCGTCTGCTGCATGGAAGCAGGATTACGAGGAAGAGAGGAGTGAAGTTGCAAAGTACTTCCGTTATTGCGTTTCTTCTGCCTGTCGATCCTTGGAACCCGAATTCCGACTCGCAGGGAATAGCATCGTCGTTGTTCGCATCCTCTTTGCTTCCCTACCTTGGATTTCTTTACCACATCACCAAGTCTAAGACATCGCCGAAGCTCACGCTCTTCGGCTTCTACTTCTTGCTCGCCTTTGTTGGCGCTACAAGTAATTCTAGCCGAAGTCCCTCTTCAACCATCTTTGGGTCTGCTTTCTCATAGACAATAGATCTCTTTACAGCGGCAACGGCCGTTGGCATTGACGTGCTTTATTTATATCGAAGCAATGGCCTTCTTTTGAACCGAACCAGCAATTTTATTTTCTTTGCAGAGCGTTGCACTGGGATTACGAAATTCGCAGACAAGAATCGCTGTTTCGTACAAAATCCCCTATACACTTCATACACTTGATCCTAAGCCCTTCCTGGTAGTGGTTATAAACCCTATCCGCTTGCAAATTCTTACTGTAACGATAAGTTCTTTCCTTCAAAAGAATACATAGTCGATAATGCAAGCCGTGTTTGAAGGTTAGTGTCATCTTGCTCTCAGAGTCTCAGAGCAGCTGAGCATGTGATTTGAAGTTTTTTTCCCTTCAGTAAGATATCCTTACTAATAATCACTGTCGAACCTCCCAATAGGGTTAAGATTGAGGGGGGTTTATACAGGTAATTTGATTTGCTTTGTCATACTTGGCAACACCAATATCTGCAAATTTCAATAGTGAAGACTGTGAATGGCAGTTCAAGAATTGTAACATTTGCATCCATTCTTCTTTTAGAGCATCTGATTGGCAACAGTGGGATCAAAAGTTGTCTCCACAGCTTCTAGATGAGCAGCTTGTGAAGAATGAATACCATGCATCTATCGTCTGCAATCCCCTCATAGTCTCCCTTCCATGGTGACTCTCTTACTGTCCTCATGTAATTGTATGCACAAAATAACTCAAATGTAATCCCAGTTCAGTTGGTCACCTGTGGCCGACTATGTCTACTTTGAGTTTGTGTTAATGTGCAGGTGCTGAGTGGGTTGGCATGGAAGGTTCCAAGAGGATGGGAAACTCTGCTCTTGGTCCTTTTTTCCTTATCCTCAAAACTGAAGCTCTCTTAGGATGTGAACAATATCTTTGCTGTGGGCTGATTGGGATTTTTCTTGTCCATGTTGAGCAGTTCCTGCAGGCATTTATGGTGAGTTAATAGTTTTCACTCACCCTCTCCCAAGGACTTGCTCTTGTGAAACAAATGCTTGACTTATTTACTCATGCAAAAATGTGTTTGAAATGTTTGTTGAAGTTTCAGATGCAAAAAGCTTTCTCGGTGGGGAAAATGTGAGAAACAATGTGAGAAACAGGATTTGTGCAAAAGATTGAACTCAGAGCTGTGGGATGGTTTGGCATGCTACAGCAAAGGTGCACTACGGAACATCACTGTCAAATGTGGATTGGCTACATGGCGGGGCAGAATCCTTGTTGACACTAACCAATCTCTTCATTGTGATTGGTCTTCGGAAAGCAATTCGAGAGGCTGTGGAGGATGAAGAGAAAGTTATTGCAGAAGAGGAGAAGGATGTGCCTCTTTTGAAGTGAAATGCTGGTGACTGCCTAATCATTTAACCACAACTTATTGTTGCACAAGCTGAGGCCCAAAGCTCAGTTACTGACAGTCTGTGTTGACCTTCATGTGCCATGTCTGGTTTCTATATACACCATAGTAATCTGTTATCACTGATTCACAATCATTGGATGTAAATCCTTTTGTCAATTTTCATAGTACATGGTTTGCATGGGGATGTCTGGCCTCATGTTCTCTTTGCTCCTTTCTGTTCCTTGAAGAATCTTGAGCTCTCAAGGGACTGTGCAAGTGATTGGAAGTCATTTCTTCTTTGTTCGGTGGCTGTTAATATGCAGTTGTGATAATTTTGATTTGGAAGACATCCACCTCTCAAGATGTGAATTTCTTAAGCTAAGCATGAAATTGGAGTTTTTGCCAAATTGACATCCTAAAATCAACAGGTTTGGTATGGAAATTGGAAGATCAGCATTCAGCCAACCCAACTGTGGCACCTGCAGCAGCAAGTCAGAGCAGCACCAAGTCACAAGCAAAGACTGAGAGCAAGATGAGCTTGCAGAGGGACAGTAAAGCATTGAGGGGATTAAGGCAATAGAGCAAGCTGACAGGCCAGAGTGTGTCACAGGGCACATGGCAGGCCATGGTGGAGCTAGGGGCAGTCCAGCACCAGCCCTGGGGTGATATCATCCTGGGGATTCTCAGTATATTACCCATCATGAGCAGCCTCACTGAGGTTTCCCTGGGCTTTGTGCTGCTTCATGTTGCAATATAAGCCATTTGTTCTGTGTGCTAACTTTCCACCTTTTAACCTGCAAGTTTCATTTTGTAGGGATTTGTTTTGTTTGGTTGCTTTTTCTCCCATTCAAAAACCTGAATAAGAGAACTACTTTAAAGCCAATCTATAGTGAATCAATGGTTGGATATTACTATTGTTAGGAATTTGCAATTATATGGCTTATCTCATTCATGTGTATTATCCAATATTTGAGTCACTGCCTAACTTATTACGATACAAAGATTTCTATCTTGTCTGCATTGTGTTTGCCATAGTAGTTCGAAACACTCTTTGGTGTAGTGGATTTCTATAATCAGTGGAAAAGAAGGAAGAAGGTTTGTAGTTTAAGTAGTTGTAATACTCTCAGAACTGGTACAACACCATGGGTGTCACCTAAAAGAGAGGGCAACGAAATGCAGCACCTACTGAAGTGAAATCATGGACAGGTAAATTATTGTGAGGCTTTCTAGTAAGTAGATCCACAGAACAACACTCAAATTCATTTGTCTCCAACAATTTGTTTGCATCTGTAAAACTAACAATATTAATCTATGAACTTAAAGGAATTAGGTCTCTCTGGCTTCTCTCTTGAGCCCACTGATTTTATTATGGCAATTCATACACCCACTTGCTGGCTGTGCTTCTTTTGGCCTTTCTTTGGCCTTCCCTTTTGTCTTCTATGTGATAGTTCCGGCCATCGGGTTTTATTGGATTTTTTGACCCCCTCATAAGAACATAACATGAAATCTACCCTTCTTCCTATGGATTAGGAAGTTGTACAAAGAGAAATTGAGAACCCAAACACCCCACTGACTAAGCAAAAATCAATTCTCTTCAAAGCCTCCCATAGATGTGGGTACTCCTTCCCATCAACATAAAACCCATTGCATCCTCAAGAACCTGACATCACTCCCCACAACACATTGAATTGCCATTAAGACCACTTTTGAAACCTCTTTAGATCTTCATCATCTTCCTTAATCAATCCCTAAACTATGCATCTAACATATTTGCCTTTTGAAATAGCTATGGTGCAGCGAAGATACAAAGCCCTTCTACCAAAGGCTTGTACTAACCATCAGGCATTCATTCCAATGGACCAATTGGTAAGCAAATTCTGAAAGTTCTACAACTCAAACAAAGACAATGAAACTTAGCATCCCAATCCTTGCACCCAAAATGAAGTGTCAATCAAAAAAACTTAGCTTCTTCATATCTGAAGCTCCTCCCTTATACCGCTCCTGAAAACCCTTCATGGTACACAACATCCAAACACACTGCAAAACACCAAATTGATCAACATCAAGCATTGTCCAAACCATGAAGAACGTACACTAGAACTCATAACCTGCAAATAACAAAACAACACAAAAACAAAAAAAGAAGAAGTAGAGGGATAGTGGCTCCCTCTAATTTTCATGATTACCAACCATCTCCACTTTTGGCCATTTCCACCAGTCCAAATTCGCACAATACTTCATCCATTAGGTCATCTCCTAATCCCAGCTTCCACTTGGGCTTTGTTTACACAACAAAAGCCCAGACACAGGTCTAGGTCACATGTGGTCTGTATGAGAGTACCCCTTAATTTTTCTAGTTTTCTTCAATTATTATCTTCTTCAAGTAAGCAAGTTAGATCCCCCCCAAGTTGTGCACTTGCCTTGCCACATCAGCAACATTTTATGTCTAGTACCAACCTGCCTACCAAGTCACTTGTTAGGCAATTTGCTCTATAATTTTTATTAAATAATGGAAAAGTCTATTAGATAGATTGATCTTGAATTTCAATGGAATTATGCATTTAAGTTTTCACTTTTTTTTAATGAGGCTAATCATCAATTAAGGACAGGTGGATTCACCACATGGTATTTGGAGTTTTTACAATGTGCGTATACTTGGGCTTCGGCATCATGCTTAGAGGGTATTAGGAGTGGCTTTCAAGCATTGGTGTTGTTAACTATCGCATCTACACCAATTTTGGGTTGTTCACACTTTTTTTTATAGAATCAATGGTTTTCAATTTTAAAAAAGATTTCAAGAATTGATTTAGTTCTTCTTTCTTAAATGAATATTTAGAGAATTGGTAAAGGCACCAAGTTTTTGATTTTTTTAAAACCAAGCCAGTTCTCAAAGTGTTCATTTTTGTAATGTAAGAACAGTCAATTATTTAAGGCAATTCTCACAACTTAGTTATCTAATGCAAAAAAATTGTGCTACTAAAAAAATTTGAAAGACATGAAGGTATTTATGAAATTTTAATGAAAATGCAATAAAATTTTGTTTCTAATATTTCATATTTTCACAACTTCATCATATTCAAAAACACTTTCAATTTTTTCTAATTCCTCTTCCAAATCTACCTATGTACTTATTAATTATACTAAGCTAAAAAAGGATTTAAAACCAACCCTAGTCAATTTTTCCTCACAAATATTTTCTTCAAATTCTTTGATTGTAAATTGGCACCTCTTGAAATTAGTAAGTATTCAAAAGCTATAAATAAATATTTTCTATTTCAAATTATGATTCAACAATGCTTAAGACTTGAACAAGAAAATTAACAATAGGAAACATAAACTCATGATTCCCACTATTGGAAAGGACACTTGATGTTTTCCACATTCACTTGGTATTGTTTGAAGATCATTTTTTTTGTTAACAAGTTATTTTGCTAGTTCATTTGTGCTTGTTATCATTCCAAAAATATCCAAATTGCAATCCTCATTAACTACTTAAATCAATAAAATTATTTTCATATTATGTCAAGGGATGCAAATTGTGATAACATTTCAAAAGCATAGGATAAAAACCTTCTATCATACGTTTCAATAATAGTCACACCTTGCTCACATGCAATTTAAAAATGGTAGGCGCAGATTCTACCCATAATTGTTCTCTACCTACTAACAAAACAATACAAATTTTACTCTCAAAAGTACTTGCAACATACATAATTTATGGTTTTATTCATTCTAATTCATATGTAGATTATATTCACACTTTTTTTTATTACAAATATTGTTTCCTTATTTTTTAGATTCTATATTATCTTTAATAATCAAAATCTATGATCATGATTTCATGATTCACTTCAAACAATTTTAGAATAGATTCATTGTTTTCTCATCAATATTTTCTTATTATCTTTATTCATAATTGAACATATCAAACATCTATAGTATAAAGTGTAAAAATCCAAAATGAAAAACATGAAAATTTGTGGTTCATAACCCAATAAAACTCTAAATAACATAATGTGTTTCTATTTTATTCTCAAGAAACTCTCTAAGTTTGTGTGTGTAAAACAAAACAATCTCCCAATCCTCCTCAAATTTTAAAACTACATCCTAAGTTTTTTTTCCTTCCAAAAGTAATTTGAAAATCAATTCACGAAATGTCTTAATCCTACTAACTAATCAACCATCTTCATCATGCCTTGTTGAATCTCTATCGTTCACCTAGTAACATTCAACCTTGTAAAATCTTTACCACTCACCTAGTAACATTACCTTCCCTTAACATTGAAATCCTTGTTATAGTAAAAAAATATGTTCTTCAAGCCATTATGTTAGCCATTTGTGGTTTGATTTGCTCATCTTGTATTGTTCATATTGTTGTTTACACTTCAGTCTATGCTCTTGTGGTATATTGAGTTACTGCATTCATTTGAAGAATTGAAACCTTAGGCAATAGTTTTGTTGTACCTTGTTGTATTTCCTTATATATGTGCTCCACCACTTGTTCTATGCATCCAACTAATTCTCTATTCACTAATGTCATTAATTGTTAGCTATGTTCCTTTTATAAGAATTTTTTGTACCTATTCTTCAACCTTTTCATTTTGAGGATCTTGTCTTCCTTTGAAATCATGTGGTTCCTCCTCCTTTCACTCATGCATTGCTCCACTACATTCAACTTCTTCTACCTCATGTACTAGAATAGATGGTTTTGAACTATTAGGACTCATGTAAATAAAGTTTGGAAAAGCCTTCTTAAAAGCAAATGTAAAGGGGTGAAAATGTGGCCCCAAACATTACCCTCCTCAAGAAGGTAAGGCTAAGGGTTTAGGGTCAACTCCTTATTACTCCCAAAAAAAAACTACTTTCATTTGCTTACTCTACTACAACTATTCAAGTAGTAGTTAAGAGTTGATGCAACAAAAGAAGAAGAAGGTAGGGTCTACATGTCATCTAGAGAGAGACCTACCATCTTGACTGTCAACTACTTTAATAACATTTTAAAAAAAATGTACAAACAACAAAGAAACATAATATGAAGGTTTGGGTAGTCACTACCCTCAAAGTTTCTATAACACCTTCAATGCATCAAAACGAGGTTCAATGGGTCTACAAGCCTTCCACATGACTATTGTCCAACCTTCCCAACATATGTACACCATTTAAAGGCGTTGCCTATCATCTACAATCCCTCAAAAAGCCTTCTCATTGTTACTTACCGTTTATAGCCACTACAAACTCCTTTGACTGTTGTTTACCATCTGCAACAATCTCATGTACCCTACAAACTTCAACTTCCAAATACTCTCTCTTCCTTCTGCCATTTACTAGTTGCTACCTTATTGTGGCAACAAGTAACTTCCTACCCCCAAAGATTAAAAATCTTACATACATTTTTACTTTTTTTTGTAAAAGAAACACAAAACTACTATACAAAATGTAACACATTATGCAAGCTTAAACTATGTTACCTTCCTCATTTTTCAATAGGATAAACTCACACAAAGCACATGAAGGTTCTTTAACCATTTTCCATTGAGATAACACACAAGGGTCAAAGCATGGTTGGGGTACCAAAAAGGACTATCTCCTTTTATATCTAGTGGACACCCTCACTTAAAACATGTTGTAACTTAATGGCATATTCATATTGAAAGTTTGATTTTTTTCATGGATAGATAAATTATTAATGTATTATTCTATGCATAGCATGTACATGTCAAATTTGAACAAGTTTCAGGATTTCTACCAAGTCCAAGAAAAAAATCCAAAATTTTGTCTCCTGAGAAAAATAAAGTTCCAAGATTCATAAGGAATGTCTAAACAAATTTTTTTAGCCCAATATTCTTACCATAAACACCTTAAATACTAATGTACATAAAATGTATGAGTGTGACAAAAACCAAGTGCTTTATAACAATGTAAAAAAATTCAAAAAGTGAAATTTATAGGAATTTTGGGCCATTGATAGAACATGGCCCACATTGAACAAATTTTACTACTTTTACCTTCATAAGTGAATATAATAGATATTATAAAATTTTATATAAAATTTGGAACAAAATTATTTCATTTGACATAAGAAAAGGGAAATCTAAGATAGGTCATAAAAAAAGTGAAAAAAAAGGTGAATTTGAATGTCTTAGAAGCGAGTCTTTAATGTTCCAAAGGGGGTACCCTAATCATGCTTAGACCCACAAGTACAAATACATTTCCAAATTAATCCCTCATCTCTAATTTTACACCACACACCTTTCCAAAGAATAACTTCCCACTCCCAACTCCAAACTCCAAACTTATCCAATGCTATAAAATCCCCCAAATCCTCCTCTAATCCTCTTCTCCACAAAGCCACACAAGGCCCACATTGACCCCATGAAAATAGGGTCTTTATCCTAATCCTTTTTTTAAAATTTCATAAGTGATTAGGTGGATTACACCTAACCACTCATTAACATGAACTACTTAATCCCACTAGCTTCACCCCTTTAGTAAAGGATGGTAAATCTACCACTAATAACTACTAGTTACTAAGATGCCTATGGCATTAACTAGTTTAGAGATTTTTACCCTTTAATAGCAGACAAATGTTTTTTGTACCTATTTTCATCCTTCCTATGTGCAATTAGATTCTTATACATTTTTTCTTTGAATTGCACTTCTGTTAGCTCCCACCACTCATCAAGTTCAACATTGGAATCTTCCATCTATTGTTGGGTACAGAGTATCGAATAATATTGCACCAAATCATCATATTCTTCCAATCTATTGCTAACATACATAGGATCCAAATCCTTGTACTTCTCCAACAAATCATCCAAATTTGTCTTGATTTTTAGCATCTTTTTCTATAGTGCTGACACTTCCAAGACTACCTTCTCCTTCTCCTCTTTTACCTTCTATCAACAAAGCTCCTTTCCTTCAACCATAGATTTCATCTGTAGAATTTATAAAGACATCTTTTTAATTGTATTATTCTTGGTTTCTTGCTCCTACAACCAAAGTTCTTTCTCCCATCCCAATCCTTCCTTCTTATGTTTATAATTTATTATTACCTTATGGTACTTTTGTTTTATGCCTTTTATTTCTTTTTTAGTTTTTAACATTCTTTTTGTAGAGTTGTCCACTCAACCAACCTCCTACACTACTCTTTCATCTTTATTGCCTACTCCATCATTTTAGCATTCATTTTTCTCCATTTCCATTTTCTATTCTTCTAACCACCCATTTGCTTATTATATTTGTCATAGCCTTCATGCTCTTTTTGCATTTGCCTAGACAATCCCTATTTTTCTCCTTCTATTGTGGTTAATCTGATTTTTAATGACTACACCTTTAAACCAAATTACCGATCTTTAGGCCAACTATAACCATTGCTTGAAACATCTCAATAGTTTTGTTGCTTTTTAGGACATTAGTTGCCATATTTTCTACAAACTTAGGTGTAAGGTTCTATGGTGTTTCCTTCTTAAATCCATCTCATGATGACATCACCCTATCCCGCATCTATAAACTTGACTAATCTCCAACATTTTCCTTTTTGTTGACCTTAATTTATTATTTGGCACTAATATTGCAACTAATCTATAATCATTGAATAATGGTTTTGGTAAAACCATATGTGGTGCTTGAGGCTACTATGGTTGTTGCTAATTTATTTATGGTTATATTGCATGTACATCCATTGTAGCATCCTCATGAACCTCCATCTATTTATGATAATCATGAAGATCATCTATTGCATCTCGTTACGTCTATCGGTGTTGTGTTTGATTTATCACTGCCAATTATGGTGATCTATTTTGTTTTCGCTTCATCTGTTGCAATTATTCCTTCTTGTGTTATTCCTACACTAAATTATTTTCGTTATGTGGTTTAAAAGGAATATGGCATGTAACCATTCTTGGGACTGTAACTATAGGTTGTCTAGTATTCCTTCGCATATATTTTTGAAGTCTAACGTCCTCCCTTGACTTCCTTCTCAACTTGAATACTTCTCTAATTTCAACTTGTTTTTTTTTCCCATAGTCTATGGAAATCCCCTTGATGCTCCTCTCTTGTTATCCAAAACATGTTGGGTGAAAGTATGAAATAAGGAGCCACAAAGTGTGCGGACAAACCTAAAAACCTATTTTTTGAATTTTTGAAAAATCACCATGGGAACAACATATATATCATTGTTTAATTTTTTAAATAAGTTCTTATACTTTCAAAGTTGCAACTAACTTTTTTTCATTAAAGTTCACAATGTTTCAAAAGTCTTTTTAAGAGTCGCCATTTAAGAAAAGCATGTGGAATACAAGTGGTTTTTTAATTTCAAAAGTATTTTTTCCTTATCAAATGTTCACCAAATCATTTCAGTTTTTTTGTGAATTTTAATATATTCCACAAGAAGGGATCCATGTGTTCAAAACGTTCAGAAAATAAAAATGCATATACCCTTTTAGATTTTGATACTCAGACATCATTAAGCACAATTATAGTTTTGAATTTGTAATCATGGTTCAAAATATAGTTATAAATTTGACTATAATGTAAACCTTGATGCAAAAAAAATTGAGTTTTTATCATGTTATATGTCATATTTGGCCTCAATTTTGATATTTAATTTGAAAAAAAGTGTGAAAAATGCAATATAAACTAATAATAAATTGCCACGTGGCAAATGTAGTCCTTGGAAAGGACTTTAACCTTGGCCTGATTGGTTCTTTTTTCCATGTTTTCACCCTGTTACATTTCCTCCTTGGTTCTTTTTTACTTTTTATGGGTTTCTATTTATCTTCTTATCTATAACCCCATAGTGTTATTGAAACATATATTTGAACAACCTCTCCAAAACTAATGTTGAATTATATATATATTTTATGTCCTCTTGTTTCCCATCCACTTACCTCTTGGTCCATCTATCCAACTCATTACACAAATTATTGAACATAATCTATGCCCAATCCACCTCAAGTCCTTCCTCCACCTTCATGAATGTCAATGCATTCATGTTGTTCATGTAATTCACCTTCTCCCTTTGGTATACCATAGATATTACAGTTGGGTATCTAATGTTAATTAACATCTTGCAATTCTTAACATTCCACTTATTTGCATTTATGAATGGGGGTTTTATATCATGATTAAACAACAACTCTTCTACCAACATTTTGGTCACATGTCCCTTTGGATCCTCAACATACCCACTCTAATACACTTAAAATGCATTAGCTATTATTTGTTTGCCAATGACATACACTATGCCTTTCTTCCCAAAATAAATCTTAGACCTTGTAATGACAAAAGTGTTCAAAAATTCTACCAAAGCATCATGGTCTGGTTCCTTCCACTCAATGTTTAGCAATATGATTAATCTTGCCTTACTAACTCATGCCTCTTCTCCCTCCTGCATCTTTTTCCACATTTAAATTCTCTCAACATGTTTGGAATAATTCTGTTTAGTTGGAATAAAAAAAATATTCTTTCATTTAATTCCTCTATATTTTAGAGTTTTCTCATCCATCCTCCACATATGTTATTTTCTTCCTTTAGTTCCAAAGCATGGTAAGTTTTTCCAAACTTCATTCGTTTCACTTAAATCTAAAATCTCCAATGGTTTTTCCATTGTTGCACTAGTTGACGTGTTCCCAAGTCATGGGGTGAAACCCACTTGAGGGTTTCACAAAGTCAAGTTGCGGAAAGTTGAGACTTGGTAGCACGCTCCCGGCTTCCAACTCTAAAAAGGGGTAAAGGGTCGAGTTGGGAGCCCATGGATTAGACTAGGAAGAGGGACTAGCTTAGCTCGTGTGAATCTACATCCAAAAAAACCAACCAAATCGGGTTA
>Ga0209611_10011070_pt1 | contig 13109 bp, 6 predicted proteins | sample S1TSphgellanicum_3_FD_187693 | JGI IMG/M metagenome (GOLD analysis project Ga0209611, IMG submission 187693) | Host-associated microbial communities from peat moss isolated from Minnesota, USA - S1T2_Fc - Sphagnum magellanicum MG (SPAdes) (version 2) | ecosystem: Host-associated > Plants > Peat... | reverse complement strand
CATCGCACAGCTTCCCAACCCTGCATCCGGCCAGGAAGATCGACGCGCTTGAGAACGCCCCGCTTCTCTCGATCACGCAGGCAGGCGCATACGCGCTTGACCATGATATCGCGCACGTCTCGATCGCTTGGATCAAGGCCGCGCTCGACCATTAAACGCGCCGTGATATCCGATGATGTGATCGGCGCGGTGGCTACCCTTAGAATGTCGATGATGATCCGAACGATGTCGCCGCGATATGAAACGTGCTGCGGCGTCTTACGCTTGATCAAATCCACCTTGATCGAGGGGTCGAAAACCCCGATCGTCGCGTCGATATGAACGAGGTCCAAACTCAATCGACGCAAGGCGGCTTCCTGCTCCCCGATCAGACCGGCAAGCTCTGCGCGCTTTCGGGTGAGGGCATGAAGGACTGCGGGCTGTTCCGCATCTGGTGGCACATATGGATTGCTCATTCCATAAGGCTAGCAAATTCAACTCTTTAAGCGTAGAGGGCTTAAGGTGTGTTTGCTACCTAATGCCGGACGTTTTTTCATCTCCCCCATCTTCGATGGGGGAGTACGGCCGAAGGCCGAGAGGGGGCCGCGCGAGAGCACGGAAGACGCAGCCGCGCCCCTATCCCACAAACGACGGCGGCCGATCTTCCATCGCGGCGCCGTAAGCGAGGTTCGGCTTCGGCCCCATCTCGAACACCAGCCGGCCGCCCTGCACCAGATCGGCGTGAGCGATCCAGGTCTTAGGATAGGGCCGACCGTTCCAGGTCACCGACTGGATGTAGATGTTCTCGTCGCTCGTCAGCGGCGCCTCGATCGTCAGGGTCTTGCCCGGCGCGACTTGAAGGGCGACCTTTTTGAATAGCGGCGAACCGAACACGTAAATCGCGCTGACCGGATCGACGGCGTAGAGCCCCATGGCGCTCATCACGTACCAGGCGCTCATCTGGCCGCAGTCTTCGTTGCCGGCCAAGCCATCCGGCGTCGCCTGGTGCTGGGTCTTCAGCAGCATCCGCACGCGGGCTTGCGTCTTATAATGGGCGCCGGTGTAGGCGTAGAGATAGGCCACGTGGTGGCCGGGCTCATTGCCGTGGCAGTATTGGCCGACCATGCCGCTCATGTCCGGCGGCGCGTCGGGGAGCAGCGCCGATGAGGCGTTGAACAGGCCGTCGAGCTTGGCCTCGAACGCCTTGTCGCCGCCGAACAGCGCCATGTAGCCATAGATGTCGTGCTGATTCAGGAAGGTGGCTTCCCAGGCGTTGCACTCGGTGAAGTCGTGCCACATGGGACTATCGTGGCCGAGCGCGCGGGGATCGAACGGCTCCGCCCAGGCGCCATTCTCCAGCCGGGGGCGCACAAAGTTCAGCTTGGGATCGAACAGGTTGCGGTAGTTTTTCGACCGGGCGCGAAGCACCTTAGCGTCTTCAGTCGCCCCGACCGCGTCGGCCAGCTTGGCGATGGCCCAGTCGTCGTAGGCGATCTCCAGCGTCTTGCTGGCCGCCTCTTTCACCTTGTCGCTCGGGATGAAGCCCAGCTTCCGATAATAGTCCATGCCGCTGACGCGATCCTCGAACGCACGCTTTCGGAACGCCGGCCAAGCGGCGGCGTAGTCGACGCCGGGGACCTTCTTCGCGGCCGCCTCGGCGATCACCACGGCCGAATGCCAAGCGATCATACAGCTGGTCTCATCCCCCTGGAGCGGCCAGATCGGCGGCCCAAGCGGGCTTTCGTTCGTCATGCGCACCAGGCCTTGGACCAGATCCGCATTACGCTCGCTCTGCACCAGGGTGAACAAGGGATGCAGGGCGCGATAGGTGTCCCACAGAGAATAGGTGCTGTAGTTATGCATCCCCTTGGGCAAGTTATGGATCGCCGTATCCATGCCCATGTACCGCCCATCGACATCGCTGAAGAGCGAGGGTGCGACCAGAGTGTGGTAGTAGGCGGTGTAGAAGATCGTCCGGTCCGCTTCGCCGCCCCCCTCCAGGCGCAGCTTGGACAGTTCGCGCGTCCAGGCGGCGCGGGCTTGGGCGTGGACGGCGTCGAAGTCCCATCCGGGCAATTCCGTCGCCAGGTTGTTCAGGGCGCCCTCAATATCGACGCCTGAGATGGCGCACTTGATCAGGAGCGGCGCGGCTGCGGCGTCGGGATAGATCAGAGCGCATTTCAGCTTGGCGCCGGCGACGCCTTGGGCGCCGTCAGCCAGCGGAAGATCGTTGGAATAGAGCTCGGCCCGCGCGAAGGGACGCGACAGCTTCAGGGCGAAGTGGATCACCCGACCGTCCGCCCACTGGTGGACGCGGCGCGTGCCGACCAGGGTGTCGTTTCCGATCAGGCGCAGGGACGCTTCGGTGACGCGGGTTTTGACCTCCTCCTGGTCGGGCGAAGTGTCGTCCTCTGCGCCATGGTGAAAGTCGATGAGGATGTGGCCGCCGCCGGCCGCCTGCGCGGGATCGAAGCGGTAGCGGTGCAGGCCCACGCGCGCGGTCGCCGTCAGCTCGGCCTCGATCCCCTTGTCTTTCAGGAGCACGCGGTAATAGCCGGGCGAGGCGCGCTCGCTGGCGTGATCGAAGCGGGCGCGATAGCTGCCCTCGGGGCGCTCTAAAGTCCCAGGTGAGAGCACAATTGGGCCAACGCCTGGGACCACCAGCACGTCCATCATGTCGGCCACACCCGTGCCGCTCAGATGGGTGTGGGAAAAGCCTAGAAGCGTGGAATCGTCGACATGATAGCCGGAGCAGGCGTCCCAGCGCGCATTGTCGGTGTCGGGGCTGAGTTGCACCATGCCAAACGGCGTCAGGGCGCCTGGAAAGGTGTGGCCGTGGCCGCCCGTACCGATGAAGGGGTCGACATGCTGGCAGGGATCGAACGCCGGCTCAGCCTCCGCGACCGCCCGGACGGCGCCTAAGGCCGACGCCGCCAGCGCAGCCGCCGCCGCGCCGGTGAGACATTCGCGTCTCGTCTTCAAAGCCTTACTCCGTCTGTGGCCCTCGCTAACGATACGCGCCGCCAGCAGGATAGGTTACGAAAAACCCCTTCCCCCTTTTATGGGGAAGGGGTCCTGAAGGCCTTAGTATTTGTAGGTCAGGTTGAAGCCGCCGGTCACGCCGGAGAAGACGATGTCGGAGATAACGTCGCTGTTCTTGCCCACGTGGGCGAAGTAGGTGGTGGCGTTCAGGAGGTTGGAGACAGCCACATCCAGCTTCACGTTTTTGTAGACCTCGTAGCCGACGTGCATGTCCAGACGACCGACCGGGTTGGTCCAGACGTCGTCGACCGAGCTGCCCATGCCGAACCAGTCATAGTTCTGCACCGCGGCGCCTTGATAGTTGTAGTTCAAATCGACGGAAATGGGCCCCTTCTGATAGAAGACGCCGGCATTGCCCAAGACGCCCGGGGTATTGGCGATCTGATCCTTGTAGTTGTAGGTGCCCGACGAGTTGCCGAGGTCCACGCCGGTGTACTGACGGGTGAAGTTGCCCCAGACGCCCAGTCCATCGAAGGGTTTGGGCAGGCCTTGGAACTTCTGACGCACTTCGATGTCAAAGCCCAGAACGCTCGCGGGGCCGCCGTTAACGGGAATGCTGGTCTGCGAAATCCCGGTCGCGGTCGTAACATAGTTTCCGGCGCCCGTGCCGGCGTCGTAAATATAATCCTTCATGGCCTTGTAATAGACCGTCGCCATCATGTGGCCGCCGGCGCCGCTATCCCACTCGCCGGACAGATCGATATTGGTGGAGGTGACAGGCTTCAGCTTCGGGTTGCCCTGCTGGATATGGGTCACAGTCTCCGAGCCGCCATTGGGAAGGGTCTGGACCTGGACCGACTGGGTCGCCCCGCCGCCCAGTTCGTTGAAGGGCGGGCGGATATAGCTGTCCCAAACGCCGAAGCGATAAACCGATCGAGATGTCGGGCGATAGTTGAAGTAGATGCTCGGCAACCAGACCGACTCCGTCGCCTGGTCGGTCGCGAAATGGCCCACTTCCTGATTGCCATTCACATCACTGGGAATCAGGAAATAGGTGTTGTGGATCACCGTATTCTCAAAGCGAATGCCGGGGATAATTTCAAGCTGGCCAAACTTCATATCGCCCATGACATAGGCCGAATCGTACTCTTCCCGCGTCTTGGTCGTGTTGCAGAGGTAGTTGTTCGGATACAGTTGCTGGCCGCCGCAGTCGTCTGCGACGGTTCCGATGGCGGGGTTGGCTGCCTGTGAAAAGTAAAGCTTTTCAATGGCGTTCGTATTCAGGTTCGGCACGGGCTGGCTGTAGAGACCCGGAATGACGTGCGGGAAGATATTGCTGATCAGGCCGAGCGAGGCGAAGTCGGCGTAGCTGGAGGGCTCGTTGCCGCCATTGGTCGCGCCAGCCGCCTGATAATCGACGCTGGAAGACTGGTGCCAAGCATCCAGGGCCTTAAAGCCGAACTTGATATATTGCAGGAAGCCGCCATCGAAGGTGTATTTAAAGTCGCCCTTGGCGCCGGATAGCGTTTCTTGACTGAGATACACCGTCCGCTCAGGCGCCTGTCCGGCCGGCATGCCGGGGATATTGTCCAGAACGCTTTGCTGATAGGCGCTCAAGAGGTTCACCGGATAGCCCTGGCTGTTGTAGCTGAACAGCTGGCTGCCGCCGAAGGTGGTGCCGGCGCCGCCGTTGTCCATGTTGCGGGTCGCGACCTGGATCTGATCCGGCATGTCGTCCTTGCCGGTGCTGAAGAAGATATTGCCTGACACCGTCCAGTGCGAGAATCGGGTCTCGCCGCCGAATTGGGCCGTTCCTAAAGTATCGACCTGCGGATTGGTGATAAACCAATAGCGTTCGGAAACATCGGGAATCAAAAGCTCATAATTGCCGGTATTGCCGATCGGAATACCCTGGCTGCCTTCGCCCTTGCCGTTTTGTCCATCGAGATTGCCCTGACCGACAATCTGAGTGTTGGCGACGTTGTCGATGGTATCGGCGCGCGCCGATGTCATTCGGGCATAGAAGCTGGTGTTGCTGTCCGGGCGCCAATCCAGGGAAATGCTGCCGCCATAGCGCTCGGTTTGGCCGATGGCGGCGGACTCGTTTACACCGGCAAGTTGCAGATTATCGATCGGGATCAGACCCGGCGCGCTGTTGTTGTTCACCGTGCTACCGCCCTGGATGGCGTAACCCCAACCATAGTCGCCGCCCTGGGACTCGTTGATGCCGCCGATCTTGCCGTTGATGAAATAGCGCGTGTCATAATAGGCGCCGACATAGACGCCGAACTGGTCGTCCGATCCGAAGCGCTTGGAGCCCTCCAGCGTGACATTGTTTCCGACCTTGTCGGAGCCGTAGGCCAGGGACTCGCTTTCGAGCTTGCCGCCAACAGTCATGGCGAAATGTTCAGGACCGAAGTCGAAGGCGGACGGCGTGTGGAAGTCGATCATACCGGAGACGAAGTCCGACTCCTGGTCCGGCGTGGCGGTCAGGTTCACGACGATCGTGCTCAAGCCCGACGGCGGCAGGAGGTTCAACTGCACCGAGCGGGTATAGGGATTGGCCTCGGCGATATTGACGCCGTTCATCAGATTGATCGCATAGGCCGTATCCATGCCCCGCACCTGGGCGTACATGGCCTCGCCGCGAGAGGCGGCGTCGACGCCGCCGATGAAGCCGGTGCCAGTATTGGTCGTGCTGATCCCCGGCAGCAGCGCCAAGGCCTCGGCCACGTTGTGAACAGCGGTGTGGGACAGGTCTTCGGCTGACAAGACGTTGATTGTATTGGTCGCCTTCATCTGCGCGGCCGCCGCCTGATAGCGGTTGGCCACGACGATGATTTCGTCCATCGTGGTCGTCTCGGCGGGCGCGGTGGCGACAGGCGTCGACGCGGTCGCCGCGGTTTGCGCGAAGGCCGAGGGCGCCGCAACAACCCCGGACAGCGCCATGGCGCCGGCCAAAATCTTAGATTTCAGACTGTTAGAACCCATTTTGTTGTCCCCGCTTATTCGTCGTGGTCGCCCCGACGTCGCCCTTTAAGCCTTGGCGCCGAACTAGCCCCCGGGCGCCGCCGCCACGGAAGGCGCCCCCGCGCCGCACAGGAAGAGGATACCTCCGCCAAAATCTGTCAACTTAATTTTTTCCTGCCACACTTTTTTGGCTGAAATTTTCCATTTTAGGCTGCACACGGTCGAAAAGGCCGCAGGCTGGAGGCGCGGCGCCGCTTGATCGGCCTTCCCCCTTGATACTCATGGCGGTTTCCAGACCTCTGCAGAGATTCAAAACACATGCGCCGTAGTCCAAAGATCCGAAGGGCTCTCGTTTGCGGCGCGGCGCTGGCCGTCTGGGGCGCCGCCACGGCGACCGCGGTCGCGGCGGATCTGGATAGACTGCAGCTCAATCAGGTTCGGATGTTGGGCTCCCACAACAGCTATCGCCCCTATCCGTCGCCGACGACGGAGCAGCGGCTGCGGATTGTGTTCCCTAAGGATTGGCCGACCCTCGCCTATGGCAATCCCCCGCTGGAGTCTCAACTGGCGCTCGGTCTGCATCAGTTCGAGATCGATGTGGCCGCCGATCCCAAGGGCGGCCTGTTCGCGGCCCCTTACGCTGAGGCGACTCCTGAGGTCCGCGCCCTGATGGCGGCGCCCGGAGCCAAGGTGGTTCATATCGCCGGCGTGGATTACAACGTCCACTGCCTGACGTTTCGTACCTGCCTGGAGGTTTTCGCCCGCTGGTCCGACCAACACCCCAACCACGACCCCATCGTCATCCTGGTCAATTCGGTGGATCAGGACGCCATCCCAGGCTTTTGGCCCAAGGCCGATGTGCTGGAGCGGGCCGATATCGATGGGCTGAACGCCGATATCGAACAGGTGATGGGCAAGGCGCGGGTGATCACGCCCGACGATGTGCGGGGCCAGTTCCCGACGCTGCGGGCCGCAGCGCTGGCCAAGGCTTGGCCGACGGTGGCGCAAGCGCGCGGAAAGTTCATGTTCGTGCTGGACGGATCGGCCATGCACGAAACCTATCTGCGCGACGGCCATCCGTCGCTGCGGGGCCGGATGATGTTTGGCTGGTTTGACGAGGATCAGCCGGAAGCGGCCATCTTCAGCCTCGGCGACCCGATCGCCAACCTCGCCCGCATCCGCCGCCTCGTCGGCGAAGGATTCATGGTCCGCACACGCGCGGACGAAAATACGGTGGAGGCGCGCCATCACGATGGCCGCCGGATGAAAGCGGCGCTCGCGAGCGGCGCGCAGATCATCAGCACAGACTACTACCCCGGCGTGCCTGACCCGGAGGGCTTGGGCTATACGGCTGACTTCGAGGGCCCGATGCTGCGCTGCGACGAGGTTACGACGGCCAATTGCCCTGCAGTACACTGACAAAAAGAAAGCCCGCCCAACGCGATGGCGATGAGCGGGCTTCTAATACGTTGAACAGTCTCTCTTTTTCCGCTTCCCCCGGACTTGTTCCGGGGGGCCATGGCGCGAGGTCTGACAGCCATTTGGCGGTTGGAATCTCGCGCCATGGATGCCCGGAACACGTCCGGGCAACACGGAATAGAGGAGCGGTCGAGTTACTAGAACGAATACCGCGCCACGAGGTCGAAGGTGCGGCCGGAGTTGATGATCGTCGGCAAGGCGTCGCTCTTGCCGATGGTGCCGTAGTAGCTGATGTTGTCCAACAGGTTGGCGACCGAGAAGTCCATCCGCACGCCCACCGGCAGGCGGTAGCTGACGTGCAAATCAAGACGGCTGCTGGCCTTCACCCAGCTATCGAGCTGGCTGGTGGTGGAGATGCCGTCGCCGATCACCGCATAGCCGGAGACATATTCGCCGGAATATTGGTAGGACAGTTGGGCGGAAATCGGCCCCTTCTCATAGAAGAGCTGAGCATTGGCCGCCGTGTTCGGCTGGCCCTGCAACCTTTCGGTCGGGTCCAGACCCTGCACACCTGTATGTACGGCAGACCGCTCCAGCGTCAGATTTCCCTGCAGGCCGAACCCGTCGAACGGGGCGGGCATGCCGGTGGCCTTCTGGCGACCTGTGAGCTCCAGACCATAGACATCGCCCGATCCGCCGTTTTCCGGTGTCGTCACTTGAACGTACTGGGTTCCACTCGTCGTGGCGTTGGAATAGGCCGACACTGAGTCGTAGAAGAAGTTGTTCAAGGACTTGTAGAACACCGCCACCACGGCGTAGCCGCCGAAGGTGTTCCGCCATTCGGCAGACGCGTCATAGTTGATCGCATCCAGCGCCTTCAGATTGGGATTGCCCTTGGTGATGGTTTCGGACTCTCCCGTCGGGCTGGCGCTGTCCGGGCTGAAGTTGACCTGTTCGCCGCCGCCCAACTGGAACATCGACGGCTTGACGTAGCTGGTCCAAATCGCCGCACGATAGACGGTGAGCGGATTGGGACGGTAGTTGACCGCGATGCTCGGCAGCAGCTTGTTATAGGTCGAGCTGTCGTTCTGGAAATCGTTGACGCCTAAGACGTAGTAGTCGTTATGGATGTCCGTATGCTCGAACCGCAGACCCGGTATGATCTGCACGCCATGCCACAACAGGTCGCCCGACACATAGGCTGAACTCACCTGCTCGACGCCGCGTTGCGTATTACAGTCGTTGTTTTCTTGGGCGGTGGCGGCGCCGCAGATGTCGCTGAACGCGTTCACCCCGCCCGCCGCCGCGGCCGCGGCATAGAACTCCTTAAACAGGCCGCCTTCGGTTTCCAGGGGCGCCGGATAGTTGATCAGGCCGGGCACCAGGTTTTTGACCGAACCGCTGACATAGGACGCCGCCGCGACGGACGGGTCATCAGCGTTGCTGGTGAAGACCTCGCCGGACTCGTAGTCGCGATTGGTGTGGTTGCGCTCGGCGCTTTCGAACTTGAAGCCGAAACTGATGCTCTTCAGCCAATCGGTGTTGAAGTCATAGCCGCCATCGATCTTGGCCCCGCCGCGCGCCTGGTTGGAGAAGGCGGTGGAAAGTTCGCCGGCGCGCCGCTGGCCGTAGGCGCCGAAGTTATAGACCGAGGCCGCTTCAGCGCTTGACAGCAGCGGGACAGGACCGTTCGGGCCAGACCCGAACAAGGCCGAGCCGCCGTAAGACATGTAGGGCGCATCCTCAGGATCGCGGGCGCTGACTTCGATATGGTTCGGCTCGTTGTCATAGCCCCAGCTGCCGAACACGTTCGGCGCCAGATGCAGAGCGCCGGACCTCCAGTTGAAGCCGACCTGGAAGGTGCCCAGTTCCGCCTGCTCCGGCGCAGTTTCGAAATAGTACCGGGGATCGATGGTGTCGATGACCGGCGTGGCCGTATTTGTCGTGCCAATTTGCTGCTGGCTGAATGTGCTGCCGTACATTTGCAGGTAGTAGGTGTCCTGCTGGACGGACTCGCGCGCATAGGTCGTGCGCAGATAGGCCTGGAAGTCCGTGTTCGGGCGCCAGTCGAGCGAAATATTGCCGCCGTAACGCCCTTCGTGACCCGTCGTCAGGCCGTAATCGATGCCGGTGGCGACCAGATTCTGGGCGACGTTGGTCCCCGTCGCGGAGGCGTTGAGGTTGCCGGCGCCAGGTCCGTTAAGCTGTTGGAGGGCAAAAGTATATTGACCGTTGACTTCGGCCGGATAGGCGCCGTCGACTTCGCTGTTCGAGAAGTTGCGATAGTCGTAATAGAGCGCCGCATAGACGCCGAATTGGTTGCTATCGCCGAACTTGTGCGCGCCGGCGATCGAGGCGGACGCGCCCAAGGCGTCGCGATCGTATTCCAGCGCCCGGCCTTCTACATGGGTCCCAAGGTTGAACGAAAAGGCGTCCTTGCCGGAAAAGTCATAGGCGTTGGGCGTTTGGAAGTCGAACGAACCGGCGATGGCGTCGCCGTCCTGGGCCGGGGTTAGTTGCTTGTTGATGACGATGGTTTGCAGACCCGTAGGCGGCAGCAGATCGAACTGCACTTCGCGGCTATAGGCCTGGCCCTGGGCGACGTTCACGCCGTTGATCGTTTCGAGGTTGTATGCCTCGCTCAAGCCGCGCAGCGAGTCGTACTCCGCCTGGCCGCGGCCCGGAAGGTCGGCGGCTGAGCCGATGTTGTTATTGCCCTGACCGCCGAAGCCCCCATTGAGGGCGTTGACGCCCGCCACGCGGCTGAGCGACCCGGCGACGTCCCCGTCGGGCGTCTCGAGCAGGTCGCTGGCGGTGATGACGGTGACGGTGTTGGCCGATTCAAGTTCTTTGACGTCGGCGGCGCGCTCGCGATACTTGCTGACCACCACCTCTTGGACCTCAGTCGAGCCGTCGGCGGCCGTCGTGGAGGCGGTGGACTGTGATTTGGTCGGAGTCTGGGTCTGGGCCTGGGCCTGGGCCGCTTGAGCCGTCAGAGCGACCAGAACGACCGGCGCCATCATGGCGGTCGCCATCAGGCCGGATTTGAGCCGTTGCTGAAACATTGTGATCCCCTCGAAAAAGCAGTGTTTTTCACCGCTCGAAGGGGAAGCCGTAAGCCGAGGTTAAATTTCGGAGTGTCTCAAAAATTTCATATTAAAATGGCCGGCGCTAGAAAATTGCTTGCGCCTACGACCCGATGACGACATCGGCGTTTTTATCCGCAGACGAATGAATATGATAAAGGGTGGAGATGTCCCGCAGAAAGGCCTTGAAGTCCGTCGCGCGGAAGGCGCCGGAAATGCGGGTGCGACGGGCGGCCTCATCCGTAAAGCGCACCCGAACGCCGGTGTAGCGGGCGAACTCCTGCACCACGTCGCCGATCGGCCGTTCGTAGAAGATCAGCTGGCCGCGCCGCCAAGCCAGGTCGGCGTCCGGATCGGCCTTGGACAAACGAAAGGCCCCGCTCAAAGGCGCGACAAGGACGGTTCCGGCGTGGAGATCGGCGGTTTGCCCGTCGTCGCTGCGGCTCACCTTCACGCGGCCCTGCACCAGCACGATGCGCGAGCCGTCCGTATCGACGCGTACGGAAAAATCCGTGCCCGTGGCGCGCACGCTGGCGGACGACGTCGAGACGATGAAGGGGCGCCAGGCCTCATGCGCCACCTTGAACTCGCCCTCCCCGCGCTCGAGCTTCAACCTGCGGCCCAAAGGCGAGAGGGCGACCGAGAGGCGGCTGTCGGTATTCAGCCAGACCGTGCTGTGGTCGGCCAGGGCGATTGCTTTCATCTCCCCGACGCCGGTCGAATAGGTCTGGACTGAGGCGGGCGTCAAAAGCAGCGCCGCCGCCGCCACGGCGGCCGCAGCCAGCCCGGCGACGGGCGCCCAGATCAACGCAGGGCGTTTGACTTGACGTTGCAGCTTCGCCTTCGCCGCCCCGCGAACCATGCCGTCGGCGCGGTGTCGAAGCGGCTCCAGCCTGTCCCACACCTCCAACATCAGGTCCAGGGCCGCGGCGTTGGCCGCATCCTTGGCCAGCCACGCCTTCAGCGCGCGCCGGTCCCGCAGGCTCGGCTCACCCCGCTTCAGCACGGCCACCCAATGAGACGCGGCTTCCAGGGCCTGATCGTCCGGCGTCGTCATTGATCTGCAATCGCCGCCTTGGCGAGGCGCAAAGAGGCGCGTTCGATCAACCGCCCGACGGCGATCGTGTCGATCTTAAGCTCGGCGGCGACTTCGGCATAGCTGTGGCCATGGAAGCGAACGAGAAGAAAGGCGCGGCGGCAATCAGGGTCCAAAGCTTCCAGCGTCCTCTCTATACGAACGATTTTCTCTCGCCCTTGCAAAATGCGCTCGGGCGAATTCACACCATTGTCACAGAGGTCGGGTAGCAGATCAATTGGAGTGTGCCTATCACCCCCGCGCGCCTGCTGTCGACGAAACCCGTCCACCACCAGATCAGCCGCAATCCGCTTGAGAATTCCGCGCCAGTTGTCTACTTTTTTTTCACGGCGCGCGAAGCCGAGCGCCCTTAGGTAAACTTCCTGGCTGAGGTCCTCCGCATCTTGAGGCGTCGGCGCCCGCCGCGCCAGGTATCGCCGAAGATAGGACTGATGTTCGCTGAAGGCTCTGGCCAGGTCCTCGTCGCCCTGGGCCCGCGCCATCGGCTCGACGGACGGCGCTGGTTCGCCCGCAGCTCGCCCATCGGACGTCTCGGTCAAGGGTGAGGCCTCCTTCATAACCACAGCCGACCGATGGCGGATGGCGATGTCAAGTCGCCAGCTTTCGGTTCAAGTTGGCCATGACGTCGCGCAAGCGGCAAAGACCGGTCGGCGCTTGCGTACAGCCCTTGAGCGGCAGGCTCTGCAGCGCGGGCGGATGAGCGAGATCCAGCGGCTGAAGGTTGCGAAGCTGGTCCGGCGTCTGGGCTTGATAGAGCACCCGCAAGACGCGCGCGCCGCGTCCGGGCTGACGGTACACCTCAAAGATCAGCGCGCCTCCGACCGGCGGATCGTCATAGCCGTAGCCGGGCAATTGGAAGTTAGCGCCTAAGAGGGCTGTGATGGCGGCGATATTATCGTCATGCCCGACGATGATGGAGAGGGCGGGCCCATCGCCGCCGATCAAATCCATCAGGCGTCGCGCCAGATCACGGGCGACGCGCTGCGCCAGATAGGCGGGGCGGCTATAGACCTCAAACAGAAGCGCATGCAGACGAGAGACCTGGGTGATCTGATCCAGGCTGGCGCGGCCCCAGCCCACCTGATCCATTGGCAAACCTTCCAGGTACTGCAGCATCAAGACCTGAGCGGCGCCGGACGCGACGCGGATCGGGCCGGCGACGTCTATACTGCGGCCGTCCGGGCTGACCTTGATGGCCGCGGGCTGGGCGGCCAGATCGCAACCGGGCGTGACGCGCGGCGCCTTGCAGCCCAGGATAGTCTCCAAGGTCTCAAGGGCTGGGCCTGACGTGGCGGCGATCCGCGCGGCGCCGCCCGTCTCGGCGTTGATGGCGGCGACGGCGGTTGGGGCGTCGAACCCTGGCGTCTCCGGCCCCGCCCAGGCGAACAGGGGGTCGTGCTGATTCAGGGCCAGGTGATCGACCTGCAGTCCGCATCCAGGCGCCAGGCCCTCCGCCAAGGCCTCGCCGCTGGCGATGGTGCGTTCGACCGAATTGGCCCAGATGGCGATTGTTCCGGGAGCTGGGCAACCCGAGCTCGGCAGAAGGCCCGCGGCGGCGTAGCGCGCCCGGTCGTAGG
>Ga0209611_10011069_pt1 | contig 13110 bp, 6 predicted proteins | sample S1TSphgellanicum_3_FD_187693 | JGI IMG/M metagenome (GOLD analysis project Ga0209611, IMG submission 187693) | Host-associated microbial communities from peat moss isolated from Minnesota, USA - S1T2_Fc - Sphagnum magellanicum MG (SPAdes) (version 2) | ecosystem: Host-associated > Plants > Peat... | reverse complement strand
TAAAAACCATGAACTGGAAACAAAACTGGAAAAAACATGAAAATTAAAATAAAACTGAAAAAACATAGAAACATTGGAAAAAAACACATAAAAACATATAAAATGCAAGAAAAACATAAATAAAATGAGATAAAATAAAGTATAAGAAGTAAAAAAAAGACAAAAACTTACCTTGTTGCCAAAAAATCTCTTTCCCAACTCCTCCCCACTAGCCAACTCCCTAAGTAGATATTCAAATATGGAGCAATGTGAAGAAGAAACACAATGACATTTCTTCTAAAAAAACTTGGGAAAAACTTTTTAAAAGAAGAAGGACATGAAAAAAAAAGGAAGAAAACAAAAAGAACAAAAAGAATACAAGAAACAAAATGGGGCTAGATCTGGAGCTCTAGCCCTTTTATAACTCCTTGATTTTAGGGTTGGAGGTGGTAGTTGCTTTCAAAACACTTTTTGGCATTTTATTTTTTAAAATTCAAATTGAAACCCTAGCCTTCCAAAACCATCTTTTCTTTTTTTTCCTCAAATTAATGTCCTAGCTCCTATTTTTTTGTGAGTTGTGATATTTAGATTTGGACAACAATTTGATATCATGCGCATATTTCAAAATAAAGAAGTAATCCATCCCGAATATTAATTGATTGGATCTTATATTTTTGAAATATAAGGTCAAAATATTATTTTAGATATCATTTTTTTTACATGTGGCAGATTTTTTAAGTGATATTTGGGTTTGATATCTAGATTTTCTAAATATCCACCCAACATTGGTCAGAACCAAGTTTTTTAAGTCAAAATTTGGTCATAATCAACCAGAAAATCATTGTTCATGCTACATCACAATTATTTTTAATTTAAAAAGCATTGGCGAATACTAGGAATATGTAATATCATTTAAAAATATATTAAAAATCACTTGTAAGAATTTCCTTGTGTACTCATAGGGAATTTTATTTGTGGATATCCCTTCTATACGATGGGGGATCTTATGTCAATAAGTAAAAACTTAAGCAGAAAATCTCTCCCATTTCTAATGAATAGTGGAAAAACCCACACCCTTTTACACCTTGAGATTTGTGTATCTTTAGGTTGATGATAATGCTCACTTCATATTTTATAATAGGCAAACCTCAAAAAAAGGGTTGGGACTTTTCTAAATGTGGGGCTATATGTGACTATTGCTTCATCATAGACCAATTTTTTTGGGAATGTTTTAACCTCACACCTTGAGGTTTTAACTTACACAAATGTGTTATGAACTAAAGGAACATCACTAAAGATAAAATAAGAATATCTTAATGTGTGGTGTGTCAGTGTTGGTTCAAGTCACCATGAATAGGATTAATGGAGGTAGTTAGAAGCAGAGAACATTTAGTTCTCCAAAATAGAAATGGTTTGTTTGTTTTGCTTTATGTTTTGTAAGTTTGATTGTCCAAGCTATGAATTTTAGCGTTGCAATGTGGGCATCTTGTATGTTGTTTTGTGAAGAGTGCATTAATGTATTTATTAGCTTTGCTTAGCATTCATGACAAATTTGGTTTTGTGAAAATTGATTAGCAATGTCGATTATGTTGAGGCAAAAAAGGTGTATGGAAATAAATTTAAGGAAGAGGATGTTGTTTGAATGGGCATTTCATCAAGAGGAGTTCTAAATTAATTATTTTGTAACTTAATGTTTTTGCATTATGGAAGTAAAGATAATTTAATATTTTTTAAATATGGTGTTTAACATTGTGGAGTCTAGTAATAATTATTGTTTTTTTGTTAGCTGTTGGGAAAAACATTGTCAAGAATGTTAGTTTAACTACCCACACTATTAGAAAAAGTGGTTTTTCAAATGGTTCAAGATGATTAATTAATCTTTTTATATTAATGGACATGTCCATTTTGACTAAAGGCATGAATCATTTTTTTTTAACCAATCAACTTGATCAGAGTGACTTATCTAACCAATAAATATAGTCAAGTTAAACAACGCTAAACAAAATGACTAATGAGTTTTAGTCAAATGGGACATTTAATCAAATTGAACATAAGAAATTGACATCATTAGTCAAAATGACCATTGATGTCCTCTAGTCAAATGGGACATCTTATGTTTATTACCTCCTACCTCCTACCTCCTACTTACAATCTTACAACCTACTTACTTACCCACCCATGACGCACCCCCACATTCCTTGAAAGACTCAAATGCAAGTCTGAAAATGAAAACAACAAAAGAAAAAAAAATTAAGGTACACTCCTTAGCTCGCAGCACTTTGAAGGTTGAAAGGCATGCTGGAACCCTGAGATGGGGATTAAGGAGAATGACAAGTGGGTAAATTATTCACACAAAGCTGTACAAACCAAACAACAAGTTGGTTAATGTGTAATTGGAACACTTTTAGTGCACGGACGAACCACGAACATACATGAACTCATAAGACTCACCACAGCTCAAACTTGGGGGAAGCCACCACCTTCCCCCTTATATTATTCTCTATGATTAGCCACAGGGGCTGCATCCAAATGTCATTTTGTCCCAGGACTCCCAAGTTGGGAGCCCTTAAATTCTTGAAATTAGGGCTTTTAGCACTTTGGGAAGCCATAACTTCTTGTGCAGACCTCCGATTGAGGTAAGTTTTAAAGCAAAGTTGTAGCCCTTGGCGAAATCTTTTCAACGATATGTTGCACGCCACCTACACATACTTATTTCAAGGAAATTATTGACTTTTAATGAGCGAAAATAAAATTGGCACTTTGACTCTCGGCTCTTCTTTTAGCCATAACTTGTGTTATAAATACTCAAATGGGTCATGCAAACTCATTTTAGACATATAAGTTTCAAGAACAATCTAATGATATAAAGAATTATTTTATCCAATGAGTTTTGACCCCTGAATACCTCTTTGAAAATTCAAGATTTTATAAGGATTCTAACTCCCAAAGTTGGGAGTGTGTGGGTGCATTCCTTCACATTCTTGGGAATGCAAATGTGACTCCCGGGTTACACTTCTAGCCCACACCTTTCCATGCCTTTGCCTTGGTCACGAACCCAAAGTTAAGGTCATGACAACCCACATACTTAAATGTAATACCTACCTACCCACCCATCCACCCACCTACCTACCTACCTACCTATTAATTACCTACCTACCCACCCACCTACATGGATGTACTACCTATTTACTTACCCACATATGCTTACTTATATACATGCATACCCACCCACCTATTTATATACATATTACCTACCCACCCACTTACCTATCTATTTACCCACCTACCCACCCACCAACCGACCTACCTACTTTCATACCTTATAGTCTTGTAATGATGTGTCAAGATAAATATGTGAAATAAAAAAATTGGCAAAAGTTGAACAGTTTTTAATGGTGTGGTCCATTAGTTAAGGACTTGGAGAATCATTCAGGAGGTCATGGGTTCAATCCCTAACATTATAACCTATGTACATGCTTAAAGGGCTAAGGTAAATAGGGTAGGCTAAGTAGAATATGTTAGATTAAGTTAAGGTAGTTCAAATAAGATAGGCTGCCTGAATCATTAAAATGAAATTTAATTAAAAACAAGTTAGTCATTTATTACAACCAATGAAAGTAAAACAACAAAGGGAAATTGTAGCAAACAAATGCATGGCAGTAAATCAAATCAAGGTAGCACACTAACAACATGGCAACAAATCAAAATTTGGTAAGAAATAAGACCATTGCAACAAAAGAAAACATGGCAACAAAATGAAAACATGACAACAAATGAAAATAGGATAGTAAATGAAAGTAAGAAAGTTCAATGTGATCATGTAAGCACTTTGTCATAAGGCAAATGTTAAGAAAAATTTCCAAATTGTAATATCTTATGAAGCCAATTTGTTTAGATCCTTGGAGATTTTCGGCAATTTTAGTCAAACTTGGGTTTTTTTGCCTTTGTTTTTTCTGTAACACAAACTAACATTTAGTTAATTAAAATTGCTACAATCCTACAACAAGTTTTTATATTCAATAAGCAAGTGATGATAACAATCAAAATTTCCATGTATTAATTTACCAACCAAACTTCCTTCCCAATTCTGCCCATTTGCTCAAAATTTGTCAAATTTTTCACCTTACTCCTGACATTTGACATTTGTTTTGCATTCTTTTTTCTTTCAGGTTTACTTTAGTAAACCTTTAACTTCTCCCAATGGGTATGTACTATATTGATTGGGCATTTTGTTCTCCTTTCCAAAAACCTAATTTTCAATTTGTTTATATTTGTTTTCAACCATCTCTTCACCATGTTTTCAAATCCCATAATGGAAAATTCATACTCAAACTTTTTATCTAAAGCTAAACTCAACTTCTTTATGAAATCTAGATGGTGGTCGTCCCATGATACAACACTAATGTTAAGAATACAAAGAAAGAAGGTCCTCATTGCCTCATCCCAAACATTCTTACCTTCATAACATCCATTTACATCCCCCCCCCCTTATCCTAATCTCGTGAGGTTTTTTTCCAGTTACTTGGTGAGCATCACTTTCAGCATCATTCTTTTTTTCATTGTTCTCTGAACTTCTCTTATTACGTTTTCTAACTTCACCAAAGGTACAAGCACTTGTTTCATAGTAAGCATAGATTTTTGCTACATCGGAGGTGTACTTGTTGATGTCATAAATTGTCTAGGAGCCATCCCCCATTGTGCCATTAACCATGGTGGGGGTTGTAAAAACTTTCACTGTAACCACCCAGTTGGTGGTTACCATGTAGCATTTTTTGGCAAATCAACAGAATTAGAAGTGTTTGGGGCATGGGTTATACTTATTTGTCAAGGGTCTACAACATCTTCCTATTTCTCCCTATTTTTGTTGCAAATGAACCTACAACCACACCATTTATTTCATGTATTAACTCCATATCATCTTCAAATTCTGCAACTTGAAACCAAACAATATATAAATTGTTTACAAACATGTATGCATTTTCATAGCCAAACTAATAATAGAGTTCATACATGTGCATAATAGCTATTACTCTCATGAACTATTACAAATAATAAAAATTGCAAAGTGTCAATACTTTGCAACGCCTATTGTCTTTCTACCCCAAATTGAATTCAAGCTTTAAACATTTCACAAGCTCACAAGTAGGGTTTGTAGCTACCATAAACCACGTAGGAGAAAATGGTTGCATCTTGAAAAGTACCTTAACCAACTTCAACAACATAAATTAACAGACCTGCATCCTTGAAGAAATCTACTTGAAGTACAATTTGTAATTCATGCACATGTCTTACAGAGTGATATGTACACCAAGTTTGAGTGTTTACATTTGCTATTTCATGGACATCAAATAGATGGAACTAAAAAACATGACTACAAGCATAATTCATACCATAATAACTTGCTAATTAATCACAATTCTAATGTAATAACATGTTGACTGGTCAACACAGACAATTAATGACATATCAACATGAATAAATACACTTACATTCTAGTTTATTATGCACTCACACAAAGATGTTTAATTAGAAAGTATTGAACAAATTTTTTACCACAAGTCCCCTTGCCATTTGGTAATGAAAAGATTGAAAAGGTTGATGTGAACTTTTCCACACACCAAAAATGACACAAAAATTGGTAAGGATATGAAGCAAACACAAATGAAGCATGGATTGCTTTGACATTCAAGATAACCATGGTTGTAATAATCATCTTTAGGTTCTTAATTAAATAACAATGTCGTTTAGTGGTCGGTATTAGTGCATTCAACTACTTTCTAGATTTGTTGCCTTCATAACTAATAGAAAAAAAAAAACAACAATCATAATTTACATGGTCCTATAAATATCCTTATATCATGATGAACATGAAATTAAAAACTGGATTTCCAAGCTTGTATAGTTGTTCTTGGACCTTGAACAAATAACCTATCACAAATCTAGTTGTGATATTCCATGTTATTAGTCATAGATGTTTAGACAAAGCCATCACATTCATGCTAAATCTTAGCTTCTGTCATCAACACATTTGATGGTCAACTGTATAAAAACTTGAACAACATGATCTACCATAAATTCACAAATGGTAAAAATATAAAAATGGGCATCCTAAAGGCTAAATGTGACTTGATAAAGGTTGGATGCTTCTAACTAGTTAGATATTTACTTGAACAATTCTGGTGAGATGAAATGATGAAATTTCTATTAGATTTTTTGGAACATTACATTTCTAGAACTATAACAGATGGACTTAGTTATGGTAAACATTCAAAAGAAAGCATAATGAAAAACAACATTGCTTTACAGTAGTACAAAAATGTATATAGAAAGGTCAAAAGTGAAATGAAATGTTCACCATTTATACATAACCCAATTTGCCATTGCTAAAAATGAAAAATTTCAGCTTCAAAATGTGGTTCATGATTTAAGTTGAAGAAATGGTTTCAAGAGATTAAATGCTTTCAACAATATTACTTCAAACAACCATTTAGCCACTTTTTGTCTATATTGATTATACCAACCAAATGTAACCTGAAACTTACAAAAATCAAGAAACTAATTGGTAGTCATGAACAACCCCCAAATTAGAAAAAGAATAATAATTTTACAATAGGAGTAAGGGGCAAACATTGTTTTTTGATGGAGCTCAACATTTAAAAGAACAAAAGCATTATTTAAACCAAAAAGTTCTCATCGGTTGACTATTAGGTTAGGTTTTGATTGTTTGCAAAAAACCATGACATAATCACAAGGTGATTGATTGTTATTACATTCTAGCAATTTTCTTTTGAAGATAGGGCTTAAAATCAAAAGCAAAACACTTGGTGTATATTCGTCATCTATTTTTGTCTCCGTAGATGCCTCCTCCATTTCTATAGACTTGTTAGTATCCTTGATGATGCACTCCCAACTCCTTGAAGGACTCAAATGGGAGTCCAAATAAAAGACAGCGGAAGAGGGAGGAGTCAGGGCACGCTCCCTAGCTCATAACACTTTGAGGGGTAGAGGGGCGTGTTAAAGCTCCGGGATGGGATTAAGAAGAATTGACAAGCTTCACTCATTCACACGGGCTTGCACATAACCCACACAAAGTAGTTAGTGCATAGTTGGAGCACCTTTGGTGCTAGGATGAGCCGCGGGCAACACGGACACACTAGACTCACCACGGCCCGGACTTGGGGGAAGCCACACCTTCCCCTTTATAGTATACTATGCGACTGGCCACGGAGCTTACTTCCAAATGGCTTTTCTCTCCCGGGACTTTCGAATGGGAGTCCTAAAATTCTAGTTAAAATAAAACTTTTGTTAAAAAATCAATTAGTCAATACGTGCCCATAGTCATGTGTGGGCGTAAGGCCCATCATTAGCTAAGTTGCCACCATAATATTTTTGAACAAAGTATTGTGAGTAGGATGTAGATTTATAAAACAAACACCAAAAAGAACTTTATTAGTGTATGTAGCATTTGAAGCACTAATTGCACAACTCCAACATCTAAACTTGAAAGTAGGGAGAACAACACTATAGTAAGATTATTATATTCACTTCTGGTTATTTTTGCAGTTTTTTACAGTTTATAATATTGATCACCTACAGGTTTGTCTCATAGTTACTACTCCATTGGGATGTTTATAGAAAAAAAAAATCTTTGTATAAGAGGAGTATTTGTTGTTGTAGATGCCATTGATCATGGCTTTTAGTGTGGAATGGGCTTTAACCACTCCTTTGGCCATCATTAACTACTTTTTTTTGCAATCTTTTAATATTTACATAAATTGAACACTCTTTGGTTTCAAGTATGTTCATCCTTTTCAACATATATATTTTGATCTTCATTTTTGTACTAATGTTAATTCTTTTTGAAATGCTACCAAATGGCAAGATTAGCCTTTAAATTAGGTGAGGTTTTGGATGTATATGCCTATTTGTAAATCGCAAATGTTCATTGAATTTATATATTGTTTACAAAAAATTGCAGTTCAATAATAATTGTTATACAATTGTGCTTGGTATAAATGAAATATAAAGTCTTCTAGAATATTTCACACTATTGTAATAATAAATTTGCATTTCACATGCATATGTTCACTAATTTTGTCTTAAATCTCAACAAACTTAACACTACCATTCATTTCAACATTAAATTCATGGTTATTGCATATAACCCAAATCTGCACTTCAGAATACATTGTAAAAAAAATCCAAAAACAAGATTACAATTCATTTCATCATAATCTTACACTACAAAAAATTCACATAAAAGATGAACATATAATTCATTGTAAAAGTTTACGCTTCTCTATATGACTAAAAACATGAATCCAAATTATAACATAATTCCATGTTTTGTTAAAAAAAATCCAAGACAACATTTAAAATTTATTCTATATCAAAATAGAGTTTGTGGTTTTTTACTACAAATACCTCTAGCTCCTTTTATTCTTCTTTAAAACTTCGTGTCACATCTTTTCTTCTTCTTCTTCTCTCTCTCTCTCTCTCTCTCTCTCTCTCTCTCTCTCTCTCTCTCTCTTCTGTTTACCAAAACTCTCCCCTTTTGAACCATCCCAAGTCACATCATCATGATTCAAACAACAGGAATTCAAAATTCAAACTAACAAAGTTCTTTAATCAGTCCCTATTCTAATTGCCTTGTTCATCCAAAATCACATATTTATCCTATTCCCTTAACATTACCCCTTTTGTACTTTGAATTTTGTCCCTGAAATCCTTGTAAAATGATAAAAATGAAATGAAAGTATTTTATATCATTTTAAACATTTGTTTCCCCTACTATAGTGCTATAATCCCAATCTACATAAAAATCAATGGTTTTATATTTACATTTTGCTTTACAATTTTGATCTCCTCCCCTACTAATTCAATTTGTGGTTTTATTTCCAGATGTTGTATCTTGGATATCTTTTCTTCTAGTGCTAGAATAGCCTCCACCTTTTCTTGTTCTTAAATTCCCTTTGGTTCTTTTTATTCCTGATCCCCTCCTCTAAGGTCTTGTGGTATCTCTAGTTGTACCTCCTCTTAAGCTATTCCACTTTTAAGGTCTTGTGATTCCCAGTTTGTATTTCTTCCTCCTGAAATGTCTGATTAGGCCTTGCTTATATTTCTTTCTTCATCCTAGCCCAATACCTTTATACTTGTTGGACTACCACAAATGAAATTTGGATAATTCTTTTGATAAGCTTCCAACTTGTACCTCAAAAAAATTTCATCAACTCTATGTTGAGCCAAATTCTTCTACAACTCCTTTGTAAAATATTCCTTTGCAACCTCCCACCATTCCTCAAATTCTACCTCAAAGTCCTTCATCTTGTTTTTCGTCCTCATTAGAATATAATATTACAACATTTGTTCATAATCTTCTAGTTCTTTTTTATACCAATTAGATCCAAACTCTTCTTTTATTCTTATGCCCTCTCCAACTATGCTTGCAAGTGTTACAAAGTTCTTTAATATTCCTTCTTGTCCTCCATTAACTGCTTTCTTTTTGCCTATGTTGTCTTTCTTCTAAACTCTTTAGACTACAACAAAAATACATTCTTTAGATTTATTAATTCCAAATATGTCAGAACATTTTCCTTTTCCTTCTTTTCTTTAATTAGTGTTTCACCTAACTATCCAAAGCCTCTTGTTGTTTCTTATGAAAAAACAATGTTTTTGTCCACTTTTGCTTTCCCAAATTTTAGTGTTTTATTTTAAATTCTGCAATTCTTCATCTTGCGATTTCAACCATGTTGTGCTACCCTTGAGCTCTTCATTTTCATCCTACAATTTCTTAATGAGTACTTTATTTTTCTATTTAGCCTCTACCCTATTCTTCTTCCAGATTTCCACATTATACTTATACCCTTTCTGGAAATCACTATCCTTATCTAATTCCTCCTATAACATTACCTTCTCCTTTTCCTTCGTAACTAATCTGTTGTTCATAGTGTTTACCTCCAAAGTCAAATTCCCCATATTCAAACTCATAATTGCCATGGTTTGAAATAACTTAGTTGCCTTATCTACTTTCATTATTTTTGTAGTTACCTCTTCCATAGACTTTGGTGTACTTGTCTATGTCGTACGATCTCCATATCCTTCTACAAATGATCCCAAGTCCTATACCATTGTTCTCCCCATTTCAAATTCAAATGGGAATCTCTTTGTAGATTTTGGCCTACTAGGTGGTACCTATAGTTCCACTAGTCTAAACTTTTCAAAAGTAGGTTGTATGGAGATTTTTTCCGTTTGCAGTTCAGTAGCCTGTAGACCTTCTTGTGTCTGCTATTGTTGTTGTTGCAAATGTTTTGGATTTGCAATGGTTTCCATCTAATCTTCACATACATCCCTTTTAAAGTGTAGATGTTCTTCACCTTTTGGAAACCTTATATCATGTTCCCTTTTAACTCCTTGGCTTTGCTCCCTTAGCTCTCTATCCTGTGGCAATGTTATCTGTGGTATCTCCTACCTTTGCTCCTTCAATTGTCTTTCCCGTAGAGATGTCATTGGGGATACTACAATAGTCTATCTAATTGCTTGTACCATTATTGGCATTACCTTTACCATTGTTGGCATTATAGAAGGTTCCACTCTACCCTTCATCATTTTTTGTGCCCTTAAATTTATGTTTTCATGTTCCTTATTCATTCTTGAGCCTAAGGCTCCTCCTTCCATTAGTAGAAATCAGCCAAAATGTAACAACTCCATTTATAACTACATGCAACTTGTAGTTGTTTGTGATTAGATTTGGGAATATTTGCAACTATAAGATCAAATTTCAACTATTTTGGTCAATTTCACAACTATGATGAAACTATTAAAAATTTCATCCTATTGGTTGGATCGATTTTACATTCATTTTCATCCATTAATAGGTTGATATGTCCCATTAATCGCAATAGTCACCAAATTAATTGCATTCTAAAGGTATTTTACAATGACATAAGGGTGTATTTTAATGTATGTACTAAAATTATGTATATATATAATATGCATACGTATGTATATTGTTCATATAACGAATCTCAAAATAAATATTTGAATTTCAAATATTTGATTTGAATATGATATTTTCAATTTAAATTCAAAAAGGCTTATTTGATTTTCAAATTGATATTTGAATTCGAAATTAATATTTTTGAATCCAAAATTAATATATCAATTCAGAAAATTATTAATTGACTATAAAAATGGATATTTTAATTTTGAATATTTTTATATGAATATGAAAATTTATATTTCAACTCTGAGAATTTTTCATTTAAATTTTAAATAATCATTTGATTTGAACCTGAAATTTCAATTCCAAAGTATTATTTGGATTCTCAAAATTAATATTTCAAGTTTGAAAATTATTAATTGAGTCTAAAAATGGACATTTCAATTTTGAATACTGTTATTTGAATCTGAAAATTGACATTTCAATTCTGGAAATTGTTATTTAAATTCAAAAAACTTATTTGATCTAAAATTTGATATTTGAATTCTAAATTATTATTTTCGAATCTAAAAATTAGTATTTCAATTCAAAAAAAATTATTGAGTCTAAAAATCGACATTTTGATTTTAAATATTTTTATTTGAACTTGAAATTTGATATTTGAATTATGAATTACTATTTTGGAATCTTAAATTTATATTTTAATTCAAAAAATTATTGATTGAGTTTTAAAGGTTTTTTATACTAGTGTTATCCATAATAAATCACTCTTATAAATAATTATAAATGATTATGTTTATTAAATCTAAGGTAAACTAAATAATTAATGTTATAACATAGATTTGTATATTATATAATTTATGTTTTTATATTAGAAAAAATTAACTAATGTAATTAATGTGACATTACTTTAAAATCATTGTAATTACTTCAGATAAGATTTAATTAGTATGTGCATAATTATTTTTTAATTGGACATAATTATTTTTTAATTGGACATAATTATTCACATTCTATAATTTATAACTTCAAACTTGGTAAAACATGTTCATTATGTAATAGAAGTCCATAACACTTTTTATAAACTATGACAAAAAGCTTACAAAGTCCACCTTGTAATGAAATGATGGAATTTTATTTTCAAATTTTTAAATTTGATTTTTCAAGTGATACAATTTAATTAAATGAGTCCTTTAAAAAAAATTCAATTAAACCTCAACGCATATTATACCAAACTTAAAAGTACCTGATTAAAACTATCCTTGTGACACCAAAAAATGGATTGTTTAGTGTGCAACCATTGTAAAACATCATACATCAAAATCTTGAAGTAGTCAAATTAAAGTTATAACAAAAAAAATCACCTTATAATAATTAGAGAAAAGACACCATAACTAGAATTGATAAAAGAACAATATTCAAATGAACAAATAAGTACTTTATAATATATTAACTTTACAACCAAAAATTCAAAAAAATTTAATATTAACATTAGGTGCAAATTTTTTTAATGTTTAGATACAATGTAAGGAATAACAAAAAAGGTAGATTTTTGCAAATCAAAGAGAGTGCAATTTTCTTTACACACCCAATGGGTGTAATCACACTAATGAAAACCACAACAAGTGTAACACATGCTTAGTTTTTCACATTTAAAAATGGTAATGTAATTTGGTGTTGAAAATATAAGATTTTTTTAATATAGTAAGGTTCATAATATCTTATTGGAACATGTGAATTAATCTAAAAATTATCCAATGAATAACAATCTTTCAAAAACACACATTAAACATTGTAACATGTGTTTTTTAACATTAAAAAGACTTATAAATAGACTTCAAAACTTTTGAAAATTACATATAGTTTGAAATCTTTTAGATAAACTTTGACATAATAATATAAATAATTTTTTTGAAGCTTTTAAAAGAATATCTTTAAAATATTCCCCCCAAACCAATCTTTTAAGTAGGCAAGTGTGGCTCATGTTTTCCTGTTTGCATCACATTGCATGCATATAGACAATAACTAAAATTTAGATTGGGATCATTTCAAGAAAAATTATGTTATTATTATTTCTTTTACATAACTAGAGGCATATGCATTTGACACTTACCTTGACCTTTCATAATTTCTTGCTTCTTGAAATAGATTTAGGAAATTCAAGTATGTACTTCTTGTGGGGGTGGAATGCA
>Ga0209611_10011068_pt1 | contig 13112 bp, 8 predicted proteins | sample S1TSphgellanicum_3_FD_187693 | JGI IMG/M metagenome (GOLD analysis project Ga0209611, IMG submission 187693) | Host-associated microbial communities from peat moss isolated from Minnesota, USA - S1T2_Fc - Sphagnum magellanicum MG (SPAdes) (version 2) | ecosystem: Host-associated > Plants > Peat... | reverse complement strand
GTTGTGTTGGAAACATGACCTCGAAAATTGGCATATATGTTTTAGAGGCATAGGTTTTTGGTGTGCCTACCTATGCATGGGAATTAATGTCGAGCTATGTTGGGTTGAATGACACATTTACAATGTGTTGTTCAAATATTGTCAGGGTGCAATAATGTTAAGATTATTATAGTTGTAATATTGAACCACTTATGTGATTATAATTTATTATAGTCACATAATAGCTTTTGCAATTGAAAACATTAATGTGTGATGATTCAAAAAAAGAAATCATTGAACGACCAATGCACAAAATGAACATTCATTGAGCGAAAATTAAATAATTTATTTGTTGTTCTTCCTTTCTTTTAATGTCTTTTTAACTTGGTGAAATTAACATTTGTCATTGTTAAAAAGGAAAACGTTCAAATGCAAGAAATGATCAAACGTGAACATTTTCTTTGAATGTTGTGAAAACAATTACAACTAGCGAGAAAATGGTTACACACATTTTGATGTTGTTGTTGTGTGCAATAATTTTGCATTTGCAATCATGATACAAAAGTTTCATGGTTAAGTATCAATGAAAATCCTTTTTAAGGTGTGCCACTTAGGACGAAAAAAATTTAATTCTTACTATAATCTTTTTTTATCCTATGTTTTGATCCCCATAAAAAATAATGAATCAAAAAATGTGAAATATTTCATAAATATTTTTTTTGACCATTATAATTATAGATTCCATCATAACTATCCATAAATGTATTTTTACATGTTAAAAAGGACAGTAAAAAAACCAAAAAAAAAGGTGACATTGTGACAAGATTTTGGTACACCTTATAAAATTTGAACATGTATCATATCTTTAGTTTTATTTGCATTTGCTAATTCCACTTAATATTGATCTAATTTTTTTTATAAAAATTATACAATGGAATTTGGCAAAGTTTTTGTAAAAGTTTTATCACTATGTAAAGTCTTTATCACTATGTATTACATCTAAATACAAAGATAATTGGATTAATTAAAAGGTTTGGGCATCACCTATTTTCTTATTGTATTATTTTTTCACATTCATTACAATTTATTAGATCCAAATCTTCAAAATTTAAATAAGATAATTAATTTTTTGTTGTGACACAAATCTTACAAAAGCCTCAACCTTTTTATTTAATTGTGATGTAAAATGTTGCTTTCATGAAATATATTTTTCATAAATATTACAACATTTATGAATTAAATAAGTTACATGTTTGATTACAAAACATTTGTTACAAATGACACCAAAAGAATTACAAATAATCCATAGAACAAAAAATTTCAATTATATAAACATCATCAACAAGTAAAATCCACTTGTCATAACACTTGGACTATTAACATGAATTACATAAATTGAAGCTAAAGGTTTGCAAAAAAACTTCCAAAAGCCTTATTGTTATAGTCTTCAAATTGTTTTTCTAACATTTTTCATTTGAACAACTTATCAAGTCATTTTGTGGTATTCTATGGTAATACAAATTGGGGAACATAATCGAATAATTTGAAAGCAAAATAAATGGGCTTATGATTTGTCCAATATGCTTGTGTTGATCTAGAATGATGTTGTATTATTACATTTGTCCATATGTGATCTATTTGTGTATCATTAATAGTAATGTTTTCTAAGAAAATGAATTTAAAATTGTATTTATTCATAAGTGCTTATAATGTTGATAATTGAATTATTTTTGTTAAAAAATTTATATTGAATCTCCAATTATTATAATCAAGCAATGTAAAGGCATTTTTTGTATAATGTTTTCTAAGATAGAATTGGAATGTGACACTTCCAATTTGGGTGGTTTATATATTGCAATTATATATAATTTCTATGTGTTGTCTTTAAAAATTGTGGTGATAAATTCAGCATCAAAAATTTTGATTGTTGTGTTTTCATATTCACAATCTATTTATACCTTTTGACATAAAGATAAATTTGTGTGGTAGGTATGTGAAAAGATTCTCTAGCAAGAACTAGATGTTATTGACATTTGTTGTTGATAAATTTGAACACCAAAAGATTTAGCATTCTTGGAGGAAACTTTCATGTTTTTTGGACCTTGATTGATTTTTTACAAAATGGAAAGATGTTGTAAATAGATTGCATCTATAAGTACATGACATGAGGTCACCAATTAATCTTTGTATTATTGAAAATCTCATCCATTAGCATGAAAGAAATGAACAATGTTGGAGCCTTTTAACTACAGCACATCAAAAGTAAAAATGTGAAAATAGGAACATATGTTGATGATGATGCCACAAATTGATAGATAATAAACTATGAAATGTGATCCAATCTATAATGACCAAAAAGTGTAGCCATCCCATGATGCGGATTTTGTTCGCCATGATGTGGACTTTGTTTTTAACATCCCCCTTACCAACCAATGACAAAGGCAAGAACTCTAAATTGATACTAACCCATGTGCCAAAAAAATTTAAGAAATGAGAAAAGGTTAAAAATCTTTGACATACTAGTTTCCATGGAAATGAAGGGGATACATACCACATTGGCTTTTAAGCTTTAAGTTTTCAAGCAATGAAAAAAAATGATCACACTAGCTTCCATGTTTTGAAAGAAAAAACATGTACAAAAACTTTAATGCACTATAAAAAATCATGGCTTATTTGATTGGAAAATTAGACAAAAAACCAACCATTTTGGCATTTGGTCAATTTGACCACTTAGTCATACTAAAAAAGTCAATTTGAACATGTTCAACTTGATTGGTGGTTTTTTTTATTGACCATAAGAGGGTATATTTGATTGGTCAAATTGAACAAAATAAATAAATAATAGCCCAATTTTTTAAATTAAAAATTTAATAAATAAATAAATAATACATACTTACCTACCAATCCACCCATGACTTACCTATCTATCCACAATCCACCTAGGTACTATACAATTACACACATGTACAAGCTGGTATATATATGAATATACATACTCCACATAATATATATTGATAATGGGGATTGGACCTTAATTTCTTTAACTCCACATTAATATATTGGCCATCAAACCACCACACCATTTTATAGAACAATATGATACCAAATGCATTTAAGATGTTTCTTTGAACTTCAATGAAATGTTTTGTCAATGTGTATAACATTTGAACTTCAATTTTTTTCATAAATAGGTTAGTAGGTATTTAACTAAGTAGATAGGTAAAACATACACATGCATACCTACCTATGTTTTTAGATGCACTTATTTACTTATGTAAAACATAAGTAAGTATGTAGATAGATAAATAGGTAGGTAGGTAGGGAAATAGGTTTGCCCAATTTACCACAAAGTAAGAATTTTAATTCTTTTTATATATTTGAGAATTACAAAATTATTAATGGCTTCAAAATTCATTGCATGTTGAAACTATGGTTGAAGTGTTTTATTCAAAATGATTGCATAAAAAAGGCATTTAGTCCACTTTATAATTGAAAAAACTCTTTGGGTAATTATGGTTGTTACGTTAACTGTAGTTGTATTTTTTGGTTTTTTTGGGGTAATCTCCTTTCCTAATTTTCATATATATTTTCTCCAATTTTGTTAAATTTTTAAGGTATAAATTATCAAAAGTGGTTATTATTATATGTATAAAATTAGCTTCGATTTTTTTCTTGTTATATTTTCGCCTAAGGTCAATTTTGTCATGAAATAGTTTTTAAAATAGTGATTTTTTGGGGTGAAAATATGAAGTTGAAGTGTTGAAAACCACCATAATTATCACAATTGAACTACAATTTGAATGATTTCACACCTCATATGACAATATCATAGTAGATCACAAAAAAAATTCAAATTTATAGAAATGGATTAGTTAAATTGAAAAAATTAATAATTATTCATTTTTTCCATGTGGAAATTGACCTTATACTATGGTAGTCAATTATGAGTTCTATTTGGTTGGCATTTCATAATTTATTTTTATGTCATTTCATCCGTCAAGGCTTTTGCCCTTATGTTAGAAAATTAACATGTTCAATTCATTTGGTCATCATTTGAATAATATTATTCAAATAAAAATTGATAGGCTAGCAATTTATCAATGACCATACTTATCCTTACCAACAATCTTTATAAACAATGAGAAAATTCCCTTGTAATACTTTATCTAAATTCATTTTCTCTAAAACTACCTATTGATAAATATCAAACATAAATTTATCGCTTGATCCTTACAATACCCAATTGTTTGAAAAAAATTATAATTCATAATTTAAGAAAAATGCCTACTTTCAAGATCCACTAATAGTTGAATAACGTTGATAATAAATCCATATGCTAAGAAAGATTCAAAATATCAAATGTTTAAGTTTAATCACTAATCTGACTTTTAATAAGAAGCACAACAAAAGATCTTCTCATTAAATTCCACCACTACCCCATGCAACTAATGTTTGATTTTACTATAATTTGACTAATTTATAGTGGCTTTCAACAAATAGTAAAACTTTGCACTAATGACTAAAGATGAATTAGTAATGTTGCAATGTTTACTATGTGGTTCATTAGCATAGAAAGTATAATCTCAATTTCTTCTTTGATGGTTCAAAAAGTTAATGAAAGACTTCATTCCTAGTTGACAAAAATGTTTTAGTGACTTTTTCCACCTATTACAATCCATTGTCAATGTCACTACATATGTGTATGTAATCACACATAACAAGTAATTCTTGTTACCAATAGATGCATTTTGCACCTATTGACTTATGTATGTGTATTCCAAATGCAACAACTTGTACATTATCAACATCATTACATATGTGTACCTTGTCACACATAACAAGTTGTTTTTGTTACCAATATAACATGTTTTGCACCCATTGAGTTATATATGTGTATTCCAAATACAACACTTTATACATTATCAACATCACTACATATGAATACCCATTCACACATAACAAGTTGTTTTTGCTACCAATATAACACATTTTGCACCCATTGAAATATGTATGTGCTCCAAATACAACAAGTTATACATTATCAACATCACTACATATGTGTATCCATTCACACATAACAAGTTGTTTTTGTTACCAATATAACACATTTTGCATCCATTGAAATATGTATATGCTCCAAATGTAACTACTTGTTCATTATGAAGGTCATTACATGTGTGCACCCATTTTTCTATAACAAGGAATTCAAAAACTTGACAAAAGGTCTCATTACCAAATCAGAAAATGTTTTGGTGGTTTTTTCATTTGTTGTCCATTATCAACATTGTTACGTATGTGTATCCAGTCGCACATAACATGTTGCATTTATTCCCAATACAAGACACTTTGCACCCATTGAAGTGACAAATGTTTTTGGGGGCTTTCATTGTGATGAAACTTTAAATGTCAGAGTTTTAACTTGCATCATGACATGAATTTCACATGTGACATGTTTTTTTTTCTTTTTTGTGACAAGAATTTAAAAATCACAATTTAAATTTGCATCATGATACAAGTTTCACATGTGACATTAAATTTTTTACACCCACTGAAATGAGGGATTTTTGGGGGGCTTTCATTGTGATAAAACATTAAATGTCATAGTTTTAACTTGTATCACAACATGAATTTCATATGTGACACAATTTTTATTTTTTGTTATGATAAGACCTTAAATGTCTTAGTTTGTGTTGTGAACAAGTTTCAAATGTGGCATGAGATTTTTTAATGGAATTTTTAATTTATTTATGAATATTGATCAATATTTCAATTTAAAATGAAATTGAATAAATGCCTTACTAATTTTGGATTCAAAGGGTTCAAGACACACTTTATTCATAAAGTCAAAACTCAAACTAAAACCAATATATAGAATGACAAACATTTATTTCAAGCCCATATTAATATCATCCATAATTTGTATTAACCAATGTTAACTTAGGTTTAACATTGGTTAACTTAAGTTTAACCTAAGTATAATAAAGGTTAGTTTAGTTGATTTAACTTTTGTTACCTTACATTAACTTAGATTTAACCTATTTTAATATTAATTAACCTTGGTTTAGCCAATGTTCAGCCTTGATTGAACTAAGATTAACTTAAGTTTAGTCAAAGTTTGTTTAAGTTTGCCCTAGGTTTAACCCAAATTAACCTAGGTTTTCTTTAGGTTTAATTGGCATTAACCTAGGTTTAACCTTGGTTAGTTAGTCTCAATTTAGCCTAATGTTTAACCAAAATTGGCTTAGGTTTAAGTTTTAACCAAGGTTAGTTTAATGTCAACATAAGTTTACTTAAAGTTAATTTAAGTTTAACCTAATTTAGCCTTGGTTGGCGTAGGTGTAGCCTTGGTTAAACCTTGGTTATTTGAAATTTAATTTTCCAACTAGCCTATGTTTAACCTTAATTTAGGCTAAATTCAATAAGTTAACAAGGGTTAATTACCTTTGGTTAACCTAGGTATTCTAAGTTATCCTAAGTTAAACTTACGTTAACCTAAGTGGGTCTTAAGTTATCTTAAGTAGCCTAAATTAACTTATGTTAACTTTGGTTTTCTTAGCCAACTTAAATTAACCTATGTATGTTTAAATTAACTTTTGTAGGCCTTAAATAAATTAAATTAGCCTAGGTCTACCTAAGGTAGATTCAATTAAACCTAGTTTAATTAGGGTACATAAGTTTTTGAACTTAGATTTTATTAAATTTTTCTTTCTAGTTTTGTGGTGGGAAATTTTATTATGAAAAAAAAGTTGTGTGATGGTTAAAAATTGAACCTTCAAAGTGTTGGTGAGGGGTTCAAATCCTCACACTTGCAACCTATGCAAATGGCTTAGGTTACCTAGGTTCCTTACCTAAGCACGGTCACCTAGGTTTGTTTTTAACCTAGGTGGGTGAAAACACATTAAGGTGAACCACTTTTCACTAAAAATGTGATGTTTAACAAGTATTATAATATGCAATAAGCTAAAAAAATTATGATATCTTTTGGCTATTTTAAACACAAGGGAAAAACTTTAAAATTTGCATGACAACATTTTGAAGCTCAAAGTTCATTTTGAGTCAAAATTAATTTTGATCCAATGGTTAAATGAAGAGGATTGGATAAAACTAATGTACATACAATATATAAATTATAGTTTTTCAACGACCATAAGGCCTCATGTTTGTGATTCATGAAACATTAGCAAACAAAAAAAATTTGAAAAAATAATGCCCTGCCCATTATAAAATCTTTTGATCTTTGATGTGGTAGTGGTTTTTTTCTTTTAAAAAGATATTATTATGCATTTATTGTTCAAAAATGCAAAAAAAACACTTTTTTGAATGAAATTTCATCCAAAAACTTTAAATCTTGAAATGGTCCTACATTTAATTCATGTATATCAATATCATACACCATAAAACAACTCACCCAAGAATCCCACTCACAACCTTAGTTTTGACATATATATGTAATTTGTTCAAACTCTATGATAGGTATTTTGTTATAAATATATTCTATACATTCAAATGTTTTCATTATTTGTTGGATTTTTAAAAATAATTGATTAGATTAACTTTAAAGTTAATCAAATATACTTAAATCAAATAAAAATAACCCAAGATGTGATGTCCATACATTACCAAAAAAATTAGTTACAAAAAAATAATACTTGTGACTATAATTTCTTAGTGTACTTTCACACAAGCCATTTAGGCTAGGCCCCTTGGCCAAGTTGCTTAGGCTAAAGGCTTTTTGGCCTCTTACATTAGGCCGCCTACACTACACCTCCTAAGCAAAACTTTCTATGCTAGGTCACTTAACCTTATTTTACCACATGGCATCAAACAATTGGGTTAATAAATCTTTAAATTTGAACTTTAAATTGCCACATGGCAATTCATAAATGGGCAATATTTTTTTTAATTTGGCCTAGGTTATCATATCAAAATATCATGTGTAAATGAAAAGCTTCATTAATTTTAAGTGGAAAGCCACACTAGCATTTTGGTAACATTTTCCACTAATTCATGTTTCTTTATTTTGGGTTTTCAATTTTTCCCTTTAAAAAATATTAATTGAATTACTTAGTGAAACATGTGATTGCCCAAAATGACCAAGCATTTTCATTAAAAATGTCATAATCAATTAACATTTTTACACTAAAACCAATTAAGTCCAAAACTAGTGGAAAATGTTTGCTCTCATTATTATCTTGCTAAATTTTGATAGTGGAATGTTTGTTGTGAAAATGTTTGTTGTCACCTAGGGCTTTCCAACAACACAAAAAACACTTCCATAATCCAATATAATTTTCAGTTGCAATTTATTTAAATCTCATTGAAAAAATGGTTCAATGATGAATAGCTTCCACATCATAGCTCCAAATAGTTTCAAACCAAGTCAGTGCACTGTTATTCATCAAAAGCTTTCCAAAGATACCAAAAGTGAGGGATGAATCAACATCATTTGGGAGATCTCAGGGTGACAAAGAAAAGAAAAAAAAAGAAATTACCTTCCTTCATAGATAGATATACAAGGTATTTATTGGTAATGAGGATTGAACTTTGGTATCCATGGCCAAATGGCCAATGTCTTTGCCAAGCAACCATCACATATCTAGGTGAAAGCATGATGTTAATATGTACCAAAGCAATTGTGACTATTGTTTAATGTTTCATATTTTTAAATAGTTATTTAAATAGGTGTTGAAATTTTTGGATTTACTCATATAACAACATTCACAATATATCATGGGAACATGTGAATAATTTGAAATCAATATAATGGATAAAATATATTCAATTAAAATAAATAAATTGTAACTAATGCTTTTAAATAGTCAATGATTTATAAAATGACTTAAAGAGATGTGAAAGTGAGAAACTTTTGGAAATTTTAAAATATAAGCCTTAGCATAATATTATTTTTTTCAGTGATTTAAAAATATATTTTTAATTTTTTTATAAATTATTTTGAAAATATTCTAATTAAATAGTTGTTTAGGCCGCACCATTGGATCGTATTAACTTTTTTTCATATGTCTTTGTAACATAATATGTCAAACAAGAAATATATATATATGTTTTTTCAAAATCCTTTTATTTTTTATATATCATTTTACAAATCTAAATTTTAACATGCATTATTTATTTATTTTGTCGAAAGAAAACAAAGGAAAATTCATTCATGGATGGTTTTCAAAGGTTTGTTATATAATAAATAAACATAAAGATTTTCAAATCATTTGAAAAAATTGTTATTGAATTTTCCAATTAAACAACTTTTTTAAAAAATTCAAGTTAAAAAATGTTTTCAAAACTTGATTTATATCTATACCTACCTACCTACCACAACACCAAAACATGGCATTTACTACTACAAAACTAGTCATAAATGCCACTAGTTGCTAATATGGTCGTATCCATAACCACCATTGCAAATGCACCTACAACTACAAAATATTAATTACATATAATATATAATAGAATTATGTATATAATAGAATTATTTATATTTATATTTTCAAATATTGATTTTACAAAATAATAATCCATTTAATTTATTCTTAATTATTTATATATTGTATATGTACGACTCTTACACAAATTGTATAAAATTTATATAGAAGCATATAAAACATGATTGTTTTATACATCATTGGACATACCATTGGTCAACATGGTGAAAACAAGTATTGATCTTTCGACTTGTTTAAGATGGTTCAAGGCCTTTGGCATCCACCCTACAACACTACATGTGACACAATGTTGTCACATAAAAGCTTTATTATGTTCCAATGTTTGAATGTATAAAAACACAAAGTTTAAAATTTATTTTTTTTTCCAATTCCTACTCAAATGAAAATAGGAATATGAATCATTAAACTTTGGAGCATAATCTACATATGTGGACCAACTAAAAATTCAAACATTGAATTTTGTACATAGAAAAGCACTTTTGAATTTTTAAAATTCTAACATATCCATTATGTTTCAATACATGACAAACTTCAAAAATATATGTATAATTTGAATATAAAACATTGAGTATTTTTTTTAATTCTGAAATACGAATATAATATGATATTATTAATACATTATATGTATATATTTATGTACCATACTATATACACATAACATAATTTTACACATAATATATTAGTCTACACATACATATGTAGTCTTATATGTATATAAATATTTATTGAAATATGTTTTAAAATATACATAATACAACCAAAACATTTGTAATAAAATTATAATTTTTAAATTTTTAAATTATATTTAATCATATTGTGTTAAAAGGTCATTTTATATATAAATTTAGTATGTTGTACATTTATGAATCTTAAATCCATAGATAAATTTGGTAAAACTTTGTTAAATCTGGTTTAAATAACATGAAATTGATTGAATTGTGTTATTTTTGTTAAACTAAGTTTTTTTGTTATTAAAATAGGATATTTAGATTAAACTTGGTAAGGTTAGAGTTCATTAATTTTGTTTAATTTTAGTTAAAGTAATATAAATGAAACTAAAGTAGGTTATGTTGGCTAAAATAAGATAAATGTTTTTTATATTTTGATAAACTTGGTTAAAACTTGGTCAAGCTTGGTTAAGTGAAGACAATTTTTTTTTAACTAAATGATTTTGGCTAAATTTGGATAAACCTAGCAAAAATTTAATTAAATTTAATTAGTTTTTATTGAAATTGAATAAATTTGGCTAAACCTCGAAAAGGTTAAGTCAAATTTTGTTATGTATTTGGCTAAGTTTTAATAAATTAGGCTAAATTTGGATAAATGAAAAAAATTAATTCAACTTCAATTTTGAAGTTCAATTTGGTTAAAATTGGCAAAATCAAGTTACATGAAAACACTTAAGCAAAACATGGTTAATTAAATTTGACTAAATTTGAATTTTTTTGAAAAATAATGTTTTTTAATGTATTTTTTTGGAATTAGGGCCAACTAGGCTAAACTGAGTTAATTAATTTAAGTTAGGCTAAACTTGGCAAAATTAAAATGTTGTTAAAATTAGTTACATTTTGTTAAACTAAACTAAATTAGCTGACATATATTAAAATATGTTACATTAAGTTAGAATATAGGATTAATTAGAATAAATTAGGTTATTTAAAATAAACTAGGCTACTTATGGTGAAATAGCCTTAAGTAGGTTAAATTAGTATTAGATTAAATTAAACGAAATTAATCTAAATTAAGTTAGGTTTAGATTAACTCATAGTAAATTAGGTTAAATATATTAAACTGGTAATTATTTAAATTAAATTAAATTAAATTAAATTAGGTTTCCAATACAAATTTGACCACTTTGATATGTATTTTAGTTTTTCTTAACTTGTTAAAACAAGGTCAAATAATTATTTCAATATGGTTGCATTAGTCGTGTAGTCATATATGTAGTCATAATTATCTCTAATTGTAGTCATAGTCATATTTATAATTGCAAATTCACAATTATGATTTTAGTTATCAAAATGACTTCGAGTCAAATCCACTTGCAACTACATGACTATTTTGGGCAACAGTCACAACATGTCCTAATCATAGAAACCACATTTTGGCGTATTGTACTTCCATATAAACACCTTTCAAATGAAATTTGACAAACTTTTTTTTATTATGAAAAATATTTTGTAAATAAAATATACATAAAATGTGAATGTTAGTATAATTATTTCATTTAATTATTTAAATTAAGAATACATTCTAGATTAATACTAAATATTATTTGGTTTTCACATTTTTAAGTAGTTTTTAAATTTTGTTAAATGAAAACCTACAAAAAGTTTAACATTTTGCCAAATTTTATGACACAATTTCTTAATTTAATTGTAAACTTGGTTTAAACAACCATGTAGGATGTCACATCATAACTAATTAATGATGTACATTAAGTTATTTAAAAATACATAGTTGGTCATTTTACACATAAAGATATTCCAATATAAATTTATCAATTTAATCCAATGTTTCAATAATAATTTAAATATTATTAAAACTGAACCATAGTGACAAATTTCAACAAAAGATCTAGCGTCTTAGTGTTGATTTGTAAAACACAGTTCAATTAAATTAAAACTATGAACATGCTTTTGAATATGATGTTAAAATGGGATATGGACAACTTTACAAAAGCGATGGTAACAAGGAGCTAGGTGATGAAGTGGCAATGATTTTTTGACATGTTTATTTTAGTTACCAATTAATCGAAGATGGTGAATTGAATATAAATGAATATAGTTTTACAATTAATGAAACTAAACAAATATTTAGTCATGTTGATTCAATGTCACATTGCTTTGGATGTGATGATACATAGTTAATAATTTCAAATCCAATGTGCTACAAAATTCATTATGCTTATTGTTTCCAATGATGGGTGATTGATCCTCTAATTGATGCCTTAAAAACTATGCACATGATGTCCCATTTGATTACACCTTGTTTTTTAGTAATGAGGTGCTTTTATTGATCATACTTGATTAAATGTTGAGTTGACCAAGTAATTGGAAAGGTTGTTTCAATTAATTGAACTAGTTTTTAAAAACATGTCATTTCAACAACTAAGAGCCTTTAGTCAAATTGATTAAACTTTTCATATTAACAAATAGGGCAATCAAGTTGGAAGGCTTGAAAAACAATGGGTTATCATGATGGCATTTGCAAAAGGCATTGTGGTCATTTTTTCGCAAAAGAATCAAAATCTATAACCAAATGGAAGTATTGCACCTCCCATTTATTAAAGTTTGTAAGAAAATAAAGATATTGCGTTTCACACTCTACTTGGATATTATGGTTTGCAAAAAAATGAAGGTATTGAATTCACTTATTATTCATGACTATGGTTTTTTAAATGACAAGGCAAGACTATGACAAAATTATGTGCAAGATGATGAGGTGGTGGAATTCATTTAAAATATGGTGTTAAAGGAACTTGGCAACAATGCTAGGAGTTGCAAGAATACCATAACACCACCACCTACATTTGCAAAAGATGCAAATGAAGAGGAGCAACATGAGAAAGCTCATTTTTAAGTTTTAACTTTTGTCATTCATGACCATAATGAAAGAAATTGCAAAACAACCATGAGAAAATGGAATGCCAAATGATGAAAAGGGTCAAGAATA
>Ga0209611_10011067_pt1 | contig 13113 bp, 14 predicted proteins | sample S1TSphgellanicum_3_FD_187693 | JGI IMG/M metagenome (GOLD analysis project Ga0209611, IMG submission 187693) | Host-associated microbial communities from peat moss isolated from Minnesota, USA - S1T2_Fc - Sphagnum magellanicum MG (SPAdes) (version 2) | ecosystem: Host-associated > Plants > Peat... | reverse complement strand
TTTAAAAGTTTAAAATTTTTTTTTTTTTTAAAAAAAATTTTTTTTTTTGGGGGCCCCAAAGAAAAATAAAGATTTTCCATTTTTGAAAAAAAAAAAGGGAGAAAAATGAAAAAGCAAAAAGCAAACACTGGATCACTTGGAGATTTTTAAAAAAAAAGGCAGGGCTAAGAAAAAAGGAAAGAGATTTTTGCCTCCCCCCCAAAAAAAAACCTTTTTGTTTGTTTGTTTGTCAATTTATCCACAACTTGGGCCCAAAAAAAGCAAAAAACCTTTTTATCCACAGCTTGGCCCCCCCCCCCCAAAAACCTTTTTGTTTGTTTGTTTGTTAATTTATCCACAACTTGGGCCAATAATAATAAACAAAAAAAAAACCTTTTTGTTGGTTTGCTAATAATTTGTCCACAACTTGGGCAACTTGGCACTCATTAATTATTTGATTAGACTACCTTTTAAAAAAAATAAAAAATCAACTTTGCCACATTAACACCCTAAATAAATTCAGGTAGAATTTTGGTAGGTGAAGAAATTTAATTTTGGGTCAGGTCAGACAGGCTGTTATTGGTAGGCAAAATTGATTTACCTATTTGAAATAATAAATAAAAAAATTCTTCCAAATTTTATTTAGTGGGCACGAAGGGAAGGAAAGGAAAGGAAAGGAAAGGAAAGGAAATGAATTGGGGGGGAGAGGGAGGACGCAGCAGCAGCAGCGGCAATTGTTGCACTTAGTTGCTGGAGGAGCTCTGGGAACTTGTTGTAGCTCTAGGAATTGTTGCAGCCGCTGCTGCTGCTACACACCAGCCAGAAACTAATACAATTCCCAAAAACTCATACAACAGAATTCTTCTTCTTCTTCTTCTTCTTCGTTCTGAGAGACAGAGACAGAGACAGATTCAGAGAGGGTTTGGTTGTTGTTTGTTTCAGCCAAGGGATTACAACCTAGGGTTTGCTTGGGGTTTTTTCTTTCTTTGCAATCTTGCTTTTTTGTTTGGAGATGGCGGTAAGAGCTGTGACTGTGCCGTTGGATGGCACCACCATGCTCGCATTGCCTTCTTCTTCTTCTTCTTCTTCTTCTTCACTATTACCACTACTACCATTGCAATCTGCAGCAGCAGCAGTGGTGAGAGATAGGGTTTTGAGAGTGCCCAGAGGGAGTCTCCTCCATCGCTTCAGAAAACAACCACGACGGAGTGGCGTAGTGCGTGCCTCTGGTACGGAGTCTGAATCGGCTGGTACAGGTGCTGACCTCCCTTGTTTTTTTCTTCTTCTTATCGCTATTACTTCTCTGCCCCTTTGTCTAAACTTCTTTGTCTGATGATGTGCATCTGAAGAGATGTGTAATTCCATGTCTGTAGCATCAGAGTCTGCCAATTTGATATTGCAACTCTTTCTTTTGCTTGAATTCTATCTCTAGAAATGTTCTAAGAATCTTAGTTTCCTACCAGCTCTCTACACAGATGGATTTGTAATTCCATGTCTGTAGTTGCATCAGAGCATGCCAATTTGACATTACAGCAAGTCTGTGTTTTGTTTGGATTCTCTATCTCTAGAAATGCTCTAAGCTTCTTTATCTCCTCCTACCATCTATATGCACCTGAAGAGATGTGTAATTCCATGTCTGTAGTTGCATCAGAGCATGCCAATTTGACATTACAGCAAGTCTGTGTTTTGTTTGGATTCTCTATCTCTAGAAATGCTCACTATGTGAATAATTTACTCTCTTTTTCATGTTGAAAGCAAAGAGCAAGACTGATGAGGCCTTTTTGTAAGGAAAAAACAGCACTGTACAGAAAATAAAAAAGGGTCTGAACACTGACTGGCAACAGTTTGCACTTGTCTATCTGTTGGTTCACCCTTCCTCAGGTGGTTCAGGCATGGTAGATGCCAACATGATGATTCTGCGCAAGCGTATACAGAGCTTGCGAACACAAGAAACGTTCTATGACATGCCAAAAGAATGGATGGACTGGGAGAGGAATGCATACGCAAGCTATAGGGCAGATATTTGCCTGTTACTAAGCATGATTGAAAGCCAATTGCTCATCATGCGGCCAAGCATTGCACTCTCCATTGTCTCTATGAGTCTTGCAGTTCTCCCAGTTGCTTCCCTTCTCTTCCTCACTGCTCTAGGCACACAAATCTGGACACTCAACTGTGCATTGCTTGATCTTATCCCATCAAGCCATTAGAGTTTCACCAACTTCTCCTCCCCTAGGGCCACCCATTGAGCAAGCCTTTCTTTCTCAGGACATTTGAAGGAGGTAGACAAACTTCAAAGTGGATTTACACTAGCATCAGATGTCAACTGCAAAATCAGCATTGGAGACCAACAGCAATGGCTGAAGTGGAGATCAACTGCAGTGGTGGAAGGCAAGCAATTGGGAGCACAACTGGAGCTTCGAACCTTGTGCCCTTGTATTTTGGGTTCCACCCATGGGCAGCACGTAATTTGATGGTGCAGACCATGTGTGCTGCTTCAATGATAGTTTGATTCTTAAAGGATATTGACAAGGAAAAGCTTTGGGTGTTGATTTTTTAGTTTTTGTACATAGAAATGGAGTACAAGTTCCAAAAATAGTTTGTTAAGTTTGCAAACATGATTGTATGATTCATATCCTGTTGTCTGCCACTGTTTGTAGCATAAGCTAGCAAATTTGAAGAGCAATAACTGTGGAAACCATGGGCAGAAATTTATGTAATGTGATTTTGAGTGAATGGAACTGTCAGCATGATGTCATTTGATTGCAAGTGGTCCCTTCAAAGTCAATTGTAGCAGTCATTGACCTGCGGTGTGATTTACCTACTGAGCTAGTTTTCTGTCATTGGCAACATCGCAAGCTTCTTAAGTAGATACCTCTTGTTTCAAATTCCAATAGTTTTGTTGTTTGTAGTTTGTACCCTAGTACTTCTAGCTATTCTGTTTAGTTGTGTAACCTTGTACCACTGCCCAATTACTACCTACACTTTCAAATTATCCTATGAAGAGTTAAGGGCGGAATATCAAGAGTAACCAAACACAATGTATTCATTTTTCTATTCAAAAGAGGTGACATGAGACATCATAAAGCTTGATAAATATACATCAAGAAGAAAGCAAGAATAGCAGACATGACAATTATGAACAAGACATCATCTGTGAAATCCTTGGAGTAAACATAACCCAAGGATCAGGTACCTAATACTACTGCTGTTAGGAGCGGTTGGCATAATGGCTCGCACTATGCATATTTACTTTGTAAGGGTGGCCATATCATATAGAACATGTCTACAGCCATTGAGAACACGGATTTAAACTAATTGGGTGATTTCAATGTTGGGTGTAACATAATATACCAAGGGAAAGAAGAAGCTTTAAAAGGTAAAGAACAATAGCCTCACCCAAAAGGCTCTCTATGCCATCCAATACAGAGAGATGCAAACACAAGGCTGGAGCATTACAAGCTTTGGGGCCTTTGTATGGAAGGCCACACAACTACACAGACATCAACTGCAATTGCCCTTGATTAGCAAGGGCAAAATTGACGTGCACATCGCAGCTTCTCCACATGGCCTTGAATGAGGCGGGCTTGGGCTTGCTCAAACTCCTCTATGTCCCTCACCATAGATCTGCAGAGTGCTGGAATCTGTATCAATACATGTTGCAAAACCAAACAGACATATGTAACATGGAGGTACAATTAGGACTGGGATGGTTGTTCTCACCTCCATCGGTTGTTGTCTTCGCGTTGCAGTTTCAAGTCTTCTTCACTCTGCAACAAGACAATGAAGCATATGCTCAACACACATCCAGCAATGCTCTCCAAACACACAGCACTCAAAACTTCAAGGACTATAGATTTCCATCACTAGACTTCAGTTTTTACAATGGGATGAAGAGAAGTTCATTTCATGGCCAAAGTTGTTCCAAGCAGAACATCTTCAATGCTGTGCAAGGGCTGCCTGTTCTGCTCCAGTACTTTCACGAGTGTGCACCCTAATGTAACATAACTTTGTAGTTTTAGGTAATTTAGTTAAAAGCTTCATAAGCTTGAAAGGTGGTTGCAGAATTTTCACCTTGCTTAAAGAAGTGTGAAGAGTGGCAATGTGTTCTCGTGCTTGTTCTCCACCTTCTTTCAGCCTTGATACTTCCCCTTCACTCTGCAAAATTTTCACATCCCCTGAAAACATGAATCTGCAAAGCAGAAGATTTGATTTGACAACCTTAAGAATGCTATTTCAACAAGATCTTCTACAAAGAAGATCCTTACATACATACAGAACATCGAGTGTAATTTTTGGAACCATGCCAGTTCTCATTCCAAGTTTCTTAGTGTAAAGTGGCCAAGTCATAACCATACTGGTCATCCTCTGCAATGACATCCTTTAGCATTTACTTACATGTTCAAGCAAAGCACGAGTTGTACGTAGCTCTGATCTCACAAGCTCCACATCAGCCTCAGCTGCATTTCGAGCTGTTGTCACCTGCTCACCATCCAAATTCCACATTATTTTCAATAGACAAATGATAGACATTCAAGGAGCCACACCTTACACATATGTAGTACAGGAAAAAATTGTAGAACACTTTCCAATTCATGATTTCTTTACGAGACATTGTGTTTCAGACCTCAGCTACTAATAGAGGCGATGAATAGATCAGGTCACCTCAACAGTTGTCTGCACCAAGAAAGATTAAGGAACCTACCTTTGAGAGTTCAGCTGTTAGTGTGGAATTAGAGCGCCTAAGTTCTTCCCTCTCCTGTTCCAAAGAATCCACCTTTGAATTCTCCTGCAATGCCCATCCATTTAAGCTTTCTTTCATTTGTTTGTTATGGCAATCATGTCACCACCCTTTCTTCTTTCACACAGAAGTGCATTTGATGGCAAATGGGATGAAAGGTGGCATTAACAATTTGGAATCCAACATTCTGGTTCAGGGGTCATACCCGCTCAAGCTGCTTTGCTAGCCGCTCTACAGTCTCTTGAAGTGCTCTTGTGGATTCCTTCACCAAGACAGAAATCATAGATGAACAAAAGTCAGAGAAAAAAATTATGTTCTAAAAAAGATCACCAAAGAATTTCCTGTGCAACAACACCCTTAAGAATGGCATGATGTCAAAATATTAAGCTGAAGAGGGTGCAACATATAGACAAATCTCCACTTCTGGAACTAACCCCAATAACATGACAAGTGCTGGTTGTGAAGGAGAGGTGCAGGGGATGAAACCTTGGCTGCTCCAAGCTCTGTAAGCAGTCGCTCTTTGGAGCATGTGAACTCTGCAGCTTGCTGTCACCACAGGCCTTCCCAAAATTCAGATGCACATTCAGGGCATCAAAGATGATATGAAAGACCTGTGCACTTCATCCTTTTATTAGATTCACATATTTTCTCTCTGCAGGCCAGCAGCGAGGTACCTTGAGAAGTGTGGCTTCTTGTTGTTCATAAACTTGAATGATCCGTAATTGCTTCTCCACCTCTTTCTCCAGCTTTTGCACCTATCAAAGCAAACACAACACACATTTATTTTTCATAAAAGAAATTGGTTTGACTCCTCAGAACAATTTGATCCAACTGACAACCTTCAGAGGATGATCAACACATTCTCAGTAACATCGAGAATTTGCGACAAGCTCTATACATTTGGGGCAAAAACTTGAGGAAAAGGAATGATTGAAAGGCAAAAGATGTCTACATTGGCTTTGATTTCATTGCGTTCCTGTGCAATCTCCAACTGCCCTTTTCTTGTTTCCTCCAAAGATCTGATTGCAGCATGATTCCACAGACGACATTCTCATTAGTGATCACAAGTAACCACACAACAAAACATGGACTCTGTCATGTACTCTATTCTTTGGCAGCACAAACTTGCTGAGACTGGGAACCAGTAGAATATCAAAAAAGCATCAACCCTTCATCAACCCATCATACCGTGCAAGCTCCTCCATTTGCAGTTCAAATTTTTTCCTACCCTGCTGAGCCTCTTTAAGCTCCTGCTCCTTTTCCTCAAGTCGCTGTTGAGTGGCTTGGAGAGTTAACAGGCTGTCATGTCTCTCCTTGTCTCTCTCTGCAGCTGAAGCTTGTGCAGCTGCTTTCAAGGTTGCAATTTCAGTCTGTGCCCGTCGATCCTACATAAACAAGCAGTTCCTACTCCAAATCATATCTCCATTCCCATGATATGGTATGGCATTTACCTGAGAGCCAAATGGGTTTCTTTTCTAGTGAAAGTTCTACCTTCGTATTTTAGGCACCATGCTAGCAATCATGCTCTTTGAGCTGCAAATTCCTTCATGAGTTCTTTAGCACAATAAAACAACAAAAGATGCAGGAGCATCCAGGGTTCTAACAAGAAACTTTAGAGTTAAGAATGAACAGTGGAGTGCAGGGACCAGAAACTGGAGCTCCAATTCAGCAGACCTGTCTCTGTAGAACTTCAATATCATGCTCCAGAACCCTCTTGTTTGCCTGCAACTCCATCTCCACCACCATCTGCATCCACGATGTCAAACAGAAACACAGCCTCAGCAGAGTTGCACAAAGGTTTAAAAAAAAGTTCCAGCTAAATGAATGGTGTACATAAGTTGAAAAGAGCATTTCAACCTTTGTTCGAATCTCCTGTCTTAACAACTCCACCATCTGTTGCAAGCTTTTGATCTCCTTGTTATGAATTTCCAGTTCACGGGCAGTAAGTGCATTTGACTGGTCCTCTAGAGTGGAGTGGGTCCTTGTTGCCAGGAGTTCTTTGACTCCATCAAGTAAGTCCTTCCCTTGCAAAATATTTGCTATGGGTGGAGCACCTGAAAAACTCAACTTTTCATGTTCCCTGCAAACTATTGGACAAGCCCACACAACTCTTTGAACATTAGCTCAATCTATCCCAGTTAAAAACTGGGACCCATTCACCCTGAATCCTAATGCCTGCTGTTGCCATGAGATTTGAGTTGAGGTATGTCAGAAATGGCCTTACAGGTATGGGTCAAGTGGTCAGCATTGTCAGCAGGAGGTTGTCGGGGTCGCTTGGTGCTGCGCCATCCTTGTACAGGTTCTTGATCAGGGTCTTCAGTGACTTGATATGCTAGCCTCTCTGCACCTGGCACAGGCACACCCTTTCTTCAACAAGTGTTTTGAATCCACATCTTCTGAAGTTGTCAGTCCTGAAGAGGAGACCAACATAAGCAGGACAACTAGCTCACTGATCCAACTTGACCTAACCCACAAGTGTTTGATTCTGGACAATTGTCAGTAGTAGGGCCAGGACATGGACAGCCAGATGGGCAGACTAGCTAATCCCCAAAATTGATAAAGCTTCAATGTCTGTTGGATGAGGAGGACAAACCTGTAAGCTTGGGGAAATTCCGCAGTACATAAATATCATCATATGTAACCCCTGCATGTCACAATGTAAACCTTTCATGAGACAGAACTGTAATACAGAATTCAGTGCTACTATTGTTTGTTTTATGAAGCTCATACATGGGAGATAGTCTTACCAAATCTGTCATGTTTTGAGATTCAGCTTGTCAAATGGAACACTGGCCTCTTTTGCAAAGTATATCATTTGCTAGCAAGGATTTCAACTACTTGACAGAACACAATGTGGTTTGCAAAGGATCTAAAGCACCAAAGCAAATTGCAGGTGGTAGGAAATTCACAGGTACTTAGAAAATGGACCTTGACCACCATAACCACCAAAGAGATAGAGCGACCTCTCCAAAGCAACTAAGGTATGTGCTGCTCGCCCACCAGGATTATCTGCCCATGTTGCTTTCTCAGCCCGCTTCTGCCCTCGACGTTTTGGGGTACTTGGGGCTTGCAGAATTGTATGCCAAGAAAACAGGTTACTCCCTGCACCTCCTGGTGATGACACTGAAATCTGCAACCATCTCACAAAACTGGTATGTGATATTTTTCCAGAAACTTATCTCAATATAATGAAACATTGAGAAACACAAAACTTGCATTTTACTAGATGATTTTGATGTCAGACCTGAAGTGCAAATGTGTCACTCAACCGCTCAGTTCCATTACGGCCCCCTTGAATGACTATTAGATTTTCACCCAACAAAGCAGCAGAATGATTGGAGCGTGGGATTGGAGCCTTCCCCCGCACTTTTGGCATGCTCCATGTATCTGTTGCCACATCATACAAACTGCCCACATATGACACCATCATAAGACTGCAATTACCTCTTTTGCATTGAAATATGCTGAGGGCATAAGCACAGCTCATCACATGAAAGATCTTCCCTTGGATTGGAAGCTTTCAGAGGAAGTTACATAATTTTGTTGGGCACCAGCAACATTAGGAACATATCAGGAGGATCTTAAGTCAATAGGACTAAGGACATATCTATAAGATTCCAGGCAAAGCTCTAGAAGAACAGTACAATTAAGGACACTAGGAGTTCAGCCACAATCAGCAAAATTTTCTACAGACATGCCCATACCTCAGGTTCTTTTCAGAGGGGACAATTCCAGCCTCTCCCTTGCCACCAAAGAGAATCACATAAGTTCCAATGGTGGTCAATGTGTGGTAGCCACGTGCAGATGGGCGACATCCTTTAGGACAAACTTGTTTCCACTCCAGCCTATCTGCAAGAAAGTACTCAGTTAGACATCAGCTCTCACCTTGTCACAACATTTAACAGCTGCCTTCTTCCTTTTCACTACAAATTCTGTACATTTTCAGTAGTGGTATGAAAACCAAGGCTCTGCAGACTGATCAAAATAGAAGATTTTAGAGTACATGTTACTGGGTTAGGTTCTTTCCAGATTCTCCTTTTTTTCTTTCTGTGGTCTCAAGAATACCTGTGTGTAGAATGCTCAGGTCATCAAGCCATTGAGAACCAACACCCCCGTAGCCTCCATACACTAGAATGGCCAATGGATGCAGCGGGTGCACTACAGCTGCATGTGTGCCCCTGAGCCTACCCACATCTGTACCCCTTGTAACTGGACTTGCCCACTGCCACAAGAATTCAGGGTTTAGGGTTTAGGGACTTACACAGACTTGATGATCAAAGTGTTCAAAACCTGAACTGACAGAATTCATTGCCCAGCACACTACTCGCAAAAGAGATTGTAGCACACTACTTGTAAATGCGATTGTCTTGAATGTAAAATACTGTTTCCGTGCTCAAGCCCCATTGTGTGCCTTTTGACCCTCTCACTAGTAGTAATTGCATGTGTGAGGGGGTTTAGGGTTTAGGCCCAGTGCACAGAGAAAAGAGTCATCTACCTCAAGGGTGTCGGTATTGAGCATATGCACATCACCATACATGGTATTGTGATCACTGCCACCAATGACCCATAGCTCTGAATCTCTTACTAGGGTTGTGGTGTGATAAGCCCTGGGACTCAGGGGTGTCTCCTTTTGCACCTGCTGCCAATTCTCCGTCTTTGTATCAAACACCCAAACATCATTGAAGAACACATTTCCATTGCGCCCTCCCACAACAAAAATCCTTGTTCCAACAAGTGTTGCTGTGTGCCCTGCACGCCCCTTCAAGTTCCGGTGTCCTGGAAAATCCCCCGCCAGAAAAAAGAACAAAACCCTCATGGTTTCAAGCAACCCTAAAATACACTTTGTTGCCAACACAGTGATTCAGCAGCAATGGGAATTCCTTATGAAAGTGAGGGACTCATGACCAGATAGATGATAGCTTAACCTAAAAAACCAGAATTTTTTGATAGCAAATGCTGGAAGAACCTTCAGAATTATGTTTTCTCTACCATACATGCACGATCTCTGAAGGGAAGGGATGGACAGTTTTTTTGTTATATAATGTTCCCATGGTGATTTTTCAAAAATTCAAAAAATAGTCTTGAAGGATTGTCCACACATTTCATGGCTCCTTTTTTCACGCTTTCACCCATAAGTACAATTTTTGAGACTGGAACATGGATTCATGAGAGTTCATGCAATCTTTGCAACTTCGTAATTGTGTTCTAGCTCCAAAATCCAAAAAAACTAAAACCCAAATATCATGAGTACTTGCACTCAGGAAAGAACACATGATACAGGTGGGGTTTTGCGAAATCCTTGCGGCAATACATTTGCCACGAAATTTACTTACCAGGCAACCGTTGCCAAATGCATTCTTGGGGCATCACAAAAGAAAACACACACTTGAATCAAACGAAGGCACCCACGAACAAAACCGCTTCTTCTTTTCCTTCTTGTTCACACTCAAAAACAACAACTCGGCACACATGAAACAAAATCTGCGTCCGCCGAAAACCCAAACCCAAAAAAGTGATCACCGAAAGAAAAAAAGCAGGTCATCCCTCAATCGGCCACACCAAAACGATCGATGGTGAAGCTCGAAAAAAAAAAACCACCAGAGCAAAACAAAACACAAAACCCTAATTCAGAGATTCCTCCAAACCCTGGTAGGTACCTTGCTTTCTCTCGAAGTTTGCCCAATTTTATAGCAAATGGGTAGACATCAAAACTCCCACATAAAACCCAATCTCAGCAGCAGCTTCTCCAACAAGATATCCTGGGAAAAGACAAGAGAAACACTGGCGGGAAGCGCAAAACGAAATCGTCGAAAACCGAACTACGCGAGCGAGGAAGACGAAGAAGAAGACGACGCAACCGTGCCAGAATTGCGGAATCTGCATATTCTCCTTAGGTCATTCTGCAATTTTCATAGCCTTTCTATCAAGTTAGATGGAAAGGGAGCTCAATCTTGCTTGTCACATTATAACGCATGTGATAACATTCATAACATATACTTTTTTTTTCCAATGAAATGGATCCATGACATGTTTGAAGGACCATGGGCTGAAGAAGGAAGCTTTTGACATGGTTTGTGGACTTGGTAAATGATCAAAATAAGGTAAAGTTTTAGTCATATTTGATGACTTCCTTTTTTGTATGTAGTCCATGTGATAAAAACACCTTCTGCATGTAGGTGATCTTAACCAAATATGTGTTTGTTTGCTTGCTTGAGTTTTTGTCATTGATGCCTCAACAACCTACTTTTAAGTGTGTATGGGTTTTAATATTCCCCATAAGATAAAGTCTTTAGATATGTGTGATGAAACTTCTTTTAGGTGCAAACCAAATGAAGAGTACACTTCAAGTGTGCAAGGGGTCATAACAAAATTGTATGCAAGCATAACTTTAATGCCATGTGTTTGCATTTGTGTGAGCTTGTGTCGTCCAATGGCCAATCTACATTTGAGGCTCTATTTGAAACACATACTATAGTACAGGGGCAGTTTCAACACATGTCTGCCGAATAATGAGTTAAATTTGAAGATTTCATTTTGAAAAATAAAATATTCCCAAATGTCCCAAAAGATTCTTAATTTTTCTTCACAATTTTTTTTTTTTTGAATTACTTTTCGGGTGAAAATTTCAGCAATCCTGAGAATAGTAAAATTTGTGTTGAAGCCACCAAGGTATTACACTACACATGTTTCATGAAACTAATGATGTTTTTTTGGTGGTTAGCCACCCTTAATCTTTTAACAAACAATTTAATTGTTATTGAGACATTAAAGTCAGGCGATTAGGGGGCAAGACCGACCAGTTTCAGTATAATAGGGCATCAAATGCGCAACTGGGAATGAAAGTTTACAAAATGAAATAATTGGGATCCAAACTAGTTTTTCCACCAATTTGGGTGGTAAATTGAGTTTCATCCCCTATTAAAGTAAGGCGATTAGGGGGCAAGATTGACCAGCTTCAGTATAATAGGGCATCATATGTGCAACTGAGAATGAAATTTTACAAAATGAAATAACTGGGATCCAAACTAGTTTTTCCACCAATTTGGGTGGTAAAGTGAGTTTTATCCCCTCTTTCCTATTTTGATAGTGTGTGTCACCGTTGCATGAGTCTCTCCAAGTTTAGCAAATCAATTTCAAGCTCATTTTTTGGGTTGCTTAAAATGAAAAAAACAACAATTCAATGGTGAGACATAACTGCATTATCAAGATACAAAGTCCAAAACCAAACCCAAAAACCATCCCCACCACAAAACCAGATCACAAATATCTAGTGAATAAATACTTCCCGAATGTAATTAATGCCAAGTTATCACACTTTGCAAGAGCAGAAACATATTGCAAAACAATTGAGATTTTAAAGAATACAAATGAAAATCATTGGGGGAATTAAGTTGTATTATATGCATGAAAGATGTAGCCTTTTAGAGAACAATAGTTAGTAGTTTCAAGTCCAAGTGGGGGAGTTGTCAGAATCTTCTGTGAGATCTGTGTCCAAATATTGTGTTAGTTTCATTCGGTGCTTTTGTTTTGCTGAAAAGAGCCCGAATGTTTATATTCTACTGTCTCTGGTTTTTTCCTCTCCAACAACCACTGACATGTTTTTGCAACAACGTTTAATAACTTTGTGACTGCCACTGACAAAGGTTGTGACCGTTGTTGTTGTTGTCACTATTTTTCTGTTTGTTTATGTTTGGCCAGTAGTTGTTTGTCACTCTTGTTGCATTTGTGTCTATTTCGCGAGAAGTGGACACAATACAACATTTGGGATGGTATCTATTGATATTTTCTTTGGATGCAACACTGATGAAGAAGACTCGCTGATATTTCCCACTGATATTGGATCCATTTCGATCTGTTTGTGAACTAGAGACAATATAGACAGACATTCAGAAACAAATCACCACCGGAATCAGGGAAATGCTGAAGACCCAAACTTAATATACATACTTATGTTCATTTTCAAACTCGTGAACATTAAGTGCTTCTCCACCCACACCCCCTATTGGGACCTCAACTACCCAACCCAATATACATATTTATGTTCATTTCAAACTTGTGAAGATTAGCAGCATCTCAACCCACACCCCATGTCAGGCCCTATTAGGGCCTCTACTGGTGTTTACCATGCGCACTGTAGAGTGTTAATTAGATGCAGACAATCTCTACAAAACCACATCAGGTTCTCCCCAACTATGAAGTGTCACAGAAAATAGCAAATAAAATTATGTACCAGGAGAGTACATGATATTCAGGTCAAATTGATTTTCTGTACAGAAGCCAACTATCAAAATACCTTGAACAAAAGCAAACAATGTACCAGAAGAGTACATGAGGTTAAAATGAAATTATTTTTCTGTAATGTTACAAAAGCCAACCATGAAAGTCTCATGATAGAC
>Ga0209611_10011066_pt1 | contig 13113 bp, 14 predicted proteins | sample S1TSphgellanicum_3_FD_187693 | JGI IMG/M metagenome (GOLD analysis project Ga0209611, IMG submission 187693) | Host-associated microbial communities from peat moss isolated from Minnesota, USA - S1T2_Fc - Sphagnum magellanicum MG (SPAdes) (version 2) | ecosystem: Host-associated > Plants > Peat... | reverse complement strand
ATTGATTGATTGGTCGATTAGTCGGGCCCGCGCAATTGGTCGCGATGCGCGGCGCCTTTCGTGTAATGCAACTGGAGTAACGTTATGAAAACCTCTTTCGAACTCGTCGCCGAGTTCCGCGAGACGCAAGGCAAAGGTGCGAGCCGCCGCCTGCGTCACGAAGGAAAAGTACCGGCAATTCTGTATGGCGGGCACACGGATGCGCGCGCGCTGACATTGAGCCATCAGAAACTTCTGATCATGCTCGACAATGAACGCTTTTATTCGACCATCCTGAACTTGAAGGTGGGCGAGCAGACGCAAGCGGCCATCTTGAAGGACGTGCAGCGGCATCCGTTCAAGAATGCGGTCATGCACATCGACTTTCAGCGCGTCGAGGAGAACGAGAAGATCCGCATCAGCATCCCGCTGCACTTCACCGGCGCGGCGACTTCGCCGGGCGTCAAATCGCAGGGCGGGATCGTCTCGCATATGCGCAACGAGGTTGAAGTGACCTGTTTGCCGAAGGATTTGCCGGAATTCCTCGAGGTGGACATCTCGGGACTGTCGCTGAATGAGAGCATCCATCTCTCGCAGCTGAAGGTGCCGACGGGGGTCACTCTGGTGGAACTCGCGAAGGAAGACGCAGCGGTGGTCGCGATTCACAGCCCACGCGCGGAAGAGCCGGAACCGACGGCGGCAGCGGCGGCGGGTGCGCCGGCGGCGGAAGGAGCGGCAGCGGCACCTGCGGCGGCGGCAGCGCCGGCCGGCGCGGATGCGAAGAAGGCCGAGGGCGCCAAGAAAGCCGAGCCTGCAAAGAAAGAGGAAGCCAAAAAGGAACCGGCGAAGAAAGACGCCAAGAAATAGTTTTCGCGAGGCCTGGAAGCCTGTCGGACTCAGGTCGACAGGCTCCTACGAGGAGGGGCCGTCAGGGTGGCGGCCCTTACTTTTTTTTGAGGCCGTTGTTTTGCAGGTGAGGGCCCGAGTGAATTCGTCGACGATGGTTGGATTACCGTTGCGCATTATCGTCGGTCTGGGCAATCCTGGACCGGAGCATCAGAGCACCCGCCACAATGCGGGATTCTGGTTCGTGGACCTGCTCGCGCGCCGTCATGGCGGGGAATTTCGCGATTATCGCAAGTTCTCGGGCGAAACGGCGCGCATTGCCGTCGACGGTCATGATCTCGTTCTATTGAAACCCACGACGTACATGAATCGCAGTGGGCTGTCGGTGCGGCAGTTGAGCGAGTTCTACAAGATCGCGCCGGAGGACATTCTCGTGGTCTACGATGAACTCGATTTGCCGGTGGGCACGGTGCGCTTGAAGCATGGCGGCGGGTCCGGGGGCCACAACGGCGTGCGCGACACCATCACCCATATCGGCGAGAAGTTTTGGCGGCTGCGTTTGGGAATAGGGCATCCGGGCAACAGGTCTGAAGTGATCGATTACGTATTGACGCGCGCGCCCCGGCCCGAAGAGGATTTGATTCTCGAAGCGGTCAGCACCGCGGCGGACGTCATGCCGCTGTTGCTCGAACAAGGCGCGGAGCGCGCCATGACCCGGCTGCATAGCCGGGCGGGAAAAACCTGATGCCCATTCGCTGCGGAATCGTCGGTCTGCCGAATGTGGGGAAGTCCACGCTGTTCAACGCGTTGACGCGCGCGCAAATTGCCGCGGAGAATTATCCGTTCTGTACCATCGATCCCAACGTGGGGGTGGTGCCGGTGCCCGATCCGCGCCTCGATGCGCTCGCGGCCATCGTGCACCCGGAGCGGATATTGCCCACCACGGTCGAATTCGTCGACATCGCAGGTTTGGTGGCCGGCGCGTCGAAGGGCGAGGGCCTCGGCAACAAATTCCTGGCGCATATCCGCGAGGTCGATGCGATCGCGCATGTGGTTCGATGCTTCGAAAACGACGATATCATCCATGTCGCCGGCAAGATCGATCCGGCCGGCGACATCGAAGTCATCAACACGGAACTGGCGCTCGCCGATCTCGACAGCGTGGAACGGGCCTACCAGAAGGCGCTGAAGGCGTCCAAGGCGGCGGACAAGGACGCGGTCAAATTACGCGACCTGTTGGAGAAAGTACGCGCTCAATTGAATCTGGCGAAGCCGGTACGGCTGCTCAAGCTCGACGTGCACGATCATGCGCTGCTGCGCGATCTACATTTGCTGACGGACAAGCCGGTGATGTATGTGGCCAATGTCGACGAAGGTGGGTTCACGGGGAATCCGCGGCTCGATCGAGTACGGGAGATCGCGTCCGCGGAGGGCGCGATCGTGGTGCCGATCTGCGCGGCCATCGAGTCGGAGATCGCGCAACTCGAGGAAGCCGATCGGGCCGAATTCCTGGCGGAGCTTGGGCAGGAGGAACCGGGACTCAACCGGGTCATCCGCGGCGGGTATTCGCTGCTGGGTTTGCAGACGTATTTTACGGCTGGGCCGAAAGAGGTGCGCGCATGGACCGTGCACGCGGGCGCGACGGCGCCGCAGGCGGCGGGAGTCATTCATACGGACTTCGAGAAGGGTTTCATCCGTGCGGAGGTCATCGCCTATGCGGACTTCGTTGCCTTCAAGGGCGAGGCAGGGGCCAAAGAGGCGGGCAAGTTGCGGCTCGAGGGGAAGGAATACATTGTCAAAGAGGGCGATGTGATGCATTTTCGGTTTAACGTTTAGGGTCGTCGCGGATGGCGGCGGCGTGGGGTGGCTCGCCTTGACAGGGCGGATGTGCGTCTCGCAGAATCCGCGCCTCTTTTGGGTCGATAGGACCACAGGCGGGTCGGTTCGAGAGTCGATGGTGAGGTAGCTCAGCTGGTTAGAGCGTGGCACTCATAATGCCGAGGTCGAGGGTTCGAGTCCCTCTCTCACCACCATAATCAATGAGTTGCGAGTAATTTTCTGGCACGCCGACCAGGCTGCCCGTCACACAATGGCTCAGCACCATCAGGCCGCAGAAACCTCGCCTACTCTTGATTGAGATGCGCCAGTTTCTTCGCCAAGAATTCGACGAAAACCCGGGTCTTCTCCGGCATTAGCCGCGAAGCCGTCACGGCATTTATGGGAATTCGATCGAGACTCCATTGAGGTAATATCCTTACCAATCGCCCGTGCTTTACATCTTGCGAAACCATTGCTTCATCAAGCATGCCGATCCCGGCGCCCGATAGCACCAACATCCGAATCATCCCAAGACTATTGGCAACGAACGGACACTTGAGCGTTATGCGCCGTACTTCTTTTCCATTCGAAAGGGTCCAGTGAGCGCCATTCGCGCCGCGACGCGTCGGGATCGCGTCGTGTAATTCAAGATCCTCTGGTTGTTTCAGCATCCCCCGAGACGCGATATACGATGGCGCGGCATACAGCGAGACCTTTAATAAAGCTAATCTCCGAGCGATGAGCGATGAATCCTCCAGCACGCCGATGCGAAGCGCCAAGTCGAACGGTTCAGTCGCCAAGTCAACGCGGTGTGGCGTCATATCCAAGTCGAATGTGATCTCAGGGTACGAAGTGCGGAATGTCGCAAGATATGGTGCGATGAATATTGGACCGAAATCTCCCGTCAAAGAGACTCGCAGGTGGCCACGAGGTACGGTTGCAAGATCGCGAATGTTCTCATGCGCGATCTTTGCCGCGTCCACGATGTCGGCACATCGCTTCAGATAGATCGCTCCTGCCTCGGTCAGATCCACCGACCGTGTCGTTCTCAGCATCAGCTTTATTTTCAGACTTCTCTCGAGCGCCTGAATGCGCCGGGACAAGGTGGACGTAGGTAATCCCAGTCGTTGCGCGGCTTTCGTGAAGCTTCCCGCGCGGGCGACCTCTACAAACAAAACCATGTCTCGCAGCCAATCCATTATCCCATCCCGGCAACACTGTTTTCCAAAGACCCCATTGTCTTAATCCTCTTACGTATCGACACTGTTTCGCCATCAACCCCGCATAGCAAACTGCTTTATGCCGCCGCTGAACATCGCAGAGACTTCCATATGGCACCAGTAGATCGAATTCAACCTCAGGAGCAAGACACATGACAGCAACTCACACTTTGAAGCCGCGCTTCGCGATCCAGGACTCCGTAATCTTGCTCGTCGATCATCAGACGGGAACAGTGAGTTGGATTAAGAGCTTGCCAATGGCAACCGTTATTGCGAGTTGCCGTGTACTCGCGAAGATGGCCGTAACGTACAGTATGCCCCTCGTGCTGACCACTACGATGGAAGAGTATGTGGGCCCAACGATTCCTGAGATCCAGGAGGTTGCGGCGGACGCATTCGCGAAGCGCTTCAAGCGCGGCGGACAGTTGAGCTGCTGGGATGATGCAGCGTTGCAATCGGCGGTTCAGGCCTTGGGTCGTAAAAACCTGATCCTCGCGGGGCTCACGACGGACATCTGCCTGTACTGGGCCGCCCGTGACGCGGTGGGATTGGGTTACGAAGTGATGGTTGTAGCGGACGCGTGCGGCACGATGTCGACCCTCGGCGATGAACTCACCTATGCCAGTTTGCGGGAAATGGGCGTCCGGGTCACCGTCGTCAATACCGCCGTCACGGAACTGGTCAACAATTTCGGTACGCCGGAAGGGCAGAAGGCCCAGCAGATCATGAGCGACGAGATCATTTCGAAGCTCGGCAAATAGGTAAATAGTCGTCGCGATGCGATCTTCCCGATGGATCGATCGTGTCGCTGCGGCGCTCGTGTCGATTCCAATGAGAGGCGCTGTATCGGCCGTAGTGGTGCTCGCCAATCAGGGGTTCAACCGCTCCTTCCCGTTATCCTGGCTGAAGGGATGGACCGCATTCATCGTGGTGCCGTTAGTGCAGCGCTCGGCTGCCGCGGCACGTATGCGGGCGAATTCACCGGACACGGCCACGCCAGGAAAGGAGCCATAGTGCAGACAACAATCGACGATCAGGCGCACATATTCACCTTGATCAACACGTTCAAGGTTCACGATGGCCAGGCCGCGCAAGTGGTGGGGTCGCTGCAGAAATTTACGGAAGAGCAGACAAGAAGAATGCCCGGGTTTGTCGGCGCGAGTGTTCATGTCAGTCTCGATGGGACGACCGTTGTCAACTACGTGCAATGGAAAACTAGGGATGCGTTCGACGCGATGTTCGAGTCCCCAGCGGCGAAGGAACATATGCGCGAGCTCAGTGCCTTTGTCATCAGCGTCAGTCCGGTGTTCTACGACGTAGTGTATGTCGGCAAGGCATCGTCGTAACCTGATGAAGTGCCGCGGGTTTGCCTGCTTATCGCTAATTGGTGTCAGCGCTGTTGCACGGGCGGACGGATTCGCGTTCTTTCGTTACGATGACGACTTTACGTATCTGTCGGATCCGTCGAAACGCGTTTCGTGGTATGACGAGATCAAGTACATTCCCCTAGGCGACGACGCGAGTCAGTACCTCTCTATCGGCGGAGATCTTCGGGAGCGTCTCGAGTCCTACTCGGATGGCTATTTCGGGCTTGCCGACGCGCCGCACACGACGTACTTGCTCAGCCGCGCGCTGCTCGATGCGGATCTTCACTTGAAAGACGTGCGCGCCTTCGTACAACTCGGGAACGCCGTGGAATGGAATCGACGGCCGGCCGCATTGCCCACCGACGACAATCGTGGCGACGTCCAGCAAGCGTTCATCGACTACGCGCCGCAGATCGGAGGCGGTAAAGCGACCGTGCGCTTGGGCCGGTTCGAATTGAAATTTGGGGAGGGGCTGATTGTCAGTCCGCGCGATGGCCCAAACATTCGCCAGGCATGGGATGGGGGGTGGGTCTTCTGTACGGTGCCGGCGCTGCGCGTCGACGTACTCGCGGTGCGGCCGGTGGAGGACAAAGCAGGGTGGTTCGAGGACACCGCGAATCCCAATCAGCAGTTGTGGGGCGCTTATGTGACGGCGACTCCGGCGGCCCTGAAGGATTACGCGGTCGATCTGTACTACTTCAACAATATCAACCACGCAGTCGCATTCTATTCCGGCGCCCCGGAGCCGGGAACGGAACATACGTCGACGTCCGGCGGGCGTTTTTACGGTCACATCGGCGGTTTCGACTCCACCACCGAGGCCGCCGTACAGACCGGCAGCTTCAACACCCGGGACGTGAGGGCGTTCGCAATTCATAGCGAATTGGGTTGGACGTTCAAAGAGGTGGCCTGGACGCCCCGCCTAGGCCTCAAGGCCGACATGTTGAGCGGCAGTAGCGATCCGTTCACCGGTACCGTCCACACGTTCAATGCTCTGTACCCGAACTACTCCTACGGCACCGAAGCGGTCCTGGAAGCGCCATCCAATCTGATCGAAGCGGGCGTGGATCTGCATGGCTATCCGAACCATGCCGTGGACTTCGAGTACACGGGGGCCGGCCTCTGGCGCTATAGCACGCATGATGCTTTTTATGCCGCTCCCTTGTTTCCGCTGATCCCCGGCAGCGCCGGCAACCAGCGCTATGTCGGGATCGAGCATCAACTCGCCGGCAATTGGCGCATCAATCCGCTTGTGACGATGCGTGCGACGCTGGTGCATTACTCGGTCGGCCAATTCGTGACCGACGCGCATGGTCGGGATACCAACTTTGCGATGCTTTACGTAGCTACGCGTTTCTGAGCGGAAACGAGGATCAGTTGAGCGGTGCCATTCGTGAGTCCGTGCGCGAGAGATCACACGTCGGCGCTGAGTATGTCGACATTGAACCCGTATTGCGTCTGAGGAGAATTGTGTATGAGCGATAGTCGAAGAATTGCGCGGCGGGTGTTGGGTGAACGGCACGGGCCGATCACCCGTCTGAGATGAACGCTGGTGGTGGTCGTCGACACGACTACTCGCTGGTGCTGGAGTCCGGTTCGGTACACACGAATGAGCGGTCGTTGGTTCGGGGACAACAACGGATTGAGGAATTGGGGTCAATACTGACAAACTCTCGGCGGCTTACCTGAGAAAGTCATTCCTTGACACGGTTGCCGCTATTCACTACCGTATGGTTGTGAATAGGCTCGACTCAACCTTCGCTGCGCTCGCTGACCCAACCCGCCGCGCAATGGTCATCAAACTGACCCTCGGACCGGCATCCATTCACGATCTCACCGAACCCTTCTCGCTCTCGCAGCAGATGATCTCCAAGCACGTAGCCTGCCTGGTGCGCGCAAAGATCGTGGTCAAACAAAGACGCGGGCGAGAGAGCATCTGCACGCTCCGCCCCACTGCGATCAAGGCTGTCGCCGACTGGGCGCTCGACTTCCGGCGGCTCTGGGAAGAGAGGTTCGACAAACTCGATGCGGTCCTGCTGGAAATGAAAAACGAGGAGACTACCCATGACAAGTCACGCAACCAATGAAGCCGGGGTGCAGACATTCAGCCGCGTCTTCGACGCCCGGCGTGCGCTCGTCTGGAAGGCGTGGACAACCCCCGAGTACGTCATGAAATGGTGGGGCCCCAAAGGCTTCACCTCGCCCGTCTGCCGCATCGATCTGCGCGTCGGCGGCCGCTTCACCTACTCGATGAAAACCCCCGACGGTCAGGTCTTCTACAACGGCGGCGAATTCCGCGAGATCGTCCCCCTCGAAAAGATCGTCTGGCTCTGGTACTTCGCCGACGCCGACGGCAATCGCGTGAGCCCCGCCCACTACGGCTTCCCCGACGAGGAGCGCGAAGGCAACATCGACGAAATACTCTTCGAAGACTACGGCAACGGCCAGACCAAACTGACCTACACGCGCAACGACCCCACCGCAACCCGGGAAGAGCAGGAAGGCGCAGCCGCAGGCTACGGCCAGATCTTCGACAAGCTCGCAGAGGTCGTCGCCGAACTGGTCCAGACCGCGTGAACCCAACTAAATCCGGAGCCGATTACCATTGATATCCTTTAGCGGATTACGAGGGCAACCATGCCAGACATCCTTTTAACTGCCGATGTGGTCCTGACGATGGATTCCGAGAATCGGGTTATTACCAAAGGCGCCGTGTTGGTGCGCGGCGACAAGATTGCCGCGGTTGGTACTGCTGCGGATTTGGCTATAAAGGCGCCGCAAGCGAAGAGAACTGATCTTGGCACAGCGGTACTCATGCCGGGCCTCATCAACACACATTGCCATTCCGGGTTCTTGCGAGGAACGGCCGAGGGATTGCCCTTGTGGGATTGGTTACGCCTCTATATAGATCCCATGCACCGCGTCCTTCTTCCGGCCGACGCGGAGGCGGCATCCTGGCTTTGTTACAGCGAATGTCTGCTCGCCGGGACAACCACGGTCGTGGATATGTGGCGTTTCATGTCCGGGTCCGCCCGGGCCGCCGAGCAACTTGGGATTCGAGTCGTGATGGTGCCCTATGTCGGCGAGGCAAAGGGTTTCGATTATTTCGATACCCTCGATCAGAATGAACAACTGATCCGCGATTGGCATGGAGCGGCCGGCGGCAGGGTCAATGTGTGGGTGGGCGTCGAACACCAACTCTATTTCACGCCGGATTCCTGCAGGCGTGCCGCCGATCTGTGTGATCGATACGGCGTGGGACTGCACACGCACACCAACGAAAGCCAGGCCGAGATTGGAGAGATCGGCAAGCGTCATGGGCTGCTACCGGTCCAAGCGCTGGAGAAGCTCGGGCTGTTGGATCCGGAACACGTTCTGCTGGCGCATTGCGTCTGGCTTGATCCGGCGGAAATCAAGCTTATTCAGAAATATAGGGCTGGAGTGGCGCACAACCCCACGAGCAACATGAAGCTCGCGAGCGGCGCCGCGCCTGTGGAAACTCTGATCGATGCTGGCATCGCTGTTGGTATCGGCACTGATGGGGAGAAGGAGAACAACAACCTCGATCTCTTGGAAGAGATGAAAATCATGTCGCTGCTGGCCAAATTCCACGCCATGCGTGCCGATGCGTTGAACAGTTGGCAAGTTCTGCGGTCGGCGACGATCGAAGGCGCGCGGGCAATAGGCATGGCTGACAGGATCGGCTCCTTGGAGCCCGGTAAGCAAGCGGATCTCATCGCCATTCGTGGCGACACTGCTCACATGACGCCCTTTGTCACCGACGGGCCATTCTTCAATATTCATCACAATATCGTTCATGCCGTCCAGGGCAGCGATGTGATCTTGACGATGATCGACGGCGTCATTGTGGCTAGAGGGGGTATTTGGCTAGAGGGGGTATTTTGCTCACCGGCGACATGGCGAAATACATTGGTGTCGTTGAAAAGGTGTTCGCGGACGTGGTCGGCCGAAGAGCTGCTTGGCTCAATGAGAATACCGCGGGTGCGCATTGGCCTGTAAGTTAGAGGGAACCGGGTTAATGAGCCGCGGCAATTGACTCTGCCCTTGCCTCGAGCGCGCGATTCTGATTCCTCGCATCAATGCACAGCGAGAATTGTCGGGTGAAACACCATTCCCTCATCCAATTCGATCACGTTCCCTTCCCGAAGATCGCCCACAATTTTGTGGATCATGGGATTCCAGGACTGCGCAGGACGATTGCAATTCGCTTTCTCAGATTCACGCCAGACAGATACCATACCTCCTCTTTCACCACCATATTCCTTCGGGGGTTCTCGTAAATGCCATCTCCATCCTCCGACAAGAAGCTCCTCCTCATCGGTGCGTCTCGCGGTCTCGGATTCGCTCTTGCTGAGGAATACCTCAAGCGCGGCTGGCAAGTCGTGGCGACCGAGCGGGTCAGAACCACGTCACAGCTACGCAGTCTGTTGCAGGCCTACGACGGCCGACTCGAAATTGAGAGCGTCGACATTGTGCATCCCGATCAAGTGGCCGCGCTGCGAGCGCGTCTGGCATCGAGAGAGTTCGACATGCTGTTCGTCAATGCCGGCGTCAAGAACGATGATCGCGAAACGATCGCCGATGTGTCGACCGACGAATTCATACGAGTGATGATCACCAACGCGCTGAGTCCCATGCGCGTTGTCGAGACCCTGCAGGATCTGGTGCGCCCGAGCGGCACGATCGGGATCATGTCTTCTGGACAGGGCAGCATCGCGAATAATGAGAACGGTAACTATGAGGTCTATCGTGGCAGCAAGGCGGCCCTCAATATGTTCATGCGCAGCTTCGCCGCCCGCCACGCCAATGATCCGCGAGCGTTACTACTCATGGCGCCCGGTTGGGTGCGAACGGATATGGGAGGTGCCCAAGCGCGTCTCAGTATCGAGGAGAGCATACCGAACCTCGCAAATACCATGGACGCGCAGGCCGGAAAAGCGGGCCTTCAATATCTGGATTACCTGGGCCGCAAAGTTCCGTGGTGAGGGTGATTCAATTGTCGGACGGCGGCGGCGCGAGGAAGGCGTCAAAGCGCTTCTTGACCAATGCGTAGCATTCGCAGCAGGAGGCTTCGAGTCCGGCCCGATCGAGAACTTGCATTTTGCCGCGGCGGTAAGTGATGAGACCGGCCGCCTGCATCGATTGGGCGGCCAAGGTGATCGACTTACGATTGGCGCCCAAGATGCCTGCGAGGAATTCATGGGTGTAAGTCAGGGGTTCTCCGTCCGCCCGATCGTGCATCATCAGCAACCATCGGCAGGCCCGCTCCTCCGTGCTATGCACGGCGTTGCAGGCGACACTTTGCTGAACCTGCGACAGCAGCGTCTCTGAATAGCCGACAAACAGTTTGCGCACATGTGCGCTGCGGGTGAATTCGTCGCGCAGTACCTCGATCGGACAGCGCACCATGGGTCCTTCGAGTTGCACCATGCAGCGATTGAAGGACGTTCGACTGTACATGGCGGCGAACAGACCGAATGCGCCTTCGCGTCCGATGTTGGCGGTCTCGATCGCGGATCCATCGCCCAATACGGTCAGCAGTGAGAGAACGTTGCCTTCCGGGAAGTAGGCGTGCTTCAGCAAACCACCGGCTTCACAAACGATGGTTCCCAGCTTCATTTTTACCGGCTTGAGATTCGAGTCGATCCGCTTGCGCGTGGCGGGTTCCAGAGCCTCGAGCAACTGATTGCTTCTCGTACCCACCCCCGTCGATTTGGACACAACTGTCTCCGACCCCTCATGCGGCGATTTGGACCTCTCGACCGGCATCATGCGCCCAATCGTCGAATGGGCCACTGACAGGGCCCTGCGCTCAAGATTGCCACCTGATCTCGCCTACAGAAGACTATGTCAATCAGAGAACGAGTTATGTGGTGCAAACCACCGACATGCTGTTCGGATCGTGCGCACAATGTTCGGCAGCCCGACGGGGATGACGAGCGGTTTACAACTGGAATCTAAGCCTGTTTTCAGTGCAGTCAGAGGTCGCGCATCGGGCGCGGGAGCGCGATCTCAATGTTAGAAGATGTTTGCGACACGGAAGACACCATGGCCACGACGGCCGCTGCCCGGGCGCTCGCGGCTTCGGCGGAGGGAAGCGCGGCGCTGCTCAGTCATTGCCTGCTGACGATGGACCTCATCGACGCCGCGTGCAAGCAGAGGGAATCCCTCGAAGCGGAGCTGCACGCGCTCAGGCATACGATCACCGGAATGACAATAAAGCTCGCGGCCGCCACGGCGGACGTCAGCCGCGCACGGTACCAGTCGTTTCACGACGGGCTCACGTCATTGCCCAATCGGCAGTTGTTCATCTCCACCCTCGTGGACGTGCTTTCCGACACGACGCCTGAAACCGCCTCGGTCGCGGTCCTGTACTTCGATTTGGACGGCTTCAAGTCGGTCAATGATTTGCATGGTCATCAGTTCGGTGATCAGCTGCTGAAAATCGTGGGTGCGCGCCTCTTGCACGGCATTCGTGCATCGGACATGGCGTGCAGAATGGGTGGCGATGAGTTCGCGTGCCTCCTCATCGGAGTGGCTGCAAAAAACCTGTCTGCCATCGCATCGAAACTGGACGGTATGATTTCCTCGAGCGCAACCATCGGTGAAACTGAAATCAGGATCCACCCGAGCATCGGCATTGCCGTGTATCCAGACGACGGCCTCACCGCGCATGAGTTGCTCCATAGTGCCGATGTGGCCATGTACGCGGCGAAACAGCGGCGAATCGCAACAGGTAGAGGCGATGCCGCGGCCCGCTGAGCAGAACGGTTTGTCGCGTAGATCACCCGAATTCATCGATTACATGACGTCGATCGGCATTCCGCGGGGCAGCGCGGGTGGGCGCGAGCGTCGGCGAGATGGCGTGGTTCGCATCAGCAGCCAAATTTCCCTGCTTGGCTGCACACCGACCATCGAGGAGATCAAGGCGCTCACCGAGTGGCTGGCCATCGAGGCTAAGGATGGCGAGCGCGTATTTCAGACAGACCGGCTCGGCGAACTTCGCCACCCGGCGAAGGCCTTCGCGGCGGTCGGCGCCGGGTTGCTCATGGCCAACGTGTCGCGGGAATCGCGCGATTTTGTCTTATGGTTCCGCCCCGACTATCCGGAAACACTAGGCGACAGGTCAGGGCTCGCCGCCCGCCGGCAGGCTGAATTTGATCTGCAGGTCTCCCGGCTCGAGGGAGTACTGCGGCGCCTCGTTGATGGCGCAGGTGAGCCGGCGCCGGCACGTTGCCGGGAGCGCCTTCTGCTGTTGGAACTCGATCACAGAGTGAAAAGCACCCTGACCAATATTCAGGCCCTCGTGATGCATTCAGGCCGCAGCGCCAGCGCGCTTACCGGCTTTACGAAATCGCTCGATCATCGCATTCACGCGATCGGCAAGACGCATGACTTGCTCAGCGACGGGCGGTGGGAAGGCGTCTCGATCGGCAATCTCGTCCGCCAGGAGTTGGATGGTTACGGACGGGACGTTGAGCGCATCAGCGTATCGGGCCCGGAAGTCGTACTGACTCCGCAGGCGGCGCTCGCCATCAGCGTATCGGGCCCGGAAGTCGTACTGACTCCGCAGGCGGCGCTCGCGTTGTCTCTCGCCATCCACGAATTGGGTGCCAACGCGGCGAAGCACGGATCTTTATCACGTGCAGACGGCAGCGTCAGGGTCGAATGGCTCATGACCGAGGAGTCCGGGGTCGAGCTCTACTGGCGGGAAGCCGGTGGACCTCAAGTGGAGCATCCCGACGAGCCGCGAATCGGGCCCAACTTGATCGAGCGGGCGTTGGCGATGGAGCCGGGAGTCCGCTCGGCGCTCAAGTTTGACCGCGCCGGGGTCAATTGCAAGATCGGCATGCCATCCTCTT
>Ga0209611_10011065_pt1 | contig 13114 bp, 12 predicted proteins | sample S1TSphgellanicum_3_FD_187693 | JGI IMG/M metagenome (GOLD analysis project Ga0209611, IMG submission 187693) | Host-associated microbial communities from peat moss isolated from Minnesota, USA - S1T2_Fc - Sphagnum magellanicum MG (SPAdes) (version 2) | ecosystem: Host-associated > Plants > Peat... | reverse complement strand
GGGGGGGGGGGGGGGGGGGAGTTTATTTTGGGCACCTGGTTTTGCTCCCCTAGTTCTTGAGATCTAATCATTGTTTGCTAACCCAAAGGTGTATGGAAGTAACAAATGAGACATGAATATGGAGGAGGAGGAGGGTTCATAGTGTTACATAATTTACCAACAGAAGAAGGAAAGTATCACAAAGAGAGGCGACTTTTGGGGGCCTTTGACATTGTGAGAAATACGGGAATTGAGGGTAATAATATGTAATTTACTAAGTTATGCTTCCTATGTTGTAGGTGAAATCAAACCACCGCCATAGGAAGGAATTGGGAACAAACAATAAATTTTTATTTAAGCTCTAGTCCTCATTACCAATTGACCAATTATAAGCTAATGTATTATGTATGATAGTTATCTAACACGACTTTTGGATCTCTTTGTCTGGCTCATTTGGCTTCTTTTCTTTTGGTTGATTGCTAGTGAATCCTTGTGTTGTGGGGGGTGGGGGGAGAGCAAAAGGGTTGTATCATTAACTTTCTTACAACTCTTTTGTAATTTCTTACAAAACCAATCAATTACTAGGCAGCAATTGAGTTTAGACTTTGAAGCAAAAGGTCTAGAAGTTTACCATATATCTCTATCTAGTGCAGAGTTGAAACATCGAGCAAGGTCATGTAAACTAAAAAAATATATATATAGCTAATTACGTCATTACCAACATTTGTGTATTTACTAAACCTAACATGAACTGGAGGGAAAAAAAAAAATAGTTAAGTGCATCATTACAAATGTTTGTGTATTTAACAAACTTAACCAGAACTAGGTGTCGAAACCCCCTTTGAGTTGCAAGGAGGTTCTCATATAAACGAAGTTAGTCTCCTCTCCTTTTTTTTTTTCCCCTTGTGTCTTGTTTTCAACTTGTCTTTTGATTTCATCCTTAGTTTTGGTAAAACTGGAGCCCAATACTCACAATTTTGACTACATAGACGGTAACTCTAATGCATGATAGAATGTCTAGATCCTATGGTGGTATTAACTTTTGGCCAATATAAAATATGTCCCAAATCTGATTTCAAGCTACAAAGAGAAATGTACAATAAACCCCTTGACTTTTAAGTCTTAAGGGCCAAAGATGGCATAAAGATATAAAGGATCAAGGTCATTTTTGGGGCTTTAGCGTATCACTTGTAGGACCTTTTTCATAGGTACCTTTTCGTCAAAAACCCTTTGTAGCTTCAAAGTTTTATTGGACACCCATGACCTTATGAACTAATAATCATGAACTGTGATGGTTCATTTTCAAATGCACAGTGCAATTCCAGTTGATGTTGGTTACTATTCAAGCCTTTTGCAGAATGCTAGTTCTTCATAGGAGGTTAGAGATCTTGAATGCAATCAGGCACCAATATTTGGTTGTAGTCATTGATGAAGTTCTATAATTACAAGTTCAAAATGTACTTTGTAGCCTAATTGTCTATGGTTAATTTTGTTGCAAGCAAGTGACTTATGGAAATTAATATCTAAGGGTGCATATGTATATGTGTGTGGTGACACAAAGGCCATGGCAAAGGATGTGCATCATATATTACTTTCAATTGTTCAATCAAAGGTATGAGTCTCCATGGATTGATTTCCTATTACCAACATCTAATCTGATGCCTGCAAATATTGCATTCAACTTTATGGTAGGTAGATAGATATGGAGGTGAAAGATGTGAATTGGCAGTTTGCAACCAGAATCAATGAAGGTTCAACACTTTGACTTGGTTGTAGTAGCATGATAGGCAGGGATTGAATTAATACTTGGGTAGCAGTGCCTCAATTTTGCTAAGTTTCTGTTTTGTTAGAGAAGAAAATAGGAAATTGGAACATTAGCCACGATACTTAGGCCTAGAATGAAGGCTTAACTGAACATGTGGTGGATAGGGAGGAGTGACTAGCAAGAAAGTAGTTGCAATCAGATGGACGATACCTTCATGATGTTTAATAAAGCACTTCGCAGCAGGTACTTATGTCAAACCAGGTTAGCTGGAAAGAAACATTTAGTTGAGTGCTTCTAAAAGCCACTAGTGCAAATAAAAGTGGACACACCATAAAATAAATTTATATTTCAATGGGGTCTTTGTAGGGATGGGGTTACCAGGGTATTGGCGATGACAGTCATCACTTAATGCTTGTAGTTTTTAATTGTTTACTCTAATAAAGTGCATATGTTGTAATGTGAGCACATCTTAACATCAAGGTAGCCGGTCAGTTAGTTGTATTATGTTGGAGATTTTCTATTATGCAAAATTAAAAATTAAACCCTCAATTGGTGAAAAGAGTTTTATTGAAACTACATTGAAAAAATAAATGGAAAAAAAAAACATGCAAATGAATATTTTACTTGTTTAGTTTTACACAATATGTATTGCTTGGATGGGGGTGCGGGGCCATTCAATTTCCGTCCATGACGACAAATTCCAAGCATCATAATCTGACATTTCATTCAGGTTGTAATGTGTTATATCATCCATCCACAAGCTCAATAACTCCCTTAATATGATTCTCATTCATTCACATTCATTCCTTCCCCAAAACCCCAAATCCCATTTTCCATTTTTTCTCATATCACTTGAAACCCTAATCTCAGTCTCCATAGAAACACAAAGTGACACAGGAAGAGCTCGCATGCAGAGAAAGACACAAAACAACAAGGTGTTGCGTTTTTTTTTTCTCTTCTATAATATTGTCTCATCCTCTTTCTTTGATGGTCTTGCCTCCCTTATATACCTCCACATTGTCCAACTTTTTTTTTCTAATTTTCTTTTGATATAATATTTTTTTATTTGATTCATTATTTTTCTTTGCGGTGATGACGTTGCAGATGTTGTAGCTAGAAAGCAAAACTCGACGTTTTAGATTCCATTCTTCAAGGTACGGAGTTGTTATTTAATTTTTCTCCTTCTTGCTTTCCTTCCTTTCCTTTTGTTTGATCTATTTTTTTAATATACAAGTTTTAATTTTAAAATTTTATTTATTTAATTTTTAATCACCCTATAAATTATATATTTGGTTGTAGGTTGTGGAGTGATGATGTGAAATATTTTTTTGTGAACTTTGGAGATTTGATGTAAAGTTTTGATTTATTGTATATTGTGTCATGACCTTGTATGGATACTTGCAGAGGTCCTAATATTCCATCATTGGTTTGTTCTTACATGGTGGATCTCACTTGTGCAGCATTAGGATTGACATTTGATGACAACAACAAATAGAAGCAATATGAAAAAATATCATTTAGTAGCGTACAATATGAAGTTGAAAAGATTAAGCTATAGTTTTTAACAACTTGGTGTGTCTTCTTTGTCTGTTCTTTGTGATTTGGTGACAAGTTGTGTGCATCATTTGGTATTGCTTATGAATTCTTTTCTCCTTCTCTTTCAAGGTTGCCATTTTGGTTTTTAAAGACTTTTAATGATTTTGTTCACACATTTGTTGACATTTTCTACAGACTAAAATGTAATCCGTGATTCCACAATCTAGGAATTTTTTTTTTAAAAATTACATGATGTTGCGACACATTATTCCATCTCATATTAACTTGGGACATCGTATGTCCATGTCAAAAAAATTAATTAAAATTTATCTAATGCAACATGTGACTATCCAAAACAACAAAAAAACATTTCAGTAAAAATGTCTTGATCAACTAGTCCTTTTTTACTAAAACCATATAAGTTGCATATTAATTAATTTTGTCCTATGTCACTAAAAACTTAGTGAATTTGGGTAGTGAAAAAAGACAAGATTTCTTCTTGTGCTTTGATATCACTTCACAAACTTAGGAAACATGAATTAGTCCCAAAACAAGATTCAATCCAAGCATGCCCACCAAATATGTTTTAGCATATAAGATTCAAATACAACGTTAATTTATTGTTTGACAAGCAAAATCAACTTTTAACAAATTGAAGGCAACAACAACTAACCTTGTTTATGGATACGACCAATTATGGAACAAAGGCATAGCAATTACCTAGCCCACACCCATTTTGTTGTGTAATTTGGAAACAATCCAACAATAGTCATTGCCAAGAGAACAAAATGACTTTAATGAAAATGAACCATCATCCCAAACATTAATACACCTTCACCTTTTCAAGTGAAACATTTTAGGGCATCTTCATTGTTTCAAATCTACGATATGTTGGGTCATGAACACATTTATCAAGATGGTTTCATAACTATTATTTTCTATGCCAACAAGCTCTTCCAGTGCCACTATGAAATAAGGCACCATTCATTCCTATGCACTATGGACGTTGTTTGTATTTAGGGTCCATACTTCGTATAAGAATGTGATGTTTACAATAATATGAAAATCAAAGTGTTTCAATTTGTCTAATTTTACTACCTTATCCATTACATTTATTATTTGACAAAATGTTTTAAATATTGATTACACATGTGATTTTTACCTAGTGACATTCACTAATGTGACCTTATTGACTATCTAATCAAATTGGATAAGAAAGGGACTTTGATCAAGATGGACAATGGTATTGTTTAAATAGAAACATCATGTTGAATTCTGAATAACATTTTGCTTTGGCAATATATTATGAGTGTATTGGATTTTCACCATTAAAATTTTAAATGTGAAGTGGTTTGCATACCAAGACAAAAACTCATAGTCTTCGCACACAAAATTATGTTGTTTTTGATTAATTTGGTCACCCAACCCTAACAAACACCCATACAACTCTAGAAAATAATTAATGATCTATTTCTAATATGGTGGCCACTATTGCATGATTGCATTACAAAAGGAAGTTGGTTTGTGGGTAAAACTTTATTTTAATGTCTTTATGTGTAAATATGTTTCTAATTTGAATTATAATCATTAGATAATATTTATTAATCTTAAACATCATTAGATGTGTACTTTGAAATTTTCATATACATATACCTATAGTGAAGAAAAACTTTGAAATATAATAAAACCAATATTTATTAAGTTCTTTTGATTGTCATGCTTCTAATTGAATGTCTAGACACATCATTTGATACTTTTGCATTTACTCTTTTACAACCTAGCTTGAATGAAAATATAATAGAGTGGATGAATTGTCATTCCATGTTTGATTTGTAAAAAATCATTTCCCTGAATTAAAAATAGTTATGGTTGTTATTTACATTTTTGCTTCTTTTAATACACAATTATTAACAAATTTACCCATGCATGGTAAATGTTGTTCATTTTAGAATAAAACTAAAGTGCATTAGTCCATGGTTGAATATCAATAATATTTCCATTTGAATGAAAATGATTTACTTCTATCACATAATCTTATGTTTCATACTTCATAAATATGATAAAGTATATAATTCTATGACAATATGAAGATTTTAAACCAAGATTTGAAAAACTACATATTTATTCTTGTCAAATGAATTTTGTGTGTGTGTGTGTGTGTGTATAATGCAATTTTATTTGGAATGTATCATGTGATAATGTCACATAGAACATGACTAATTACAACCAAGTTGAAATTTAAAACATTTAAATTTTTTTGTAATTTGTTATGAATTTTGGACACTTTAGGGTTGAATGTAATCAAATGTAAAATTAAAATTTTGAAATCAAAACCAAACATGCATGGTCTAATTAATGGGAATGTATAATGAATTTTACATAATTAATGTGTTATGATATTTTAACCAACAATAATTTTGTCTAAACTATGTATAAGGTAAAATTTGGCCAAATCAAAATTATAGTAATTTTCATTAAAACATAAAATAAAAATTTCATTAAATGATATAATTTTGTGATCAAAAGTGCAAAACCACATGTATGACAAATTAAAATCAATTGTAAAGTTGGAAAATTTTGATTTTGATGCATCATGATATATTTTATTATATAATAAAATTAATTTAAATTAAATTTTATATAACTTAAATTAAAATTTCAAATTTCATTTCAATAATTTCTTATAAATACACTAAATGGCATCATGGAGACATATATTTCCTTCAAATTTTTAATTACTGTCATTCTATTAAAAATTATTTCAAAATATCCATAGTCCCAAGAAAAAAACCTCGAAGGATATATCAATTTTTCTTTTGCTCAATTGAATCAAATTTGAAGGTATAACAATAAGTTTAGTTTGTGAACACACTTAATTTGAAAAACAATTCCTACACATGATTTGAGATTTTGTGAACCTTGTCCAATTCAATGATTATATTTTTGAAACAACTTAAAGAAAAATGGTCATTTGTGTCTATTTGAGCAGGACACAAGAGAAAATGCATTTCAAGGTTTAGATATGTCAAATGATTTGAAACAAATTCCAATGACAAGTAATCAAAATTGGTATAGGGGGTTTTTTGGAATCCTTCATATGGTCCTCCATGGACCATTCCAAAGAGAATCTTAGAAATAACTACCCCATTTTCAAGCCTATCTATTTCATTTCGTTCTTAATAAACTTTTTTTTTCCTATGAATGTTCATAATAACTATCTCCCACCTTTCCTAATAATTGTACCTTCATTTTATAATTACTTCATTTTTTTTCCTTGTCCACCAACATGGATATGAAAAAACAAATTAATGTGTCCTTTCATGTCCATGAAATATATATTAATTAAAATTAAAATTGACATTGACATAAATAATGATAAATCATTGAAAACCATATGAAAACATAAAAAATATACGAAATATTTAATCGTCACATGTAATGCATAACTATACAAAGCCCAAATATGTTATAACAATGTGTTGATATATTTATCACAATGTGAAGGTGTGATGAGTTGATGAAGGATTTGGTTTGTGACCATGGATGTCAGAGATTCAATTTTTTTCTTTGTGGCATATTATATTTGCAAGCTATTAATGTCTATTGGGTTAGGCTACCTACAACCTACGACATATATGACCTATTTACCTACTTACCTACATACTTACAATTGTAATTTGGTTATTTCTAACCTATTTGCATGAACTACCTATTAATTAAAAGTTTGGGTCATGAATCATGATGTACCTATGTTCTATTTACATACCTTTTTACATCCTACCTATAACTTACCTACCTATGGGGGAAAAAAAAACATTATTGCCAAAAAAAGGTCCAAAAATAATAGATCATGATTATTGTTTTTGGACATCAATAAATGAATTGGGGGAGGAGGGGGATTATATATACATATACTTATTTGTTGCCCAAAAAATTTCTTGACCACAATTTGTTGTTTGAATTAACTAGTCAAAAGGTCCAACACTCAACCAATACAAAAAGATCACTAATCAAATTGGCCATGTTCAAAACAACTTGTCCAAAATGTCTAATTGAACCTTGAAACAAAACTCATAAGAAACTTTAAACCTTGGGTTCTAAGGTTCACAATTATAAAAATAAACATGTCATTATTCCACTACATATATTTTGATTTTCATGTGTCCCTTAAATGCACTTGGACCAAATATATATATATCCTTCATTGTTTTTGTTGCATGTAACAAAAGTTTTTCCATTTTCACCAAGATGTTTTCAAATAATCTTCACAATTTGAACTTTATTTTATGGGGACACCATGTACTAGTGTACCATTTTTGTAATGAACTTTTACTAACCACCACAAATCATGGGCCTCAATGCATTTATGACAAAAAATGACCATTGTTGTAACATCTCCAATGGCACTTTGGCAATAGTGAAGGATGGTTTAAATTATTGGATTCCTTAAAAACAAGTCAAATAATCAAATTGGCATTTGATATTGTTGGTTTATTGCATCAACCATACTTTCCTTATAAACTAACAAATGTTGTCTTAGGCTCCCAATTGTTTGTGTTCATGTTGCAATAAAACTTTAAAACAATTTGTCTTGTACTCCAAAATGCAACGTATGTCTATGTGTTCAAAAAATTTATACTAATAATAATATAGTTGTTACACTACACGAGCTTTCTAAAGAAGTTGAAAAAAATGTATTTAACATGAAAATTTCAAAAGAAACTTCCATCAATCTATCAAAAAACGTAATTAAAAACAAATTAAACCTTCCTTCTCAAGGAGATCGGCTTCCATGTTGAGAATGCACACATGATTGCATTCTTCCATCCTATAAATAACCAACCATCATCTTTCCCAATGCCAAAACGTTTATCATAAGAACCCAATATGGATTCATAATTAACTTTTTGAGTTGCATTTTTAAATGGTAAGGGCCTTTGTAGGAATCCTAATCGTTGAATGCATCTTTGCCATTGCTTGTAGGATTCAAAGCGTTCCACTCTTGATGTGCCCTCACAAGCAATAATGTTTAAGATCTGCCTACCAAGAATTTCTTTTTCAAAAACAATTCTATGTTTTTCAGAATTACTTGAAGTGACTACATCCAATGTGTCAAAATGGATTGAATAATACTTGATGGTTTTAGAAAGGCGAGATATGAAAAAAGGTTCATTACAACTTGCATTCTCCACTCCTGTTACAAAAACCTTCACAACACCATAAACCCCATGAGATTTATGGAATGAAGTTGATGTTATCATAATTGCATTTGCAAGATAAACCATGTAGATGTTGATACAAGATAATATAACAACATTATTCACATGTTGAGAATAGGTGTGTATGACATTGGATATAAAATGACCAATAATCCAATATCAAATATTTGAAACAGTAATTTAGATGTAATCATGTAGTGGTAATTTGCATACCTTTGGATTCATGGTTCGAATCATTTTGAGTATAAGTGTTCGAGGGTTTGCTGGTACAACTTGATTATCTAGAAGGTGTTGAAGTCTAAAAAGACAATTGATTGCTAGCACTTCGCGCTCCCTCAAATCAAGTTGGTCTAGTGTTATGTTTTCCCATTCTTTGGCAATAGCAATGTATTCAAATGGCACTCCACATAACTTTGCAAATTTAGCCAATCGTTGGCCAGTTTCTTGAACCCTTTCTGATGATGTAGAGTTTGGCTCTCTAAGGTGATCAATCCCTGAAATCCCATTTCAATACCACATGCAAAAGTTCAACCAATTAAAGGATGTGAAGTGTAATGTAGCCTATTTCAATTGAATCTTGACAATTAGATGAAAAATATAGTACCTGTGATTCGAAGGTGTGGTGGCCCTTCTGGTCTCTTTCCAAGTTCTTGAATGAGACATGGCCAATGCAACCCATATAGGATGCCAAAATCAATGACATGCACGTGCGTAGCACCCTTGAAAGCATCTAGGATTTGTGTAGTGCAATATTGGATGCCAAATTTAATATATGGCACATCCATGACAATTGATCTATAGGCTCGCAAAGTTGTACCACTGGAAGGGCTATTGTTGTCAAGTGATGTGTAAAGTTGTGCACCAGTTCCAGACATTTTTGCAACCTAAAATTCAATTACAAAAATAATATGAAAAAAATAAACCACATGAAAACATCAAATTCAAATATATACACTTCCAACACTTAATGTCCACCTTGCATGATTATAACATGATGCATGAAATTGATTTTCAAAATTTTTAATCATTTTATCAATCATTTTATGATATTTTACCAAGGCATTTGTGACGTAATGAGCCATGCGTTGTACACCATTTCCATTTGGTGATGAAAGTTCACGAAGTTTTGTAATTATTTGAGTGGCCATTTTCAAATCATTTTGTTGGATTGCCTCTCCACACCTAAAATAGGCTATTACACAGTTAATATACATGCACATAGATTTTGTCAATGTAATAACTAATTTCTTTCACAACATCGAAACAAGTTTTATATATCATTTCATACCTTGACATTAAGGTTTTGTAAAAGGTTGTTTTTATAAACTCCACAATGAACTATGAAGTTATGCACAAACCTATTTGGGAACTTGGTGTAACAATAAAGGGAAAAAATTAACTTGATCAAACTTTGTGTTGATAATTGAACAAAAGTGAATTAGGCCATACTTGTGGATAGTCTTACTTGAGAAGTAAAATTGGGAGATGATTGTCATCACCAAACTCAAATGCAAAATCAACATTGTGTTGGACCTTTTCACCACCATGTGGAAAACACATAGCCACCCCTGCATTAATATCTTCATTTTGTGAATCATTTTCACCCAATATATTCCCATACTCATGCACCAAATGATCTTCAAATAACTCTTGTGGCAATTGGTTGATGTCGAAAGATTCGTTGTTGCAAATATTGTCAGAATCTATTTCCCCCCCAACTTCCATGTTTCCACAAATGTCCGTCTGATTGATAGGTGGTACAACATCTTCACCAATAAGTTTAGCAAACTCTTTTTGTAGGGCTTGGGAAACTGTACACTCTATATGCATACAAAGTTTGTCATCTATGTCGTCTTCCATGAGTATGGCATCAAAATAAGTAATTGTATTGGGTTCAGATTCTTCACCAAATTTCAAATCTCCAACATTGGTCAATGCTTTAGATGAAAGTGGTTCATGGTTAGGAAAACTAGAACGCTGGATAGAATCCTTGGTAGAATATGAATATAATAACGGGGAAAAAAGCTTTTCAGGAAGACATGAAGACAATGATTTGTGAATCAAAGGTTCTGCATCAATTTGATATTGAACTCTGTAAGAAGTATTGAAGGAGAAAGGAGATGACTCATTTTTTTGTACTTTGGGCAATTGTGATTGTAGCCATGCTTGTTGCAACTTTGTTGTTAATGGTGACAAGTCACCTTTTTCAACTAAATTGCTTTGCTTGTTGGAAAATGCCATTGCTTGAAATACATATATACACATACAACTCTTTTGTCTTTACTTTGTGTTATGAGATATGTATGATCCAAGCAATCTCTCTTTCTTTCATGATTGTCGAGATTCCCATTATATTCCTTAAATCCTTTAAACAATATCACATTTTTACTATGTTTTGTTTATTTGAAATTTCTTTTCATTACTATTTCTCAAACTCTAAGAAGAGATTGAAATGCCCAAATCCAAAGGATAGTAAATTAATAAACAACCGACCTTCTCTCCACCATTGACAATGTGTAATAATATCATGAAATCACGTTCCAATTCAACAATTTAAATTCAAACTCCCTTCAATTCTAGTTATCATTGGATGGACCTTGATGTTTCATTCAAGCATCCTTTTACCTTCATGAAAGCTCTCAAAAACTTTCATGTCTACTATAAATCACAACCATTTTACAAAAACTTTTGTAAACTTTCACAATTAAAGCACATCCTCCAACATATGTATTAATCTCTCTCTCTCACACTCACTCACTCATTCACTCACACACACACACACCCATCCCTTGCAAAATCACCGTCTTTGCCTTCATACTTCTAAATATGAAATGCCACAACAAGCACACACATTTTTATACCTAAATAAAAAAGCAAAACCGCATTAATGTGACTATGATGTTTTGATAGTGTCACAAGTATTCAAAGGTTGATTTATATTTAACACATTGATCTATGAAGGAGGACCCAATTTGGTATAGTGTGTCTAAGGAGTGTTAGTTTTGTGTCACAATGCTATTGGATCACAATGGAAATATCTCATTGAGGACCCATTGTGACATCATCTTTTCATGACAACAATGGCTTTGAATTGGCTAGTGGATTCCTTCAAGCACCAACCAATGTGGGGGCCATTGGTTACGCATTGCTTGGGGAAGCTTTTTGGGCAAAGTGGAAAAACAATGCATGTGACTTGCAACATGCTTTTGAACAAGAAACAAAGTCATTCAAACTTCAATGATATGTGTTGTGATAGATTTGACTCACTATATCCGCATTCAATTGCTTGATTTAGATCATCAATTCATGGTAGGGTTCTTGGTAGTAGGGATGGATCAATAATAATAATAATAATTTTGGTTCCTTCTGGCGAAATTTCGTCACAAAGTGAAATTAAAATTGAAAAATGCAAAATATGAAGTGATTATTTTGGGGGTTCTCAATAGCCAGAATTCAAACAACAATTACAATAATTAAAAGCCCCAGATTTTGATATTTGGTTCCAGCAGGTATCTAGCTGAAAATATACGAAGGATGTTTAAATGCTTTTAATTTTCACATCTCATTTTATAACAGAAATTGGCTAAATTTTCTCTATGGCATTGATCACCACTTTGGCTACCCAAAGAAATCAAGAACAAACCATTTGTCTTGGTTTGTCTAGCTTTTGCCTAGTTAGTTAGTTCCTGGTGTGCCCAAGCTTGGCTTACTTTCTTTGGCGTGAAGGGTCGAGCATGCTTGATTATTTCTTGGTATGCAGACTAGTAGTGTAGTAGTCCCAAAACAGATTCCACAAACATTCGTTCAAAATTCAATATAAATTTAGGTTTGGAACTGGATTTTTTAATTCTGAATATTTCAGCATAAACAATATTATTATTAACAAGAGCAAATACTTTGTAGTAACAAGTGTGCTGCTGTCCCACTGTGGCTATTACACAGGTTAAAAGTTTTACTGTTTTTTTGGCACTTTGTGTAATTAATTAATTGTCAAAATTTTGCCAATTTTAGAAAATAATTTAATTACTGCTGAATCTGCAAGTTACTATTGCCATGGCATTTTAGTGTATCTTGCTTAATTATCTGGATGCCCTAATTTTTATATTTCACTGAAGAAATGTTAAATTTGAATTCAAGAAATTACCCTGGGGGTAAGATACAACATTGTACTCTCTCAACACTTCATATGCACCAGCCCCACTTCTTTTCAAGGCGAAAAATTGACAGCCCAAACCACAAATTTCCCTTGGGTGACACACAATATCTATGAAGAAAAGTAGTTTGTTTTGTTTTGTTTGACATGCTGAGATCTCCCAAACCACCACATTTCATGCTACACTCTTGGTATCTTCGGGAAGCAACCACCGCATTTCATGCTACACTCTTGGTATCTTCGGAAAGCAACCACCACATTTCATGCTACACTCTTGGTATCTTCGGGAAGCAACCACCGCATTTCATGCTACACTCTTGGTATCTTCGGAAAGCAACCACCACATTTCATGCTACACTCTTGGTATCTTCGGGAAGCAACCACCGCATTTCATGCTACACTCTTGGTATCTTCGGAAAGCAACCACCACATTTCATGCTACACTCTTGGTATCTTCGGGAA
>Ga0209611_10011064_pt1 | contig 13116 bp, 7 predicted proteins | sample S1TSphgellanicum_3_FD_187693 | JGI IMG/M metagenome (GOLD analysis project Ga0209611, IMG submission 187693) | Host-associated microbial communities from peat moss isolated from Minnesota, USA - S1T2_Fc - Sphagnum magellanicum MG (SPAdes) (version 2) | ecosystem: Host-associated > Plants > Peat... | reverse complement strand
CCTTGAGGACTTGGCAAAGCAAACCGGAAACGAAGTTAGAATTGTTACTCTTCGTAGACTCGACTATGGGGAGACCCCGAAGACCTTCACCAAAGCGTTGTTTGAAAAATGGTTTCCGACAAAAGCAGCCCAGGCAAATCAAACCATATTAATGATTGACACCGTCACCAACGGGACAGCCATAATCAGTGGTGAGCAAGTCAAGTCTTTGATCTCAGACGAAATCACTAACAGTATCGCTTCCGAAACCATAATCGCACCATTGCGGGACGGCAACAAATACAATCAGGCGTTTTTAGATGCAAGCGATCGCATTGTCGCTGTTCTATCCGGTCAACCCGATCCAGGACCTCCTCAAATCGTTGATAAAGTGCAGGTAGAAGGCACCTTTAAGAAAGCACAAGAAACCGACAAAGGTAATGCCACTGCTTGGGTAATCGGACTTTTAATTGCCGCCACCATCATCCCGATGGCGACTTACTACATCTACCTAGTCTTTCAAAAACCATCTTCAAATAGTTAGTCGTTAGTGGTTATACTTTGCACGGTCATAAGCTGAGTGTTCACGTAAATGAACAACACTGTTTGTAAGGGCGCAATGCCTTGCGCCCTTACGTGGTTTCAAAAGCGCAATTTATGCCCGTGGTTAGTTGTTGTTTGTTAGTTGTTGATAGGTGACAACTAACAAACAACAACTAACCACCAACAAATTCCAGTTAATCCTGGACATACTCTTGTTCTGTCAGTAGCGCCAACTCAGCGCGGACAAATTCCCGACCTAAATAGGCTGCATGGTCTAACAAGGTTACCGGACAGGGCTCTTGTTCTTCAAAAATTGTCACGCACAGTTCCTTTGCAGTTCTCCCACTAAACAAGGTTGTGTGAGTTCGTTCCACCTTTCCCTTGGCTGGAATTACCTTTCCCGTTTCTGGATCAACAGCTAAACCACGGTCATCAATCACATTCGTGAAATGCTTGGCACAAATTAATCCTTCCTCTCGATTCAGGTAAATAATGAAATACCCACCAAGGTCAAGGTCAATATGACGCTGAGAAAGCTTATCATCAATTGCTGCTAAATCTTCAACCCTCAAACCCATAATCACCATAGAAATCAACTTTTTTTAGTGTAGTTCTTCTGTTCCTTAACGTTCTTGGCAGACGCGATAAATCGCGTCTCTATGACGCCAAAGCAGTTCGTTTTTCTCAATCCCCCCTCTGGCTAAACGGCAACTCCGCATTAATCGCATCAATTTCCTGCTGCTCTAGCTCATTCACTTCAGTAATATAATGTCGCAAAATTTGTGCTAAACGACTATTGTAAAAGCGGTGCAAACTATAATTAGGGGTAGCAGGAAACCCACGCCGTTTTTTGTGACGCCCGCCAGCACCAGGATCGAAAATTTGGATACCATGAGAGATCGCCCACTCTATTGGTGTGTAATAGCAGGCATCAAAATGCAAACAATCAATTTCCTGAAAACTACCCCAATAGCGCCCATATAACCTGTCGTCTTTAAATAGGCAAAAAGACATTCCCATCGGCTGTTGATTATTCTGCTCGCTGTACGCGGCAAAAAACAACACCCGATGTCGATAATGGGTATGTAGCTGTTCAAAAAATCTTTTAGTCAGGTACTTGCTACCCCACCAGCCAAATTTATCACAGGTATCAGCATAAAATTGGTACATCAAAGGAAACAACGACTTGGGAATTTCATCACCAAAGTACGGTTGTAGACGCAAAGAAGCTTTTTCCACAGCTTTACGTTCGCGCTTAATATTGCGACGTTGGTTAGCATTGAACACCGCCAAGTAGTCATCAAAAGTGTTAAACCCAGAATTTTGCCAAATAAAGCTATGGTGAAGCCAAGCAGTGAAGCCATGACGTTCTAGGACAGGACGCCATTCGGGATCGACGTAGAGAAAATTACAGCCCGATATACGATGCTTTGAACAAAAAGCATCAATCTCATGCACCATCATTGCTGTGATCTCATCTTCATCTTCCCCTGGGGCAATTAAGAATCGATAACCTTCAGCTGGGGTAAACGGCGACATCCCCAGCATTTTTGGGTAATAATCTACACCAATGCGTTGCGCTAGCTCTGCCCACTGGTGATCAAACACAAATTCGCCGGAACTGTGTCCTTTAAGATAAAGTGGGGCAGCAGCAATTAGAGTTTTATCCCGCCATATAGTTAAGTGATTGGGCAACCAGCCAGTTTGAGCTGTAGCGCTTTGGGAGGTTTCAAGAGTAGAGAGCCACTCCCACTCTAAAAACGGAGTTTTTAATGGCAATGCCAAAGCATCCCAAGCACCTTGGGGGACTTCAGCGATTTTATTAATCCAAGTGACTGAATAGCGAGGCTTTAGTTGTTTCACCATCTGAGGCTTTTGAGATCCAAGAAGTTAGCACTCATCTTTTTTTTAGCCTAGTCTAATCCGCTGAGCGTTGCACCCGATCATGTAGGAATACTTCTTGCTCAACTTTATGAACAAGGAGGACAAGGTCTTCCCATGCTCCCCCATCTCCCATGCTCCCCTGCTCCCCATCTCCCCCAGTTGACTGGCTGCCCAAAGAAGCGAATTTCCGGATTTAGCTCGGCAGAGTGTGTAGCTACTATATGGACTAGTTAGGGGGGGCTTAACCACCTGTATTCAATATTACAAAAGTTTTGAATTTGTTACGGTTAGTGTCGTACCGTGGGCACCCAGAGTCCCAGCAGCAATTTGTTTTTCAAGGTAGGCTTGATCAGCCTTGGAGCCAAACCGTGCAGGGCCTCGTGTAACATCTGCTATGTTGCTATCTGCACTCACTGCCAAAAGGACTACGATATGAGGACGATGTTGCACTATTCGGTGAGTTTGACGATAGTTTAGATTTTTGACGGACTTGTAGATTCTCAAAAATAGCTATGCAGGAAAACCACAGTTGATAAATTTGTCTAATATACTTGAAATGCAACAACAGTCGCCATAACAACTAGTCTCTTGAATTGATTGTGTACTGTACTTCTTTTTGCTATTAAAGTATTTTATATTTTTAAGATGGTTACCCAAAGGAATTCCTATGACGCAATAACTTTATCTGGTTTAATCACATATCCTTGTTGTTCCAGTTGGCACATATCAAGAGAGACTGCCGATGGCTAAACCCCGTCAATCATCCTTTCGTCGTATACTAGTGTCGAGAATTTTGCTACTGTCCATCCCTGTTTTATTGATAGGGGAGATTGTAGCCTTTAAGAGGGCACGCTCTAGCCTATTGGAAACTGCTCGTCAAAACTTAACAGAAAGCGCCATCATCAAGGGAGAAAATATTGTAGATGCGATCGCTGCCTTAAAAACTAACTTGCTAAATGCAAGCCAAACAAAAATTATTCAGTCAGGTTCCCGTGAGGAAGTGCAACAATTTCTCATTAGGCTAGAGCAACAACTGCCAAGGCAAATCGAGTGTATACAACTGACAAATGTGGAAAGTGCGAAGATCATTGCCACAACTTGTGACGACGAACCAATTAGCGATCCGCAATTACCTTTCCCTAACGATGGGATTGAAGCTGAAACAATATTACCCCCAAGTATGGGAATAACTGGTAGAAGAGATACCAGTAAACAACTGCAATTACGCTTATCTGCTCCAGTTTATGATCGTTGGGGAGATTTGCACTATGCCTTGAGTTTTAAAGCATCATTATTATCCCACGAGAGAACAAAACATAAGCCAGGTGTGTTAACAGGCTCTACAGTAGTTATTGCGGAGGATGGGACAATTTTAGCACACCCAATTGCCAGTCGCATCGGCACTAATATTGAACAGTATGCAGATGCTTCTCGACTCAAAAAAATTGTCAAAGCTGCGATCGCGGGGAAACAATATTTTCTACATTTCTTTTTTGAGAACGAGGGGGAAGAATTACTGGCTGGCTACAGCGCTATCGATGGTCCCATAACACAAGGAAAGCAGCAAAAATGGGTCGTCTTAGCTGTTACAACTCTGGATAATGCTCTCTATGGTCTTAGGGACATTAAACTTATCTTGATTGTTCTGACAGTTGGCTTGATTGGCGCGAGTGTTTTAGCCTCGCTGTATGTAGCTCGTTACCTGGCACGTCCTGTGGAAGAATTGCGAGACTATGCTCTAAATCTTCACCTCAGCCAATCAGCAGAACCAGTTCCTCACAACTTCCAAATCCGAGAATTCAATCAACTAGCACAAGCACTAGACCAAATGCTTGAACGACTAAAAGCTTGGGCAGAAGAATTGGAAATAGCTTGGAAAGAATCAAAAGCTGCTAACCAAGTGAAAAGTCAATTTTTGGCTACGACTTCTCATGAATTAAGAAACCCTCTAAACATTATTATTAACTGTGTTCGTGTGGTTCGAGATGGCTTGTGTGATGACCGGGAAGAAGAAATGGAGTTCCTCAAGCGTGCCGATGATACTGCGATTCACTTGCTAGGTATTATTAATGATTTACTCGACATTTCTAAAATTGAAGCAGGCAAACTCTCAGTATCTTTAGAAGTTATTGACCTCCAAAAAGTACTTAAAGAGGTGATTAATTTACAATCAGTTAATGTTCAACAAAAAGGCTTGCAGTTAAATATCCCCCAGATGAACGAGCCAATGATGGTTAATGCTGACCCAGCAAAGTTCAAGCAGGTGCTGATTAACATCATCGGCAATGCAATTAAGTTCACTGACGAGGGAAGTATCACTATTACTATAGAAATTCAAATTATTGATGGCAAATCTCAGGTCATTGTTAAGGTCAAAGATACAGGTGTGGGAATTGATCCTGCCCATCAGCAAAAACTATTTCGCCCATTTGTCATGGTGGAGGGCGCAAACACACGTAAGTTTGGTGGTACAGGACTGGGACTGGCAATTTCACGGAACTTAATTGAACTTATGAAAGGTAGTATTACGCTTGAGAGTGCTGGTATTAATCAAGGCACGACAGTCGTGATTACTTTGCCGTTAATCGAGGCACCAATGTTACCTACCCTAAAAGAGCAAGGGAGTTCAGATGATCTTGGGGTTACCTCTACTTCTGTTGATGAGGTGACGAACGGGAATGAAGCAGCGCAAACAGAGCAAAATGCCCAGACACAGAAAGAGGAAAATGTCCCCACACCTAAGCTGAAGCGAATCCCCGTCTCCTCTTTTACTCAGAAACGGAGCCGCAAAAGCTCCAGTTCTGCTCAGGACTTAAAGACGTAAGGGTGTGGGGAACCCCATACATAAATGCAGGGGCGCCTTCCCCCTAACAGAGTGCGGTTGTTTGATCTTCCCCCACACCCTACACCCCACACCCTACACCCTACACCCCACACCCTACACCCTGTTCTTGGTCAGCTGTCGTGCCTACCCATCTGACTAATTTCTGTGAAGAAAAACAGGTTTGCCACCTTGATTGAGAGATTCCGTCAAAGCAGCGAGAATTTGCACTAACTCTGTGCCTACCCAGCCAGATGAAACGACGGAAGAAGTATTCATTAGGACACAGTTAATAAAGCGATCGCACATCCGCCGCAATGGTTCGTCTGTTTCTATTTCCAGTACTTGTTGCCTTTGATTGACAGGAATAAATTGATTGCCTCTGTGTTCAAATTCACCCTGTAGTAAGGTTAAAGGAGACAACTGCGACATTTCATCAAAAATTAAGCTCCCTAAACTTCCGACAACTCCAAGTCGTCGCTGTTTATCGGCATTAAGCCAGCATAAGTGAATATATGCTTGAAAGCCATCCGGGTAAGTGAGTGTCACCCAGACTAGGTCTGAAAGGGCAGAGGTGCTCTTGAGATGGGGGGAAGGGGAGGAAATTAATTCTTCTCTCTCCCTCCCGCTCCCCTGCTCCCCTGCTCCCCCACTCCCCCACTCCCCCTGCTCCCCCACTCCTCCCTGTAGCCACACAGTACCCACTGCTTGCACAATTAAGGGTATCTGACCCAGCCAGAAGTTAAAAATGGCAATATCGTGAATGGCTAAGTCCCACAATGCATCGACATCTTGACGGACTGGTCCTAAATGTGTACGAGTGGCATAGCCATACCGCAAATCACCTAATTTACCCTCTTGAACTACAGCGTGCCCTCGCTCAACTGCTGGGTGAAACAAATAGGTGTGGTCAACCATGAGTTGCCGTTGCTGTTTTTCTGCTAATTGGCAAATTTCCCGACATTCTACTGGGTTCAAAGTTAAGGGTTTTTCTGCCAAAACGTGGTATCCCCAGCTTAAGGCATCGACAATTAATGAGTAATGGGTGATGGCGGGAGTAGCAATGACTACCGCTTCCATTTCCGCTACTTGCTTGATCGTTTGCCACTCAGTTGTTAGTAGTACGCTATGATCTAATTTATACTGCTGTTTCACTTCTGCTAAGCGTTCTGGGTTCGGGTCTACTACCGCCACTACCTTTGCCCGGGGATGCTCTAAAAAATTCCGCAGCAAATGCACACCCCAACGTCCAACCCCAACTACAGCAATTTTAATCATTTGTCAATACTTAATAGTTAACTGTCAATGACTAACTATAACTTTTGCAGTTTTTACACTTTGGAGACAAGCAATAATACTTGCAGCAGGAGACGTGGAACTAAAGGACTTCTAGAAAATAAAATATAGATAGGACTTACGCGCTATACAAATCGACTATCATGTGTACTAACGGAATTCGGTCGTTTCAGGCTGTTGGTGACAACCCAAGAACTAGTTGCGAGCGATCGCTATGTGGCAAAATTAAACTGAATGGCATTGACAAACCCCATTTCATACTTGATTGTTTTTGTCAATGCGTAAGTCCTAAGAAAGTAAACTCCGTATAATAATTCTGCACTAATTCTTTCTACGGTTAACATGTGAGCAAGACACTCAACAGGAGAAGGTGAGATGACTTTGCAAGTTGTATATACTACCTCAGAATTAATTACTAAGCTACAAACCCTACCACCGGAACAGCAACAACAAGTGCTAGATTTTATCGAATTTTTAGCACAGAAGTATAATCAAGCCCAAGGAACACCGAAAGAACGGGTAATGGGTTTACATAAAGGTAAAATTTGGATAAGCGATGATTTTAATGACCTAGGCGATTCTTGAGAAAATGCCTTTAATAAGCATAGATAAGGTTTTTGAGAGTTATCCAGTTGAAAAAATGTGGTAGTTGAAAATTGGGTAATGGTGAAGAAGGCAGCTATGCTGCTATGTTGCACTCTTAGTGTGGGCTTCTGACCCACACTGATTGCAAGCCACCTTTTCAGAGATGCTTTCTTGGGGGGCTTAAACCCTTGGCTCCCAAGGAGTCGAGATCGAGGGTTCGGGCATTTAGGGGAAGGTGGGGTCCCCTTTGGGGATAAGGGGCCCCGGATAAATCCATCTCTTGCCTTCTGCCCTCTGCCCTCTGCCTTTCTTGCTAATAATGAAGCACGCTCTTGTCTTCAGATATCCGGGAATACTAAATATGGAAGCCTTAAGGATGAGCGCAATATGGTTAGCACAAGAGTCAGTATTTCCGGATATCGCATCTATGATTTACTCTACAATGGTTCCAGAACCCTAGTTTATCGCGGGGATCGAGAAACTGACTCATTACCAGTAGTGATTAAACTGCTGAAAAATCCTTATCCGAGTTTCAGCGAACTCTTGTCGTTTCGTAACCAGTACACTATAGCTAAAAATCTCAACTCACCTCTGATCGTCCAAACCTACAGCCTGGAACCCTATCAAAATGGCTATGCGTTGGTAATGGAAGACTTTGGAGGAATTTCTCTCAAGGAGTGGGGAGTAGGGAATGGGCAATGGGGAGTGGGGGAAAGCGTAGAATCTCTGATAGAGTTTTTAGTTCTAGCGATCGCACTCTGCAATACCTTAGATCTACTCTACCGAGAGCGCATTATACATAAAGACATTAAACCCGCCAATATTCTCATTAACCCAGAAACCAAACAAGTTAAATTAATCGACTTTAGTATTGCATCCTTGTTACCACGGGAAACGCAGACACTAATCAATCCGAATGTGTTAGAAGGTACACTAGCTTATCTTTCTCCAGAACAAACAGGAAGAATGAATCGGGGGATTGACTACCGGACTGATTTTTATTCTCTGGGTGTGACTTTTTACGAGTTACTTACTGGAGTTTTACCATTTCAATCAAACGAGCCGATGGAGTTGGTGCATTGTCATATTGCAAAACTTCCGCCAAATATGAATAAACCTCACCCCAACCCTCTCCTTAGTAAGTCCTGGCTGCCAAAGGCGGGTGAGGTTGATTTGACTATTCCCCAAGTTCTCTGTGATATTGTGATGAAATTGATGGCAAAAAATGCTGAAGATAGATATCAGAGTGCCTTGGGATTAAAGTTGGATTTAGAAAATTGTTTACATCAGCTACAAGTTGATGGTATGATAAATGGTTTTGAACTTGCCCAAAGGGATGTGTGCGATCGCTTCATCATCCCTGATAAACTTTATGGACGAGAAGCCGAAGTTCAAACCTTACTTGATGCATTTGAGCGAGTCAGCCTGGGTGCAACAGAAATGATTCTGGTAGCTGGGTTTTCGGGAATTGGAAAAACTGCGGTTGTCAACGAAGTTCATAAACCAATTGTGCGGCAACGCGGTTATTTTATCAAAGGAAAATATGACCAATTTCAACGTAATATTCCCTTCTCTGCTTTTGTGCAAGCCTTCCGAGATTTAATTGGACACTTGTTAAGTGAAAGTGATGCACAAATTCAGCAATGGAGAAACCAAATATTATCGGCTCTTGGAAAAAATGGACAAGTAATTATTGAAGTTATCCCCGAATTATCAAGAATTATTGGTGAACAATCACCAGCGATAGAGTTATCAGGAGATGCGGCACAAAATAGATTTAATTTATTGTTTCAAAAATTTACCCAAGTTTTTACCAGTGCTGAACATCCATTAGTGATGTTTCTAGATGATTTGCAATGGGCAGATTCAGCATCCCTGAAGTTAATACAGCTATTGATGGCTGATACAAAGCATCTTTTATTAATTGGTGCCTATCGTGATAACGAAGTCAGCCCAGGACATCCATTGATGTTGACTTTGAGTGAGATGCAGAAAACACTCTTCACGATTAACACGATTAGTTTAGCACCACTGAGTCAAGGGCAAGTAAATCAGTTAGTGGCTGACACCCTCAAATGTACAGAAAATTTGGCATGGACTCTTTCTCGATTAGTCTATCAAAAAACTCAAGGTAATCCATTTTTTGCCAGCCAGTTTCTCAAAGCATTGCATCAAGAACATCTGATTAAATTTGATTTTGAATTAGGCTGTTGGCAATGTGACATTACACAAATAACTCAGCAAGCAGTTACAGATGACATTGTTGTTTTTATGGCAGTTCAATTACGAAAACTGCCACAATCAACTCAAGATATATTACAGTTATCGGCTTGTATTGGCAACCAGTTTGATTTAGCAACTTTAGCAATTGTTTCGGAGCACTCCCAAATTGAGACGGCTGCTGATTTGTGGAAAGCATTACAATTCGGGTTGATTTTACCGCTCAGTGGTGTTTATAAATTTTATCAAGATGGTAATAGTTCACTGTTGACTGTTAACGGTTCACCGTCAACAGTCAACAGTGAACAGTCAGCAAGTTACAAATTTTTACATGACCGAGTACAGCAAGCGGCTTATTCCCTGATTCCCGATGACCAAAAAACAGCAACTCATCTCAAAATAGGACAGTTACTTAGAGAAAATTTCTCACCAATAGAGCTTGAGGAAAAACTGTTTGATCTGGTCGGGCATTTGAATTTAGGAATTGAGTTAATTACTCAACCAAGCGATCGCCAAGCATTAGCTCAACTGAATTTGAAAGCTGGAGTCAAGGCGATAAATTCTACAGCTTACGTCGCAGCCAGGGTTTATTTGCAAACGGGGATTAAGCTATTACAGACAAGCTGCTGGCAACATCAGTATGAATTGACCCTGAGTCTCTATGTGACGGCGGCGGAAGTTGCCTATTTGAATGGTGATTTTGAGGGCATGGAACAGCTAGCCGCATTGGTATTGCAGCAAGCAGAGACAATTTTCGACAAAGTTAAAATCTACGGCATTCAAATCGCGGCACAAACGGCTCAGAGCCGAATGTTACAGGCGATCGCTGTGGGAACAGAGGCACTGAGTCAATTAGGGGTGGATCTACCGAGTGTGCCAGATGAAGCCGAAATTGGCAAAGTGCTACAAGACCTTGCAAGCCTTCAAGGCGGCAACAATCCCTCTACCTTGGTTAATTTACCTAGTATGAGCGATCGCCAGACTCAGGCAGCGATGCAACTCTTAGGAACGTTATTTTCCGCCATTTTTGCGGGAATGCCCGGATTACTGCCCATACTGAGCGCGACGATGGTGAGTTTATCACTCCAGTTTGGGAATGCACCTGCATCAACAGTGGGGTATGCGTTACACGGTATGGTGTTATGTGCCTTTTTGAGAGAGGTGGAAACGGGCTATAGCTTTGGGCGATTGGCACTGAACTTGCTTGACCGATTTAACGTGCGGGAATTCAAGTCTCAGGTTGTACTTCTATTTGGCTGCTTTATTCAGCATCATCAGGAATCTCTGAGGGCAACGATACCGATCCTGAAAAATAACTATGCCGTTGGTATAGAAACTGGCGAATTTCTCAACGCTGGCTACAGCATTTGTTCTTACTTCGATGCTAACTTTTTCGGTGGCGTAGAACTGGATACTCAGGAACACGAAATAGCAGCTTACAGCAGCGTTATGGCAGAGGTGAAGCAACATTCTGCCCGGATTTTTTTGGATATGAAGCAACAGGTGGTGCAGAACTTGAGGGAAGCCCGGATTCTGTCGGATTGCTTAATTGGTAATACCTACGATGAAACAGTGATGCTTCCTAAGCACCATCAGGACAAGGAGCTGCCTGCGATCGTCTTTGCCTACATCTACAAACTGCTGCTTGCCTACTCATCGGGCAATTATCAGGCTGCCCTCGACTACATCACCCAAGTCAAGTCCTCTTTGATGGCAGCATCGGGAACAGTTTTTATTCCTGTTTTCCATTTTTATGCTGCACTAACGCACCTGGCACTCTTAAGAAGCAAGTCAGAACCGGAGCAAGGCGAAATGCTTGCTGTTGCCGTCACCCATCAAACGATTCTGCATGAATGGGCGCAAAATGCCCCGATGAATCACTTGCATAAATGGTATTTAGTGGAGGCTGAACGTTATCGAGTTTTGGGTGAAAAAATCGCCGCCATTGAGTGTTATGACAAAGCCATAACTCTGGCTAAAGAACATCAGTTCATCAACGAAGAAGCCTTAGCCAACGAACTCGCAGCTAAATTCTACCTGGAATGGGGTAAAGAGCAATTTGCTCAAATTTACATCACAAATGCTTACTACTGCTATGCTCGTTGGGGCGCATTAGCCAAAGTTGCCGACTTTGAACGACGCTATCCCCAACTCCTCGCTCCCATCTTAGAGCAAACCCGTTCTCCCCTCTCAACTAACGAAACTATTTTCACATTGGGGAGTGTCACCTCCACCAGTTCCACCATAACAAGCAGTCGCAGCGTTTCTATTGCTTTAGATTTAGCTACCATTCTCAAAGCTTCCCAAACTATCTCAGCTGAAATTGAATTTGAAAAACTGCTTTCATCATTGCTGCATATCGTCATCGAAAATGCTGGAGCCGATAAGTGTGTGTTAATGCTGATGGAGTCAGATAAATTACTGATTCGGGCATTAGCAAAGCTGAGGCTAGAGAACAATGGAAATACCAAAGTTGATTTTTCTTCAGTGCTGACCAATCCAGAGCCATTTGAAGAGTCAACCTATGTACCAGTTGGCTTAATTAATACTGTCAAACGCAGCTTCCAACCAGCAGTAATTGTTGATGCCACAGTGCATCCGCAATTAATTCATGACCCCTACATTCAGCAACAGCAGCCCAAGAGTATTTTGTGCAGTCCGATTTTAAATCAAGGTAAACTGCTGGGTGTATTGTATTTAGAAAATAACCTGGCAACTGGAGCCTTTACCCATGATCGCGTCGAACTACTCAATTTACTTTGCGCTCAAGTTGCAATCTCTTTAGAAAACGCCCGACTGTATGCCCAAGAACAGGAAAAATCACTCTTATTAGAACAAGCGCTCAGGGATCTGCAAAACGCCCAATTACAAATAGTCCAAAGTGAGAAAATGTCTGCACTGGGTAATTTAGTAGCTGGGGTAGCTCACGAAATGAATAATCCCCTCGGTTTTATTTATGCTAGTCTCGAACAAGCTAAACCCACTCTTGTAGATCTTGTTGAACATCTCGCGCTATATCAAGAAAGTTTCCCCAACAAAAGTGATGAAATCACAGCCCACGCCGAATCAATTGACTTGGACTATAGCTTATCAGACTTGCCCAAGATGATTGATTCCATGTCTATAGCGTGCGATCACCTAACAAATATCAGCACCAGTTTACGAACTTTCTCCCGCGCCGATCAAGATTACAAAGTACCATTTAACATTCACGAAGGCATCGATAGCACAATTTTAATTTTGAAACATCGTCTGAAGGCGAATGAACAACGTCCTGCCATTGTAGTTGTCAGCAACTACGGTAATTTTCCTCAAGTAGAATGTTTCCCTGGTCAATTAAATCAGGTGTTTATGAATCTGATAGCTAATGCTATTGATGCCTTAGATGAATCTAATCAGGGACATTCTTTTGAGGAAATTAAAGCCAATCCTAACTGCATTACAATTACAACCTCAGTCGAAAATCATAGATTGAAAATTGCCATTCGGGATAATGGTCAGGGGATGAGTGAATCAGTCAAACAAAAGATATTTGACCACTTATTTACTACAAAAGGTGTGGGTAAAGGGACGGGATTAGGACTGACGATCGCTCGTCAAATTGTCGAATCAACCCACGGCGGAAAATTGAGCTTTAACTCTGTTCTGGGTGAGGGTACAGAATTTATCATTGAAATTCCTTTGGGCTCTTTCGCTACTTTTATGGAGAATTAACAGTAAAGTGCCAGTTCAATAAACTGCGTAATCTGAAATTGCTAAAGTTACGAAAGCCATATCCTAGTCTTTTA